>Ga0154020_10006376_pt1 | contig 13804 bp, 14 predicted proteins | sample Klosneuvirus_201_FD_109709 | JGI IMG/M metagenome (GOLD analysis project Ga0154020, IMG submission 109709) | Active sludge microbial communities from wastewater, Klosterneuburg, Austria - Klosneuvirus_20160825_MG | ecosystem: Engineered > WWTP > Aerobic digester > Activated sludge | place... | reverse complement strand
ACCTTCAAGGCCGGCGATGGCGCGGCGGTCAATCAAAAATTGCTGCAGCAAGGGGTTATCGTCCGGCCGATTGGCGGTTACGGTTTGCCTGAGTGGTTGCGCGTGACGATCGGCACCGAGCCGGAAAATGCGCGCTTCCTGGAGGCGCTGGAGAAAGCCCTCTAAATGTCCGCGAATGCGCCCGAGTTCGGCAAAGTCGTTGTTTTTGGCACCGGCCTGATCGGCGGTTCTTTCGCGCTTGCCCTCAAGGAAGCCGGTGCGGTGGAAGAGGTGGTCGGTTTCGGGCGGACACCATCGACCTTGCGGGTAGCGCAGCAACTTGGCGTGATCGACCGGGCCGGCATCAATCCGACGCATGAAATCGAGGAAGCCGACATCGTCCTGGTTGCCACGCCGGTGGCCCAGATGCCGGAGATCTTTGCCCGGATTGAACCCTACCTCGGTCCGCATACCATCGTCACCGATGGCGGCTCCACCAAGGGTGATGTCGTTGCGGCGGCGCGGGCCGCCTTTGGCGACAGGGTCAGCCAGTTCGTGCCGGCCCACCCGATTGCCGGCGCCGAGAACAGTGGTCCCTCGGCGGCGCGCGGAGACCTTTATCAGGGCAAGAAGGTTGTCGTCACGCCCTTGCCGGAAAACAGCGATGACTCGTTGGACCGCATCAAGCGCGCCTGGTCACTGTGCGGTGCCGACATCTACGAACTGTCGCCGGATTTGCACGACCGCGTCTTCGCGGCCGTCAGCCATTTGCCGCATCTGCTTTCCTATGCGCTGGTGCATGATCTCGCCGTGCGTGAAGATGCCGATCTATTCTTTACCTTTGCCGCTTCCGGCTTTCGCGACTTCACCCGGATTGCGGCGAGCCATCCGGAAATGTGGCGGGATATTTGTCTGGCCAATCGTGGTGCGCTACTCAATGAGTTGGATATTTACCGCACACAGCTTGATGAAATCCGACGGGTACTTGCCCAAAGCGACGGGGAGCGCCTGGAAGAAATCTTTGGTATTGCCCGCAAGGCCCGCCGAGACTGGGCCGGGGAGGCTTGATGTCGCGTCTGTTACAAGCACTGTTGCTTGGGCTGACATTTTTCCTGCCGAGTTTTTCTGTCCTCGCCGAGGCGCCAGCGATCCTGCTGGCTGGCATGTATCAAGAACAAGTCGATGTTTCTCGCTATCTGGTCAGCGAAAAGCTCGATGGCGTCCGCGCAGTCTGGGATGGTCAAGTCCTCCGGTTTCGGGGTGGTAAAAATATCAACGCGCCGCGCTGGTTTCTGGCCGCATTGCCCAAACAATCCCTCGACGGTGAATTGTGGATCGGCCGTGGCAGCTTTGACCGCCTGTCTGGTATCGTCCGCCGTGAAACGCCAGTTGATGCCGAATGGCATGAAGTGCGCTACATGCTCTTCGAGCTACCCGGTGCGCCAGGTACGTTCAATGATCGGGCTGAACAGATACGCCAACTGGTGCGGCAGGTCAACGTGCCGTGGCTAAGTGAAATTGAGCAATTTCGCGTGGTTGACCGTAGCAGTCTGCAGAAACGCTTCGCAGAAATTGTTCGGGCGGGCGGTGAGGGTTTGATGCTGCATCGCGCCGATGCGCTTTATCAAATTGGCCGTAGCGACGTGCTGTTGAAAATGAAACCTTTGCAGGACGCCGAGGCTCTGGTCATCGGCCATCAAGCTGGTAAGGGAAAATATGCCGGCGCACTGGGTGCTTTGCGTCTGCGTACCCCCGAAGGACAAGTATTTTTGCTGGGGAGCGGATTCAGTGATACGCAGCGCAATAATCCGCCGGCTATTGGCACGACGGTGACCTATCGCTATCGTGATTTAACCAGCAAGGGCTTGCCACGGTTCGCCAGTTTTTTGCGAGTACGTGAGGAGTAAAGGGTAGGGCTGCCTGTTCTATGACTAAAGTCGGGATTCTGGAGTTTGCTGCGCTGCGATATAATCCCGTGGTTATTAGAAGGGGTATCGTTCGATGATTATCGTCACTGGCGCAGCAGGTTTTATTGGTAGCAACTTCGTTCTCGATTGGCTGGCTCAGTCAGACGAACCGGTTATCAACCTTGATGCCCTGACCTACGCAGGTAATCTCGAAAACCTTGCTTCGCTGCAAGGCGATTCGCGCCACATCTTCGTCAAAGGGGATATTGGTGACATTGATCTCGTCGCCAAGTTGCTGGCTGAGCATCAACCCCGTGCCGTGATCAATTTTGCCGCCGAAAGCCACGTCGACCGTAGCATTCACGGCCCCGAAGATTTCATCCAGACCAACATTGTTGGCACCTTTCACCTGCTCGAAGCTGTCCGTGCCTATTGGGGCCAGCTTGAAGGTACAGCAAAGACCGACTTCCGCTTGCTGCATGTTTCCACCGACGAAGTCTATGGCTCCCTGGCTAAAGATGATCCCGCCTTCGCTGAAACCAATCGCTACGAACCGAACAGCCCGTACTCGGCCAGCAAGGCCGCATCTGACCATCTCGTCCGCGCCTACCACCACACCTACGGCTTGCCGGTACTGACCACCAACTGCTCCAATAATTACGGCCCTTACCACTTCCCGGAAAAACTCATCCCGCTGGTGATGCTCAATGCGCTTGCCGGCAAGCCATTGCCGATCTACGGTGACGGCCAGCAAATTCGTGACTGGCTCTACGTCAAAGACCATTGCTCCGCCATCCGCCGCGTCCTCGAAGCGGGCAGGGTAGGGGAAACCTATAATGTTGGTGGCTGGAACGAAAAGCCCAATCTCGACGTTGTGCACACCCTCTGCGCCACTCTCGACGAGTTGCAACCGCGCGCCGACGGCAAGCCCTACAAAGAGCAGATTACCTACGTCAAGGATCGCCCCGGCCACGACCGGCGCTATGCCATCGACGCCAGCAAGATCGAGCGCGAACTCGGCTGGAAACCGGCTGAAACCTTCGAAAGCGGTATCCGCAAGACAGTGCAGTGGTATCTCGATAACCAAGGGTGGGTAGCGAATGTGACTAGCGGCGCGTACCGAGGCTGGCTTGAGACCAATTACGCCGATCGAAGCTGACATGCCCATTCTTTCCGTCTTTTTTTGGCATCATTGTGCGCATGTGGCACGACGATCATCCGCCGCCGCACGTCCATGTCGAATACCAAGGGTTTGCCGCACTGATTAGTATTGAGACGGGTGAGTTACTGAAAGGGTAATTGCCGCGCAAAGCCGCAGCGATTGTCAAGGAATGGTGCCTGCAGCATCAGGCTGAGTTGATGCAAAATTGGCAGAAGGCGCAAAGATTTGAACCACTTGAGCGAATTCAAGGAGCGGATCAAGATGATTAGCCTGTTGCGTATCGACTATCTTGGAAATAGCCAGTTTGCGGTCAGTTTCTCGGATGGTGCTCATGGAAGTTTCGATCTGAAAACCTATCTTTCCACTCGTCAGGGCTCTTTGCTCCTGCCGCTTCAAAACAAAAGCTACGTTAGCAGAGCCTTTGTCGAAGCGGGGGCACTCGCATGGCCCAATGGCCTGGAAATATCGCCCCAACGGATTTACGAATCGACTCAGATCGTCAGACGCGCCGCATGAAAATCCTCATCACTGGCAAAAACGGCCAGGTCGGCTTCGAGCTTCAGCGTGCGCTCGCCACCCTCGGTGAAGTCCATGCCGTCGATGTCGCCGATTGCGATCTGGCCGATGCGTCAGCCATTCGCCAACTCGTTCAGCGCATCCGGCCCAACGTGATCGTCAACCCCGCTGCCTACACGGCGGTGGATAAAGCTGAATCCGAACCAGAATTGGCTCACGCCATCAATGCCAAGGCACCCGGCATTTTCGGCGAAGAAGCGGCAAAACTAGGCGCCTGGGTCATTCACTACTCCACCGACTACGTTTTCGATGGCTGCAAACAAGGCGCTTACAACGAAGACGATGCAACCAACCCGCAAAGCGTCTATGGCCACAGCAAACGGGACGGTGAAATCGCCTTGCAAAACAGCGGTGCCAAACATTTGATTCTCCGCACCAGCTGGGTGGTCGGCGCGCACGATGCCAACTTTGCCAAAACCATGCTGCGTTTGGCAACCGATCGTGACAGTCTCAATGTCGTCGCAGACCAATATGGCGCCCCGACATCGGCTGCGCTGCTCGCAGACATCACCGCCCAACTCATCCGCCAGCAGCAGCGTGAAGGCAGCGAAAAATTTCCCTACGGTACCTATCATCTGGTAGCAGGGGGCGAAACCAATTGGTGTGACTATGCCCATTTCGTCATTGCCGAAGCCATCAAGACCGGCAAACCGATCAAGGCCTTGCCCGAAAACATCAAGCCCATCACCACGGCCGAATACCCGACCCCGGCCAGGCGGCCGGCCAATTCCCGGCTGGACACCACGCATTTCCGCCAAACCTTCGGCCTGGCGCTACCGCCTTGGCAAAATGGCCTTTACCACATTCTTCAGCAGATACTCTAAATAACCATGACCCAACGCAAAGGCATCATCCTCGCCGGCGGCTCAGGCACCCGTTTGCATCCCGCGACGCTCGCCATCAGCAAGCAACTACTGCCGATCTACGACAAGCCGATGATCTACTACCCGCTCAGCACCCTCATGCTGGCCGGTATCCGTGACATTCTGATCATCTCCACGCCGCAAGACACCCCACGCTTCGAACAACTACTTGGTGACGGTTCGCGCTGGGGTCTGAATCTCCAATACGCCATCCAGCCCAGCCCGGATGGCCTGGCCCAAGCCTTTATCATTGGCGAAAAATTCATCGGCAACGATCTCTCCGCTCTGGTGCTCGGTGACAACATCTTCTACGGCCATGAATTCCACAAGCTGCTGGCCAGCGCGGATGCCCGGCCGCAAGGCGCTAGCGTTTTTGCCTACCATGTTCACGACCCTGAGCGCTATGGTGTCGCCGAGTTTGACTCCGCAGGCAAAGTTCTAAGCCTCGAAGAAAAGCCCAAGCTGCCAAAATCCAACTATGCAGTAACCGGCCTGTACTTCTACGACAAGCAGGTGGTTGATCTGGCCAAAGAGCTGAAGCCCTCGCCGCGCGGTGAACTGGAAATCACCGATCTCAACCGTTTGTACCTTGAACAAGAAGAACTCAATGTTGAGATCATGGGCCGTGGTTATGCTTGGCTCGACACTGGTACGCATGAAAGCCTGCTCGAAGCGGGGCAGTTCATTGCCACCATCGAAAATCGCCAAGGGCTAAAAGTCGCCTGCCCGGAAGAAATTGCCTTCCGGCAGAGTTGGATCAATGCTGCTCAACTCGAAATACTTGCCCAGCCATTGGCCAAAAATGGGTATGGCCAATATCTGCTCAGTTTGTTGAAAGAAAAGGTTTTCTGATGTATGCAACACCAACAGTCATACCCGAAGTAATTATTCTTGAACCAAAGGTGTTTGGCGATGATCGTGGGTTTTTCTTTGAAAGCTTCAATGCCAAAGCCTTCGAACAGGCCTCCGGCCTAAAAAGAAATTTTGTCCAGGACAACCACTCCAAGAGTGGAAAAAATGTCCTGCGCGGCCTGCATTATCAGATACAGAACCCTCAAGGAAAACTTGTTCGCGTAGTACAAGGCGAAGTCTTCGATGTCGCGGTCGACCTGCGAAAAAGCTCAAAAACCTTTGGCCAATGGGCTGGTGTGCATCTCAGCGGAGAAAACAAGAAACAGCTTTGGGTGCCTGAAGGTTTTGCCCACGGTTTCGTAGTACTTACCGAAACCGCCGAATTTCTCTACAAGACGACCGATTATTACGCCCCTGAATACGAGCGTAGCTTGCTTTGGTGTGACAAAGCGCTTGGCATCCAGTGGCCAATCGATGGCGAGGTAAAACTTGCTGCCAAGGATGCCGCAGGAAAGCCATTGTCCGAAGCCGACGTGTTCATCTGATGCAGAATTTCAGTCTTTCCCCAGGCGAACTAATTGCAAGTCCTTGGCGCAATCGTAGCCTGATTAAATCCCTCATTATCTGAGAGGTAGTCGGTCGCTATGAGCTTCCCCCGGAAATTAGTCTGCCAAGAAAGACCTAAAATTGAGTCGCTTTTGGAAGGCATGAAATGAAGATAGCGAAGCAGGCATACACGACTGAACTTGTCTTACATCTTGACCGAGTGATGGCCCAGCCGGTGCTTGATGCAGGTGCACTCAATGCGGGTGGACAAACGGCTCTCCACCTCTTGCGCCAGTTTCGGCGTCATCTTCTTGCCCAAGAAATGCATGATCTGCGGCGCCTTCACCGAAACAATGGCTTCCCGCGGGAGGGGTTCGTAGAAGAGTTGCATGATCGCGGCCGAACGGAAGGCCAGATCGGTCGAACACGCGATTTGCATCAGGCTCCAGCGGTGAGTTTGGGCCAAGACGTCGAGGATCGGACAGCATTGACTGGCGTAGTGATCCAGAATCCGGTGCAGGACGTCTGGGGAAGGACTGTCTGCCAATTGCTGCACTTGACACCAGTCGCCAATGCTGAGGAAGGCGTTGTCGGCCATCGCATAATCGATGTTCGCCGCCATGAGTTGCCGGGCGAACCAACTGTGGCCGTTGCAGTAAAACTGCAGGCGGAACGGGCGCCAGGTCGGCACGCGCAGATAGATCAGCCCCAACTCGGCATCGATGAAGTAAAAGTGGTAATGCAGGCACTTGTCAGATGCCGGCCGCAGAAAGGTCTTGTGGGTGCGCTTGTCATGCCACGCCTTGTAGGACGAGCAGGCTTCCATGACCGAGATCACATGGACCAGTCCAGGATGATCGCCATGCGCCTTGGCGATGTACTGAATCGTCACACCAGCCGAAGCCGCCAGTGCCTCAGTGTTCGCCCGGATGCGTTTATGCAACGGCTCGACAAAGCGCGGATAGCCAAAGATGCGGATCTGCTTGGCGTTCAGGCAGCTCGTCATGCCTGCCGCGTAGCACGCGCCAGGCAGCGTGCCGGTAATCACTATCCGGTCATAGCAGGTCAAAACCCCCGCGATCCGGTCATGGTAGCGCTCAAAAAGCGGTGCGTTCATGGCAACCTCCACTTCACGTGGCAGACGTGCTTCTGCTTTAACCTGTTTGGTTCCGGCTCGTTCGGCTTAGGCGCCTGGAGGTTTATTTTTCTTAGACCTCAAGCTGCTGTTTCTCAGACTAAGACTTAATGCGTATCGGATTTTTTCGAGGTGCATTGTGGAACCTGCTGGGCTCTGTGCTTCCTTTGTGCGCGGGTTTGTTTGCTATTCCTCATCTAATAAGCTCCTTAGGGGTTGAACGTTTTGGTTTGCTCAATATCAGTTGGTTGTTGGTTGGCTACTTCAGCCTGTTTGATCTTGGATTGGGAAGATCTCTCACCAGGTTGGTAGCAGAACGCCTTGCCGCGGCGCAGAGCGGAGAGATTCCAAAGCTTGTGCATACGGCAATGGGGTTGATGGGGTGGCTAGGCGTTGGCGCGGCTCTGCTTGTCGCAGTCCTCTCGCCGTGGCTGGCTTCAGCTTGGTTGAATGTGTCCATCGCGCTTCAACAGGAAACGTCGATTGCTTTGCTGGTCTTGGCTGGTACGTTGCCATTTGTTGTTCTGGCGGCTGGCTGGCGTGGCGTGCTGGAGGCTTATGGGCGCTTTGATCTGGTTAATTGGGTGCGTATCCCGCTGGGTGTGGCGCTTTTTGTTGCGCCTTTGCTTGTTTTACCCTTTGCCGATGGTTTAGTACCGGTTGTTGGGGCTCTGGCGGCAACGCGGATAGTAGGCTGGTGGTTTTGCAGGTACCAGTGTTATCTCATCATCCCTTCGTTAGCTGGAGAGGTACGATTTGATAGGGCATTGCTGAAGCCATTGCTCAGCTTTGGTGGCTGGATGACGGTTTCGAATCTTGTTGGGCCGTTAATGGTCTATGCGGATCGCTTTTTGATTGGCGGGATGATTTCTGCTGCAGCGGTTGCTTACTACGCGACCCCATATGAGATGGTGACGCGGGTGTGGGTGATTCCCGGTGCAATGATGGGTGTGCTGTTTCCCATTATTGCTGCGCAATTTCATGCGGACCGTTGCCGTGCCACTGTCGCCTATGAGCGGGTGATGAAGACGTTGTTTCTTGTATTGTTACCGGTTGTTGCATTGTTGTTTCTGTTTGCCGAAGAAGGCTTGGGATGGTGGCTAGGACCGGATTTTGCTTTAAATGGCTATTTTGTGGCGCGGGTATTGGTGCTGGGCGTTTTCGTCAACGCCTTGGGGCAGGTGGCTATTACCGTATTGCACGGGGCGGGGCGGGCTGATTGGGCGGCGAAGTTACATTTGTTGGAGCTGCCGTTTTATCTGTTGGTACTGGCTATTGGAGCAACCTGGTATGGCATTGATGGTGTGGCGGTGGCTTGGTTGTTACGTGTCGCGGTCGACACCACCGTGATGATTATTTTGGTCCAGCGCTTATGGCGCACTGACTACCGCTTTGCCTGGTTGATTCTCGGGTCTACCGTGGTAGCGATGCTTGCACTGGCGCTTACGGGTGAAATTGTTGTTGGTGCTGTGCGAGCGGGCTTGCTTTGTCTATTACTTTTGGCCTGTGGTATTTTGTTGCCCCGGCAGTTGCGCTTACTTGCCAAAGCGACTGCAGCCTGACTATTTCCTTAAAGACCTAACCATGCGTTCTGAAACTCCCGCTGCTGCCGAATGGCCGGTCTCAGGTCTTGAAGCTGTCCCTGATTGCCCCTTGTGTGGTGCGAAACAGCGGACGTTGGCCCACGCGGGTTTGAAGGATTATTGTTTTGAGTGCGCACCCGGCGTATGGTCAATGTTTCAATGTGATCAGTGTGGAAGCGGATATCTCGATCCTAGACCCAATCAGCAGACAATCGGCTTGGCCTACAGTCGGTATTACACCCATCAGGCTTTTGATGCTTCGCTAAAAGGGCTGCGTGGGCTCTGGCTGGCTTTGAGAGATGACTATGTCAAGGCTGCTTTTGGCGTTAATGTTGCGCGTGCGTTATGGCCAGGCCGTTGGTTATTCCAGTTGTTTCCGATTACCCGGCAGGGGGTTGATGCGAGTTTGGCACGCAATCTCGTGCGGCCTACTGAGGCTACATTCAGGTTGTTGGATGTGGGTTGTGGTAACGGCAATTTTCTGAAGTTTGCGCGCAAAGCAGGTTGGCAAGTGCGAGGTTTGGATCTTGATCCCGTGGCGGTGGCGGCGGCTCGTTCCAAAGGGCTTGATGTTCTTCTTGGGACGATTGATATCCTTGATGGCGAGAGCGAGTGTTATGACCGGATCACGCTTAGTCATGTGCTGGAACATGTCTATGATCCGTGGGATGTCCTTGCTCGTTGCTTTCGCTTGTTGAAACCCGGCGGTGTCTTGTGGCTGGAAGCGCCCAATATGCAAAGTAATGGGCGTATTGCGTTTGACGTCTATTGGCGCGGCCTTGAGCCGCCCCGGCACTTGCATTTATTTTCCAGAAAATGTCTAAAGGATAAAATCGGGGAAATTGGCTTTTCTGAAATTCAGGATCGCTTCAGCAGCTTTGCAACTCAAGCGATGTGGAAAGAAAGCCGGCAAATTATGGTGAAAGCGGGGGTTGGCAAGCGCTTGCGGCATACATTTGTTGGACAATTGATTGCCGAAGTTAAAGCGCTTTTCTCCGTGAATTCGCGCGAGTTTATTACCTTGGTTTGTGTGAAGAAGAATGAAAAAAAATAGGGCGGGCATCCATGCGGTCGTTGTTACTTATCGCCCTGACCTGGAAAAACTCGAGAAGCTTTTTGCATCCTTGTTGCCGCAGGTGGCTCAGGTGGTTGTCGTCGATAACGGTTCAACGAATTCGGTGATTGCGTGGCTGCAGGCCTATGCAACGTCTGCGCCGCTCGAGGTTTTTCCACTGGGGGACAACAAGGGGATCGCTGCCGCGCAGAACGTCGGTATTGCCCATGCAAAGCAGCAAGGGGCAGACTACGTGATTCTTTTTGATCATGACAGCAACCCGGCACCGGATATGGTGGCCAAACTGCTCGCGGTAGCTGAAGCCAAAGCGGCTTCAGGCGTTGCTGTGGCAGCGGTCGGGCCGCGCTATCTGGATGAGCGTCAGGACAATCCGCCGCCATTTATTCAGGTGGTCGGCTTGAAGGTTATGAGGCAGCCCTGTGCCTGCGGGGATTCTGTCGTCGATGTGAGTTATCTGATTGCGTCGGGTTGCCTGATTCCCATGCGAGCGTTGGATGTGGTGGGGCATATGCAGGAAGATCTGTTTATCGATTTTGTCGATATCGAGTGGGGTTTGCGGGCCAGGTCTAAAGGTTTTCTGTCCTTTGGGGCGTGCGCGGCATTAATGGACCACGACTTGGGTGATGAGCCCATCGAGTTTTTTGGAGAAAAATACCCGCTGCACAGTCCGCTTCGTCATTACTATCACTTTCGGAATGCGGTATGGATGTATAGGCAAGCCTGGTTACCTTTGCACTGGAAATTCGCTGATGGTTGGCGTTTGGTGCTGAAGTACGGTTTTTATACCCTGTTGGCCAAGCCGCGACATCAGCACTGGTGGATGATGACGAAAGGTGTATGGCATGCGTTGACCGGGCGTATGGGTCGTCTGAATTGATCGCGGTATCTATTGTCAGCCACGGCCATGGTGGCATGCTTGGACGGCTGGTCGAGTCATTACTCGGCTGTCCGGAAGTGGTTCAGGTTATCGTTACCCGAAATATTCCAGAATCCTGGGGGCTGGTGTCGAGTGATCGAATAACGATCATCGATAATACTGTCCCCAAGGGGTTTGGCGCAAACCACAATGCGGCGTTTAGGTTGTGCCACCAACCGTTGTTTTGCCCGCTGAATCCGGATATTGAATTGCTTGGTGATCCGTTTCCTGAGTTGGTTTCTGTCATGAACCGGGCTGCAGGTGCCTTGGTGGCGCCACTGGTCAAGTCGCCTGATGGTGGCGTGGAAGACAGCATGCGGCGTTTTCCGACCCTTCTATCGTTGGCCCGTAAAATGGTCGGTGGTGCCGATGGGCGTTATTTACTGACAGATGTTCACGAGAGCTTTCATCCGGAGTGGGTGGCCGGGATGTTCATGCTTTTTCGCAGCCCTGACTTTGCTCGTTTGGGAGGTTTTGACGAAGGCTATTTTCTCTACTACGAGGACGTCGACATCTGTGCTCGCGCCTGGAAGCTTGGGCTGAAAATCATTGCTTGCCCACAAGTGAGTGTCATTCACGATGCGCAGCGCGACAGTCACCGGAGTATTCGCCACCTGCGCTGGCATCTGGCGAGCATGGGTCGTTATTTCTGGAAGCACTGGGGGCGCTTGCCCGATGTTGCGTGATTGATTCGCGTAGATCTGTTTTATGAACTTGATCACCGGCGCCTCCGGCTTTATCGGACAGCATCTTTTTCGCGCGTTACGTGCGGATTCTCAGCGTTGCCGCATCTTGGTGCGCCAACCCGTATCGGACGCTGAGGCTATCGTTGCAGATTTGGCCGATAAAACCGCGTTGACCGCAGCATGCGCTGGCGTTGAGTGCGTTTACCATTGCGCCGGCTACGCCCATGCCTTTTCGTCGCTTTCCGGTGACGATGCGGCCCAGCATTGGCGAGTCAATTTCGAGGGAACGCGTAATCTTGTTGAGGCAGCTGGTCAGGCCGGGGTGAAGCGCTTCGTGTTTTTATCCAGCGTGAAAGCGATGGCTGAGCCTGGCGATGCATGCGTTGACGAAGACTTTTCCGGAGAACCTGAAACGGCCTACGGCCAAGCCAAGCGGGCCGGCGAAGAAGCTGTTCGGGCTGCTGGGCAGCGCTATGGAATGCACGTCGTTAACCTGCGGCTCGCCATGGTTTATGGGGCTGGCGGAAGGGGAAATCTTGAGCGTATGGGGCGTCTGGTCAAACGCGGCATTTTTCCACCGCTACCGGAAACCGGGAATCATCGCTCGCTGGTCCATGTCGATGACGTTGTGTCGGCAATGCGCTACGTGGCTGATGATGATCGTGCTGCTGGGCGAACGTACATTGTTGCCAGCACGGTGGCGCCATCGGGGCGCATGTTGTTTGATGCGTTGCGTGCTACACAGTGCATGCCGCCTAGTCGTTGGTCGGTTCCGGCTTGGGTGTTGCGCTTGGTGGCGAAGGCTGGTGACGGAGTGGAGAAATTGCTCCAGCGTCGTTTGCCGCTGGATAGCGAGGTGCTGGATCGATTGCTTGGCTCCGCCTGGTATTCACCGGCACGTATCGAGCGGGAGTTGGGGTGGCGCGCCAAGATTTCGCTGGCTGATGGATTGTCTGAAATGTTGAAGAAATGAAGCGGGTTTTTGATTTTTGTCTGGCGCTGATCGCGGCCATCATTTTGGCGTTGCCTGTATTGGTCGTGGCAATCCTGGTCAAAGTGACTTCGTCGGGCCCTGCGCTCTATTGGTCGGACCGGGTCGGTCGTCACAACCACATTTTCAAAATGCCGAAATTTCGCAGCATGCGTATCGGAACCCCGGCGGTGGCGACCCATTTGTTGACGGATCCAAAGGCTTATCTGACGCCGATTGGTTCCTTCCTGCGTAAATCCAGCCTGGATGAGTTGCCGCAGTTGTGGAGCATCCTGGTCGGCGACATGAGTTTTGTCGGGCCACGGCCGGCGCTGTTCAATCAGGATGACCTGATTGCATTGCGTACCGAAATGGGCGTTCATGAGCTAGTGCCGGGGCTGACCGGCTGGGCGCAGATTAATGGGCGGGATGAATTGCCGATTCCGGAAAAGGTCAAGCTGGATGTGGAATATTTGCAGCGTCGGTCGCTCTGGTTTGATATCTGGGTTGTTTGGTTGACCGCAGTCAAGGTCGTCAAACGCGATGGGGTGTCCCATTGATGCTCATGGTTTGATTCGCTGTCTGCTAGTCAGCCCTGGGCGGTTACAATCGGCAGCTAATTCAAAGATCGCTGCAGCTTTGCACACCCATTCAAGTGACTAAAGTTTTTCTTTCCCTCTTTGTTTTTCTTTTTGACCTGTCGGCCGTGGTTTTTGCGTGGGTGGGCGGGTTTTTGTTGCGTTTTAATTTTGATGTGCCGGCTAACTTTCTCGCCGTATTGGGCTGGGGCTTGGTGTTTTTATTGCCGACTCATGCGGTGGCTTGTCGCTTGGCGGGGCTCTATCGCGGTATCTGGATGTTTGCCAGTTTGCCGGATTTAAAGCGTGTTTTGCGAGCGATTGGCTTGTCGACCGCAGCATTGCTGGTCTTTTTTGTCTTCTATCGCTTCGAGCAGCAGGTTGTGCCGCGCTCTTTGTTGGTTCTTTTCCCGATGTTGATGATGCTCTACATGGGCGGTGGCCGGGCAGCCTACCGGATGTGGAAAGAGCATCGCCTGTATGGTGGCTTGATAGCTCAGGGTAAGCCGGTTGTTATCGTTGGCGCTGGGCGTGGTGGTGTGATGCTGGTGCGTGAATTGGAGCGCAGTGCTGACTGGCGCGTGGTCGGCCTGGTTGATGATGATCGCAGCAAATGGGGCAGGGAGCTCTCTGGGCATCCGGTGTTGGGTGGCATCGATGCTTTGCCTGAAATTCTGGCTGCAGAGAAGGCTTCGCACGTGATTTTGGCGATGCCGTCGGCAGCCGCTGATGCTTGTCGGCGGGCGACGGATTTGGCCGTTGAGGCTGGGGCGCATGTGTTTACCGTACCCGGTCTGGAAGATGTGATGGCCGGGCGGGTGGCTATTTCATCGATTCGTCCGGTGGAAATCGAAGATCTGCTTGGCCGCGAACCGGTGTGGATCGATACGCCGCATGTGGCGGCGATGGTGGCCGGTAAAACCATACTGGTAACCGGCGCGGGGGGGTCGATTGGTAGTGAATTGTGCCGGCAGTT
>Ga0154020_10006375_pt1 | contig 13805 bp, 18 predicted proteins | sample Klosneuvirus_201_FD_109709 | JGI IMG/M metagenome (GOLD analysis project Ga0154020, IMG submission 109709) | Active sludge microbial communities from wastewater, Klosterneuburg, Austria - Klosneuvirus_20160825_MG | ecosystem: Engineered > WWTP > Aerobic digester > Activated sludge | place... | reverse complement strand
GTAGTTGAAGCACAGCGACAAAGCACCGCGCTGATTTCCTTTACCGACTGGTTCGCCACCTTCGCTGAACTGACCGGTCGGTCGATGCCGCCCAACGCCGGCGAGGACAGCGTGAGTTTCCTTAACGTGTTGCGGGATGAGAAGGCGACCGGCAGCCGGCGGAGCGTGATTCACCACTCTTCGCGAGGTGTCTTCGCCATCCGCCATGACGATTGGATCTACATTGACGCCGACGCCGCTCCGGCGGACGAACCGGAGTGGTATCGGGACCTCCGCGGAGTGAAGCCCGGAGCGGGTCCGGGGCAACTTTACCACCTCGCGCGTGACCCGTCCCAAGCGCAAAATCTTGCCGGGAAAGATCCGGAGCGCGTCGCCCGCCTCAAGTCCATGCTTGCGCAGGCCAAAGCCGGCCCGTGACGGGGGCACCGCCGCGACTCGGGCATCCCCCTATTTGGGGATATTCGCGAACGACCGCAAATGCTACGATTCCCCGGCTACCTCAACACCCTGATCGACAATTTCATGAACCCATTTCCGTTCTCTTCAGGCTCATCTTCGTCCGGACGCCGCGCGTTCATCAAGAACAGCGCCTTGCTGGCGGCCGCATCGTCCGGGCTCCCACTTGTCCGGGGTGCCGAAGGCCAGGCATCCAAGGCCGCTGCGAAGGCCGCGGATGACAACTACGTCCGACCCGTTCCAAGCACCAACCTGCGCGTTGCCTGCATCGGCGTGGGCGGAAAGGGGCGCAGTGACGTGATGGATCTGGCGAACTACGCCCACATCGTGGCGTTCGCCGACGTGGATTTCACCCCGGGAAGTCGTGCCGCCCAGACTCTGAAGCACTTCCCAGAGGTCCCGCGGTTCACCGATTTTCGAGTGATGTTTGAGAAGATGGGTCGGGAGTTCGACGCCGTCACGATCTCGACTCCCGACCATTCCCACTTTCCGGCAGCGATGCTGGCAATGGCGCACGGTAAGCACGTGTTTGTCCAGAAGCCGATGGCCAACACCATCTGGGAGTGCCGGCAGATGCTGCTCGCCGCGCGGAAGTCGAAAGTCGTGACCCAGATGGGCATTCAAGGCCACACCTTTGAAGGGCAACGCCTGCTCAAGGAGTGGCTCGAAGTCGGGGCCATCGGCGAAGTGGATTCCGTGCGCTACTGGACGAATCGTCCGATCTGGCCGCAAAAGGCCAAGCTGGAGTGGGCGCCGTCGGATCGGCCCGCGGATATCAACTGGGATGTCTGGCAGGGAACCGTGGCGACGGACCGCCCGTTCAGTCGCGACCTGCACCCCTTCAAATGGAGAGCGGCATGGGACTACGGTTGTGGTGCCCTCGGTGACATCGGATGTCACCTGTTCGACGCTGCGTTCTGGGCCCTCGACTTGGACGCGCCCGCGTCGGTCGAACCCTTGGCCGCGACGGCCTTTGATGAAAGCTCCGCCCCGGCTCAGTCGATGCTGAAGTACCGCTTCACCTCCGCCAAAGGCCGCACGCTCGCTCGACCGGTTGACTTCGTCTGGTCGGATGGTGGCCTGCTTCCGCCGCGCCCCGCCGCGCTGGATGCGAACCGCGTGCTCGATCCGCTTTTCGGGCAGTTAATCCATGGGACGAACGGACAAATTTACTCGCCAGGCGGTTACTGCGAAACGCTCCGGCTGATTCCGGAATCGTCGATGCAGGCCTTTGCAGCCAACCGCCCGGCGAAAAAGTATCCCCGCGTGAGCGATGGTCCGATCAAGGAATGGATCGATGCGATCCAACAGGGAACACAGCCCGGCGCGAATTTCGAGTATGCTTCGAAGCTCACCGAGATCGTCCTGCTGGGGAATCTGGCCATTCGGCTCGGCCGGACGATTGAATGGGATCCGGTCGCATTGAAGGCGAAGGGGCTTCCCGAGGCGGACGCCCTTATCAAGCGCGAGTATCGAAAAGGCTGGGAGTTTTCGGTGACTTAGGTTTCGGATCTAAACGATCCCCTGTCGCTGGACTGACGCCCACAGCAAGGCTGAGAAGTGCGTAAAATCTCAAATCTCAAATCTCCCAAGCACCGACCTCCGAGCCCGATCCTTTTTATCGCGAAGTGACGCCAACAGACGCGAACATCGTAGTCGTTTTTCCCCGCCCCCATTGGGGCGGTCCGTCATTCGCGTTCATTCGCGTCCATTCGCGGTAAAAAAAAATCAGGGGGTCCGATCTCCAGAGTGTTATCCGCAGATGACGGCAGATTTCCGCAGATTCGGAGGTACAGAAAGTCATCTGCGAACATCTTCCGAAATCCGCGGATAAAAGGAGGTGGATTCCATGTTTAGGTTGCCACGTCAACTGGCAACCTAACTTTGTCGTTTAAGTTAAAGTGCTGATTTTCAGCACCTTAACTGGCGGAGAGGGAGGGATTCGAACCCTCGGAACCCTTACGGGCTCGCCTGATTTCGAGTCAGGTACAATCGACCACTCTGCCACCTCTCCGGAAGCAAGACGGGGAACGTAGGTCTCGCGGCCCAAAACGGAAGTCGAAAATTCCGGGTTTTAGCCGAGCCCGGGCATACGCCTGATTCGCCGCCCGGGGGGCACTCGGCCTTAGTTGTTCTCGTCTTCGTCAACCGGCAGTCTGCCGACTCGGTTCGCCGGCAGGTGATGAGGGAGGACGAGATAGTAGTTCATCAGCCACCAGCTCCGCGAGGATCGATAGAACAGCGCAGGGAAAACGATCGCGCCGATGCCGGCCAAGATAGCCGCGGTCAGTCCGGAGAAATAGTGGAAGAGATAGAGGACCAGCACGGGCACCAAAAAGCACACCAAGGTCACTCCGTAGTTCAGGGACATGGCGCCGAGGAAGCTACCTTCATCCCGTTCGAGCTTGAGCTGGCAACGGGGACAGGTGCGATTCAGTTCGAAGAGGGTGCCCTCTTTGAAAAGCGAGCGCTCCCCGCAATTGGGGCAGCGGTGGGTAAGCCCACGGCCGATGATCTGACCTCGTGTAACTTCCATGGTAGGAAACTAAAAGACGCTTTCCCCGAGAGGAAAGCGTCTTCGCTTGATTGGAGGCGACCGGCCGAGGTCTCGCTCAGGCTCCGAGCTGGTAACGTACGAAACGGCGAATCTGGATGTTCTCTCCCGTTTTTGCGATCTTCTCGGTGATCAGCTCTTTGATCGATTTCTCGGGAATCTTGACGAAGGGTTGGTCGAGCAAAACGATACCCGAGTAAAACTTCTCGAGTTTTCCTTCGACGATCTTCTGAACGGCGGCCGGGGGTTTGCCGGCCACCTGTGCGGCGGCGATGTCGCGCTCGGCGGCCAAATCTGCTTCTGGAACTTGCTCGCGACTCACGTAGAGTGGGTTGGCCGCGGCGATGTGCAGGCAGAGATCTTTGACGAAGGCGCGGAATTCATCGTTGCGCGCGACAAAATCGGTCTCGCAATTGACCTCGATCATCACGCCGACTTTGCCGCCGAGATGGATGTAGCTCTCAACGAGCCCTTCCTTGGCGGAGCGGTCCGCCTTCTTGGCAGCAGAGGCCGCACCTTTCTTACGAAGAATGGTGATAGCCTCCTCGACGTTTCCATTCGAGTCCACGAGGGCGCGTTTGCAGTCCATGAGACCTGCGCCGGTCTGGCTGCGGAGGTCGTTGACCATCTGGGCGGTAATGGGAGTGCTCATTTCAGAAATTGGGACAAGGTTGTCGTTAAACGGCACGTCCCGCAAAAGGATGCGGGACGTGCAACGATCGGGAGTGGAGGTTACTCGCTCTTGGGTGCAGCGATCTTCTTGCGCAGCGGAGCTTTCTTCTTGGCGGCGGCGGCGAGACCGTCGACATCACCTTCGACGGCGGCGGCTACCGCCGGGGGCAGGGGCAGCGCGGACAGGTCGATTTCGGCGGCCGGCTCGGCGCTGACGCCGGCGGCGGCGGCAACCGCTGCCGTGGCGGACTTGAGGTCGGCGGTGCCGCGTGCTTGACGGCGGGTATCGCGCTGGGCCATTCCGGATTGAATCGAGGCGATGATCGCATCAATGATGATGCGAATGGACTTCACGGCGTCGTCGTTTCCAGGGATCGGAAACTTAACCGTGGTCGGGTCGGAATTGGTGTCGACCAAGGCGACTGCCGGGATGCCACAGCGTTCCGCTTCGGCGACCGCGATGGCCTCGTGGTTGACGTCGATGACAAACATCGCGGTTGGCAGATCGCCCATGTCGACGATGCCGGCGAAGTTGCGCTGCATCCGGGCCATTTCGCGACGGATGGCAGACTCCTCTTTGCGCGAGAACTTTCCGAGTTCACCGGCAGTGTCCATTTGCTGGTACTTCTTGTACTTGGCGATGGACTTCTTGACCGTCTCGTAATTCGTCAGCGTGCCGCCCAGCCAGCGGTCGACGCAGAAAGGCATATTGGTCGCACCGGCGGCCTCGCGGACGATTTCTTGAGCTTGGCGCTTGGTGCCGACGAGGAGGACATTGCCCCCGTTGGCAACGGTATCCTCGATAAACGCGCAGCCCTTTTCCAGAGCGGTGAACGTCTTGCCGAGGTCGATGATGGTGATTCCCTGACGGTGATCGAAGATGTACGGCTTGGAACGGGGGTTCCAGCGTTTCGTTTGGTGTCCAAAATGGACGCCTGCGTCGAGGAGGTCTTTGACCGTGATATTGAGGCTCATGTTGATCTATGTATCTGCGACACACAGGTCGGCCAAAAGGGCCGCCTTGCGATCGATGTTGTTATGTTGGTTGCGATTGAAGGTTCTCACCCAGGATGGGCAGAGTGGACGAAAACAGAGGTCCCCACCGCTGCTGGCAAGCGAGAATTCGGAAGTTTCGTAAAATGGCCGTTGACATGAGAACTTCCTGAAGCAGGTTCTCGCCTTCCCATTTGTTGCAGGGTGGAGCAGCCTGGTAGCTCGTCAGGCTCATAACCTGAAGGTCGCTGGTTCAAATCCAGCCCCTGCACCCAATTTTCAAAACCCTCCCACTGCTCGGGAGGGTTTTCTGTTTTCGAAGGGTAGGTTGGAGTATTTCGCATACGTACTGCGTGACGATGGTGGCCGCCGTAATGTCGGTGGGTCCTCTGTTCCACAGCACGCGCCTCGTTCAGCACAACGGGCCGCACGGGTAGCAAATCCGTCGACAGGATTCAGGTGACGAATTTGGCGCGAGTCGCGGTACCGAGCTACTCCGCGGCGAAAAGATTCTTATTTTTGCATGCGCTGGCTCGCGGACGTTCTATGGTGTCGAACTTGAATACCGCGCTGGTTCTCTTTTCTGCCTTTTCTTTTCTCGGATATGGCTCGGCGTGTTTTCTGTCTGCTCGCCTGAAGCGGGAATTTTCCCGCTACCGGCTTGAATCGCAGCGCGTGCTGGTCGGCGCATTGCAGTTAGCCGCGGCGATCGGTTTGGTCGCAGGCTTGGGCGAACCTTGGTTAGGGCGCGCGGCGTCCGGCGGCCTTTCGGTGATGATGCTGGTCGCGATCGGCGTCCGGGTCAAAATAAAGGACAGTCTGCTCCAAACGACACCAGCACTCTTCTATCTGGCGCTGAACGCCTACCTAAGTTTGGCGGCGTTCTGAACCGCGCGTCATCTACAGCAGTGCGATGCAAGCGCACATGATAAGCACCGCAATGGAGGGGAGGGCCTTCTTGATCGGGTCTTTCACTTTCAGGTGCACGGCAAACGCCCCCAGCATGAGTAGTCCCAGGCCGATGGCTGCCGGCTGCGCCAAAGGCAGATGCCAAAGCGAGACCAGAAGGGCAACCGCGAGACCTACTTTGAGCACGCCGACCACGCACATGAACCAGAAGGGCAGACCGTAGGCGGCAAATTCCTCGCGCAGGGTCTTCGCGTCACCACCGCGAAACGGCGTTGCCTGGCCTGAGCGAAGCAGCCAGACGTTGAGAATTCCGAGGGCCACAATAACCTTCAAAACAGGAATGGCATACTGCATGGCGACAGAGGGAAGGGACTTAGGAGGGTCCGGTTGGACGGAGCTCAGGACACTCGGCGACTTCATGGACCGCAAGCAGCGAATCCCACGGTTGGCGCAGACCCGCGCACCGGGATGAGCGGAACAGATCGGCCAAACTTTGCCCAAGAAAAAAAACGCCCACTCACCGGAAGGCGAGTGGGCGTTGCGAAATTAGTCCCTGAAGAACGAATGACGTTAGCTTGCCGCGGGAACGATGCGAATGCTCTTCACTTCGACGCGATCGACCGGGGTGCTTTTTTCGCCCCCGCCACCTGACTTGGTCGGGACGGTGGCGATGCTCTCGAGAACGTCGTCACCCGCAATCAAGGCACCGAAGGCGGTGTACTGTTTATTGAGGAAGGATGCCTCCCCGTGGCAGATAAAGAACTGGCAACCCGCGGAGTTCGGGTCGGAGGCCCGGGCCATGGAGATAACCCCGCGCACGTGCGGCTTGGCGTTGAACTCGGCTTTGAGTTTGTATCCGGGATCTCCGGTACCGGGCATCCCGCGGGCGCCGGCCTTCGTATTTGGGCAACCGCCTTGGATCATAAAACCCTTGATGATCCGGTGGAACGCGGTGCCGTCGTAAAAGCCTTCTTTTGCAAGTTTTTTGAAATTATCGACCGTCTTGGGGGCGACGTCGGGCCAGAAGGCCAGGGTCATGTCCCCGTAGCTCGTGCTGATGATGGCGGTTTCGGTAACGGTGGGTGTACTCATGGAAACCGAGGAATAAACCGTGGGCCCCAAGCCGGTGCAAGCAACCTTTCGGTCCAAGGTCAGGGCTGGAGCGGCGATTGGCCGGCGATCAGGGCGTGAACCACTTTGCTGCCGACGCGGTGGGCGGCGTCGAGCGACGGGAGATAAGCTGAATAAGCGGCGAGCTTTTCACCGCTGAGGCTCTCGTGAGCGGTGGCTCCGGGCCATTGCATGTCAAAATTGCTCGCGGTGCGCAGGCAAAGTACCCGTTGGAAATCGACCCGACCGGCGCGCGCCAGCCACGTCAAGGCTTGGGCCGTGCCGGTATCTTCCATGGCGGTGGTGACGTAGTTGCCCTTGCCCTCGGTGTGGTAGGAAACCCAGCGGTTGGCCCATTCGTTCAGACGCTGGCCGTGCCAGTAGGTCATCGCAGCGAGGTTGTCACCCTTGAGCACGAAAGGAGGGCGCAGGGCGTTGGGCAGGCCGACGTAGTTGGCCCGGCGATCGGCCATCCCCGGAGTGTCCATCAGGACGATGTCCTTGGTCAACTGATACGCCCACTCCGTCAGGCTGGAATTGAGCCGGAACACTTCGCCGGAGTCCTCCGCCGTCCGCGGGAGTTCGTAGGGGGTGGTTTTGCGCAGCGGGATGTACCCGGTGGACCATCCGGCGGGTGCTTCCCGAATGTCGATTTCATGGGCGAGGTCGCCGTCGACGAGCCATTCGGCCCAGGCAGCGCTGCCGATCGTGCCGTCTTGAGGATCGATACCGGCGATTCCCGCGATCAGCCAATAGGAGGCGCGCAAGTCGAAACGGGGATCGCTTCCGAGCGCCATGATGGAGGCGGCAGACCGGGCGGTACCCACCCCGGTGACGATCCCGAGGATCGACCCGTCAGCGTTGGTGCGCAGATCGCGGTACCCTTGTGGAAAGGGGAAGACGCGATCCAATTTTTCCCTTTCGACCCAGTACTGGAACTCTCCAGGAGTGTCGCCTTGATCGCGACCCGGTTCAAACATGGCGACCACGATGACTCGAGGTGCCAGTAGGGGAGCGGCTCCTTGGAGACTGACGGTGCCCGCGAGGAGCAGGATCGCCGCGCAACGAAGAATGGGATGAGAACGGAATAAGTCGGTCATGAAGAGGGCGAAAGGAGCAAGCTCCATGCCCATCTTCCGTCCGTTCCGCAAGGGGCCGGGCGAGGTATCTTAACGCAACGCCACGCGAGTCTCCGCCCCGGACTTCGCGTCAAAGATCCGTTGGTAACGAAGGAGCTTGGCGTGGATTGCCTGAAGCTCGGTCGCGCTCGGAGCCAAGGGATTCCGTGCCGGGGGGAGGGCCCCGAGCGTAACGAGGCATTCCGCCAGGGCGGCGCGCGCTTCGTCTGCCGTAAGTGCCCCCGCCTCGATGAAGAAGTTCTCCGAATTCGTCTCGAGAACGCCCGAAAGGGAAACTTTGACGACGGGAAGGCCCATTGCGACGGCGCGTGAGAGCGCCTGCTCTGCCGCCGGGAGGAAGGCGCCGTTCCGATTACCGATACCAACGACCCCGGCAAGCGCGTGCGCGTCGAGCAATCGTCCGACACAAAGAAAGACTTCGAATTCGCTCGCACCATCACGTTCCGCGTCGTTCGGGGACCATCGCGCACTTTTGAGAACAGCGATTCCCGGCTGAGCGCCTTGGAGAAGACTGCCCGCGGCGTCGCGAACGGCGACTTTCACTGCCTTTGTGCCTAGACCGACTCGGCAAAGACCGGGAACGCTGGCAGGCAACCGATCCTGCGCTTGGAGGGATGCCGCGCCGATGACGATGCCGAACAAAGCAGCGGTCAGCCGCGAATACGCATCGGGGAACAGAATCATGCAGCCGTGGGAGCACAGGCTGTGCCCCCGGCGGCTGCACGCTCATGAAATGTTTTCCTGCTCGATCCGGGGATGAAACAAAAAGGCCGACCCACGGAGGGCCGGCCTGGAGATTGACTGACTGGGTCTGGAGCAGGCGTTCAGATACTGCCCGGAGCGCGATGCGTCTCGGCTTCGTTGAGCGCGGCGCGCAGGACGGAACGAACCTCGTTGGGTTGTTTGTCGAGCTGGGTGCGGCAGATTTCCATCACCCGATTGTGGGCTGCGGCATTCATCGCCAGGGAGATCCGGGCGGCTTCGTTGACGCCGGGCAGACCGGATCCGACCGCCGCGAGGATGTTGGTAATGTAAACTTCCTTACCGCTCGCGAGAAATGCGCCCCATTGCAGGTTCATTGACGACTCCGAGAGGACGGGCGTGAGCAGGACTGGCCGGGCGTTCTGAGCCAGCAGGCGGTCGATGCCCGCGCGGACCTCGGGGGTGGATTTATTCGACATCGCGCGCAGGAGGACTTCGCCCCGGGGATCGCCGGAATACCAAAGTGCCGAGGCCAACACGCGTTGATGTTTGGTGGGCAAGGTGTTGAACTGGTTAAACCAGGTGTCGATCAGCTCAGGATGCTCGGCGAAGACGGAACTGAAGAAACCGATCGCTTGTGCGGGCTGGCCGGCGGAGTCAAAGTATCCTTCGCGACTGAGGGCTCGAACGGCTGGGGCGAGTTCAGAAGGCTGCGGATTTTGGTAGTAGGAATTCAGCCACGTTTGAGCGGGACTGGTATTGGCGGCGAGTGACACGCCGGACGCGGCGAGCGCGAAACTGGCTGCGAGGAGGAGACGGGGGAGTTTCATGGATTAACTCAGCGAGGGTTAAGAGGACTAGGGTTTTAGACCAGAAGTGGGGCTTAGGTCTGAAGGAACCCTAATCGTTCCTGACATTTCGTAAAGCCGCGCTTATCTGAAATGTTTTCATCAAACCCCGGTATTGGATGCGTTCGCGCACGAACTGCGAGGGTGGTCAAAATGATCCATTTGCTGGCAGCGTGGAGACAGATGACGATTGCGCCGCACCGCCTTTTCAAGCGGTGACGATGGCCGCGGGCATCGAGTTGGCTGCTTGTGTCTGTATGTTTAAAATAGATACTCAGGCGACCCGGCACGGGAGCGCGGGCGTGGCTGGGCGTCCTCAATCCTCGGAAAGACGTCCCATTAGAGCCTCTGAACCCACGGTGGATGGGCGGAGGGGTCGACAGATTTAAGGTATATTGTTTGCAATTAACCGACGCGTCGTTGATGTTTGTTTGCGTGGAACGTGAATTAACTCTGCGGCAGGCATTTATGGTGCTAAATGCACTTCCCCATGTTGGACCGATTACCCTAAATCGGCTTCTTTCCGAGCTCGAGGGGGACCCGAGGGCGATCTTTCGCGCCGACGCCGAGAGACTGGAGCGGGTCAAAGGAGTGGGTAAAGCGATCAGCCAGACCATTACTCGGTGGCCTGATCACTTCGACGTCACGCGGGAGGAGGAAAGGATGGCGGCGCATGCTGGGGATTTCATCGTTGCTTCAGGAGAAGGTTATCCACCGCTGCTGCGGGAGATTCACGATCCACCGATTGGACTCTACCGGAAGGGACCGTTCACCTTTGACCGGCCCTGTGTGGCGATCGTGGGTTCGCGGAGAACCACCCTTTATGGGCAGAGTGTGGCCCGGAGGCTGGCCGCAGATCTGGCGAAACTGGGCTTTTGTGTTGTCAGTGGCCTTGCCCGTGGCATCGACACGGCCGCCCATGAAGGTGCGCTTTCGGTTGGGGGACTGACGGCGGCGGTTTTGGGAAATGGCATCGATCTGGTCTATCCGCCGGAAAATCTCGGACTCTATCGACAAATTGGGGAAAAGGGTGCGCTGCTTTCGGAGTTTCCCTACGCCCGTCGGGCGGACCGTCAGTCCTTCGCGATGCGCAATCGGATCGTTGCAGGGATGAGCACTGCCTTGATCGTCGTCGAGAGCGACCTTGGAGGAGGCTCAATGATCACGGCGAAGTTCGCTGCCGATCAGGGGCGGCTGGTTTTCGCGGTCCCCGGTCGCATCGACCAGCCGACCAGTGCCGGATGCCATCAGCTCATTCGCGATGGTGCTACGCTGCTCACGGGGATTGAGGATGTGCTGTCTGAACTCAGTTATCTGGATGGCCTGCGACCGGCCCCGATTCCGGCGAACGCTGCGCGGGGAATGCCAGCGCCAGAATATTCACTGGCGGACTTGTCCGAGGAAGAACGAAATGTCCTCGGTTGCTTCGCGGGCGGGTCGATGCTCGCGATCGATCAGTTGGCGGGTCTGGCGAATGTTGCGCCCGCGACGCTGGCTGCGGTGCTCATGCGACTGGAGCTGAAACGCAGGGTGGTCAAGCGGGCGGATGGCCGGTTCGAGGCGGCGGGTTGAAACGCGTGATGGATTGCCGCGCGCCGAGGGCTCCACCGCGGCCATTGGCGGTAGAAAGCGCTCAGAACCCACTTTAGGGGCAGCGGACACAAACGCATTGAGTTGTTCACCCGGTCGGCAGACACTCGCGGATGGATTCCAATTCACCCACTTGGCAGAATCATTTCGGCTTTTTGACCTGCAGGGCAGATGCAGTTGGGGCCGCGATTCCCCCCTTGGCTTTGGGTGTGGCGGTGATTTATACGCGTGGAGTCGAAACGGATACCATTCACCTCGTCGTGGAGTCGCGCGCGGGCAGTTTGCTCGATCAGTGCCTGAAGCGACTTCAATCAGGAAAACTCCCACCTGCTGAATCACTGACCGTTTCCTACAAGTGCGAACTATTGCCGGACCCAAACCCGGAAGCGATCCAAGCGGCTTGTCGGCAGCAGGTCATGCTTGCGGGTGAATTGCGTCGGGAGCTGCGACCGGCGATGCGTTGACGCGGCCGAGAACCTGGCGGCAGAGCGCCTCACCGCGGTTGAAATCCCGGCAGGTCTGGGGACGTTGGTCGTAGATCGTGCAGAGCCGGGTGACCGGGTCCAAGGCGACGCAGGCGCCATCGCCGCGTTGATCCATGCAGCGCTCGCCCTCGTGCTCGACGACGAACCGAGCGGGCACGTGATCGTTTTCGCGGAGTGAAACCACCCAGTGACAACAACGAGCACAGCCGGCACAGGGGGGGAGGTCGGGGTGCGAAGTGATGCCGAAAGCCTGCAGAAGCAGTGGATGCGAGGCGACCTTTACTTACGCGGGGAGCAGCGCGGGGCGGGGATTGAGGTTGAGTTGGCGCGGGGCTGGTCAACCATCTCTCCTTGGTGAAGAAGACGTTCCCCCTCAAAGTACCCGGCCGTGATGATGCCCGCGTGCGCGACAAAATCCGTCACGAGATCAATCGCGACGTGCGGCGCCAGCGGCGCAGACCCCTGCCGGAGGGGTTTCTGCTGTGGGAGTTCGACTGTCGGATGGGAATCAGCGCGGACAGCGCTGAACGCCGTCCGCTGAAGGAGTTGGGGGGCGCGATCGACGTTTTGGCCGAGGCGGGAGCCGAACAGGTCTATCTGGAAATCATCGCCCGACCCGCAATCCGCAACACCCAGCCGGCACCTGGACCCTAGCCCGGCGGCCAGTGCAGTGCACGGCCTCCCAGCAGGTGAACGTGAAGATGGGGCACGCTTTCTCCACCATCACGCCCATTGTTGATGACCAGACGGAATCCGTTTGAGAGCTTCAACTTGGCAGCGAGTGAGGCGGCGGTGAGGAGCAGGTGTCCGAGGAGGGCCTGGTCGTTTGCGGTGGCCGAGGCGATTCGGTCGAGCTTGGACTTCGGGATCACGAGCAAATGAAACGGTGCCTGGGGCTGGATATCATGGATCGCAATACACAGGTCATCCTCGTGCTCGATCCGGGCGGGAATCTCACGGTCGATGATGCGTTGGAAGAGCGTTTTGGACATAGCGGAAGCAGCAAGAGGGTGGGTGAAAACGATTCAGTAACCTGGGCTTGGAAAGGCGAATTAGAGAAAGAGGAGATGAAAGGCCCCCGAGCGGGTCGTTCGTGCGGCAGCGAGGGCGCGGATAAATGCCAGCGCCTCCTCGTAGTCGCGCCGCCTTCGGGCACTCGCCCGGCGGTGCGGAGGAAGCAGGGCGGGGCGCAGATTGGTGATCAACAGGGTTGATTCGCGAAACGGGGCGAGGTGCTTCAATCCTTGCATCACTTCGGCTCGCGTAAACAGGGGTGTCGACGCCACCGGGCCGTGCGAGGCATCCCAGTGGTAAAACCCATGCCGCGGAAGATGGCTGAAAAGTTTCGCGAGCAAGTCCGCTGCGGCCGCATTGAACGTTTGGTCGTAAGTCACAGCCGTCTGGGGACGCTCCCGCGTCTGGGTTTCGAGCTCGGCCAGGCTGAAGGTGATAGCCTCTTTGATCTGCTGGGCGAGGTAGAGGTCGTGTCCGGTGACGTGCGCAAAGAGTGAGTCGATAAAATGCAGGCGCCGAAGTTCGTCTCTCACCGTTGCGGACATGGGGAAGCGAGGGGCGCCGGTGAACGGATCCGGCGTCGGAGGGAATTAGGCTTGTTCCGGAGGCGTGACCACCGGCGGTTGGCCGAGCGCGCTGATTTCGTCGACGAATTCACCGACGTCGCGGAATTCCTTGTAAACACTGGCGAATCGGACGTAGGCGACCTGATCGATTTTACGAAGGCGCTGCATGACGGCGTCGCCGATCGCCTGCGAGGGGATTTCACTGTCGAATCGGGCCTCGAGGGCATCGAGCACATCCTCGATCAACATGGTGATTTGTTCGGCATCGATTGGACGCTTGTGGCACGCGGCCCGGACCGCCCGGACCAGTTTGTCGCGGTCGAAGTCCTCCCGGCGACCGTCGCGCTTGAGCACCACAATACCGTCCCTCACGTGGGTTTCGGTGGTGGTGTAGCGGTGACCGCATTCCAGGCACTCACGGCGGCGCCGGATGGTCGAACCCTCCTTGCCGATGCGGGAGTCGATGACCTTGTCTTCGATGGAAGTGCACTTGGGACAGCGCATGGGAGTGTGACTGGAACGACTTAACCGAGTTCGAGAAAATTTCGGAGAATTTGCATGCCCCCCTCGGTGGCGATACTCTCCGGGTGAAACTGGACACCCCAAATCGGGAGCGATCGATGGCGCAGCCCCATGACTTCGCCTTCGGCGGTCTCGGCGGTAATTTCGAGATCCGCGGGAAACGTGGCCCGTTCGACGAGAAGCGAGTGATAACGCGTGGCCGGGAACGCCTGGGGCAGTCCTTTGAAAACATCCGTGTTTCGGTG
>Ga0154020_10006373_pt1 | contig 13811 bp, 20 predicted proteins | sample Klosneuvirus_201_FD_109709 | JGI IMG/M metagenome (GOLD analysis project Ga0154020, IMG submission 109709) | Active sludge microbial communities from wastewater, Klosterneuburg, Austria - Klosneuvirus_20160825_MG | ecosystem: Engineered > WWTP > Aerobic digester > Activated sludge | place... | reverse complement strand
CGGCGTGCCTCCTTGCAACGTTGGGTAACTCCTTCTCTTGCCCCCCGCGGCCTGCCCCTCATCCTCATTTTTTCCGGGCTTTTTCCTTTCGGTTTTGTCCTCACTGCGATCGATTTAGTGACAAATTCAAGCGCGGTGATTCTATTCGCCTTCAGCACATGCATACTGGCCGCTACCTTCACAGCCATCAGCACCAGTCTCCTCTTTCTCGCCAGCAAGTACTTTCTTTCATCTTCCGAGATGCAACGCAGATCGCTGTTGTGTGATTTTGATGTCTTTCTCAGTGTCTGATCCGAATTGGTTTTATAGGAGGTCTCTGCGTTCGGTGATGGCCAGCGCGGTGATCGCGGCGATAACTGGCTTGTCCACCCCTCGGGTATCCCTTTTTCTATGCGCCTGTCAATTTCCCCTGGATGATGTTTGATTCCTTCAGGCAATGAGGTCTATTGGCTGCGCAATGAGCGCGTGCGCCTTCAGCACAAGGACACTGCGCTCCTCCTCGATATCTCAGATAAAGTACTGTTTCCTCTTTTCACATCTCAGATTCTATTTTCGTCACTCCATCCATTTAGGCTTATACCAACCCGATCCCAGGCCAGAAGGAGGTCGTGTGCAATGTGCGCGTCGGCTTGACGGACACTAGCAGCAAGGGCTACTGGATTGCCGATGAGGGAATGTACATGCCGCAATCTACGAAGGCCAACTAAATGGAGTGGCATTAATTCCAATAAAGATGGCGCAAATTGAATTGAGCCCGAATACAGCCGAATCTCTTTCGCGCCTGATTGTCTGATGAGTTTTGTGGGGACCTACGACTGGATAGTGCGACTCCCCTGGAGCATTTAAAGACTGGTGCTGGTGAGCAATCGCAAAATTATCGGGTCCTTAATAACTGAGAGCGCAAACAGCACGGAGATTCCCGCTGTTTCCATCCCCACGCGACAGACTGTCAGAGTCCGCGGCGGGACAGGTCAAAATCCGCTGCGACGGTTTTGATGGAGCCGCTCGACGAACGCTTTGTCGACATGCTCGCTGAGCGCTGCTGGGAATGGCGTCCGTTGGCTTCGCTTGTGTCGATGTGGAATTGTGTCGCGTGCACGATTTTGCGTGCTGGGGTGTCGCCTGGCCGACGTGTGGTCATTGATTTGTCTTTCACGTCATCGAGGTGCGCTTGTTGCGATGGTGCTGGAGGCCACGATCATCTGGTGCGTCCTTTTCTCGCAAGTTGGGCCTCCGCACGTATCCTCAATTAGAATTTGTAGCATTGACAATTCTGAGCACATGCGCAACGGCGACTTCTCGCCCTCTCGATTCGAGGCCCAGCAAGACGCTTGCAACCTCATCTGCGGAAAGAAGACCAGCGCGAACATGGAGAACGCCGTCGGTCTCATCGCGACGGCTGGAAAAAAGTATATATTTATTTGGATCGAAGATTGCCGGTGTGGTGGCGGCCTGCTCGCTTTTTGAGCGTTTCCCTCCTGTTGGACCTCGCTGTATTTCTGATTCTCTTCCCTCCTCTAGCGTCGAAGTGTGTGTGAGTTTGACGCAAGACCTTGGTAAGATCCTTAGTGGTCTTCACAAAGTGGAAATTGGCGGCCGCAGCGACCTCGTCTCGGCAATTCAGGTGGCCTCGGTACATGCCCATTCTTTTTTCGCCCCGAGCTTGCAGTCGATGCTCCGTTCTGTCTTGTTTCTGCTGGAGTGGCTCGGCTATTTGTAATGATTATTTTTTCACAAGCTCGCTCTGCGACACCGCCAGAATAAGCGCCAGGAGCAGCGCATTGTCGTCTTCGTCGGCTCGCCTATCACGGCGACCGAGGCCGAGCTCAAGCGTCTTGGTGGTCAGCTCAAGAAGAACAAAATTGCTGTCGATATCGTGAATTTTGGCGAGGGTTCTGCCGAAGAGAATCGTGCAAAGCTTGAGGTCTTCCACGGCTCGGTCAATAACAATAACAACAGGTGTGTGTCGCTGGTTTGCTAGGTTCTTCCTTCTATGACCGTTAATCCCAGCTTTGTGGTCACTCTTCCTCCTGGTGAGCACATGCTCTCTCAAATGCTCGCGTCGACTCCTGTTGTTCGCGGTGCTGATGCTGGTCCTGCTGAGGCTGGTGGAGCTCCTGCAGCTGGCGGTGGAGGTGGTGGCGCCTTCGAAGAGTATGGTGGCGTCGACCCGAACGTCGACCCCGAGCTTGCTGAGGTTCGTGTTTGTTCTCTCGTCCGAAGTTCACATCTTCTGAACGTCACATTCTTAGGCTCTCCGGTTATCGTTGCAATCTGCTGAGAATGAGAGGAAGGCTCGCGAGGGAAGCAGCACTGACGCCAAGGCCCCCGCTTCTGCTCCTGCCCCTGCTCCTGCTGCGCCGAGCGGTGACGCGATGGATGTTGACGATGACGAGGAGATGCGCGCTGCCATCGCCCTCTCCCTACAGACTGTCCAGCCCGATGCCGCCGCCGCGAAGCCCACGGAGGAACCTGTCGACGCCATGGACGAGGACGACGATGAGCTTGCGAAGGCACTGGCCATGTCCAAGACCACCTCCGCGCCGACTCAAAGCACACCGAAGGATGAAAAGAGCGAGGCCAAGGGCGGCGACGCTCCCGTGGACTCCAACTCCATGGCCCAAATGCTGCTTGGTCTTCCAGGCATGGACCCCAATGATCCTGAAGTCCAGGTATGCTCAGCTCAGCTTTCGTTTTCTTGCTCTCTTGTCACCTTTCATATGACGTTAGGAGCTCCTGAAACAGATGAAGAACGAGAACAAAGACAAGAAGTAAGTGGCGTGTCTCGACTTCCTTTTTTATCGTTGTAAATTTTGAATAATACTCTCTTCCTCAATGACTGTTGGCCTTTATTCACAATGAAAACACGAAACAAATATGAAGTCCCCTCATTGAAGATGAAGAAAGAGACTCTAGAAAGATGCAAGCAACGAAGCTCGCATCAGCTAACTACTGGCTCTCTGAGGTGCGCGCGCGCTTGGTAGGCCGCGCGTAAGTGGTGACCCGTCGGCCACTCAGTCTGTCGGAGCGGCGAAGATCTTCCTCCGCATTCTCCAGGCCAAGTTCATCAAAAGCGTCGACGAGGAGCTCCGTTGCGTCCTCGGCGTCACGGAAGCTCAGCTTGCGTTTGCGCTTTGCGACTGCGCTTGCTGGGGTGACTGGCGACGCCGGAGCCTTCGCAGCCGGGACAGGGCTTACCTTGTCAGGGGTCTTGGAGAAGCTCGTCGGAATCTCGTCCACGAGCAAGGGCTCGAAGAAGGGGTGATGAAGAATGGTAGTGAGCAACGCGTCGTTGCGGCCGAGGCGACGTAGGTCGCGCAAGTCTGCCTTGCGCTGGTCCTCCAGTTCAGTCCGGAGCTCCTCACGCTTCTTGGGAGACTTGGTCGACGAAGCAAAGGCAGCTAGTTCCTCAGGCGTCACCCTGCCACACTCAGAGTAAGACCTTTGTAGAAAGAGAAGAGGAAAAATCCGTACCAAGAGTCGGCCTTGATCTTAATCTTCGCAAATTCATCAAACGCTTCGCCAACATCCTTGGTTCGCAAGAAGCCCTGCAGAAAGAAACGGGTCAGCTCAAGCTCGGGTTCGCGTTCGCAAAATTACAGGATCGACGGCACCTTCATGTAGGGCATCCGTTTATCGTATACGATCCTCCGATCAAGTTTGATGCGGCTCAGGCCGAAGTCGGTGATCTTAACGAGGTAATCGTCGATCTTCCACTTCTTGTCGTTTAGTTTGAAGTAGACGGTCTTGAACTCAGGCTTGCGCGTCTCAGACTTGATCAAAAGGACGTTCTATTGTGTAAACATAAAACAACGGAAATGGCATTATAACAATAAGTAAGAGGGCGTGCCTTGGGGTGAAGGTCGTTGTGCATGAACTCGCACGTCTCTTGAGCGACGTAGAGCGCGAAGAGAATTTGAAACAGGATGGAACGGAAGTTGCCGAGGGCCACAGGGCTTTCGCGCAAGTCATAGAGGGTGAAGTCAGCTCGCTCGAGGACGTAGTGCATGTACTGGCTATCCTCTTTGCCTAAAACGAGAATATTCATGCGCAGGCAATGAAGAGGAAAGACAGAGCCAAGGCGCCACCTTTGAACCACTCGACGAGATCGACGAAGTTGGTCACGCCAGACGGGTAGAATTCGCGATTGTTCTTCAATTTGTTAAGCTGTTGGAGGATATAGACCTCGCGGTAGGCGCGATCGGCCAGGTTCACGGGGCTCTTGATGATTTGCTTCTTGATCGCGAACTCTTTGCGCTTCTCGGTCGAACCGGGCGACTTTGAGGCGAACAAGATGGTCGAATGGCGGCCGCCGTCGCTCACATCTGTGTTGACCTTATAATGTTGCTTCGCGAGAATCGCCGTGCTCTCGCCCTCTGGCGAGTGGAGCAGATTCTCTGCACGAGGCGACAGGAAGCCGGGAACTGAGCTCTTCTTCTTGCGGCGCTGCCTGTCCATCTTCAGGGAGACCCCAATGTGCAAAAAGACAAAAGAGTAATTCGTCGGGTGAATCGGAAGGCAGGAAATTTTCGTTGACGCTGGCAGAAAAGAAATCTCGTGAACGCGCCTACTTTAACGGTCAATAGAAAACGGCCAACAGCCGTTTGGACGAACGTCTTCTTCCCCTCCGAAGTCAAATGGGCCTGGCGCCTCTTTCAAGCGCCGTTGTCCGGAGCTTGTTCTTGCCACGTCGCCTCGGAACCTCGCCATTTGTTCACTCTCTCTCGCAAGCCAGATTGTCTTCGTCCATCTGATGAGCTTTGAGGTGCACACGGTCGCCACCACGCCTTTCGCTGGCCAGAAGCCCGGTACCTCGGGACTCAGGAAGAAGGTTTCTGAGGTCATGGTCCCCAATTACTTGGAGAACTTTGTCCAGGCCATCTTCGACAGCTTGCCAGCCGATTACAAAGGTGTGCTGTTCGTTCAGCGACCCATTTCGTGAAATCGAATTGTGGCTCTATTTGTTGCCACGTTGTCTCCGCTCCTTTTCAGTTGAGGCAATTATTTATTGAGTATTAATTATTATATTCGATGGTTGTACCTTTTGCCGATGATCTCCACTCATTCACGAAGGTCGAGCTAACCTCGAGCTCGACAGTGTTGCCTTCTGTTCAACGCCATATTCTGTGCAGGCAAGACGATCGTGCTCGGTGGTGACGGCCGCTATCACAACGACGTTGCGATCCAGACGATCTTGCAGATGGCGGCTGCCAATGGCGTCGGCAAGGTCCTCGTTGCCAAGGGCGGCATTTTCGCCACTCCTGGAGTCTCGGCCACCGTTCGTGCCCGCAAAGCTTACGGTTCGCGGCCCTTTTTTTAAACACAGTTAGTTGTCCCAATGGAATGATATTATTCTCTCCATAGGTGCTATCATTTTGACAGCTAGCCATAACCCCGGAGGTCCCCACTACGACTTTGGAATCAAGTACAACGTGTCCAACGGTGCGCTGCAGCGAGCGTTATGGAATCCTCGTTCGTCTTATGCCGCTTCTTCTCAGGCGGTCCTGCTCCCGAGGACGTCACCAACGCCATTTATAAGGTCACTACGACCATCTCGCAGTACAAGACCTCCAACCTTCCGAAGGTGATCGCGGAATCCATCGCCGTTTCTACCGTCTCTCGCGTTTACACCTTGCTCGTCTTAGGTCGACCTCGCGAAGCTTGGCGTTCACCATTTCGGTGCCTTCACTGTTGAGGTCATCGATGCCATGTCGGACTATGTGCATATGATCTTAAAAATTTCGTTGATTCTTGTTCCAGCCCTCATTTTTTTGTTCTCACACCAGGTTCCCCTTCTCCAAAAGATCTTCGACTTTCCATCCATCAAGGCTCTTCTTGCGCGCCCCAATTTCAAGGCGCTCTTTGACAGCTTGAACGGAGGTGAATCTCCTAACAAATTGGAATACTATTTGTCGATCGATCTCATTTATTGGTGTAGTCACTGGCCCCTTCTCTCGCCGCGTCTTCCACGAGATTCTTGGTGCGCCGCTCGACTCTTGTGCCCACTCGGTGCCCCTCAACGACTTTGGCGGGTGCGCGATCTTGCGAATCCTTTCATCTGTTTTCTTTTTGAAACCGAATCCTCTGTTTCTGTTTGTTAGCCTTCACCCCGATCCTAACTTGACTTACGCTGCCGACCTGGTCACTCGCGTTAACGGCGACGCTGAGCACTTTGATTTCGGATGTGCCTGGGACGGCGATGGCGACCGCAACATGATTGTTGGCCACAAGTTCTTCGTTACTCCTTCCGACAGGTGCGCTCATTCATTTTGTTGGCGTTTTCCGTCATCTCATTATTGATCTTGTAGCTTGGCCGTGATTGCGCACTACGCTAAGGAGGCCATCCCTCATTACAAGACCGGTCTGAAGGCCCTCTCTCGTTCCATGCCCACTTCTGCGGCGGTTGATCGGTATCTTCATCGCCTCCGCTTATCCCTTTTGTCGCACCTGCTTATCGGATTCCTTTTATAGGGTCGCCAAGAAGCTCCACTTGCCCTTGTACGAGGTCCCCACTGGCTGGAAGTTCTTTGGCAACTTGATGGACAAGTATGAGGCAGAGGTAATTGCTTTTCTTGTTGTTGCAATGTGAATTCTGTGACACATTTCTCTCAGGGATCAGATGGATTCATTTGCGGCGAGGAGAGCTTTGGTACCGGCTCCGCTCACATTCGCGAGAAGGACGGCATTTGGGCCACTCTCGGTATGAATAATAATGACTCGCTGTTGCTGCCATCTTGTGTTTGTTGATATTTCCACGGTAGCTTGGTTGAACATCTTGGCATACAAGAACAAGAATGTTGCCGTGGGTGCCCCGCTTGTCTCTGTTGGTGACATTGTGAAGGGTCACTGGGCTGAGTATGGTCGCAACTACTATTGCCGGTAAGCTTCCCGTTGAGTTCGATCCGTATGAGATTGTGGTTAACGGTTTTGTGCTAGCTACGACTACGAGGGAGTTGACGCCAAGGGCGCGAATGATATGATGGCCAGTTTGGGTGCCCTCATCAAGTCGTCGAAGGTCCATCCCATGATCCTTTCTTCGGTTCTCTCGATAATGTTGTTGGTTGCACAGAAGGGCGACAAGTTCGGAGAGTTCGAGCTTGCCGAAGCCGACGACTTCGAGTACAAGGATCCCGTGGACAAGTCCGTCTCCTCCAAGCAAGGCATCCGCTTCGTTCGTCTTCATTTCTCCGTTTTGTTTCACCTCGACTCTTGCCCCTCATGATATCCACCCTTCCAAGGTGTTCTCTGACGGCTCTCGCTTCGTGGTTCGTCTCTCCGGCACTGGCTCCGTTGGCGCCACCATTCGCCTCTACCTCGAGCAGTATGAGCCCAAGAAGATCGACCTCGATGCCCAGGTTCTTCATCACGTTTCTCTTTCCTCAGTTTTTGTATCATTATGGTTTGGTGCTGTAGAAGGCGCTCGCTTCCTTGATTAAGGTGGCCTTGGAGAAGATGAACCTCAAGCAGTTCATTGGCACCGAGACCCCGACTGTCATCACCTAAGGCTCCCCCGAATTTGAGTCTCGATATCTATCTCCCCTGAAGTCCTCCTATTTCTCCGTAAGGTTTCCAATGTTCATCTGCTAAATATATGGCGATTTCATGATGGATCCGGCCCCGGGAAGTTCGAAGTTTTCAGGCCGTCTTCACTGGGTAGTCGAGGAGATCACTCCGAAGTCTCGTCGAGGGCATTTCCCTCCAGTTCGGCGGCAGCCCTGGGAGCAAGATCTTAAGATATTGTCATATTGACTTGTAGCCTCTTATTTTGAGAGGTGTGCCAGGTCGATCGACATGATGAAGCCCTCTATTGCCCTCGCTCTTCGAGCTCGCTCGCGCCTTCACCCTCGCCTCGTACGCTCCCTCGCCGCCTGTGTGACGCCCTGTCTTGTAGCATTCTCTCTCAATATTCCAAATTTAATAATTATGCCATTGAGTGGTGCGGTGAGGCCTGTGGGTCCTCCTGGAGCGCTCCGTGAGAAATGGAGAGTGTGAATTCATTGACACCCTCGACCTGTCTCCGCCCGCCCCACCCTCCTGCCGCGCCTCCTCGCTCCACCATTACTATTAATATATAAAAGTACTTAATGTAATTGAATTTGTGTGTTTTTGGCCTTCCCTTGTCTTCTCGGGCGCACTCGCTCCTTTCATCCTTCCTTCTCGAATCTATCTCTTCACGATAATACAGGAGCGGAAGAATTGGGCGAGGATCGTGAAGACGATAAATCATAGAATTTATAATCTCAATATAAATTTAAATGCCATTCAAAGATCGTTGAAGCGGCGTGTCTCAGTCCATTAGCAGCGCTTGAAAAATTGTGCGCTTTCTCGCTTTGAATCTTTCAAGAACGAGGTTGAGCGGTCGGCAACAGTGAGGGTTCTCCCTTGGCGAGCTCTCTCAATCCTCTTCCTCCTTTTACTGTCGAACATTCATTTCTGTCGATGTTAATGTTTCTTACGACGTGCCGACTAAGTTTTTCGTGTCACAGGCGCGCCAGGCGCAGACTGAGGCGAATGCCGGGCCGACTGAGAAGATGAACCTCGTGAATGCCATCAACAATGCTCTCAGGTTCCAATCCGCTTCCTTTCGAAAGCGAAAGAATCATCGATATTTATATATTTTTCTTCTTATGGCTCGTATGTGGTCCAATTTCTTGGGATAATATCACTTTGTGCAGCATTGCGATGGAGAAGGATTCCACGGCGGCCATCTTTGGTGAGGACGTTGCCTTTGGTGGCGTCTTCCGCGCCTCCACTGGTCTCCGCGACAAGTTCGGTGCCCACCGCGTCTTCAACACTCCTCTCTCCGAGCAAGGTACTTCATTTAATATCTGGTTATTACCATTTTTAAGGATTTGGCGGGGCTGACGTGTCATGTGGCCCAGGTATCGCTGGCTTTGCCATTGGTCTGGCCGCTGTCGGCCACACTGCCATTGCTGAGATCCAGTTTGCCGATTACATCTTCCCTGCCTTTGATCAAATCGTCAACGAGGTACCTTACTGATCTCTGAGGCAGTTTTCTCTTTCTTCTCTCCTGATTCACTCCATTTCAGGCGGCCAAGTACCGCTACCGGTCTGGCGGTCAGTTTAACGTTGGTGGCCTCACGATCCGTACTCCTTATGGAGCTGTTGGTCATGGTGGTCACTATCACTCTCAGTCGCCCGAAGCCTACTTTGCCCACACGCCAGGCCTCAAAGTCGTCGTTCCCGCGACCCCCAAGGAGGCCAAGGGTCTTCTGTTGGCCTCGATCCGCGATCCCAACCCCGTCATCTTCTTTGAGCCCAAGGTTCGCGAAGTCGTTCCCTTCAAGTTTGCTTTAGTGAAAGGTTTTTCTGATTGAGAGGCGTTAGGGTATCTACCGCTCGGCTGTTGAGGAGGTTCCCGTGGGTGACTACGAGATTCCCCTTGGCAAGGCGCGCATCGTCAAGCAGGGCACTGACCTCACTTGTACTGCCTTTCCCGCCCTGAAACAATTGAAATTCTTGCTTACTCTTCTCGTAGTGATTGGCTGGGGTGCTCAGATGGGCGTGCTCCAGGCGGCCGTCGACATGGCTGAGAAGGAGCTCGGTATCTCCATTGAGCTCATCGACCTCCGCACTATTCTCCCTTGGGACGAGGTGCCGCATTTATCATCCTTCCTTTTTCATCTCAGTTCTCTTCTCACCATTTCGTCGTTGCAGGAGACCGTATATGCCTCCGTCAAGAAGACTGGTCGCGTCATCATCAGCCACGAGGCTCCTAAGACCGGCGGTTTCGCTGCCGAGCTCGGTCAGAGCATCCAGGAGAAGTGCTTCACTTCGCTTCAGGTCCTCCCATTCGCTCCATTCTCTCGCATTCGTCCAATCAACGTTTCTGTCTTCTAGGCGCCCATCACTCGCGTTTGCGGCTATGACACCCCTTTCCCACTAATCTTTGAGCGTTTCTACAATCCCGACAAGTACAAAAACTTGGAGGCGATCAAGAAGACCATGCGCTACGACTTTGACGCTTAACTCGAGAGCACATACCGATTCCAAGGATGAGGGTCTCATCCTTTCCTCTCTCATAATGTAGCAAATTGACAATGCCCTAAATTCGGCGTACACGTAAATCCAGTTGGATCATTTAGATATAATAATACACGGTTTCAGTAATACACGGTTTCGAGCTCCGTTGATTTCGATCTGGAATACTTTGCGAGTGGCTCTGAGGTTACTATATATTCTTGTGTGCTCAGATTGCGCATTTGGAGGCATCGAAAGCTCTGGGAGACGAAGCGAGCACATCGCCGTCGAAGCACTCCATGGGAAGGCGCGTCGTCACGGCGTGGTGGCGGAAGAAGAATTCTCATAGAGCCGGGCTCTCAATTACTTCGTGTTAAGAGAGAAGCAAAAATGGTGGTAATACCACTACCCCTGGCCGGTTTTGGGGTGACAGCAACGAGATTTGAACTCGGATCTAATCGTTGGAGGATGAGAAGAAGGCGAGAAGCGGTCTGTAGAAGCGCTGTCCCCTACAACTGCGTCAGATTCCAACGAAGTGACCTTGCAAGATAGATGTGACAGTTAATGGTAATACCAGTGAACACTGTAGTGGGAGGTGCCGTGCTCGATGTGATAAAAGTAGTTCTTTCCTTCGACGAGGCGCTTCTGTCCTGCTGAGTCGACTAGGGTCGACAGGACTTCATGGACGAGCTGCACATCCATCAATCCGTCCCGATCCTGACAAAATGATGAAGATCTTCATTGGACCGCTTCGGAAGCTCATGAAATGAAAGCATTTTGAGAAGAGTCTACCTCGCCTTGATCACCACTGTCCAAGTACACGAGGAGGCCATCGCGCTTCGGAGGTTTTCCAATCACCTTACGAGCAACATGTTGGTATTTCCACCTGGGAACAATGCCATTAATACCAATGCGAACACTCACAGAAGGAAGAGCGAAGTCGAACCAGAAGGAAGGGGACATGGCAGCCAACCGAGTATAAGTTAATCTCGTCCACCCTAACAAAACATCAGCGAATCGATGGAATAGCAAAAGTGTGAAACGGATACCCGCGAAAAAAGCAATGAGGCCGCCATGGGACGCGCCGAACAATGAAATATCGACCGAGGACGCTCGAGGATACCGCGCCAAGATCAGCGGGATGACCTATGCGATAGATTGAGATCGGGTACACAGCTGAATACGAGGAAATGGGGGCACTTTGGCTTCAAGAAAGTCGAGGTATTCCTCTCCTCGACCACCAGGCCCACCCGCAATCTCAGGATTAGAGTGGTCTTCCGTATAAGTGTACTCGGCACAACGAGCTTCAGTATTTGCGACTCCTATTAAGAGAGAAAGCGAGTAATGAGCGTAGAATTCGATGAGAAAAATCAAAATAGCATCATGCCGACGACGATCACTTCGCGCATCTTGCCGCCGAGGATGAGCCCTTGCAAGGTATCCTGGCACCTCCAAGAGCTCTCTCCGTCATGGAACTATCAACATAAATTTCATGTTAAGTGGCTCACCAAACCAGTGCGAAATCCTCGTACAAGGTTCTGACCATCATTCATTAGGATCAGCGGATAGTCGCGTTTCAGGAGGTTCTGATGGTAGGAAGGCGGGAGGTAGAGGAAGAGGCTCCGCAGTCGCCGCTCGCCATTAATCACAGATTCCACATCTTTAATTTCTTCAATGCTAGAGTAAAAAGCATAAATTGAGAAGTCAAATATGAATGGCGATGGAAAAATGCCGCACTGGGGAGGACAGGCCGCATCAAAGAAAGGGAAAACTTCCACCAAGGAGTGAGTCAATCCGTTTTTACTCTCTTGATTCATCGGAGACAAAGGCAGTTGCACGCGGTGGTCCGCGCCGACTTCCCAGAAGGGACCACGATCAGTCTCTCTAGTAATTTTGAATCGAAACCTATCGATGGGGAGTCAAGTGAGGCGACCACGTGAAAGATTCACCTTAGGAAGTCGAATGAAATACAGTGTTGAGTGTGGTGTGAGCATGGCCGCATCCAGATCAATGACAAACTCATCGCCTACGACAAGTAATCGATCGGAATCCAGCGGAAAGAGGCCAAAATTAATGACAGAAGGAAGAGTACCGAACTCGGTGGGTCTGAGCTCGCTGGATGATTCCCACGAGAGGCCAAAGTTGTCCCCGCGAATCCCAAGGCGATTTCCTTCCTAGATTAGTAATGAGGCGAATATTACAGAGTGCTATGAGGCGGGGAACGGCAAGGCGAGGAGCTCGAGCTCGACATTGCCATCCTCGAGGGCCTGGAGTCGCATCGGAATTGACGAAGACAACACCGACAAAAGAGGAATCTCGAAAAGGCTTTTAGAATTTCTTAGTTTCATACGACAACAGGAAGAGCTCAGAGAGAGGAGGAGAGTCGGGAGGTGGAGGTACCGCTGGGGCATTCTCAGGGAGGAAGCGAGCCACGACTCGCAGATTGCTCATTCCCCTTCAAAATGCGTGGCCGTATGAGACAATATAAAAAAAAGATAAATATTAAGCAAGCTTGCAAGCGTTCGGGTGGATTCGAGGAAAGCAGAGTGCCCGAGAGAGAGAGAGTCAGAGAGGCTCCTCTTGGCTCCGACCTCCAGTAAACGCAACCGCTCATGCCCCGAATTGGCCAGTCGAGTCCGACTACATAGCAGCGATGCAACAAGACACTTCGATCACGATCAAATGACATTTGGTCTGTACTTACAGTATATGGCAGCGATAAAAAAGTAGTTGGTCAATCTTCCATTCCTATCCCCCACATCATCGATGAAATAGTGAAAATCGAGGTGTAATCGAACACAGAAGATATGTAACAAGAACGAGAGGATCTCCCAAACCACGCGATAATGAGGCAAGACCACGTTCCACCCACTTCTACTCGTCGTCCTCCATAGCGAAGACGTGAGTCTGACTGCAAAAGATGAAACAATTGAGGAACAACAAAGAGATCAACAGTAAAAAGAATTACAGATGAGCATTGGCGTCGCGCTTCTGCTTGAAGGTGGCGTCGCATTGAGGACAACCGTAAGGCTCGGCATCGTCATGCTTCGTGTGCATGTGGTTCACCAAGCCGTTCGCCTGAGTAAAGCTCATGTCGCAACTAAACCATAAGCGCAATAGATCAGGAAGGTCATAAGCGTTCGAGGAGAGGTGGGAGTCGCACCCCTCAAAGCGGCACTTGTAAGGCCGCTCGCCCGAATGGATGCGGTAGTGCTTCATCAGGTCTGCGAAAGATATGTCATCAATGCAATAGACTGCAATCAAATCATATAGGACTCCGTACCAGACTTGTGAGCAAAGCGCTTGCCGCAACCGGCTTGGGGGCAAACGTTGTTCCGCTCGTTGTTGTGGTGCACGTCAATGTGGTACTTGAGGTGGTTCATCTGCGCAAACTTCTGGTCGCACTCGCCACATACGTACGGCTTCTCCTCGTTGTGGATGCGCCTATGGCAGTGAAAATCAGAAACGATCGAAGGGGAATAAATAAGAACACGAAAAACGTGCATGTGGATTTCGAGGTCCTTCTTGTACTTGAAGATGTGGGCGCACTCCTGGCATACCTGGGGGATGTTGGTGCCTCCGGGGGTGCGAGGAGTCGCGGGCGCCTCATCCTCGTCTGAGTGCTCCTTTGTCGGCGTGTGAGGAGTATTCTGATCTGTGGCTTTGCCTTTGGCCGATTTGGTCGCCTTAGTCGGCGCGGGCTTCTTGTGAGCCTTGGCCTTGTGAGTCGCCAACGTCGCCTTGGTCTCCAACTTATGGCCGCAACCAGGAGCAGTGCACATGTTATACGTGTTCGAGGCGGTCGAAGGAGAAGCAGGGGCCGCCTCCTT
>Ga0154020_10006372_pt1 | contig 13811 bp, 13 predicted proteins | sample Klosneuvirus_201_FD_109709 | JGI IMG/M metagenome (GOLD analysis project Ga0154020, IMG submission 109709) | Active sludge microbial communities from wastewater, Klosterneuburg, Austria - Klosneuvirus_20160825_MG | ecosystem: Engineered > WWTP > Aerobic digester > Activated sludge | place... | reverse complement strand
CAGAAGCAGGCCGAGCACGAGCACGAGCACGAGCACGAGCACGAGCACGAGCACGAGCACGAGCACGAGCACGAGCACGAGCACGAGCACGAGCACGACCACGACCACGACCACGACCACGTCAGCTGTGCGCTGTCAGCCCTTCAGCCGTGCGGCCAGCGCGAGCAACCCCAGCCCGAACACCAGGATGGCCGCACCACTCGCGACGATGGCCGCGCGCCGCGTGCGATCACCTGCGTCACCGGTCAGTCGCCCGCGCGACTCCGGGGTCGCCAGCAGCGCCGAGGCCAGCAGGTTGCCGCCGGCGAACAGGGCGCACAGCAGGATGGCCATCGGTGCGCGCGCCGCGAAGCCGGCCAAGGCCATGGCGCCCCACACCGCGGGCGAGCGCACCGCGGTCTTCAGCGCATCGGCGCCTGCGGGCAGCGGCGCCGTCGCCGTACGTCGCGCCAGCGCCAGGGTCACGATGCCGATCGCGGCCATCACCCCCGCGGCAGCCAGCCCCAGCGCGCGCGGCGGCGACAGCTGCTCGAACAGGCGCGCCACCGGCAGCGCGGCGATCCCCACCACCAGGGTGCGCGCCAGGGCGTCGGCGATCGGGCTGACCTGCACCTTGTCACTGGTCAGCGCCGCCAGCCGCGCCGGCGCCACCGCATCCAGCGCGCCCAGGATCAGCGCGATCACCATCATCAGCAGCGCGCCCGCCGCGCCCAGGTCGGCACGATGCGACAGCCCCAGCCACCACGGCACCGCAGCCCCGCTGCCTCCGCCCGCCGGCGTCGCGCCGCTGCCGGGTCGGCCGGTGGGCTCCGGTGCCGCGTCATCGAGCCAGGCCACCGTGACCGAGCGATCCTCGCCGCTCAGCTCGGCCGACCCGCGCCACAGAAACTGTGACGTCACGCCCTGGCCATGGCGCCCGACGTGGGCCGCCACCACGCGCAGCCCGGGCTCGGCCTGGACGAACAGCTCGGTCTCGCCCGGCAGGTCAGGCTCGAAGGAGTGATCGATGTACAGCGAGTGGCTGCGCATCCGCACCAGGGGCGCGCGCAGCACCAGGTCGACCGAGAACGAACCCGCGCGGGTGACCGCCTGGCCCAGCCCCACCGAGGCCTCGGCCTTGTCCACCGGGACCACCACGCCGTCGATCTCCAGCCGTACCTTGGCCAGGACCTCGGCCCGGGCGCGCTTCGCGAACGCCGCCTGCTCGGCGTCGTCGAGCACGCCGTCGCGCGAGCTGTCCATCTGCGCGCGCGCCTCCAGCGCCGGGGCATCACCGAAATACAGCGTGTACACGAAGCGCACGCTGTCCTGGCTGACGTCCAGCTTGAGGTAGCGGTTGTTCAGGTTGGGATCGGGGCCGACATGCGCCGCGGCCGGCGTCGCCATGACCAGACAGGCCAGCAGCGCGGGGGCCCAGGCTGCGACGCGGCACCAGATCACCGCGTTGCTCCTGCCCGGCCTTGCGCGCCCGTGCCAGCCCACGAGGCCCCGTCTATCACCTTCGCGGCCCGCGGGCAAAGGCCAAAGCCCCGAAACCACGTTCAGACCGGCTGCCACGCCAGTCAGGACGCTCACGGTATTGACCGGAATCGTTGGCGCACCGTAGACTCCGCCTGCCCGGTCTTGCCGGGTGAACCCGCTTCGGAGGGTAGCTTATGAGGAAGTCCCTGGCCTTTGCGTTGATTGGCTGCACGACTGTGCTCGGTTGTGGCGGTGGTGATGGTGGCGGCCCCAACCCGGCGTTCGTCGACAAGCTGCCATGCAGCGCTGCGACCAACGTCCCCCGCGCCGGCGACCACAAGCTGGTGCTGGCCAACCTCGAGATCGCGGACGTGACCGAGGGCTTCGACTTCAACGGCGACGGCCTCATCGACAACGTGTTCGGCAACATCGGCCCGCTGGCCAACGGCTCGATCTCGGACTCGCTGGCCAAGGGCGAGCTGGTCGTCCCCATGGAGCTGTTCGACTTCGCGACGGTCGCCGACGACACCTGTCTGAAGATGAACTTCTACCTCGGCAAGTACCGCTTCGACGACGACAACGACACCAAGGTCACCACCGACACCAAGGGCAAGGGTGACTGCAACGATCACGAGATGACCATCCGCCCCGGCAACCCCGAGCTGGCCGACAACGGCGTCGATGACGACTGTGACGGCCTGGCCGACGAGACCGCGGGCGCCACCGGGCAGCCCGACGTGCCGTCGACCGCGACGCGCGACATGGACGGCGACGGTCAGACCCTGGCCGCCGGTGACTGCGACGATCGGCCCACCATGGGCACCATGTCGAAGAAGATGGCGGGCGCCGAGCTCTGCGGCGACGGCTATGACAACGACTGCTCGGGCGCCGCCGACGACGGCTGCACCTTCACCGACGGCAAGGGCGCCATCCGCCTCGATCCGCTGTCGTTCAACGCCGACCAGTCGGCCAAGATCAACTTCCAGAACGCCGCCGTGAAGGCGGGCCTGCTCGACGCCGGCCCGTCCAAGTTCGAGCTCTCGGTGCCGGCCATCAGCGACTTCGACCTCAACTTGAAGATCACCGGCACCCACGTGCAGGGCAAGATCGCCGCCAGCGGCACCAGCGTCACCATCGGCACCATGACCGAGCTGGCCAAGCTGGGCGGCGTGCTGGATCTGCGCACGCTCGATCAGGTGCGTGGCATCGAGGTCAGCCAGATCAGCCTGCGCAAGGAGGACTCGCTGCTCGACGCCGTGTTCGCCGGCGGCGTCGTGGTCGCCTTCCTGCCGCTGCCCAAGAAGGAGGGCGGCAAGTATGACCAGCAGCCCACGCCCGACATCGACGTCGATGGTGACGGCCTCGAGATCGTGTGCCAGTCGGATCCGCCCGGCAGCACCAGCTGCGCCGCCAACCCCAAGGGTGACTTCCCGGTGGTCGACCTGTGCATCGACGGCGACGGCACCACGGTGCGCGACGCCGACATGCCGGCCGGCACGCACTGCACCGACGCCAAGAAGGGCGACAAGTACCGCTTCGTCGACGGCATCAGCGTGGCCTTGAATTTCCGCGCGGTTCCTGTGACCTTCGCTCCGTAAGGAACTTCCGTTCGACCCCGCGCCTCCAGGAGCCGACCTTGCCCACCGACGTCGTCGCACACATCACCGGAACCGTCTGGAAGATCGAGAAGCAGGTCGGCGACGATGTCGCCGAGGGCGACACGCTCATCATCCTGGAATCCATGAAGATGGAGATGCCCGTCGAGGCGCCGGCCTCTGGTAAGATCCACGCCATCAAGATCAAGGAGGGCGACCCGGTCACCGAGGGCGCCATCCTGATCATCCTGGTCTAGACCGCTCACCACCCCGGAACCCCGGAGGACGCCGCCATGAAGTTCGCCGCTGCCCTGTTGCTCGCGATCGCAGTTGCGGGGTGTGGGGCGGTGGATGGCAAGGCGGTGGGCGCCAGCTGCCGGTCGTCGAGCGAGTGCGCCGACGGCCTGGTGTGCGACACCCTGACCGACAAGTGCGCCGAGAACATCACGCTGCGGCGGGATGCGGCCGTGGTCGACGCCAACATGGTCGACGACGCCGAGGTCATGGATGTGCGCCCCATCGACGTGCGCATCATCGACGCGCCGTCGATCGACGCCCGCGACTGAGCCGCGAGCCTAGGGCTCTTCGACGACCGCGGGGGGCACGCCCATGGTGTTGAACGGGCGCTCCTTGAGGATGCGGCTCATGGTCTTGAAGTCGTCGAACAGCTCGCGGTCGGCCAGCATGAGGCCGATGGTGCCCTCGGCGTCGGCGACGGCCTGGGTGATCTGACCGGTCACCTTCATGATGCGGCGCGCCTCGTCGAGGGTGCCGCGCAGGGTGGCCAGGCCCGCCAGCAGCGCCTTGCGCTTGGCGGCCGGGAGCAGCCCGCCGAGCCGCGTGATGTTGGCCTGCAGCTCCACCACCTTCCCGCGCATCTCGGTGATGTCGCCCTCGACCGCCTTCATGGCCTTGCGAAAGCGCGCCACCACCGCGCGCAGGCGCGGCAGGCGCTGGCCGGGCGCCAGCTCCTCGAGCAGGAGGTCGCCCTCGTGCATGGCCTCGCGCACGTGGGCCACGATGCGGCTGACCTGGCCGCGCTCGGTGGGCAGCGACTGCAGGGTGTCCCACAGCGCCCACGCCGCGACCGCGAACTCGGCGAACGCCGGGCGCTGCATCTCCACCGCGGCGCGCAGGATCTTCATGTTCTCCAGCGACCGCGTCAGCAGCCGGTCGGTCGGCGCCGGCGTCACGCCGCACACCACGGCGCCGTCCTTCAGCAGGGGCCCCGGCTCGGCCTCACGCGGCGGCGGCAGCACCTCGATGTACTGCGGCGCCAGGATCGAGCCCTGGTTGACGAAGAACTCGGCGTTGCTGCGCAGGTTGTCGCGCTCGCTGCGCTTGATCCACAAGGTCAAGAGGATGCGCGGCGCGCTGCTCTCGTGGCCGGCCTCGGCGGCGTCGCCGAACACCGGCGGCTCCACCGGGCACACCCGGCTGTCGCGGCTGGCGAAGGCCACGCGCTCGATCTGGCCGATCTTCTTGCCCGAGACGCGCACCGCGGTGCCCACGCCCAGCTTGCCGATGCGCCCGAGCTCCATGGTGACCTCGACGCCGGGCCCGAAGTGCCGGCCCTCGATCAGCACGGTGGTGCCCAGGAAGGCCGCGACCAGGCCGATCGCGACGGTGCCGACCACGAGGCGCAGGTTGTCCTCGTTGCGACGTCGCTTCTTTTTCGCGGGCGCGGCCATGGTCAGCGGGCGCGGCCTATTCCTTCCAGAGGAACTTCCACGGATTGCGCTTGAGGTCGCGCACCATCTCCTTGAGGTCGAGGTAGATGGCGTCGTCCCACACGAAGGCGCCCGCGGTGCCCTTGCCGGCGCGGATGTGGTCGACCACGCTGCCGACCTTCTTGGTGATGCCGTTGACGTTCCTGGTCAGATCGGTGACCTGATCCAGCGAGGCCAGGATCTTGTCGCGATCCTCGGGCCGGATGATGCCGGTGGCCCGGATCACGCCGTCCATCGTCTTGTTGGCCTTGTTCATCACGCCGGGCAGCTCGCGGCTGGCGGTGGCGCTGATCGACTCCACGTTGGCGATGGTCCGTGACAGCCGGGCCGGGTTGGCGATGCCCTTGCGCAGATCGCCGATCAAACCCGCGCCCTGCTCGGTCAGCCCCTCGGCCTTCTGCAGCAGGCCCGAGATCTGCGCCTTGTTCTCCGTCAGCAGCGCGTTCACCGTGTTCACCGTGCTGGTCGAGTCCTCGATCAGCATGGTGATCTTCTCCTTGTTCTTCTTGAGCACCCACGACACCCCGTCGAGCACGTCGAACAGGCGCGCCACGATGAGGTCGGTGCGCGGCGGATCCTCGCCGTCGGCCTCGAACCCTGGCGGCATCGCGGGCTGATCGAAGGTCCCGGGGTTGATCTCGAGGTACTGCTCGCCGAGCACGCCGGCGGTGTTGACGTAGAACTCGGCGTTCTGTCGCACGGTGTCCTTGACCCGGTCCTCCAGCCAGACCACCAGGCGGACATACTCGCGCTTGCCAGTCTTGGCCGAGACCCTGCCGCCGCGGAACTGCACGCTCTTGACCTTTCCGACCTTGATGCCCGAGACCTTGACCGGCGCGCCGGGGTGGATGTTGCCCGAGTAGCGGAACGACGCGTACACGGTGTAGCCATCCGACAGCGAGAAGTTGCCGAGGATGAAGATGAAGCCGCCGAGCAGGACCAGCGCGATCAGGATCATCGCGCCCACCTTGATCTCGAGCCCTCGTTCACGCATGCGTGCCTCTCAAAATCCCGGGGTTTCCATCGGGCCGTGCGACTGCCCGGTGATGAACTGCTGCACCACCGGATCGGTGGAGGCGCGCAGCTCGGCCGGCGTGGCACAGACGTGCACCACGCCGCGATACAGGAAGGCGACTCGATCCGCGATCGAGAAGATCGAGGTCAGATCGTGCGACACCACGATCGACGTCACGCCCAGGGTGTCGGTCAGCTCGCGGATCAGCTTGTCGATGCGGCGGGCGCTGACCGGGTCGAGGCCGGTGGTCGGCTCGTCGAACAGCACGACCTCGGGATCCAGCGTCAAGGTGCGCGCGATGGCGGCGCGCTTGCGCATGCCATCGCCGAGGTCGGACGGCAGCCGGTCGGCGAACTCGCCCATGTGGACCTGCTCGAGGCGGCGCATGGCCTCGGCCAGGGCGCGCGCGCCGCGCAGCCCCTTGTGCTTGCGCAGCGGCAGCGCGACGTTCTCGAGCAACGTCATCGAGTCGAACAGCGTGGAGTTCTGGAACACCATGCCGCACTTCTTGCGCAGCGGGTACAGCGCGGCCTCCTCGAGCTCCTGCACCGGCTCGCCGTCATAGAGGATCTCGCCGGCGTCGGCCTCGATGAGGCCGACCAGGTGCTTGATGGTGACCGACTTGCCGACGCCCGAGGTGCCGATGATGAACATGACCTCGCCGCGCCCGATCTCGAGGTCGATGCCGGTCAGCACGGCCTTGCCGCCGAACGCCTTCTCGACGCCGCGGAACACGATCTTGGGGCCGCTGTACCCGGGTTTCGTCATCGCATCAGGTAGGTCATGAAGAAGTTGAGCAGCATGATCGAGATGGCCGCGGCGACCACGGCGTTGTTGACCGCGCGCCCGACGCCGATGGCGCCGCCCTTGACCGAGGTCCCGAAGTGACAGCTGGTCAGCGCGATGGCCAGGCCGAAGACGACCGCCTTGATGAGGCCGTGGGTGAAGTCCTCCAGGTGCAGCTGATCCTTCATGCCGTAGAACACGGTGGCGTACTCGACGTCGAGCAGGAGGTGCGAGAACAGGCCGGCGCCCAGCAGCGCGACCAGATCGCCCATGATGACCAGGCAGACGATCGAGATCACCATGGCGACCACGCGCGGGACGACCAGGTAGCGCACCGGGTCGATGGCCAGCGCGCGCAGGGCGTCGAGCTGCTCGGTGACCACCATGGTGCCGAGCTCGGCGGTGTTGTTGGCGCCGACGCGGCCGTTGAACATCAGGCCGATCAGCAGCGGCGCGACCTCGCGCAGGGTGGCGTAGCCGGCGGCCCAGCCGATGATGCCGCGGGCGTTGAAGCGCTCCACGAAGATCCCGGCCTGGATGACCATGATGCCGCCGGTGAAGAAGGCGGTCAGGACCACGATGGGCACCGACTCGACGCCCATCTTGTACAGGTTGCGCAAGAGCTCGCGGGCGTCGAAGCGCGGCGGGATCAGCGCGCGCAGCACGCGCAAGAGGACCAGGGTGATGCCGCCGGCCTCGCGCGCGACCCCGAGGGCGCCGGCGCCGACCGCGGCCGACAGGTTGACGCTGGCGCGGCCGACGCGGCGGATCACAGCGGGCCCTCGCTGGAGCCGGTGATGAACTGGCGCACCGCGGGGTCGTTCGACTGCGCGATCTCGGCGGCCTCGCCGTCATACCTCAGCCGGCCTTTGTACAGCATGGCGAGGCGGCCGGCGTAGCCGCGCAGGGCGTCGACGTCGGACGACACCGCGACCACGGTGCATCCGGTCTCGTCCTGCTCGGCCTTGAGCAGGTCATAGATCTTCGAGGTCGTCACCGGGTCGAGGCCGGCGGTGGGCTCGTCATAGATCACGATGTCGGGCTGCGCGATCGACGCGCGCGCGATCCCGACCCGCTTCTTCATGCCGCCCGACAGCTCGGACGGGAACTTGTGCTCGCTGCCGGCCAGGCCGACCGCGCGCAGGCGGCGCGCCACCCGGTCCTTGATCTCGCCGTCGGGCAGGCCGCCGCGACGCACCAGCGGGAAGGCCACGTTGTCGCCCACGGTCATGAAGTCGAACAGGGCGTAGTTCTGGAACAGCATGCCGATGCGCATGCGCAGCGCCATCAGCTCGTCCTCGCGCTGCTTGCTGAGCGCCACCCCGGCGACCGTGATCTCGCCGCGGTCGGGGCGCAGCAGGCCACACATCAGCTTGAGCAGGACGGTCTTGCCTGACGCACCGGGTCCAATCAGCCCCCAGCGCGCGCCCTTGGGCACATGCAGATCGACCTGCTCGAGCAGGGGCGTGTGGCCGAAGCCCTTGGCCACTTGGCTGAACCGGATCATCTGCGAACGCGGATACTAACGTGATTTCGGTGCAACTGCGCGCGCAAGCGGTGGACAGCCCAGCTGGGTGCCGAGCGCCGCCGCGCGGTCGCTGGAGGTCACCCGCTCGGGGTAGCGCCGGGCGTGGCGTGCCAGGGTGGCGCAGGCGGCCTTGGGCTCGCCCTGGGCTGCCAGCGCGGTGGCGACCCAGACCGCGGCGTCATCGCGCCGGGTCGAGTTGGGATAGTCGTCATAGGCGCGCCGGAAATACCCCAGCGCCTTGCCGGGGGCCTTCATGTCCTCGAGCGCGATGCGCCCGGCCTCGATGGCGGCGTCGGGCATGTAGGGCGAGTTGTACGACCCGATCATGCGCGCGGTGGCCCGGGTCGACAGGAAGGCCTCCAGGTGATCGACGGCCTCCTGGGGCCGGCCCAGGCCGCGCAGGATCTTGGCGGCGGTGCGCCAGGAGTCGTCGCGCAGGCCGGACTTCGGGTACTCCAGCGGCAGCCGGTCATACAGCCGCAGCGCGCCCTCGAGGTCGCCGCGGTCCTGGGTCAGCAGGGCGGCCTCGAACAGGAGGTTGTCGCCCACCGTGGTGCCCGGCACCTGCGGCTCGAGCTCGAGCAGGATGGCCAGGAGGTGGGTCTCGTCATGGCGGCGCCCCTCGCGCACCAGCACGCGCAGGGCGTCGTCGGCCGCGGCCGAGTCGGGATAGCCCAGGATGACCTTGTAGTGCAGCTCGTGGGCGCGCTGGTTCTGGCCCGCGTGCATCAGCAGATCGGCGGCGCGCTCGAGGGCGCGCGAGGCGGCGCGCCCGCGGTTGCCGACCAGGTCGGGGATGACCAGGAAGGCGGCCACGGCATCGTCGACCCTGAGCAGGCGCGCCAGCGCGGTGGCGCGACCCAGCGCGGCGGGGCCGCAGATCTTGCGCAGGGTCCAGTCGCTGACGTCGCGCGGGGCGCCCTGGCAGCGCTTGTCGACCAGGCCCGAGTACAGCTTCAGGGCGTCGTCCCAGCGGCCCTGATCACCGGCGCGCTCGGCCTCGGTCAGCTCGCGCGGGACCGCGCTGGGGCCACAGCCGGCCAGCGCGGCGCAGGCCAGCAGCACGACGCCGAAGCAGCGGCGCTTCATGCCGGCAGCCCGGCCAGCCGTCCCAGCGCGTCGTCACAGGCGGCGCGGCTGACGTCGAGGTGGGTGACCAGCCGGATGCGCTGCGGTCCGATGCTGTTCAGCAGCACGCCACGCTCGCGCGCACGCGCGACGAAGCTGTCAGCCGGCCCCGACAGGTCGGCGATCACGATGTTGGTCTCGGGCGCGCCAGCGGCCCGCACCCCGGGCAGCTGGCCCAGGCCCGCCGCCAGCGCGCGTGCGCTGGCATGGTCGTCGGCGAGGCGGGCGACATGGTGATCGAGCGCATGCAGCGCCGCTGCGGCCAGGATGCCGGCCTGGCGCATGCCGCCGCCCAGCATCTTGCGCATGCGGTGGGCGCGGTCGATGAGCTCGCGCGAGCCGGTCAGGCACGAGCCCACCGGCGCGCCCAGCCCCTTGGAGAAGCACACCGAGACGGTGTCGAACGGCTCCGCCAGCGCGCGCAGCTCGGGCGCCAGCGCCTCGGCCGCCGAGCCCGTCAGCGCGCGCCCCGCCGCCGCGGCATGGAAGACCGCCGCGTTCCACAGCCGGGCACCGTCGAGGTGCAGCTGAAGGCCTCGCGCCCGCGCCGCCAGGGCCACGGCGTCGCGCTGCGCCCGCGGCCACACCCTGCCGCCGGCGCGGTTGTGGGTGTCCTCCAGGCAGCACAGCCGGGTCGGCGCATAGTGGTGATTGTCGACCTTGTAGCCAGCCTCGAGGTCGGCGGCGTCGAACAGGCCGCCCTGACCCACGATGGTCATCTGCACCCCGGCGATGGCGCCCGCCGCGCCCGACTCGTAGAGGAAGTTGTGCGCGCCCTCGCCGATGAGGACGTCGTCACCCGGGCGGGTGTGGATCGCCAGCGCGATCTGGTTGGCCATCGAGCCCGACGGCACATACAGCGCGGCCTCCTTGCCCAGCAGTGCGGCGACCCGCTCCTGCAGCCGGTTGACGCTGGGATCCTCGCCATAGACGTCGTCGCCCACCTCGGCGTGCGCCATGGCCTCGCGCATCGCCGGGGTCGGCCGGGTCACGGTGTCGGAGCGCAGGTCGATCACGGTCATGCCGCGCAGGGTAGCAGAACCCGGCGGCGACCTAGCGCACCTCGAGCACCAGCACGCCGCGGCCCTTGGTGCCCACGAAGACCCGGCGTGTGGCCTGATCCAGCGCCACCGCGCGGGTGTCATCGACCGCGACGCCGGCCGGGGCGCCCATCACGATGACCAGGGCGCGGTCGCGCTTGAAGCGCGCCACACCCTTGGAGGTCGCCATCCAGACGTCGCCGCCGGCGTCGACCACCAGCGAGCGGATGTCGTTCGAGGCCAGCGCCGAGTTCGTCGTGGTCAGCCCATAGACCTGGGTCAGCACCCCGCCGGTGGCCAGCTGGTGGCCGAACAGGCCGTTGCCATCGGTGGCCGCCCACAGCAGCGAGCGCGCGCCGTCCCAGGCCAGATCGCGCACCTTGTCGTCGCCCGCCAGCAGGCTGGTGCTGGCGTTCGACATCAGGTCGTAGAGGTCGTTGGAGCCAGCCAGGTTGCGCGGCGCCGGTGCGCCGACCTCGACCACGGCCTCCAGCGTGAAGTCGCCCAGCGGACCGAGCGCCCCGCCGAAGGCGCCGGCGGCGTCCATGGGCAGCACCCCGCGCGAGGTCGCCAGCCACAGCGAGGCCTGGTCCAGCGGCGCCATCGCGAACACCGTGGGCGGCGTCCCGGTGGGGAAGGCGACGGCGAAGTCGAGCACGTTGCGCACCGGGGCCGCGGCATCGGTGCAGTCCACCCGCATCAGGTCGTTGGCGGTGTCCGCGCCGAAGTAGGCCCGCGGCGAGCGCGGGTGAAAGAACACCGAGCGCCAGCGCGCGTTGGTCGGCAGGCCGCCCGAGAACGGCGCCCCCCCGGCGACGTCCTGCCAGTTCGCACTGGGCGGGGCGATGGACGTCAGCGGCGCGCTCATGGCGCCGTCGTCGGTCGCCACCCACAGCCGGCCCGCGCCGAGGTCGACGTCGTTGACGTCGTTGCGCGCGGCGGCGCCCAGCGCCACCAGCTCGACGAAGGGCGCGGCCCGGAAGGCCGGGATGTCGACCATGCGCACGATGGGGGCGGGCCCGGCCACGGTGGCCTGCACCCGCGCGACATAGGTGGTGGCCTCGGCGGCGACCGCGCTGACGGCCGCCGCCGTCGGCCCCGGCAAGAGGTTGCCCGCAGGGGTCAGCGACCAGGTCACCGTGATGGGCCCGAACGGCGAGCACGAGCCCTCGGTGTCGAGCGCCACGGTGTCACCCAGCAGCACCGGCGTCGGGGTGCCGCCCGCGGTCTTGACCTGTCCGTTGACGCGCACCACCAGCGTCAGATCGGTGCTGCAGCCGGCATCGGGGCCGCCGCCGTCGGGACCGCCATCGCCGGGACCACCATCGCCCGGGCCACCGTCGCCAGGCCCGCCGTCGTCGGGCGCGGCGTCGCGCACGCGCAGGCCGGAGCCGTCGAACGAGCAGCCCGCCGCCGCGGCCCAGCACGCCACGACCAGCGCGCGCGCCAGCTTCGTCACTTGTCCTCGGTCGCCGCGGCCGACGACGCGCGCACCACGTTCTTGAGCGAGATCCTGCTGGCCAGCAGCGCGATGGCGCCGGTGCCCATGTACCAGAGCACCTGGGTGGCGTGGCTGAACACCGCGAAGATCTTGCCGCCGTGCTCGACCACGTCCTTGGCCAGGTACAGCTGGAGGCCGACCACGGTGAACCAGGTGTACTGCCCGACCAGGCCGGGCGAGTTGGGCAGCGTGATGCCGACCGCGACCAGCCCCATCACGGTGAAGGCCGCGGTGACCGAGAGCCCGCCCGGGCCGAGGTCGAAGCCGCGCGCCAGCACCCACACGGTGAGGCCGTTGGCGCTCCAGTACACCACCGACATGGCCACGAAGATGGCCAGATCACGCGGATCCTTGAGCACCCGAAAGCCCCGGATCAGCGCGTGCATCTTGTCGCCCAGCCTGACGGCCAGCTTGGGCGCGAAGCGCTCGATCAAGGTCAGGCGCATGGTCCATCGCACCGTCCAGCTAGGCGCGCTGAGCATGAAGATGAGGAACAGCATGGCGGCGCCGAAGATGGCCATGCTGAGGTAGGCCGTCGGCATCATCCAGCTCGGCGCGGGCACGCTGCTGGCGGCGCGGATCGAGCAGGTCACGAACACCAGCAGCGAGATCAGCAGGCCGTCGACGATGCGCTCGACCGCGACGGTGCCCAGCGCCGAGGCCATCGACACCTTGCCGGGCGCGCGGATGAGGTAGGGCCGGACGAACTCACCCAGGCGCGCTGGCAGCGCCAGGATGGCCATGAAGCCCACCGTGCTGACCGACATCAGGCGGCCGAACGGCAGCTCGACGCCGATCGGCCGCAGCAGGTACTTCCAGCGCCAGGCCCGGAACAGGTGCACCACGAACATCAGCGCGAACATCTGCAGCAAGGCTGGCCCGAGGCGGTCGAAGTCGACCGCCTTCCAGGCCTCCGTCAGCTGGTGCCACTGATCGCCCCGGAAGTAGGCCAGCCAGCCGAACAGCGCCAGCATGCCGAGCGAGAGCGCGAGGTTGATCGCGAGCTTCAAAGGCGGGGACTACAGCCGGACGACCTTGCCGGGGGCCTGCTCGCGCACCTGCTTGGTGGCGTTGCGGGTGTCGATGACCAGGCGCGCCTCGCGCACCACGCGACCATAGTCGACCACGGTGTGGTCGGTCACGATGACCACCGCATCCCAGCTGGCCAGATCGGTCAGCGGCACCGAGGTCAGCTGGTGGTGCGGCAGCTGCAGCGTCGGCACGTGCGGGTCGTGATACTGGACCTCGGCGCCGCGCTCCATCAGGAGCTCGATGACGTCGAGCGCGGGTGACTCGCGCATGTCCTCGATGTCGCGCTTGTACGACACCCCGAGGATCAGCACCTTGGCGCCCTTGACCGACTGCTTGCGGTCGTTCAGCGCGTCGCGCACGCGCTCGACCACGATGCCCGGCATGCCCGAGTTGATCTGGTCGGCCAGCTCGATGAAGCGCGCGTTGTACTTCATGGTCTTCATCTTCCACGACAGGTACAGCGGGTCGACCGGGATGCAGTGGCCGCCCAGGCCCGGGCCGGGGAAGAAGGGCATGAAGCCGAACGGCTTGGTCGCCGCGGCCTCGATGATCTCGAAGGTGTCGAGGCCGAGCTTGCCGGCCATGATGGCGATCTCGTTGACCAGGCCGATGTTGACGGCGCGGAAGGTGTTCTCGAGCAGCTTGACCATCTCGGCGGCGTCGGTCGACGACACCGGCACCACGCGGTCCATGACCTCGCCGTACATGGCGCGACCGGCCTCCATGCACTTCGGGGTGAAGCCGCCGATGACCTTGGGCGTGTTCTTGGTCTGGTACTTGGCGTTGCCCGGATCGACGCGCTCGGGCGAGAAGCACACGAAGAAGTCGACGCCGACCTTGCGTCCGCCCTGCTCCAGGCGCGGCACCAGGACCTCGCGGGTGAAGCCGGGGAACGTGGTCGACTCCAGGATGATGAGCTGGCCCGGACGCAGGCGCGGCGCGATGTCCTCGGCCGCCGCCATGATGAAGGAGTTGTCAGGGTCCTTGGTCTTGTT
>Ga0154020_10006371_pt1 | contig 13812 bp, 11 predicted proteins | sample Klosneuvirus_201_FD_109709 | JGI IMG/M metagenome (GOLD analysis project Ga0154020, IMG submission 109709) | Active sludge microbial communities from wastewater, Klosterneuburg, Austria - Klosneuvirus_20160825_MG | ecosystem: Engineered > WWTP > Aerobic digester > Activated sludge | place... | reverse complement strand
TCACCTCATCGCCCTGACGACGAACGCTGATCACCATGCCGATCGCCTGAACGCTCGGCCAGTCGGCGAACACGGATTCCCGTTTGGGAACCGGTGCCACATAGTAATATCGTTCCATCTGACACTTGTCTTTTTGTTGGACTTCTCTTCGGTGGCCACCTGCCCCAGAGAAATGTGAAACTCGGCGACCCAGGCACTGACGATGTGCAGCGGTCGCTGAGCTTTGAGGGTATCAAAGGAATGTCACAGCGTCTTGCCATCAATCGGGATGATGCGTAACTTTTCCGGCTGTGTGTCGTCGGGAAGAAACCCGTTGAGCCATTCCAGGAAGCATGCCTGAAATGCGGCCGGATCGACAATGGCAAAGAACGTGCGAACGCAGTCTCGGCTGGGTGTTCGTTCTTCGGGCAGATGGAGCCAGGTGTTGAGCCAGTCCTTCTTTTCTTTCGCCCATCGCGCAATCGATTTGAGGCCTTCGGCTCCGGAGATGATGGCTGCGATGGAAATCGCAATGATGTTTTGAACGGGATGAAAAATGTTAATCTGAGTGCGAGGATCGTCGAGTCGAGCGGCGATGGATTTCAGACCTTCAAATTCTTCAACAAGGACTTCCATGAGAATGCTTTGCACAATTCCAGGGCGGTGAAACAAGAAGACCATATGATGACATATTCACAACCCCAGTACAAGTTATACCATCATGCCTAATCACCCTCAAAGTGCGCGCCCCGTCTGGGGTCGGCATCCAGCAGTCGCGACGGGGACCCAGGCGAGGCACTACGATCAAATGTGCGGACGGCGAATCGGTTTCGCCGCAAATGCCAGAACAGTGCTCTGCTTGGTCCGGCCTACGTTACGCGGCAACAAATGCTCGCTCGAAGTAGGCGAAGTGGATAGAATCGCTGCGGCAATTCGGCAGCAGGAAAACAGAACATGCCGCAGAAGTATCGTACACCCGTCGCTCCGCCGACGGGAATCGCGGTCTCCCGCCGACGGAGCGGCGGGTCTACGGTACGTGAAATAACAACCATTACGCCAGCACCTTGCCGGTCGCAGATTTCCGACGACCGGGCGACAACGGATCTCAAGCCATGAACGCGGCAGTGGAATCGAGAGTACCAAACCCAGCCGCCACGATCTGCTTCATCGCCGCCACGTTCTACGCCTTCCACGAACAACTTCCTGTCTGGAACGTCGATGAAACGCCGCTGTACGTGGCAACACGTGGCGGAAAGCAGGGTGTGGTGACAGGTGACGGCCGAGTCGTCGTGCCGTTTGATTGGGAAGAGATCGGAGAGTTTGACGATCACGGGATGGCTGTCGCCATTAAAGAAAGGCCCCCAGATCCGGACGACTTAAGCCGCGACTACCGTGACGGAATGGTAGGAATTATTGACCGTTGCGGACGAGTCATCATTCCTCTTGAGCGCACGAAACTCGGTTTCAGAGTCCTGAGATTCGACGATCATGAACAGTACCTGGTCAAAAGTAACACGCGGCTGTTGATATACAACCGCAGCGGCCGACAACTCATGAAGGCGGAATGGGAACCACTGTCGGATCTGCAGTTTGATTCACACGGCCTGCTCGCAGCTCGGCACGGAGACGATGTCGGCTGGATTAACCGCGAAGGCGTTCTGAAAGTTGGTGCTCCGGAGGGACTGACACCCGTATCCAATTTTCAGACCAATGGTTTGGCTGTGGTCGAAGATAGTCTGGAGCGGCAGGGGTGCGTTGACTTGACGGGCCGGATCGTGATTGACGCCGAATGGACTGACATAGATGCTGACGGATCATGGTACTACAACAATGACGGTGAATTCATTCGCGCCGAAAACTACATCCTTGCAAAAAAACACCTGCCGCTGGAACCATGGCAGCCCGATCGGGCGGCCTGTTTTTTTCGAAATGGAGCGACCATCATTCCAGATGAATACACGAGCATTTCTCTGGATATCGAAGAGGCAATTGCATTTGTTACGGGAGAAGACGGCAAGTGGGGAGTCGTTGATTTCTCGAATCGAGTTCTAATTCCACAGCAGTACGACGACCTTTCAGCTTTCTGTGATCAGGGTCTCGCAGCAGCAAAGAAAAATGGGAAAAGGGGATGGATCAATCTGCGAGGCGAAACGATTATCCCTTTTGAATACTCCGATTTTTTACCGTTCAACAAATACGGTTTGGCCATTGTCGAGCGGGACCATCTCTGGGGGGGCCATCAATCAAGATGGCAAAGCCGTGATACCCTTTGAATACACGAGCGGCATGCAAAGCGGCATCGACGGTGAATGGCTCGGATTTGAACGCGATCACCATTGGGGATGCTTTGATAACAAGGGGAAGATCGTCGTACCCTTTGAGTACGATTCCTCGATTCAATTCGACGAGAACGGTCTTGCAGTCCTTCGGCAAGCCGGAGTCAGCAGTGTCCTGAACAGCGTTGGACAGATTCTTCCGCAGTCAACGTCAAACAGTTTATCTGCGATGCAGGATGATTTGCCGTATACCGGCTCTCATTCTGCCAACTACGAAGCATTGTACACAGAGCTCAGTGCAGGCAGATTTCTGGAGGCAGAAGAATCGGATGGCTACGGAGTCTTTTCAGCGATTGATGGGATGATTGTTCCAACCATCCATGCACACATCGAAATGACCCGCTATGGCTTTCGCGGCCGAGGCGACAAGCGACCGTGGCTCTTCGACAAATACGTGCCAGCCCTCAGTCGGTGGATCACAGCGAAGATCCCCGCTTTCGGCACATTCAATGACGATCTCGAAGTCCTCTACGATTTCAATGGCCGCGAAATCTGGCAGAGCGATACCTGGCTGTTTGATCGCTTCAAGGCGTCATGCATCGCGATATTCGGCGTGTTTTGTTTCTGGCGTTCATGGCATAGAAAGTAAGTCCTGCCTGGGCTGCGCGACAAATAGCAGTCTGTCGAAATGGTTTTTGGGCAACATTTGATCTCGCCCCGTGCCAGCTCGCCTGGCACGAGCGGAAGATTTGTAATTAGCCGGCGTACACGAACACGAGGTCGCCCCGGTTGGCTTGTCCAACCGGAACGGAAAGTATTGCACGATGAAACATGAGCAACGCTGCGAAACTTGGCTTCCTGCCAGGCAAGCTGGGCAGGGGAGCGGCCGTGTTGATGATGTCGTCACTAATGTCAAATCTTGCGTTCCTGCCGGACGAGCCGGCAAGGGGCGGAAGTTCGGTGGAACGGTGCCCGTCATCGAATTTTTGGAACAAAAAACACCTCATAAAAAATCCAAATTTCCGCAAAACTGCTATTTGTCGCACACCCCAGAAAGGACCTACATAGATGAAGTCACGTTCGGTCAGCGGGATCTACCGCAGCCGGATATTCTTGTCGTGAGCGTCTGAGTAATAGATCCCGATCTGCATGAGTGCCTCCAGCAGTCGTCGAACCTCCGGCCATTCGCGGCCAAACTGACGCTGAAACTCCGCTTCAATCCGATCCAGATCAAAGTCAGGAGGCCGAGGACTCACGCTGGCGGCACCGAAGTCCAGAATGTACGGCGGGAACACAAAAGAGAGTTCCACCACGAGCAGTTCTGCGTCATAATCCAGAAAGCTGTGGAATATTGAATCCGCGCAACCGTGTAAGTCGGCGTTCTTTCAATCGAAGGTAGACGGCAACTTCCCGATGAAACGTGGACGCATTTCTGTGAACTTTGAGCATGCTGTCGTCAGTTGTTGGCCAAACAACGGCCTCCAGACCGACGCCGGGTGAATGATCAGCAATAGTTCGTGACTGTGCGACACAGTACGCATCGCGTCGATCGACAAGGTCTGCCGCGAACTCAGGATCTTTAGGAAACTTCGACATGGCGAGTACCTCAATTGAACGATATTCGTTTGTTGCGACCGGCGAGTTGCTGGTAGGTAATCAGTCATTTTCAATTGCTCAGGCTGCTCCCGAGTTTCTGATCCTGAGTCGGCCAGAACAGGTTCCAACTGGACCAGCCGAGCTTATGATTCGTTACTGCGACGAGCCGACACCGGTCCGCCGCCAAATCCAAGTCCTCGGCCCGGTCCAAGGCGACCCGCTGCGGATCTCCATCCGCCGACCTGAATAAGGATCGCATTTTCGATCGCCGTCGGCAACCATTCCCGAAGGGGCCGCCAGAGTAGAACAGTTAGCTCAACTGTTCCTGTCATGCGCTTGGCCTGATGCCGCGACGCACCGGTGACTTGAGGCGAGGAACGATTGAGGACAACGGTTCTGCCGTGAGGCTGCAAACTCGCCGCAGTCTGCCGCATTCACCCGTACAACCGTCAAATGCAGCACATGTCCGGGAAGTCGGAAAGACGCCACTTGATTCTGGTCAGAGGGCTCGGCACTATGGCACACGTAGGTTCTGCCTGCCGGGCAGGACTTCGCGGCCTGCCGCGAGCGGCGACCAGACTTGGTGCCACGTCAAATTCAGGCTGACGAAAACTGCGGCGACGAATTGTATTTGCGATGATGTATCCCGCATTCGGTTCGCCTTGCGGCAAAAGTCCTTTCCGGCAGAAAGGACCTACAGAGGACTTTGCTCACACATCATGCGTCTGGAAAAACTGCGGGTTTATTTCGAAACGTCTCCGGCGCTGCGGCTGCTGAGATCGCCCAATGCGCCGTTTATCGTGGACTGGCTCGATCGGCAGTTCAAACAGGCTGGCCGCATCGCTATTCCGCATTCGGATCTGCTTGCCGCGCTGGCTGAGTATCAGGAAGAGCTTCGAGAGACAGATCCGGATCAACTCATCGCGAAACCAGAAACGTATTTGTCCGACTGGAGCGGTCCGGACAAACTCTGGCTGCGGCGATTTCTGGAAGCGGGTCGCGACGAACCCGTCTATCAACTCACGCCCGCCACGGAAGATGTTTTCGTCTTCCTTGATCGCGTGCTCGAACAGGACCCGGGCTTCGTTGGCACCGAGTCGCGGCTGAAGCTGGTGATCGATACGCTCGACGATCTGGTCGTCGGAGCCTCGGAAGATCCGGAAACCCGCCTGAGACATTTGCGTGAGACTCAGCGGCGAGTCCAACTGGAAATCGAACAGATCGAAATCGAAGGTGCGGCACCGCGTTATCGACCGGCGCAGATTCGCGAACGGTTTATCACAGCGGTCTCGTTGCTGCGTCAGTTGCAGGGAGATTTTCGCGCCGTCGAAGAATCGTTTCGCGAGATCACGCGGCAGGTGCAGCAGCGACAGGTCGAAGGGAGTGACACGCGGGGCGGCATCCTCGGTTTCGCGCTGGATTCGGAAGACCTGCTGAAGACGGAAGATCAGGGCGTCAGCTTCTATGAATTCGTGCGCCTGGTTTTGACGCCGTCACAGACCGAGCGACTGGAAGCCATCATTCGCGAAGTGCGACGCATCCCGGATCTGGAATCGCAGCGCGATGGCATGGAGACTGTTCGCAATATGGTCACCGTGCTCCAGAACGAAGCCGAAAAAGTCATGCGGACGAACCAGCGGCTGTCCGCCACGCTGCGACGACTGCTCGACGCGCGGGCTCATGCGGAACGGCAGCGGATCGCCAGTGTGCTGCGGCAGATTCGCGGACATGCGGTGGCTCTTGCCAGCAATCCCCCCACGGATAAAGTGGGACTCACCGTGGAAGTCGAAATGGATCTCGAATCCCCGTTTCGCCGCACGTTCTGGCAGGAGCCCGCCCGGCTGGATACCGTCGATCTCACAGACTTCGAAGGCGACGGCCCAGACCGCATGGAAGTTTTCCGCGAGTTGGCTCAAATGAAGCGCCTGGAATGGAAACAGATGCGGCATCGGATTCACGAAATGGTTGATCTCTACGAAGCGCCAACGCTGGCGGACCTGCTGGAAAAGCATCCTCCCGAATCTGGTGTGATCGAAGTGCTGGGATATCTGCAGATCGCCCGCGACGACGGACATCTCGTCAATCCCGCTGCGAAGCAGACGCTCGTGATCCCATGGGGCCGAGATGGGGACTCCGACCACGATCCGGATGACGTGATTCAGGTCTCGCTGCCGCTGGTCACCTTTGTCCGCACCGGAAAGAATAATCATGGCCGATGATTTGCCCGAATACCGCGACTGGAGTCGCGTAGCCGTTCAGCTGCTGCGAGGCGTTGTGTACAGCGAAGACGATCGCGTCTGGAATCTGCTGCTGTCGAATGTGTCCGCGCTGGAGAGTCATTTCGCGAGGATCGGATTGCGGCTGGTCGTCGTGGAGTCGGACGGCATGGCATACGTCCGCCAACTGACGGAAGACGAAGCAACAGGCGGTTACGACAGCCTGCCAAAACTCTTTCGTGCGACTCGACTGAGTTACGGCCAAACGCTGCTGAGTGTGTTGATGCGGGACGAACTGCGGCGATTCGAAGAGGAAGAAGTTCGTGATGAACGCTGCGTGATTGATGAATCCACGCTGCTCCAGCAATGGGAGTCGTTTTTCCCAACGAGCCGCGACGAAGTCAAGATGCTGCGTGACATGCAGGCGGCCTTGAAGAAGCTGGAAGAGCTGGGCTTCGTGGCCCGCTTCGGCGGCGAATCCTCCGGCTGGGAAGTTCGTCGAATCCTGAAAGCCCGTCTGCCCGCATCGCACCTGGAAGAACTCCGCGACGCACTGGCAAAACATGCCGGTGGTACGAAATCAGGAGGGGATGATGAGTGATTCAAGTAGGTCCCGCCTGCCGGGCGGGACTTTCGCCGCAAGGCGAACCGCGTGCGGCGTGCAACGTGGTTTAGACAAACAGCGTCACCGTGATCACCGATGGCCCGGTTTTGACATGGAAACGTATCAGGTCGCTGGTCGCGGCAAGCCGCGAAGTCCTTTCCGGCAGAAAGGACCTACAGTGGCGACTCGGCAAAGCATTCATTACAAAGGCTAACAGTCAATGCGACTTTTACAAAAACGCTTGTTATTCGCCACGCCGGAAGGAGCCGCCATGGAAGCGCAGCAGGGATATCGGCTGCAGAAGATCGAAGTGTTCAACTGGGGCACGTTCGACAGCACCAACGGGCATGTCTTCAGCGTCAATCCGGCGGGACAGACGACGCTGCTGGTGGGCAAGAACGGCTGTGGCAAATCGACGCTGGTGGATGCGCTGCTCACGCTGCTCGTGCGCCCCAACATTCGCAACTTCAACGTCGCGGCTGGTGCCGGAAAACGGGAACGCGACGAACGCACGTATGTCAAAGGTGCGTATGATCGCGGCGGCGATGACGAAACGTCGTCCAGTCAACCGAAGTTTCTGCGCCCCAAAGGCAATCACTACTCGGTCATTCTCGCGACGTTTGGAAGCGAAGGCACCGGCAAACAGTTTACGCTGGCTCAGGTGCTGTATCTGACGGCCGATCAATCGGTCGAGAAGCTGTACTGCTTCGCGGACAGCGAACGTTCGATCCGCGACGACTTCGGCGGCTTCGAAGGCACGGATACGATCCTGAAGACGCTGAAGAAGCGAGGCTTTCGAGTCACTCGCACCTATACCGAATTCGAAACATGGTTCAGCAAAGCCACCAACGTTCGCGCGAAGGCGATGGAGGTCTTTAATCAAACGGTCGCCGTCAAGGACATTCAGCGGCTGAACGACTTCATTCGCAATCACATGCTGGAACAGGCTGACCGAAGTGAACGCGTCGATCGGCTGCTGGCTCATTTCACGCAACTGTGCGAAGCGCACGAATCGCTTGTGCGAGTTCGGCAGCAGGCGGAGTTTCTCGAACCCGTAGCCGCAACGGGAAAGGACTGTCTGCGACTTCAGACTGAGCTCAAACGCGCCGAACGACAGCTGGCGGCCACGGCATCGTTCTTCCATCAAAAGATTGTGGAAATCGTCGAACCAGTGCTGCACGAACGTCAGCGCGCGGTGGCGGATATTGTCGCAGAACTGGAACGGCTTGAGCAGACTCGTCGTCGTCTCGATGAGCAGTCCGGCAGCCTGCAGGCCGACATCAACAATGCGGGCGGAGATCGCCTCCGATTGATTCCGCATTTGATTGAAACGGCCGAAGCGCAGGCCGGACAGGTTCGGAGTGAGCAGACGCGAGTCGCCGACTTCCTGCGACGATCCGGAATGCCAGGCTCCGTTGATGATGCCGACGGTTTCCGAAGTCTCCGAGGAAGTCTGCCCGAACACCATTCGGCGGTCCTCAAGAGCGTCGCTGTCCTGGATTCGCAGAAGGTCGATATTGGTGTCGAGCGGCGGACGACAAACGATGTCATTCAGCAGTGTCAGGCGGAACTGGAAGGCTTGAATCGGCGACGGGAGAACATTCCTCAGCATTGCGTCGAACTGCGGTCGATGCTGTGTCGCGATTTGGGATTGAACGCGGACGATTTGAGATTCGTGGCGGAACTCATCGCGGTCAAACCGGAAGAAACCGCGTGGGAAGCATCGATCGAAAAGGTGCTCAATAGTTTTGCACTCAGCATGTTGGTGCCCGAGCGGCTCTATGCGTCCGTGAGTGCCTACGTCGATCGCACGCGGCTGACGGTTTCCGGTCGAGGACAGCGTCTCGTTTATTTGCAAGTCGGCGCGCCGACGATGTCGATGAATGCGCCGGTGCCGTCAGAGATGTCTCTGCTGAGTAAACTGGCGTACCGCGAGGGGCATTCGTTGTTGCCGTGGGTGAAGGCGGAATTGCAGCAGCGTTTTGATTATCGATGCTGTGATACGGTTGAAGAATTTCAGCAATGTCGAGGACTTGCGCTAACGGTTTCACGCCACGCGAAGAGCGGCCAGCGTCGCCATGACAAAGACGATCGCGACAAAGTCACAGACCCTCGCAACTTTGTGCTGGGCTGGGACAACCGTCTCAAGAAGCAACGCATCGCCGATGAACTAACTCGTCTGCAAGCGGCCGAACAGAAGCTGGCTGCCCGGTCGCAGCAGATCAGCAAGCAACTGGAATCGGACAGGGATCGACTGCAGGCCATCACCGCACTGGACCGAATTTCGGCCTTCGAACAGATCGATCCGACGCCATTCGAAGAGCTGATCAGGACGCTGCATGCGGAACGCGAGCAAATCGAATCGCGTTCCGATGTGATTCAGGTGTTGCGGCAGCGGCTGGCGGAAGTCGAAGCTCAGAAGGAAGCGAATCGCCTGAATCGCGATCAGTCCATCGGCAGGCAGGCGGAACTCAAACGTGATATCGGTGCCTGCGAGAGCAAGCTGAAGGAAGCGCGAGCCGGTCTGGAGCGAAGGACCCGCGAAGGGTTGCTCGAAGAGGACTGGGATTACTTCGACGATCTCAGCAAGCTGCTGCCGGATTCGGCAATTCATGAAGCGGAACTGATGGCCGGACGACTGGAGCGGCAACTCAAGGATCAACTCGAACGCACCGTGGATTCGCGGCGCAAAGAGCTCGAGCCCGTGCGGAATGACTTGCTCAAACAGATGTCAAAATTCCTGCAAAAGTTTCCTGATGAAGGCCAGGATCTGGCGATCGGAATGGAATATCTCGACAGCTTTCTCGGCCTGCGGCAGCGGATTGTGGACGAAGACCTGCCTCGGCATGAACAAAGATTCCGCGAACGGCTCAACGAAAAAGTCATCCACGAAATCGGCCTGTTCCGCGCCGAACTCGAATCCGAGCGTCGCCAGATCGAAGACCGCATCGAAGTGCTGAATGCGTCGCTGAAGCAACTGGAGTACCGTCCTGGAACACATATCCAGCTCGAACCGCGTCCGGTCCGCGATCGCGAAGTCGTGGAATTCCAGACGAAGTTGCGTGAATGTATCGAGAACAGTTTTGATAGTTCTGCCGAAGCCAATGAGGCTCGCTTTGACCGCATTCGTGAACTGGTCGAAAAGCTGCGCGATGAAAACAATCGTCGGTGGCGGGACAAAGTTACGGACGTCCGACGCTGGTTTGATTTCGTGGCCGCCGTGATCAATCGCGAGACGCTGGAAACGATCTCCGTCTACCAGGACAGCAGTGGTCAGTCGGGCGGTGAAAAAGCCAAGCTGGCGTTCACAATTCTTGTCGCCGCGATCGCCTATCAATACGATCTGGATCCGGAACATCCGACGCCCGATCGGTTTCAGTTTGTTGTCGTCGATGAAATGTTCTCACGTGTCGATGATCAACACGCGGAGTACGCGCTGGAGCTATTCCGCCAGTTTGGCCTGCAATTGCTGATCGTCGCCCCGCTCGACGCCAAAGCCCGTGTGACGCAACCGTACGTCGGCTGCTATCTGCATGTGAACAAACGCGACAACCGATCAGAGATCTTTGAGATGACCGCGACGGAATTCGCGGATGTGATGGGAGAGACGTAATCCTTTTGAGCTGGAAGCGATTTCAGTAGGTTCTCCTTGCCGAGGAGGACTTCGCGGCTCGCCGCGACCGCGACCAGTCAATGTGCCATGTCATGATCAGGCCGACGGAAATCACGTCCCCGTTCACGGCGGTGGTTTTTTGTTCAGTCGAATTGTCCCCCGCACTCTGTTCGCCTTGCGGCGAAAGTCCTTTCCGGCAGAAAGGACCTACAGTCGTCACGACGGAGCGAGACGGCTACATTGTGGCCATGACAAAAAAGTTCCTCCTGCAACCTGACGAAATCAAAGCCAAGGCCCTCCGGCAGTACACGAAGTTTCTGTCGGCATGGCTATCAGGAATGGAGTTCTTCCCGCTGCATATTCCGGGTATCGGCGTTCCGGATGACAGCCTCGCGGTTGCTCAGCAGCAGGTGCAGGCGTTGAAAAAAGGTTCGAAGGAAGCACTCGGTTACGGCTATTCGATCGAATGGCAGGAACGCAACAGTCGCCAGCACGGACGCAACTTGTTTCCTGGTCGAGTCGTCTTTGAAACTCAGGACGACTTTCTGCGTTTCATCGGAAAGCAACGCGAGTTCGCCGGTTATTCGGCTTCTGTGGAACGTATCCGGCGGCATTTGCCCGAACTGAAATCGTGGCTGCAGTCGAATCGCGCGCTGCTGATTGATCACCTGCCGAGCGTCAATGGTCTGTTGGACGTAGTCGAATTTCTACGAGCGAATCCTCGGCCTGGGATATTCGCTCGCGAGATTCCGCTATTCGTTGACACGAAGTTCATCGAACAACACGCCGGCATTCTGGAACAGTGGCTGAATATCGTGCTGCCCCCGGTATCGATCCGCGCCGACGAGCGGCATTTTGAACGCCGCTTCGGCCTGCGGTATGCGGAGCCTCAGGTGCTTCTGCGATTCCTCGACCCCGCGTTGCAGCAATCCTTTGGCAGTCCGTGGCGGGAATGCGGCGTGCCGTTGCATTCGCTGGCGGAGTCGCCGATGGAGGCAACAACGGTGATCATCGTCGAAAACAAAGTCAACCTGCTTACGTTCCCGCCACTGCCGTCTGCCATTGCGATCGGTGGACTTGGCAACGCAATCGTCGATCTGTCGTACATCACCTGGCTGGCGGATCGCAGACTCTGGTACTGGGGCGATCTGGACGTCGAAGGCTTTGAAATCCTGTCGCGTCTTCGCAGTCGGTTTCCTCAAGTCCGCAGCTTGCTCATGGACGCCGCAACCGTTGAACGCTGGAAAGACCAACTGGCGGTTTCCGGGACCGGTCGCAAACCGGATCCACCCGTGTTGCTGAACGACGGCGAACTTGCGGCCTTTGAACTTTGCTCCGCCAATAACCTGCGGATTGAACAGGAACGCATCCCGCAATCAGCCGTTGTAGAAACCGTGCGCAGCCTGTAGCCCGATCTGTCCTCAGATCGGGAGCCAAAACGTCGTCGTAGCTGAACTCGTGAGAGCTCAGAACGTCTTCCTCGTTCCAGGGCTCCAGCCCTGGAACGCACTGCCCGGAGGCTCCCGCCTCGCGAAGTCAGAAACAAAATGCAGGAGGCAGGAGCCTCCGGGCAGTGTGTTACGAGGCAGGAGCCTCGTAACAAGTACGACTCAATCCTTCGGATGCCGCTTGCGATAGTCCTCTTCGAATTCCGCCTCGCACTCGGGGCAGGATTCCCAGGAGCTGAAGTGCTGGACGAAGCCAGTCGAAACGAGGTCGGGATGCACGCCTGCTTCCGGTAACAAATCTTCGATCAGCAGGCGATACGCTTTCATCGCGGTGAAATGAGGACACATGTCGAATGCCACGCCACGGAGCGCCATCGCCGTCAGCAGAGAATTCAGCACCTCCCATCCGTGCTGCTCGTCGCGGACATCATCGGGTTTCGGCAGGCAAAGTGGCTCGTCAAACAGCCATGTCAGCGGCTCGTCCTTTGTGCCATGCACGACCTCGTCCCATTGCTCGTACATCGCCTTCGTTTCCGGGTCGATGCCGGGGATGACTTCATCCCAACTGCGGGGTGTTGAGGGAGTTTCGTCGGTCCATGGTATATCGTCGGATGAATCCAACGCGGTCGCTGAGAAATCTTCGTTCAATGAATTTTCGTCAGCCGCCGAATCCCGAATCTGGTCTTCCAGATTCTTCGGAAACAGGCCAAACGGATCTTCGTCATCTTCGGTTTCCATCGCTTCGCCAGAATCAGGGATCACATCAATAGTCCCGTCATCGTTGCGAATGATCGTCGTGATGTTGGGCGGCCCAACATCGTCCTGCGATGGCAGCGGTTCAGGTTCCGGATCGGCCAAGTCCTTGTAATGGCCTTCAAATTCCAGAATCGGATCGAGCAGTTCCAGAACGACGCGCCCGTTCTGGCTGTACCATTCCAGATAGATCGAAGCCCGCTGTTCCTCCGGCGGAGATTCGCCGCGACTGGTGGCTTCGGGAAACTCCTCGATCGGAACCAGCGGAACACGCACCATGCGAAAGACACTGTCACCCATGGCCCCAACCTGATCCGAGCGGAATTCTTTCTCAAGCACAGGCCGGGGCTGAGGCAGATCCCGTTCCCGCACCTCAAACCGGAAATTCAGTCCCTCCAGCTCACCGCCCAGATTGCCGGTAAAGGAAAGCATCACGAGGCTTGGTTCGACGGACTCAACACCTTGATACTTCTCCGTCCGCAACACTTCGAGCCACCCGGAAACGCTATTCCGCTGGGCGTTTCGAAATTCGCCTCGGAGCACATAGTCATGGATTCGATAGGCCATATCGGAACCTCCTGGAGAAGCTTTTGAATATCGTGTCGTGCGGTCATGCCGCTTCAGGGAATGATCCAAAACCTGACATCGAACACAACTCTGCCGCAAAAATTTCCGCCGGGTTCACAGGCTGTCGAGTTAGTCGATAGATAGCTTACGTGCAACTACCGACTCTGGGTGTATTCTGCTAGACTCCCGTCAATCGGTCCCCCCCTGAAACGCCCGGAAATCACGGACGCAGGCAAATGTCGCAGAAATCGGTCAATGGAAGCTACTGGCAGACGCCGCCAAGTGCGAGAAATCAGATACTCCTCATTCCAGTCAGCCTTGAAGAAAGGATTCCCGACAAGCATCCCGTCCGGCTGCTCGATGAGATTCTCGACGGACTCGACTGGACCGTCGACGCAAAGCCGACGGCACCGATCCGAAGAAGAACCCCGCTCAACTTCCGAAAAGTGACCTCGACGCCCGCATTCTTCCAAACAAAGAAGGCGGCTACGCTCCGAACTTCACGCCGATGTGCGTGAATGAAATGACGAACGGATTCATCGTGGATGCAGACGTGCTGGTGGGCAACGTCGAGCATCTGAACGTGATCACAACTGTCGATACCATCCACGAAACTTACGGAATTGACATCGACGCATTCATGGCCGATTCCGCGTATTCGACGGGGCCAAACATCTCGGGACTGGAAGAACGCGGCATCGAATTTCTGTCGCCGCTTTCTGAGGTGAAGTGTGAAAACAATCCGGCTCTGCGCGACGAT
>Ga0154020_10006370_pt1 | contig 13814 bp, 9 predicted proteins | sample Klosneuvirus_201_FD_109709 | JGI IMG/M metagenome (GOLD analysis project Ga0154020, IMG submission 109709) | Active sludge microbial communities from wastewater, Klosterneuburg, Austria - Klosneuvirus_20160825_MG | ecosystem: Engineered > WWTP > Aerobic digester > Activated sludge | place... | reverse complement strand
GCTCGGCAACACCTGCATCGTGCCGAACCTGTCCAAGGCCACGGAGGCTTGGAAGGCGAACGGCGGCGACTGCCACTATGTCACGTTGACTGGCGAGTTTCTCAGCGCGTCGGGCGTTTATACCGGCGGCTCGGCGGGGGATGGCAAGACGGCTCAGTCCATCCTCGGGCGAAAGAATCAAATCGCTGGCTTGAAGAGTTCGCTCGATGCTGTTCACGAAAATGTTGAAGCCAGCAGCCGTCAGCGAGGTGCGTTGCAGAGCGAGCAGACCGAGATTCAGGCGAGCTTGCAGCAGGCGCAGACGGAACTTCGCACGCAGGAAGTTGCCATCGCGACGCACGAAGGTGAGTTCCGCGCGCTGAACGAGTCGCTGCGTTTGCTTGGCCAAAAGATTGAGACAGTCGTTTACGAAGTGCAGAGCCTCGCCTCGCAGGAGCAGGAGGGATTGCAGAAGCGTGCCGCGTTGGCGGAACGCATCACGCTGCTCGAAGCGCGTGAGCAGGAGTGTCAGGCGGCGGTCAACTCGCTTACGGAGAATCTGGAAACGCTCCGCGCACAACGTGACGTTGCGACGGGCACGCTGACCGAGAGCAAGGTGGCTTTCGCCGCCGAGGAGCAGTTGCTCGGTTCGTTGCGCCAACAGCGCGGGACGGTGGAACAGCGCCTGCGCGAGTTGATGCAGCTGATTGCCCAGCGGCGCGGCGAGATGTCCTCGTTCGTCACGCGCAAGCAGCAGGCGGATTCGGATATCCAAGAGTCGCGCGGCGAGATTGAGCGCTTGCAGCATCTGCGTTCGCAGGTGAACGAGCAGGCGGCGCAGTTGCTCTCGCAGAAGCAGGCGCAGGAATTGGACATAAGCGGGCGCGAAGAGACTTTGCGTGAGCAGCGCCGCAGCCTTGGCACCGTCACCGAACAGCGCGGCACGCTTGATGTTGAGATTGCGCAGAAGCAGATGGGCTTGCAGAACCTGCGCGAGCGCATCCAGCAGAAGTACCATCTCAACATCGACGACATCCGCAGCGAGATGATCAAGATCACCTACGCCGACGAAGGTCAGCCACGCGTCGAGATCGCGGGGCCGGATGAAGTCGCGGCGGCGGGGCTTGGCACGGATTGGAGTGCCGTGGCGGCACAGGTTGAGGTGTTGCAGAAGCGGATTGAGGAAATGGGCCCGGTTAACCTGGTCGCCATCGAGGAATACGAGGAGACCGAGCAGCGTTACACCTTCCTGACTCAGCAGCATTCAGACTTGGTCACAGCCAAGGTCGAATTGACCGAGGTGCTCAATCGCATCAACACGCAGACGCGCGAGATGTTCATCACAACGTTCCACCAGATTCGCGATAATTTCCGCGCAATGTTTGCCGAGGTCTTTGGCGGCGGCAAAGCGGATTTGATCCTCTCCGACGAAAACGACGTGCTGGAAAGTGGCATTGAGATTGTGGCCCGCCCGCCCGGCAAGCAGTTGCAGAGCATTTCGCTGTTGTCTGGTGGTGAGCAGACGATGACGGCGGTGGCGCTGTTATTCTCGATCTATCAGGTGAGGCCCAGCCCGTTCTGCGTGCTCGACGAGTTGGACGCTCCCTTGGACGAATCCAACATCAACCGCTTCATCCGCGTGCTACAACGCTTTATCGAACAGTCGCAGTTCGTCATCATTACGCACAACAAACGCACCATCGGCATGGCCGACGTGCTCTACGGCGTGACGATGGAAGAGCACGGGATCAGCAAGATCGTGAGTGTGAAGTTCCACAAGAAGGAGGAGCCGGTTGAGGCCAAGCATCCCGGCAAACCGCTGGTTCCACCGCCCGCTGCGCCGCCCATCGAAACCGAGGAGGACGCGCCGCACAAGCGAGACGAAACCGTGGACATCGTCATGGCGAAGTAAAGATCACCGACAACTTGAAAGTGAAACGGCTGGCCAATGAGGCCAGCCGTTCTTCGCTCTACGAGTCTAGGGTTCTTTAGATCAATTCCCGGGATGTGCCGACGGCGGAGATTTGGTCGGCAGTTGCACGGCTTCATCGAACTGGCTGTCGATGAACTTCACAAGAATCTGCACGCCTTGAAGACTGTTATCAGCGGCAAAGTCGATGGCCCGCTGCGAGTGCTCGAAATCAAAAGCCTCGTAGGGATTCGCCGTCCAATTTCCCAAGCTCTTCAGAAAAAGCTGGGTTCGGATATGTTGGAGCAAAATTCTCATGACCACTCTATCCCGTTCGCGCCCATGGCGCTGGTCGCCCGCCTGATAATCGTTACGCCTCAAACTATTTCGGCTTCGGCAGCTTGCAAAGCGGAAAGACGAGGCGGCCTATCCTGAAGAATACGGACGGCCCTTTGCCGGTTCTGTGGTGTTAGGTCTTCAACCGGCGCAGAATTTTGACCGGTTCGGGTGTTTTGTAATGCCGTTTTAATCCCACCTCAACCAGAGCGCCCGCCGGCACTCGTGCGATGAATTCGGGGAAGCAGCGCTCCACCCGGTCTTGGAGGAGTTTCTGTCCAGCCTTCGAATCCCAGAAGCCCTGTTCTGATTTCGTCAGCGCGATGGCCGCTTCTTCGGCGGTCAGGTTCTCGCGTTTGGCGAGGAACCAGACCAATTCGGGGTCGCCTGGCAGACTGACCGGGAACGGCACGAACTTGAGCGTCACCGCCGGGTCAATCTCGGCATCCGGCGCGACTGGGCGCACCTTGATTTCTTTAACGAGCTGGGTGCCATCGGGCAGCGAGACTTCCACGGCCAGGGATTTCTCCTTCGGGTTGGGCTGGATCGTGACATCGCCGCCACCGAAGGATGTGGCGAGCTGCTGCTGGACTTCCGCGAGCGTGGCGGCTTCGAGATCCGGCAACGGCATGCGTTCGCAATACTTGTCGAAGGCGACCGCGCGCGACTTGTTAAAGAGTTCGCGCTCGACGGCTGCGTAGATTTTGTCCGCCAGTTCGGGATCAAGCGCCGCTTTGGGCAGCACGGCTTTTAACAGTTCTAACAACGCCGCGGCGTCGTTGCGTTTTGCTTTTGGAGGAGTTTTGCTCATTGGTCCGTTCGACGGGGGCGTTGTTGTGCCTGAACACCGCCCGCACCGCAACCCTGTATGTTGAATGTTTTTGACCGGCCGGGTGGAGTTGATCTGCCGATCCATAAAACGCCACTTTCCCGGCTGCGTTTCGCAACGAGCCATGGCAAAGTCGCGCGTGCCGATTCTGTTGAAGAACCAAACCTCGGAGCAGTTGCATGCCAGCCTGGCTCACGCTGGCGTGACGGCACACCTATCGCGTCGCTTGCTGGCCGCCGCAGTTAAGCGCGCCGAGTTGCCCGCCATGGGCAGCGATCTGCCGGCCCGACTACGGCATGATCTGGAAATGCTGACGACGATTCCGCATCTGACGCAGGTGCATAAAACCGTCTCTCCGCAGGATGGGTTCGCCAAATATCTGTTTCAGGGGGATGGACCCGGGCAATTTGAGGCGGTTCGCATCCCGCTCCTGCACCGGGCGGGCGATCTGAAATATGTGGCCTGTGTCAGCTCCCAAGTTGGCTGCGCGATGGGCTGCGTGTTCTGCGCCACGGGACGGATGGGCTTTCGCCGCAACCTCGCGCCTTGGGAGATCGTGGATCAGGTCGTGAAGATGCAAGCGGATTCCCCACATCCCATCCGTGGCGTGGTCTTCATGGGCATGGGCGAGCCGATGCTGAACTACGACGCCGTGATGACTGCGGTAAGGATCTTGTCCGAGCCCTGCGGCATGGCGATCGCGGCGAAGGCGATCACCGTTTCCACGGTCGGCATCATTCCCGGCATACGTCGCTTTACCGCCGAGCGGCAGCCAGCACGGTTGGTTGTCTCGCTGACCTCGGCGAATCCGGTTCAACGGCGGGAATTGCTGCCCGTCGAAAAAGGGAATGCCACACCGGACCTCATCCAGGCGCTTCGCGAACATCACGCGGTTACCGGCCAACGGGTCACTCTCGCGTGGACGATGATGTCAGGGGTGAACGTGAGCGAGACCGACGCGCAACAACTGGCTGATGTCACCCGCGGCCTGCCGATCAAACTCGACCTGATCGACGTGAACGACCCGACGGGACGATTCCAGCCGCCATCGCGAGTGGAACTGGATGCCTTTCGCGATGCGTTGCGGGCCAAGCTGGCGATGCCCGTGGTCCGGCGTTACAGCGGTGGACAGGATATCCACGCCGGTTGCGGCATGCTGGCGGGCGTGGCCCGGTGAATGTGCGGTTCGGTTTTGGGCCTATCTTTTAGCACATGACCATTTAGTCCGGAGCTGTATTGTGAGCGCGCATAAATGATCCGACCCTATTAAGAATGAAACAGCGAGACCAACGCGCAACGACGCGGAGCGCCCGAAGAAGAAAATTCCTCTGCGCGGGCGCCATTGGCGTGGTCGTTGTCGTTTTGGGTGCCATCCTCTGGGCACGGCGCTTTCATGATTACACGCCGATCGAGGCCGCTTTGGATTTGAAGGCGGGATTCGCAGCCCGCCACGCGCCGGTGCCCGCTAGGAAGTTTCTCGAACTGCGCTATGGACCGCAAAGCAATGCGACCAATCGCACCGCCGCGTTCATTGATCTTTTCAACTCTGGCCACATCGAAGGGCTTTACCTCATCGTCGGCAATCGGAGCGACCAAGGCACACGAAAGGGGATTGAAGACGTCGCACAAATTCTCCGGGACCACCGGCGGGCCATGACCTCAGACGAGAAAAAAGCCTTGGCCGACCACTTCAATTCTGCGTCTGGCCGGGCTCAGGTCCAGGCGGCTACGGCCAGCTACCAGTCAAAAGACGCTCGCTTCCGTGCCGTCGCGGCACCAGTGATTCAGGAGCTCATGACCACGCTGGCGGTCCTTCAGGAACATTGACCACCGCAATTCATTGACCATGATGCGACACAAAGAAACTATGCTTCCGCCGAAAACACCTGCAAAGCGGGAAGCCTTCACTCTCATTGAACTTCTGGTGGTCGTCGCCATCATCGGAATTGTTGCCGCCCTCCTTCTCCCCACTCTGGGCCGGGCCAAACGAGCAGCGCAAACCGTGGCCTGCATGAGCAACCTGCGCCAGTTGGGTATCGCCCTGACCCTCTATGTTCAAGACAACAACGATCGCCTGCCTTCTTGCGCCCTCCTGCCGAGTGTGAACACCAACCTGCCCGCCATCACCGAGCCGCTGCTGCCTTACCTGAAGAACAAGGACGTTTTTCGATGCCCCGCCGACCAAGTCATGTTTCCAGTCGAACAGACCAGTTACGAATGGAACATGTATCTGAACGGCTCATCCTATGATCATCCGGAAGATTGGTCGCCTGCAACCCGGGTGATTGTGGAGACAATCTTTGGCGGACGGCTGAATACTCCGTTGCTCGGTGACGCTGAGGCCAATCATCCCCAATCATCCCAATCCAACGGCAAGAACTCGCTCTTTTTTGAAGGGCGGGTGGAAAAATCAAAAATCGGAATCGCCAATCATTGAACATGCAGGCATCGCCTATCCGCAAGAACTCGGCGGTGGTCGAGACGGGCAAGTCTTCGGACGAAACGGCGTTCTATTCGACCGTCACTTTTGCATCTTCAACGATGACGGTGTAACGGTAGCCGCCGCCAAAATCTCGATCCGTAGAGAGGGAGCCGGTCACGAGGACCGTGTCGCCGAGTTTGACTTTGGCCGCGGTGGTGACGGTGAGATCATTACTGCCAGCGGCGCCCGATCCGTCCTGGATGTGGAGCCAATTCTTGCCCATCACCTCGGCGTTATATTTCACCACGACGCCACGAACGATGACCTGCTTGCCTTTGAGCTTCGCTTTGTCGGCAAAAATATCCGCGATGCGTTTGCCGCCATCCGCCTGTTTGATCTTGGTGAAATCAGCGGTCGGCTTGGATGCGGCACCGCCGATGGGTGGATGATTGCTGGGGAGTTGCGCGGGCTTTTCACCTGCGCCCGCTGACTTGCCGTTCACCGTCACGTTGCCGGTGAAATAAACCATGTCGAAGTCGCGGTTCAACGTCTTGCTATGGTATTTGGGCATCGGCATCGCGGCGGCCACCGCGACAGCGTCGCCGATCTTCACGGCAAACTGTGGTGCCGCCGCCCAGAGCTTGTTCGTGCCGGTATCCACGAGAACGTAGGTGTAGCTGGCGGCGTCCATGGTTTCGACAACCTTGCCGGAGAAACTGCCTTCCGTGACGGCCTTGGTGGTGGCTGACGCGACCGGTGGCGTTTGCGAGTGAGCGAGGGGAGCACTGATGCTCATACAGCCCAGCGCGAGGAGGAAAGTCACGGAGTGAGTGGCCCCGGAGCGGAGCCGTTGGTTGGCGATGGAATTCATAATGAACACACTGTGCCAGTGGTGGGGTTCAAATCCAAGTCCTAGAAAATCTCAAACTCCTAATCCGATGGGCCTCGCGTTTTGGTAGGTCAGTATCATCCGCAATAGCTCAACGTTCAGTTGCCAGCTCTTGCGGATCGACTAGCTGGCCGCGTTCACAAAGCCGGTTTGAGAGGTTTTTTATGAAGACTTCACACGCTAAGCGGTGGCATGGGCTTGGAATCGGGCCAGCTATAGGTCTTGTTCCAGGCCGTGGGAAGCTTCTGCTTTTTTGGAGCTGCTTCTGGCTGGGCTACGCACCCTTGCCCATCCGACGAGCGGGAACACCTCTGCGAATAGAGCGGCTGTTCGTAGGCTTCACCGTGGCAAGCTTGAGTCGGGAGCGCGCCGGCGGACTTCTGCCGCTTGCAGAGGACTTGTGAAATGGTGCCAGCGGTGGGACTCGAACCCACACGACTTTTTACGGTCCCGGGATTTTAAGTCCCGTGCGTCTGCCATTTCGCCACGCTGGCATAAATTACTATTTAGAACTTGCGAGCGATCTGGGTGTGCCCGCGTGCATTGTTATAGAGATTGTTAAATCGACCCAGCAAGAAAGGATACTCTATGACAAGGGAAGCTAAAACTAAGAGAGTTGGCGGCGGCGCTCACAAGCGGAGCTTCGCTAAAGGGCTCGCAGGACGCAAGCCACCAATACGCGGCCTCCGGATTCGCAGTAGGAGGTTCCCCGCGCAGCCAGCCTGTCGGGGATTCGATTACGGAAAAAGCAGAAAACAACAAGCTCGTGGCGCTGGACGTGCGCAACCTGTCACCCAGCCCGTTATCTTTGACACCGGCCCCGCAGGCGGTCGTCAATGGGGGCTTGGACCGCTTCGAGGCAAAGGTCTCGAGCCGCCGAGAGTCATTTTCGCGATCACCGCAAACATGCAGTGTTGTCTGGAGTTTCGCACTTTCCGCTGCAACTTGCGTGTGGCCGTATAGATCGGGTGAGTGAGTAGTCCGGTAGGGCTCGATTCATTTTGGCGGAGAGGGGGGGATTCGAACCCCCGATACCTTTTGGGTATTCACGCTTTCCAGGCGTGCGCGTTAAACCACTCTGCCACCTCTCCACCGAAAGCGGCGCAAACTCTGTCGCAGCCGCGCGGCGCGCGCAATGTTTTTTCAGGCGGAAAACAGCTCCCGGATGACGATCTGAAACTCGGGCATCAGCGGCTCACTCAGCACTTCGCTGCCGGCGAGAATACCCTTCAACACCAGGCCGTATTGGGTTGAATGATAGACTTCCACGTTGTCGTAGCGCGGGTCAACCATCCAGAGGCGCGGCACTTTTGCGTCCTCGTAGATCTGCTTTTTGACGACGGTGTCGAGCTGGTGGTCGTCGGAACTGACGATTTCCACCGCGAGCCAGAGCCGGTTGTTGGCGGCGGTAACGAGCGCGAGGTCGGGGCGGACGGCGTGGTATTGACCGAGTTGAATCTTCTCTCGCGCCGGCAACAGGCGTGTGCTGGCGTAATTCGCCACGCCAGCCAGAACGGTTTCGTGCAACCGGGCGCAGATGCGTTCATGTCGTGCGCCAGGACCGATGCGCAGGTGCGCTTCGCCGTTAAGCAATTCTTCGTAGGGCTCGCTCATGCTTGACGCAAAACGCTACGCAGGAAGCGGCCGGTGTGCGAGCGTTTGTTCCGCGCCACAGCTTCCGGCGTGCCTTCGCAGACGAGTTGCCCGCCGCCCTCGCCGCCTTCGGGGCCGAGGTCGATCACCCAGTCCGCTTCCGCCACAAGGTCAAGGTTGTGTTCGATCACGATGACGGAGTGTCTGGCTTCCACGAGCCGCTGGATCACGTCCACGAGCCGGCGCACGTCGGCCATGTGCAGGCCGATGGTGGGCTCTTCGAGGATGAACAGGTTGCGTGTTGCGTGTTGCGTGTTGCGTGAAGGAAGAACATCGGGACCGGGGCGCAAGCCGGAGAGAAGATGCGAAACCAGTTTCACCCGCTGCGCTTCGCCGCCGCTCAAGGTTGGACTGGTCTGACCGAGCTTGATGTAGTCGAGGCCGGTGTCGTGCAGCGCTTGGAGGGCGCGGTGGATTTTCTTGTGCGCGGCGAAAAACGTCAACGCCTCCTCGACGCTGAGGTCGAGCAACTGAGCGACGTTCTTGCCGGCGTATTCGATGTCGAGGGTTTCGCGGTTGAAGCGCGAGCCGTTGCACGTCTCGCATTTCACGAAAGCGGGTGGCAGGAAATTCATCTCCAGCTTGATGACGCCCGCGCCTTCGCATTCGGGGCAGCGACCTTGGGCGCTGTTAAACGAAAAGCGACTGGCGGAATAACCGCGAATACGCGCCTCGGGTGTCAGCGCGAACAGTTGCCGGATATCGTCGAAGAAGCCGACGTAGGTGGCGGGAATCGAGCGCGGCGTGCGGCCGATGGGCGATTGGTCCACCTCGTAAACCGCGGCGATGCGCTCGTGTCCGGTGACGTGTTGCGTGCTGCGTGCTGCGTGTTTGGGGCTCCGCGACTTCAACGCGGTCTGCAATGCGGGCAGCAGGCATTCGCGGATGAGCGTGCTCTTACCGGAGCCGCTCACACCCGTCACGGCGACGAAGCGACCCAAGGGAAAACGGACAGTCAGGTTGCGCAGATTGTTCTTCGCGGCACGGTGCAGGACGAGCGCATGCTCCTTGGTGATGGGGCGCCGTTCGCCGCGCGCGGGGTAATTTTTTTCCGCCTGGGCGCGCAGGCTCTGGCCTGTAATGGAATCCTTGTGCCGCATCAACTCCTTCAGCGTCCCGCTTGCGACGACTTGTCCGCCGTGAATTCCCGCGCCGGGGCCGAGATCAATCACGAAGTCCGCGCGGCGCATCGTATCTTCGTCGTGTTCGACGACGAGCACGGAATTACCACGCGAACGCAGGCGTTCGAGCGTGTTTAGCAATTGCTCGTTGTCGCGCGCGTGCAGGCCGATAGTGGGCTCGTCGAGGACATAGAGCACACCGCTGAGGTTCGATCCGAGCTGGGCCGCGAGCCGGATGCGCTGGCCTTCGCCACCGGAAAGCGTGGGCACGCCGCGACCGAGTTGGAGATAGCCGAGACCGACTTCATTCAGGAACCGCAGACGTTCACGAATCTCGGGCAGGATATCGCGGGCGATTGTCGCCGAGCGGGAATCAAACTTCAGCTTCGCGAACATTTGTGCCGCGGCGGCAACGTCGAGAGCGGAGAAGGTTTCGATGGTGGGCCGTAGCGGCGTCTCGGCAGAGCGCGGCCCTTTTGAGGTGGTTAAGTTGGCGACGCTCTGCCGAGAGGCCGCTACGACATCGAGTCTTACCGCGCGCGCCACGGGATTCAGCCGCGCGCCGTGGCACTCGGGGCAGACCTCTCGGTCCTGCGCCCAACTCCACCAGCTTTCCTCGATGGAATCCGCGTTCGCGCCACGCTCGACATCGGGAATGTAGAACAACTCGCCAAAGCCGCGGCATTTCGGACACCAGCCGGCCGGCGAGTTGTAACTGAAATTCTTAGGGTCAAGCAGTTCAAAGGAGCGGTTGCACTCGGGGCAGACGCGTTCGGTGCTGTGGACGGTGACGCGTCCGCGCTTGTCGAGCGCGAGCAAGGTGCCTTTGCCGAGATCAAGCGTGGTTTCGGCAGCTTCGCCAAGCTGCTTTGCGGACGTGACGGTGGCGGTGACGATTTCCACGTCGTGTTCCTTGAAGCGATCCAAACGCAACCGTTCACTGCTTGGCTGTAGTTTTCCGTCGGCGCGGATTTCAGCGTAACCGTGCTTCAAGGCCCACTCGGCGACGTCGGTGTGGAAGCCTTTCCGGCGCTTCACAATCGGAGCGAGCAGGCGCAAGTCGCCGCGTTGCTTGAGCTCGCGTCGGAGTTGCGCGGCGACTTCATCGCGCGTCTGCGGGCGCACGGCTACGTTGCAGTCCGGGCAATACTGCGTGCCGAGCCGCGCGAAGAGCAGGCGGACAAAATGGTAAATCTCCGTGACGGTGGCGACGGTGCTCTTGCCGCCACCACGTGTGGTGCGTTGCTCGATGCTGACCGTGGGGGGCAGGCCATCAATCATGTCCACGTCTGGCCGCGCCATCTGCTCGACGAACTGGCGCGCGTAGGCGTTCATCGAGTCGAGGAAACGCCGCTGGCCCTCGGCAAAGATGAGGTCAAATGCGAGCGTGCTCTTGCCCGAGCCGCTGACGCCAGTGACGACCACGAACTTCCCACGCGGAATCGCGAGCGAGAAGTTCTTCAGGTTGTGCTCGCGTGCGCCGTGGATTTGGATGGAGTCTTGGTGGTTCACTTTACGATGAGGAAAAAACCGGTGAAGCGGTATTCTACGCGCAATTCGGCGAGTGACTTCACTTCGCGCCCGTGCATCGGATCACCAACGACGTAGTTGGTTCCTTCTTTGCCGAGAATGGGAATGAAATGGCCGGTGCCGTAGGAGAGAACAACGCCGGCGATCGCGGGGGCGGGCAGTTCGTCGGTGTCCGTTGATAGTTCCAAGAATTCTGCTTTTAGCCCGTGCCGCCGTAACGCTCGCGCCAGATACCAATTCTCCGTGCCACGCTCGGAAGTGAAACATTCGCGGGCCAACTGATGTTCGTCTAGGTCAACTCCGGCCAACTTGGCGAGTGTAACGGCGCTGGCGGGTCCGCAGGTCGAAGGTGTGGATTGACGACACACGCCGTCGCTTGGTTGATTTGCGGAATCGGACAACCGCAACGGACGAAGCATCGGCTTCAAGTAAGGAGCGCAGAGCACAAAGGCAAAAATCAGTGGAACGCCAATGGCGCTGGTCAGCCTGTTCAGCGTCGGCGAGGTGGTGCGACGAGCTTGAATCATTCCGGCGACCAGGCCAAGGCCGGCCGCAGTCAATTCGGACCCGGGCAAAGCGCGGAATCGGTAAAGCCAGAGCGGCTCGCCGAGAAGCTTTGTGTAGTATGCTGCGAACAGGATTCCTGGCATGGCAGTGCAAATGGCAAACGTCCACGTGAGCGCACGCATTTGAGAATTCTGAGGGCGGCGTAGCAGGCGAAGGCCAAACCAGAAGCAAAGCACGCCGAGCGCGAACGTTGGCCAGAAAAGCGGGTTCATGATTTCCCTCCCAATGCATCGGCCAGAAATCTTCCCGTGTGGCTTGCTTTACATCGGGCGATATCCTCTGGCGTTCCAGCCGCGACGAGTTGTCCGCCGTCGCTGCCTGCTTCGGCGCCGAGGTCAATCACCCAGTCGGCGCACTTGATGACGTCGAGGTTGTGTTCGATCACCAGCACGGAATGGCCGGCGTCCACGAGGCGTTGGAAAACTTGGAGGAGCACGCGCACGTCCTCGAAGTGCAGGCCGGTGGTGGGCTCGTCGAAGATGAAAAGCGTTGAAGCATGTTGTGTATTGCGTGTTGCGTCTTCGGACTCCGCGAGGTGCGCGGCGAGCTTGAGGCGCTGGCTTTCGCCCCCGCTAAGGGTGTTGATGGGCTGACCGAGGGCGAGATAACCGAGGCCAACGTCTTGCAGCAGCTTGAGTGCGGCGACGGCGCGTTGGGCGGGTTTGGAATCGGTGAACTGCGCGAAGAACTCGGCGGCTTCGTCCACGCTGGCTTCGAGGGCATCGGCAATGGACCATGTAGGGCGCGTCATTCCGTGCGCGCTGGTCTTTGACTGATTTGGAGCGGGGCGCAGAGGACTGACGCGCCCTACCTTCACTTCCAGAATGTGCGGGCGGTAGCGGCGGCCATTGCAATCTGGGCAGCGGATGTAGACATCGCTGAGGAACTGCATCTCGATCTTCTCGAAACCCGCGCCCCGGCAGCGTTCGCACTGACCGACGCCGGAGTTGAAGCTGAAAGCGCTGGCGCTGAGTCCGCGTTGCTTCGCCACTTCGGATTGCGCGAAGACTTCGCGGATGTGTTCGAAAGCGCCGGTGTAAACGGCGGGGTTAGAGCGCGGTGTTTTGCCGAGCGCGGACTGATCCACCATCAACACGCGTCCCAGATGTTCGTGGCCCGCCAAGGATACGGATTGCACCGTGCGGGGTGCGGAATCTTCGTCAGCACTTGCGGGACTTTCATCGGACCCTAACCGCTCGGAAGCTTTTGTAGGCTCGGCGGCGGAACCAAGCTTTTGAGTCAGTGCAGGAGCAAGAACATCGCGAACGAGCGTGGATTTGCCAGAGCCGCTCACCCCAGTGACGACGACGAAGCGGTTGAGCGGGATTTCGACGGAGACGTCCCTGAGGTTATGGTGCGTGGCATGGGCAAGTTTAAGACTCTTTGCGCGGTCTCCTACATGGCGGCGTTTTGGCGCTTCAATTTGCTTTCGTCCGCTCAGGTATTGGCCGGTAAGCGAGGCTTTGCTCTTCAGGATTTCGCGGAAGGTGCCTTGGAAAACGAGTTCGCCGCCGGTCGCTCCGTGGCCGGGGCCAAGATCGACGATCTGATCGGCGGCGCGCATGACGCTCGATTCATGCTCGACGACGACGACGGTGTTGCCGTGGTCGCGGAGTTGTTCCAGCAGTCCAATGAGGCGGGCGGTGTCGCGCGGATGCAGGCCGACGCTGGGTTCATCGAGGACGTAGAGCGTATTTACAAGTTTGGTGCCGAGGCACGTGGTGAGGTTGACGCGTTCAGTCTCGCCGCCGGAAAGCGTGCGCGTGGGGCGGTCGAGCGTCAGGTAGCTGAGGCCGACGTTGGCTAGGTATTTGAGACGGGAATGGACTTCGTGCAGCGCGAGGGAGAGGGGATCGCGGGCTCCTTGCTTCGTGCTGCTTGAACCAGAAATAGTCTCGGTCAGCGCGAGTGCGTCGCGGACGGAGAGCGCGTAGAAGTCGGATAGTGTTAGTTTATCGGCAGCGCTCTGCCGAGACCCCGCTACGTCGAGGCGGTAAAGCAGGGCGTCTGGGTTCAGACGCGCGCCATTGCAGGTGGCGCAAGTGGTGTAGCTGCGGTAGCGCGAGAGCAACACGCGGACGTGCATCTTGTAGGATTTGCTTTCGAGCCAGCGGAAGTAGCCTTTCACACCATACCAGGCGCGTGGCCATTCGTGGTCTTTGTCACTGCCGTAGCTGGGGTCGCCGTTGAGCACCCAGTCTTGGTGCGCGGCGGACAGTTTGTTGAGGGGCACGTCCATCGGAACTTTGCGGAGCTTGCAGAACTTCGCCATGTCCCCCTGGCACTCGGCGCTGACACCGGTGCGCCATGGACGCACAGCGCCTTCGGCCAGTGTCAGCGAGCGGTCGGGGATGGCGAGGTCGTAGTCGATGGCGATGGTCCGGCCAAAACCTTTGCACGCGGGGCACGCACCGAGCGGGTGGTTGAAGCTGAACAGGGCGGGGGAGGGATCGCGATAGTCGAGGTTGCAGGGGGCACAATGCTGGCCAGAACTGAATAAACGCGGAGTGCGGAGTGCGGAGTGCGGAACGGCGGTGTCGAGTTCGTGAATCGCCAGTTTGCCTTTGCCGAAGTGGTAG
>Ga0154020_10006369_pt1 | contig 13815 bp, 9 predicted proteins | sample Klosneuvirus_201_FD_109709 | JGI IMG/M metagenome (GOLD analysis project Ga0154020, IMG submission 109709) | Active sludge microbial communities from wastewater, Klosterneuburg, Austria - Klosneuvirus_20160825_MG | ecosystem: Engineered > WWTP > Aerobic digester > Activated sludge | place... | reverse complement strand
TGCTGCCTATTTGTACACCTTTGTAACCCATTTTCATGCAACGCTCTAATTCTTGTATCGCTAGTTTTGTATCCTGCAAAGGAACTGTAGCCAATCCTATAAATTTATCGGGGTATTTTGTAAATGTTGCTGCAATATCATCGTTTAAAAACTGACTTACTTCTAAACCATGTTCCGCTTTGGCCCAATAACTGAACATCACAGGTATGGTACAAATGACCTGCATATCCGCCTGGTGCTGTTTCATTTCTTCAATACGTACTTCAGGGCTCCAGCAATTTTCTAAAATTTCCCTGAAGCGTTTACTGCCTTGCATCATCCAGGCCTTACCTTGCTCGTGATGATCAAGCATAATAAAATCACCGTAACCAAATTTTTTTGAGAAGTCAGGTAAATGTTTCGGGAAAATGTGGGTGTGGGTATCTATTGTGAACATGGGAGTGTATTTTGTTTCTGGTTTCTTGTTTTGTATTTAACCGCAAAGGTCGCTAAGGTCGCGGAGGGTTTAATGCATTTGGTTAGTTATTTCTTGTTTTGTGTCGCGAGGTTTTACTCGCGATGGCGAGTATTACCTCGCCATTATAAGTTTAATATTCCTTTTCTTTGCGCCCTTAGCGCCTTCTTTTTATTCTTTGCGGTTAAACTTTAGTAAAAAAACTGAAATTCACATTTCCATATTTACGGTGTTCGGTAAAGTGTTCTAAGTTATCCAGTTTGGTACTTGGTCCGTGTTCAATAATCAACCATCCGCCTTCTTTTAAAAGATTATTGGCCATTACGTGCTTATGAATTTCAGCAATGTTCTCTAGGTCATAAGGCGGATCTGCAAAAACCAGATCATAAGGTTTATGATGTACAGTTAAAAACTTGAATACATCACTTTTAAATGTGTTGATGTTCAATTCTAATTTCTTAGCTGTATCACTAATAAAACGGTTACAGCCGAAATGCATATCTACTGCAGTTACATCTGCACCTCTTGAAGCACATTCTAATGCAATATTGCCGGTGCCGGCAAATAAGTCAAGCACTTCTGCACCTTCTAAGTCGAGCTTGTTATTTAAAATATTGAATAAAGCTTCTTTTGCAAAATCGGTAGTTGGTCTAACGGGTAAACCTTTCACCACATCAATACGTTTCCCTCTATGAATACCGCCAATTATTCGCACAGCAAGCGGTTTAGTGTGGTAAAATAATAATGGTGAGGTAATTTTTCCAGTTCTTCTTTTTTAATAATTAATTTATCGCTAACTGCATACTCAACATTTCTGATGTATTTTTTAATAGCGGAAAACAAAGTATCTGATGTTTCACGGTTAGCTGCAATTGCTACTTTCACCGAATTAGGATTTAAATTAAATTGCTCAACAGAAAACAACAAATAATATAATATATCTTCATCACTTAAGGTGTTGAATACATTATACAATAACGGCTTTTTATCTTTCTTAATCACAATTTCAGTTTGGCCGTTATGGATATTTAAGAATAACTCGGCATTCTTTAGCTGAAAGTGATTAAAAAACAATTTTACAGTGCTGTAACCAATATGTTTCAAATTATGGCTCGGAAATAATCTATCTAATGTGCTTTTAATTTCGTTTGGAATTGAATACACCAATTTAATATCTTCCACATCATTGGTTATTACGGATTCTTCAGGGTTTTTGCCAATGTTAAACTCCAGAAGATCGCGGGCCTTTTCCGGTTCATAGAACGATGTTGGTAATAATGTGAAATGGTTTCCTACCCAATTGATTAAAATCTGTTGAAAATGCTGCTTGTTTAAGTTATGCTCACTGATGAACTGTATAAGGTAATTGTTCATTTCCTGCACATCCTTAATGGCATGGGTGAAGTTTAAGTCGGCTATTTTGGTTATTATGTATGGTGCTTTGGAAAATTCCGCCAATTCAAATCCATTATAAGATAGGGTTAAAACCAGCACTTCGCTTTTGTAACTATCCAGTTTTAAACTGTAATTGCTTTTTTGTATTGGGGCAGAGGTAATCATTTACAAGGCAAAGCTAATAAAATAAGTGGAATTTTATCTTTTTAACCTCTCCTTCAATGCAGTCACTTTATCTTTAAAAAGGGGATGAGTAGTTCCTTGATTTTAAATTAATTCGTTAACAATTAATAATTCATAGCCTTTAACCACTAAATTTACGTTCGTCCATGCCACAGCCAATTAATAAAAGCCAATTTACCCAAAGTTTTAATGCTGAATTGCCTTTTACTGCCAATGAAAATCAGCAGGAGGCCATTGATAAATTGGCTGATTTCATTAATTATCCAGATAATTCTGCTTTGTTTATTTTGAAAGGATATGCGGGTACAGGAAAAACCAATTTAGTTTCCGCCCTTTCGAGGGTGTTGCCAACTTTTAAATGGAAAAGTGTGCTTCTGGCACCAACCGGACGAGCAGCCAAGGTTTTATCGCTTTATTCGAAGCGCCCTGCACATACCATTCACAAAAAAATATTCAATAAATCAGTCAGTGAAAGTGGTTCCTTTATGTTTTCATTGGGTGAAAATAAACACACCAATACTATTTTTATAGTTGATGAGGCTTCTATGATTGGCCTCGATTCTAATTCCGGCAACAATTATGCAGCACCTGGTTTACTCGAAAGTTTATTCGAATATGTTTTTTCTGGCGAGAATTGTAAATTATTATTTGTTGGGGATGGAGCGCAATTGCCACCTGTTGGATGCGATGAAAGTCCTGCCCTTAACATCAAATTCTTAAAAGCTTCTTTTCATTTAAATGTATTTAGCTGCGAGCTGACACAAGTCGCGCGTCAGAGCCTGGAAAGCGGGATTTTAGAAAACGCCACAAAACTCAGAAGTTTGTTAGTTAATTTCGATGGAAAGATTCCAAAGCTTCGTTTAACACCGGATATGGTTAAGCTCGAAGGTGATGAGTTAGAAGATGCTTTGAATAGTGCCTATAGCAATTATGGATATACGGATGTGTTAGTTGTTACACGCAGTAATAAACGCGCTAATTTGTTTAACCAGGCAGTACGAAACCGTATCAGGTATTGCGAAGAGGACGTAGCTGCAGGCGATCAGTTAATGGTGGTTAAAAATAATTATTTCTGGCTGGAAGAAAACTCTGATGTTGGTTTCATTGCTAATGGAGATAGCCTCGAAATAAAAAAGATAGTGAACAGGGAAGAGTTATATGGTTTCACATTCTTAGATTGTATTGTGGGCTTCACGGATTATCCACAGCTAATTGAAACCAGAGTGAAAATACTTTTGGAAAGCATTTATGCTGAAGGTCCAAGTATCAGTCAAGAGCAGCAAAAATATTTATACGAGCAAGTTTTGGCTGATGTGGCTGACGAGCCTGTTAAAGGCAAACGAATGGCTTATATTAAGCAAAGTCCTTATTACAATGCCTTACAGGCTAAATTCAGTTATGCAGTTACTTGTCATAAAGCGCAGGGTGGGCAATGGCCGGTGGTTTTCATCGATCAGGGTTATTTAAATAAGGACCAGATCGATCTAGGTTTTTTACGATGGTTGTATACTGCCATTACGAGAGCTAAAGAAAAAGTGTATCTCATTAACTTTTCTGAAGATTTTTTTAAAACAGAATAAGCTATTTAAGAACTGGAAATCCCCCTCTCTTTTGGGAGAGGGAATTAAAGGGTGAGGGTAGGTGTTATAAACATCGCCTCGGTGTATTTTCTGCTTTATTTTTACTTGTCGTTTTAAATAATCGTAATTTTACATCCCAGATGGCAAAAGTGTTTATTATAGGCCCCGGTTATCCATTACGTGGAGGACCAGCTCAATTCAATGAGAACCTATGCCGTGAATTCAATAGGATGGGCCATGATGCTCAAATTATTTCTTATTCATTGCAATACCCTAATTTTTTATTTCCGGGAAGTTCACAATATGAAACCAGTGGCAGTGCACCGGCCGATATAAAAATTCACACACTCATTAATACAGTGAATCCGTTTAACTGGTTAAAAACGGCCCGTTTTATTAAAAAACAAAAACCGGATTTTATTATTTTCAGGTATTGGTTACCGTTTTTCGGACCGTGTTTAGGTACCATTGGCAGGTTAGTGAAAAAGGGAACTAATATTAAGGTATTGGCTTTAACTGATAATATCATTCCTCATGAAAAAAGAGCAGGGGATAAGCCGTTTACTAATTACTTCGTGAAGTCTTGTCATGGATTCATTACCATGAGCAAAGCTGTGTTTAATGACATTGGTAAATTTACGGATACCGACAAGAAAGTATTCTCGCCACACCCCATGTATGAAACTTATGGTGCAGCGGTTACTAAACCGGAAGCCCGCAAAAAACTGAACATTGGTGTTAACGATAAAGTGATCTTGTTCTTTGGTTTAATCAGGAAATACAAAGGATTGGATATTTTACTGGAAGCTATGAGCCATCCTAAAATTAAGCAATTGGGAATTAAATTACTTGTGGCCGGTGAGTTTTACGAGGACAAACAACCATATTTAGATATTGTTGAGAAGAATGGATTAAGCGATCAAGTGATTTTTCATTCGCAATTTATCCCTAATGAAGAAGTGCGGTATTATTTTTGTGCGGCAGATTTTGTGGCCCAAACCTACAGAAACGCGACTAACAGCGGGGTTACCATGGTAGGGTTCTATTATGAAAAGCCAATGTTAGTGACAGATGTTGGCGGATTATCGGAATTAGTACCGCATAATAAAATAGGTTATACCGTACCAATTGACACAAACGTTATTGCGGAAAGTATCATCGATTATTTCGAAAATAATCGTGAAAATGAATTTGTAGAAAACCTGAAAACAGAAAAGATAAAATACCTCTGGCCAACATTTATCAACAGGGTGTTAGAATTATATAACAGGTGTTAACTTCTTTTACCTCCTTCAAGTAAATCTCTCTATCTTCTTAAAATCAACTGTTTACGTTACTTCACCGGAATCATTCGTTAATTACTCTGGTTTTTGTTGAAAACCCGCGTCAATAGTGGGCTGCAGCCTTCGTATTTTTATAAAAACAGTAAATTAATCACAAATGGCTTTACAGGTCAATGTTAACGATATATTATCCCAACTCTACCATAACCGCGGTGTTGTAGAGTTTTTATTCGCTAACAGAGAAAACATTACAGTAAACGAATTACTTGCAAGGGAAGATATTACCGAAGAGCAATATCAAAAAATGCGTTCGTTGGATTTGCTTTACGTTTACGAAAACGTTGTAAGTTTAAACGATGCCGTTGTGGCTATGTTTGAAGACTTCATGGAAATTGGCGAGGTAACGCCGGGCTTCATCAACGATTATATCAACGAACTCAAGCGTCACATCAGATTCTATCAGGAAGTACACGAACACAGGTTCCTACGGAGCATAAAAAAATATCTGAAGCGTATCAACATTGCGCTTTCACGCGAAATTATTAAGCTTCAAAAAAATGTTGACGACACTTACAAAAACGAAAGTAATTACCGTATCAAATTACAAAAACTGGAAGATTACAGGCTGAAACGCGATACGATTATTGATTTCATCAAAAAAACTGAGGAAGTTATTACTGAGACCCGTGCCTTATTTAACCTTACTAATGATACAGAATTATACGGTATCGTAAATGCTTTGAAAGCAAATTTGATTGAGAATTTAGACTTCTTAATTGAAATTCAAACCGACATAACTGACTATATCAACAAGATTCAGTTCCAATTGGATGTTTATGTAAAAGCACAGCGTTTGAAAGAGGTGAAAGATCATGGCGCATTACATTTCAGAACCAGCTTTAATGAAACAGTGAAAGGTTTACTGCCATTAAGATTTAATGGAGTGAAAGGTCCACGTACTAAAATTGCTATTGATTTCTTATTTACCGACGATGGTCATATGTTATGCCAACGCATAGCGGAAAAATATAAAATTTCGCGTTTAATGATGCGCGGAATGGCAGGTAAATTACCAGGCAACTTCAAGGATAAATTAGTTGATAACCAAATAAAATTGGATACTGAAAAACTGGTTGACCGTTTTTTAGCACAGAATAAATTAAGCTTATTCGAATTTTTGTTGCAGTATAAGTTTCCTAAAGCTATTGGTGAAGTAAAACTCGAAGACCGCATGTCGTTATTCGTTGAGATTGCCATGGAATACGAAAAAACATTGGATTTTAAATACCGTTTGAACTGGTACGAATATCAGGACGATAATGGAAAAAACAGAAGGATAGGTTATACAGTTATTCTTCCCGTATTAGAGGAAAAGAAAAAAGAAAAAAAGAAAGCAGCTTAACAATTTTGAATCTTGAAATTAAAATTTTGAATTTATGACAGCAGAAGATTATAACTTACCCAAACAAACGCATGATATTTTTGGTATAATGGCCAGAGGGCACTTCATTTCCAGTAATGGGAATAAAGATAATATGAGCCGCTTGTACGATATCATCAATAACCCGGAGAACTTCGATCGTTTACAGGCGTATTTTAATGTTATCCGTTATAATATTGAACGCGGCAATAACTTCTTTTATTTTTCACGTATCAATGAAGCAAACAGTTTAATTGAAAAGAAATTGGAGACTTTTGAGCGTTATATTGATATTATTGATTTGTTCGCGAGCATGGACAACAAAATAACAATCGGTTCACGTTTCCGTCCAAGCGAAATTGCAGAAGAATGTAATGCCAATGTGCGTTTGAAACAAAAATTGCAAAAAATTCCAATGTACCGTTCTGAAACCCTTATCAATAAAGTACGTGATATTTGCGATTTAATGGCCCGAGATTCGTTTTTAGAATTGGAAGACGAACAAAGTGAAAGTTATAAAGTGCTGGATGCTTATACCTACCTGATGGATGTAATTAATTCAATTGCCATTTACGAAGAAGGGTCAGGTAACGAATCCAATAACAGCGGAATAATTTATAATTAATTAAGAGGCCTGGTTCTAAGAATAACATAAAACACAAGTAAAAAGAAATAATTGAGAGAATGGAAAATTGCAGAATATTAAATAGAATTGTGGAAATTAATATTTCCAACGTTAAGTATGCCGATATTGAGTTATGTGGTAACACATGTTTTGTTGGAACCAATAATTATGGTAAAACATCCTTACAACGCGCCATTCTTTTCTTTTATAGTGCCAATAGCCGTGCATTAGGTATTGCCCAGTCGCAAAAATCTTTTGAAGAGCATTATTTCAGATACGAGAATTCTTATCTGGTTTATGAAATCACCACCGAAGACAAACCGTTTTGTGTAATTGTTTACCGTCATAATAAGTTAGTGTACCGGTTTATGGACGCAGCGTATGATCCGGATTTATTTTTAAATGCCAATGATGAAGCATTGAAAATAAAAGAACTTATTGCAAACCTTGAAAAGCGCGAGATATATATCAGTAATCAAATTGACACTTTCGAGCGTTACAGAAATATTATTTATGGTACAGAAACAGATAAACAACTAACGAAGTTCCATTTATTAAAAGGAAACGAAAAATACCAGAATATTCCGAAATCAATAACCAACGTGTTTTTAAGTTCAAAAAACAGTATTGATTCCCGTTTCATTAAGGATTTTATTGCGAACTCACTTACTACTGAAAATTCAAGTATTAAGCTTGAGCAGGTAGAGCGCCAGCTCCGTCAGTTCAACGAAAAATACGCTGATATCGAAACATATTTAAAGAAAGAAAGTCAGCAATTAGTTGAGTTAATTGATACAAAATATGATCAGGTACACATGCTGAAGGGTTCTCAAATGGAATTAGCTGAAAAGTTAGGTAGCAGCTTGAGATTTGCTGAAACACAAAATGAATCCATACGTGACGCGGCCAAGCAAAAGGAAGAAGAGCTTGAAAAATTAACTGATGCGCACGATACCTATAAAACCAACCTTGAGGAAAAGCAAAAAGATATCCGCGAGGAAATTGGTTATTACGACCGTACTATCCGTGATGCAAACAAAAAACTTAGAGAATATAAAGAAAAAAACATAGACGAGGCAGTAGGAAAAAATGCAGAACGCGAGAAACTACAGGTTGAACTTAATATCGCAAGAAGAGAATACGAATCATTAACATCAAATGTATCGAGTATTGAAATGAAATACTCTTCATTAATTGAACAACTCCGTAATGATAAAACTGCATATATCAATAAAATTAATACCCGCACAAGCGAGGTGTTTAACCATTATAACGAGTTACAGTTATTACAAAAAAACGAATTCAATAAGAAAGACACTGAATTAAGGAGCAAGCGTGACAATACTTTAGAAGAAGTTACAGCCGAAGTTACCTCTAAACAAATTGAATATAATGAGTTAAAGTCTGACGAAAAAGTAATCAGAAACACCCGTTTCTATGAAACTGAAATAAAAGCAATTGAAACTGAACTCGCTGAGTTGCGTGCCGTGAATTACAAAAACAAGAGTGAGCGTGCCATTAAGCAAAATATGATACAAACGCTTCAGCGTGAGTGGGAGCAAACTGAAGCTAAATTGAAAAGTTCATTGAGTAATCAAGTGAATAAAATCAATAATGAAATTATTAAGCTAAAAACGGAAATTAAAGAAGTTGAGGGTAAATTGGATGTTCAGCATGATGCGTTTTATGGTTACCTTGAAAAAAACATTAAAGACTGGCATAATACAATAGGTAAAGTTGTTAATGAGAAATTATTATTCCGCACCGATTTAACACCGGAATACAAAGAAGAAACTGTAAAATCACTTTATGGAATTCAATTAAATTTAGATACCGTTGATGTCGTTTCAAAAAGTATTGAAGAATATCAGTTCGAAAAGAGTGAGCGTTTAGCATTAATACGTGATTTAGAAGAGTCTTTGAACCAGTTTCAGGCATCTAATAACGAAGAAAAAATGCTGGCTGCCGATAAATTTGGTAAGCAATTAGGCGAGCTGAAGGAAGAAGTGAAAGTATTAGCTTATTCACTTGAATTAGCCGAAAAACGTGAGCGTAAATTAATTGAAGAGTTGGAAGAGTGGAAGCAAAAAGCAGGTGTTGAAATTGAAACGTCTTTAAGCGGAAACCGTCAAAAATTAAGTTTACTAGAGGAAGAATTAGCGATTCTTAATAAAAAGAAAAATAATATCCTTAATGATTTTAATATTCAATTAGAAAAATTAAAATCTTACAACGAGGAAAGGATTGCTGAATTAAAAGAAAGACAAGAGACTGAAATTTCCGAATTAGAGGTTGAAAAGAAGAATCAGGTTAAAGAGTATGAGGAGAAAGAGGAAAAGCTCGGAAAAGAGAAAGAAAGTAACTTTAAAGCCAAAGGTGTTGATAGCAAACAGCTGAAGCAAGTTGACGCACGCATTAAAGAAATTCAGGAAGAGTTAAAAGAAATTGAACAATACACACAGGTTGTAAGTGATTATTTAAAAGATAAACGAGAGATTTTCGATAAACTTCCGGATTTAATTCAGAAGAAAGAAGATTTTGTAAAAACCAGTAACGATAACGCAGCCAGTTTAGAAGAAGCCACGCGCAAGTACAATATCAAGCGTATGGAATTAAATAAACAGAAGCGAGCCTTTGACGAAGAATTAATTGAGTTTAATAATGGTATTAATTTTTACAGCAATAATTTCCGTGAAACACCGGTTTATGTAAAATATTCCGACATTATTGAGCGTGCAGAACCAAAGCGTACTAATTACAACATTATGGATTTGTGTACGCAGTTATTGAAAAACGATTCACACTTTAATGAAGAATATGGTTCGTTTCAGCGATATGTTAACGAATACGCAGGTAAATTCAGAATTGATAATCACTTCAATTTCTTAATCCGTAACGATGCAACTCAAGGAGAATACGAGCGATTTGCTCAAAACCTTCGTTCATTCATCAATGAAAATAAGATTGAATTGTCTATTGCAGAAACTGCCACTCAAATTGGATTAGTAACTGACAGTATTGCTTCTAAAGTGAAGGAACTAAGTAGTCAGCAGGATAAAATTTCACATATCATCAGTTTAATTGCAGAAGATTTCAAGAAAGCGGAATTTGAAGAGAGTAAGTTAATTGAGTTTATTAAGATTAAGATTGAAGAATCTGATAATAAAGTTTACAAATTACTTAAGAAGATTGAGGAGTTCCGTGAAGAGCATGGCTTAATATACAATGAAGGATTGTTTAATACTGATTTCGCAACCGGAAGTAAACGTGAAATAAGTACTCGCGCAGTTCGTTTGCTTGAACAATTACGATCGGCAATTAAGGAACAAGAGCAGGAAGAAATCCGTTTACAAGATTTATTTGAATTGAAATTCAATATTAAGGAGGGTATGAACGAAACCGGCTGGACACATAAAATTGACAGTATTGGAAGTACAGGTACCGACATTCTTGTTAAGGCTATCATTTATATTACACTATTGCACGTGTTTATTAAAGAATCATCTCACCGCAGTAGTAAAGAATTTAAAGTTCATTGTATTATCGACGAGGTAGGGCAGATTTCCGCACATTACCTCCGTGAATTATTGAAATTCGCGAAGAACAGAAATATTATGATGATTAATGGTTTACCTAACAAAAGTGGTTTGGAAAGTCATTACCGTTATACTTACCAATTCCGCAAGGAAGACAATGGTAACGTACGAATCTTCCCAAGCATAGTAACAGAGGTTGAAGCTTAAGTCTAGCTTGCAATTAATAAAAAAGCCCCGACATTTTTGCCGGGGCTTTTTATTGGAAACGGGTTTAATTAAATTGACTTTAGCTGTAAATTATTAATTCTGTTTAAGACTTCTTTAGTGTAATCGTCCAATATTTTAGAGCCTTCTATCATTTGATCTTTCAATTCTTTTTGAGAAGTCACTTTTTTAAGGGCCTTACTGTTCACCTTGTTTTTTCCCATATATATAAAATGCTCGGGTTTAATTTTATCAATTAATTTTCTTGCTTCCAATAAGTTTTTTGAAATTTCAAAAGCACTTTCAGAAGGACTCATCTGAAGCACTTTCCAGGCGCCAATCATATCAGGGTCGAAATGGGCACGGTTAGCTACAAGCGGAAGAAGAATATAGAAATAAGCAATTTCAATAGAATTTAATCTGAGCGCATTTAAATACGGATCGTGCATGGTTTTATACCAATTACTAATAGCAGTTTGTGTTGCCAAAACCGGACCAACAAAAGCAGCTGTTAAACTATCTACTAATTCCTGATTAAATTTGCCGTTAGTATCTTGTTTAATCATTTCAGCAATTTGTTCTAGCATAATGGTTCCAAATGCAATGCCATTGCTGAACAATGGGTCAGGTGCAAAAGCTGCGTCGCCTATAATTGCCCAGCGGTCGGCTGAGTATACCTGACTGGTTACATAGTGGTAACGCTTCAATAAATTAGTATCAACAATGGTTCCGCTCTTCACCAGTTCAGTAACAACAGGATGTACTTTACCTACATAATTTAAAAAACTATCCATATCACGGACATCTGTTTCGCAATAATCAGGGTGAGAGGTAAAACCAATACTCATCAAATCTTTTCCATTTTCACCTTTCATTGGAATCATCCAAATCCAGAATCCTTTTCCTAAAAAGTGATGTGTTGAATAATACCTGTCATAATGGTAAGGTTCGCCTTCCGCAGGAGGCATAGGGCCTAATGCGTTTATTTTTTTTAGAATGTTTCTATCGAATCCTTCAACTCTGAACCAAAAACAATCGCGTTGTCCTTCCGGTTTAACCACCAGGTTCATTTTTCGTGCAAAAATCTGATTTCTTCCGGTACAATCGATGGCCCAATTCACTAACACGTCTTGCTCTTTACCATTTTCTTCTTTCACATGGAGTCTGTGTTCTTTACCGCTGTTTAAATCAAAATCGCTTACAGTGCCAACGATTCTGGTGATACCTTTTGTTTCGTTCACCATTTTAATAATATCGCGGTCAAACACTTCACGGTTTAATAACCAAGAAGCGGGGCGTGCCATCGGACCTTTCCATCCGGGAAGAGGTTTTGTATCATCCGTGCCTTTTTCATTGCAGTGAACTGAGTAGGTTCTGTCAGCAGGATCATCCAGATTTAATTTAAAATAATAAGTAAGGGCATATTTCGGTAAATGATTTTTCATGAAGTAATCCCCAAGTCCAAGTTGGTTTTCCATAAAGAGTGAAGTTATTTCAATAATAGATTCACCAACAACCGGCAATCCTCCTCTGTCGGTGGGACCGATGATGAAGACTTCAGCTTCAGGAAATTTTTTCTTGAAATATAATGCGCCAACATTAGCCAGCAAACCATTACCTATTAATGCTATTTTCATATGATTAGATATTAAAAGTTTTATTTTTTGATAAAGAGACTACCGAACTTATGAAAATTGATGTTTAATATTTATGACGCAGATCATATAATTAAACCAAGCTCAATACTGAATGGATTTAATTGGATTTAAGACATAATATAAAATCCAAGAATTAACCTTTGCGCATAAACTAATCAATGATATTGATTTTGTTAAGCGTAAATGTTTTTGTGCCCGGAGCTAAGGCCTTAACATTTTTCAATAAGGTCGGACGGTTTAATTACAATGATTAATCTTTTAATCAATTATTGAGATTAATCCCTCGTTAAAGGCCAGGCACCATTTGTTCCGGGACACATTGGAGAAATTAATTTCACATCACCATTCTTTTTGTAAACGGTAAGTTTCCATCCGTGCTTAGACTCTTCACATTTGGCAGTATAATCAAAGAATTGCTGAACATCTTTACCACCCGGAAAATATTCATGACATGAAACATAAATTCCTTTTTTGAAAACATGCTTAGAGCTTAATTTTCCTTTGGCATCATACCAATTATATTCGCCATCTAATAATTTCGATTTATTATCATTGGTTGGAGTCTCCAGTTTATAGCCTTCTAGTCCGCATGGCCCCATTGGATAGATGTTCATCCCGTCGTGATACCATGTGTAACGACAGTATTGCGAAGTTGTACTATCATCGGTACGTTTCCAGTTTTTATCCAAATAAATTAACCATTTACCGGTACGTCTCTTATTGAAATCATATTGATTGAGCTTTTCCTGTGAAAAGCCTGTAAATGATAGAATGAAAACTGCTAATGTGATTATTTTCTTCATTTAATTATATTAATCAATTAATTTTTCCGCAAAGGGTGATGCACAAAAGCGCTACAATTATCCCAAAGCCTGTTTTAAATCTGCCAATAAATCTTCCACATCTTCAACACCAACGCTTAAACGTAATAGATTATCAACTACACCTGCTTTTTCTCTCTCAATTTTAGGAATAGAAGCGTGAGTCATAGTTGCAGGATGGTTGATTAAAGATTCAACACCTCCTAAGGATTCCGCTAATGAAAATACTTTGAAAGAGGATGCCACTTTAAATGTATTTTCAATATTCTTATCCTTTAATACAATTGAAATCATTCCGCCAAAATCACGCATTTGTTTTTTAGCGATGTCGTGATTAGGATGTTCAGGAAATCCCGGCCAATATACTTTTTCAATTTTAGGATGTGTTTTTAAATATTCAGCAATTTTCCGGCCGTTAAAACAATGCCTTTCCATACGTAAATGAAGGGTTTTAATTCCCCGCATCACCAAAAAGCTATCCATAGGTCCTGGATTTGCACCACAGCTATTTAAAATAAAATAAATCTGCTCGTGTAATTTATCGTCGTTAGTAATTAATGCGCCCATTACTACATCGCTGTGACCGCCTAAATATTTGGTTACCGAGTGCATTACAATGTCTGCCCCTAAATTCAAAGGATTTTGTAAGTAAGGTG
>Ga0154020_10006368_pt1 | contig 13816 bp, 14 predicted proteins | sample Klosneuvirus_201_FD_109709 | JGI IMG/M metagenome (GOLD analysis project Ga0154020, IMG submission 109709) | Active sludge microbial communities from wastewater, Klosterneuburg, Austria - Klosneuvirus_20160825_MG | ecosystem: Engineered > WWTP > Aerobic digester > Activated sludge | place... | reverse complement strand
CAGCGCGGCCAGCTCGTCGATGTTGCTGGCCGGCAGGTCCTTGCGGGCCAGCACCGCCATCGGGAAGGCGCCGATGATCTGCACCATGCGGAAGTCTTCCGACTTGTACTTCACCGCCTGCAGTGCCAGCGGCGCCAGGATCGTCTCGTTGGGCGAGCCCTGGTAGATCATGTGGCCATCGGCTGGCAGGCTTAGCACCTTCTGTGCCCCCAGCGCACCGCTGACGCCGCCCAGGTTCTCGACGATCACCATCTGCCCCAGCGCCTTGGCCAGCGGCTTCTCCACCGTGCGGGCGATGGCATCGGACAGCCCGCCCGCGGGGTAGGGCACCATCAGGTTGACCTGCCGGTTCGGGAAGGTCTGTGCCGCAGCGGGCGCGGCGGCGGTGGCCAGCAGGGCTGCAGCCATCGAGAGGCCGAACAGGGTCTGGAGGGTGTGGCGCTTGGTCGGTTGCATGGCTTGTCTCCGGGTGGCCGGCCCGTCCTGACAGGCGGGGGCCGGCGCGTTTTTGGAAGACCCATCGTAGGCAGCAGCCCCTTGGGCGTCCAATGCATTTATTCTTCAAAAACGATTCTTCCAACTCATCGTTTTACGGAGGCCGTGATGACCCTGGTCCAGTTGCGACACCTCACCTCCCTGGCGCAGACCGGCTCCTTCCGCCGCTCGGCCGAGGCGCTGTTCCTCACCCAGCCGGCGCTGAGCCGCAGCATCCAGGCGCTGGAGGAGGAGCTGGGCCAGCGCCTGTTCGACCGAATCGGCTGGCGCAGCGAGCTCACCCCCTTCGGCCGGGAGGTGCTGGCGCGCGCCAAGCGCCTGATCACCGAAGCCGAGCACCTGAAGGAGAGCGCAGCACGCCTGCAGACCGGCCAGGCCGGCCGCCTGCGGGTGGGCCTGGGCTCCGGGCCGGGCGCCATCCTGACCGCACCGGTGCTGCGCCACATGGCCACCCACCACCCGGCCGCGCAGGTGGAGTTCGCCCGCGGCCACACCGCGCTGCTGGAGCAGGCCCTGCGCGAGCGCCGGCTGGACGCGCTGGTGGTGGACATCCGCTCGGTCCCCCCCTCGGCCGACCTGCTGGTGCAGCCGCTGGCCGAACTGCGCGGCGCCTTCCTCTGCCGCGCCGGCCACCCCTTGCTGACCCAGGCCGAGGCCGAGACCGCCGACGGCGGTGCAGCCATCACCTTCGACAGCCTGCGCCGCTACCCGATGGCCTCCAGCCCACTGAGCGACGAAATCGGCCGCCTGCTGCTGGAGCGCTACGGCCCCCAGGCCCACCTGGACGACTGCATCACCCTGCGCTGCGAGGACATCGGCACCCTGGTGCAGGTGGTGGCCAGCAGCGACGCCATCCTGCTGGCGGTGCGTGCGGCCGCGCCGGAGCTGCTGGAGCTGCCGATCCACCCGCCGCTGAACGCCACCGCCCGCTTCGGCCTGGTGACGCTGGTGGGCCGCTCAGAGCCGCCGCTGCTGGAGGTGCTGCGGGGGTTGATCGGGGAGTTGCTGCGGGATTGACGGCACTTCAAGGCCCGGTTCGGGCGTCTCCTGCCACCGCCGCCCCTGCCAGAACAGCCGGCGGTGGGCCAGGATCTCGTCGCGCAGGCGTTCGTTGTGAATGCCCTGAAGCCACAGCACATCGATCCGGTAGATCAACTCCAGGTCCTCGATGAGGGACTTGAAGCGGCCAAACTGTGCCTCGGAGAAATCCGGTGCATCCACGGCCAGATCGATGTCCGACTCCGGTCGCGCAAAGCCGCGAGCCCGCGAGCCGAAGATCCAGACCCGCTGCGGCTGAGGATCGGCCGCGTCGAACGCCCGCCGCAGCCGCAGCACGATTCCCGCGGCGATGCCGAAGGTCTCGCCCGCCCATGTCGCCGGCGGCAGGGGATCGTCACTCTTCATCTTGACGCAGCCGTTCCAGCATGTCGGTCAAGGCGTCCAGGGCCGTGCGGGTCACGAACCCGGCCAGGGCCCTGGCCTTGTCTTCGTCGTAGGCGTGGCTGATCTCGTTGCGGCCTTCGCGGATCTGCGTCCACAGTTCGGGATCCGTGATCAGGCGGGCTTGAAAGGCGGCCCGCAGCACCGCAGCCGCATAGTCCGGCGGATTCAGCCCCCTGGCTTTCAGCACCACCGCCAGGCTGCGCACCGCCATCTCAAAGGTGAACACGTAGCTCAACAGAATGGAGTCCCGCGACTTCTTGTCGCCGGTATCGGTCTGCACGGCCTCTCGCAGTGCGGCCAGTGCTTTGGCGTACACATCGAGTTGGAGGTGAATGCGCTGTGGGGGAGTCAATCCATCCATGGACATCATCGTACCCCGCTGTCCCAGCCGAGCCTCTCCAACATCCCCCCATGCTCACCCTCGACCAGACCCTCGGCTTCCTGCTGGCCGCCCTGCCGATCACCGCCCCCCCCCGGGCCGGGCTGTGGCTGGACCGGGTAGCCGGCATGGTGTTCATCGGTCTGGGGCTGCGGAGGGTGGTGGCACGCTGAGGGGCGGGCACATGCAGGCGCCTCACCGCCGGGGCGTTCAGAAGCAGCGCAGAACGAAGGAAGCCGGATCGATGACCGGGTACTTTCCCGCCAAGGACAACAGACGCTTGTCGCCTGTGACCAGGTGATCCGCCCGGGAAGCCACCAGGGTGCCCAACACGGCCTGATCCCAGGGATCGGTCAGTTCCGACTCCCAGCCGGTGGTCGGTTCGATCAGTTCGGCCTCGAAGGCCAGACAGTCCACCAGATCGGCAATGTCCGCATCGCTGAGCCCGTGGCGGGCTCTCAAACGCGGCAGCACCCGCCGCAGTTCGTCCAGGATGCAATGGCTCAGCACCACCTCCAACTCACCGTGTCGCCATGCGGACACGATGCGCCCCGGCTTGCTGCCCGGGTAGGACAGGCCGGACATCAGGACATTGGTGTCCAGCACGACGCGCGGCAAAGCCATGTCTCAGCGGCCAGGGCTGTGCTCACTGCTGCGTTCGGCCGCGATGGCCGCTTCGATCTCTGCCATCCCCTCTTCTTCGGGAACTCCGGCAAAACCTGCCGACAGGCGACTGGTCAACTCATCGAATCGATCCTGCATGCGGCGGATGCGGCCGAACAGACGCGCATCGACCAGCGCAGCAATCGGCTTGCCGTCCTTGTTGATGACGATGCTGTCGCTGCGGTAATGCACACGGTTGAGCATGTCGCCCAGGTTCTGACGGAAGGCCACTGCACTGGTTTCGGTGATCAAGGGATGCCTCTGTGCTGATAGCTGATCGATATGATCATGCTGATCTCAGCAACGCTCGCGGCAGTTTTTTCCCGTTCGCAGGGGCGCGGAGTTGAGGCACTGAGTGGATCCGGCTTGCGACGGATTCATGCGTCGCCAGTCGCGCGAAGCGCAGCGGGGCAACTGAAATGAAAGCCCTCTTGAACACGCGCCCGTCACATTGAAGAGTTCTTTCATTTGAACTCGGCACATTCAAGTCCGCTTTCATGTGCATCGCATCGCCGGTCACTCTGCGGTTCCGACCCCCGGCACAGACCTGATCGCCCGAACAACCTCCTCCCAACCTCCTCCCGATACGCCCGCCTCCCTGGCACCTCCGCCACACCGACACACGCGCGACAGCCCCAGCCCCCAAGGCAGGATCAGAATCTGCAGTTGGTTCCGGCCCTGCGCTCATCTCCTCATCTCCTGAGCGCGCTGGCCGGCGCCGCAGCCTGAGGAGACACAGATGCCCACGAGGAAAAAAGCCGCTGCCCCGGTGCCTGCCGCCGCCCCGACTGCCGGCGGTGGCGGCACAGGCGACAACGCCCTGTTTGCCCTGGCCCGGCAGGTGCGTGGCTGGGCGGACACGGTGGTGGGCCTGGCGGGATCGGCCACCGACCTGGGGCTGAGCCTGGCGCAGACGGCGGTGAAGGATCCGTCCAAGAAGGCCGCGGTGGCCCAGGCCGGGCGGCTGATCCGCCAGTGGCGGGAGGCAGCCGGGCTGACGCTGGAAGAGGTCAGCCAGGCGGTGGGCCTGGGCGACAGCCAGCTGATGACGCAGGCTGAAGGGGGCGTGATCGCCCTGCCCTTCGACGTGGTGCTGCGCCTGGCCGGGGTGCTGGGGCGGCACGACCCGATCCCGGTGCTGATGGGGCTGACGCGGCAGTACTCGCCGGAGCTGTGGTCCTCGCTGGAGGCGCTGGGCATCGGCCGGCTGGCGGTGCAGGGCGCGCGCGAGCGCGAGCTGGCCAACATCTACCGCCGCAACGACGCCGCCCGGGAGCTGGACGACGCCCAGTTTGCGGTGCTGCTGGCCTTCACCCGCCAGGCCTTCGAGACGGCGCTGGCGCTGACCGTGCCGGCACCTGCGTTGGCCGAACCTGCACCCACCGCCACAGAGGCTGCGCCGGAGACTGCACCGCGGCCCCGTGCGCCGCGGAAGAAGGCCATCCCCACCGCACCCACTGCACCCACCCCAGACGCCCCCGCCACCCGGCGCGGCCCGGCCCCCCGCAAGGCCTGAAGGAGCCCCGGCATGAAGACCCTCAGCGGCCTGGACGGCGCCTTCCTGCACCTGGAGACCGAGGCCACGCCGATGCATGTGGCCTCGCTGCACCGCTTCGACCCACCGGCCGGCAAGAAGCGCCTGAACTTCCTGGCCGAGATCCGCAAGCAGCTGCGCGACCGCCTGAGCCTGGCACCGGTGCTGACGCGGCGGCTGGCGCCGATGCCGCTGCAGTTCGCCAACCCGGTGTGGATCGAGGACACGGCGGTGGACATCGACCAGCATGTCACCGGCCTGCGGCTGCCGGCACCTGGCGGGCAGCGCGAGCTGGAGGACTGCGTGGCCACGCTGCATGCGCAGCTGCTGGACCGCAGCCGCCCGCTCTGGCAGATCACGGTGATCGACGGCCTGGCCTCCGGCCAGCTGGCCTACTACGTCAAGATCCACCACGCCCTGCTGGACGGCAAAGCCGGGGTGATGCTGGCGCAGGTGCTGTTCGACGCCACGCCTGAGCCTGCACCTTCACCTGCGCCACAGCCACGTCGGCGCGCCTCGCCGCAGGCCGAGCCCCCCGCCCAGGAGGTCGCCGCAGAACCGGCCTCCCCCGGCCTGATGGCGCTGGCCGGCGCGGCGCTGAAACACGACGCCGCGCAGTACATCAAGCTGGTGCGGCACCTGCCGGAGGTGGTGACCACCCTGGCCGGACTGCTGGGCGTGGGCGGTGGGCCCAAGTCCGCCCCCGCAGCCGCCACCCGGGACACCGAAACCCCGGACAAGGCCGCGGCCGGCAAGAAGTTCACCTTCGGCCCGAAGACGGCGCTGAACGTGCCGATCACCGGTGAGCGCAGCTTCGCCGGCCTGTCGCTGCCGTTGGAGGCCATCAAAGCGCTGGCGGCCCGGCACGAGGTCAAGGTCAACGACATCGTGCTGGCACTGTGCAGCGGCACGCTGCGGCGCTACCTGGCCCGGCACGGCGGCATCCCCCGCAAACCGCTGATCGCCACCATGCCGATCTCCCTGCGCGCGGCCGGCAACACCGAGTTCACCACCCAGGCCACCCTGAGCCTGGTCAGCCTGCACAGCCACCTGGCCGATCCGCTGCGGCGGCTGCGCGCCATCCGCGATGCGGCCGGGTCGGTCAAAGCGATGGCGCGCACGGCCCGCAACGTCATCCCCACCGATTTCCCCTCCATCGGCTCGCCCTGGCTGCTGCAGAGCCTGGCGACGCTGTACGGCAAGACCCGCCTGGCCGGCGCCATGCCACCCATCGCCAACGTGGTGATCTCCAACGTGCCCGGCCCCCCCGTGCCGCTGTATGCCGCGGGTGCACGCATGACCGACTACTGGCCCCTGTCCATCACCGAACACGGCGTGGGCCTGAACCTCACCGTGATGAGTTATGCCCACACCATGGGCTTCGGCTTCACCGCCGCGCGCTGCGCGGTGCCGGACGCACGTGAACTCACCAGCGCCCTGATGGAAGCCTTCGAAGAGTTGCAGGCCCTGCCGGTGAAGGCGGCGCCCACCCCGGCGTCTTCCATCGGTGCCACCGGTCCCACCCGCAAGGTGGCCGCGAAGAAGGTGGCAGCCCGGAAGACCCCCGCCGGCAAGGCTGCCGTGAAGAAGGCCCCGGCCCGCAAACCAGCGGCCCCCTGAGAACCGGTGCACCAGCCAGCCCGCCCGATGTCCAGACGAACCGAGACCCCCATGCGCCAACTCAGCCGACACGACGCCGGTTTCCTGTACGCGGACACAGTGCACGCCAACGCCAACGTCACCTTCGTGCAGATCTACGACCCCAGCACCGCACCGGGCGGGGCGGTGCGCTTCAAGAGCATCCTGGCGCACATCCAGGGGCGGCTGCACCGCTCGCCGATCTTCCGCAGCAAGCTGCTGCGCGTGCCCTTCGAGCTGGACGAGCCCTACTGGGTGGAGGACGAGTACTTCGACCTGGAGTACCACGTGCGCCACATCGCGCTGCCCAAGCCGGGCGACTGGCGGCAGTTCTGCATCCAGGCCTCGCGCATCCACGCCCGCGCGCTGGACCTGAACCGCCCGCTCTGGGAGATCTACGTCATCGAGGGGCTGGACAGCATCACCGACCTGCCGCCGGGCAGCTTCGCCCTGCTGACCAAGATCCACCACGCCGCCATCGACCTGGACAGCCGCAACGAACTGATCGAGCTGCTGCACGACACCCTCCCCCGTCCACCCCGGCCGGCACCGGCCGAACCCTGGTTCCCGGAGCCTGCGCCCGGCCCGCTGACCCTGCTCACCCGCGCCGCCTGGCACCGCGCCCTGTCGCCGCTGTCGCTGTACGCCCCGCTGTGGCGCGCCCTGCCCAAGGCCGCCGCCTTCGCCCGCGACCTGCTGCACCCGCAGCACCTGCTCACCGCCACACGCTTCCACGCGGTGGTGTCGCCGCACCGGGTGTTCGACACGCGGCGCTTCGCCGTCGACGAGTTCGAGTCCATCCGCAGCCTGGTGCCCGGCGCCAGCCTGCAGGATGCCGTGCTGACCGTCTGCGCCGGCGGCCTGCGCCGCTACCTGGAGCTCCACGACGAGCTGCCCGGCAGCGATCTGAGCGCCGACGTCTCCGAGCCCGGAGCCCCCAACAACGCAACGGACCCGTCGCCGGCCCCACCCGCCACCCGCCGCGTCCCGCTGGGCACCACCCTGGCGGATCCGGTCGAGCGCCTGGCCTTCATCCACGCCCATACCTCCGCCCACACCGCCGCCGCCCCCACGCAGGCCACCCAGGCCGCCCGCCAGCTGCCCCCACCCTGCTGCAACCTCACCGTGGTCAGCAGCCCTGTGCAGCCGGTGTACCTGGTCGGTGCCCGCATGACCTACTTCTCCGCCCTGCTGCCAATCGCCGACGGGCTGGGCCTGACCTTCGCCATCAGCCGCTACGACGACCGCATCGTCATCTCCCCCACCTCCTGCCGCGAACTCATGCCCGACCCGCAGGCCTTCACCCAGGGCGTGCGCGACTGCTTCCAGGACCTGCTGGCCCTGGCCCGGCGGGATCCGTCGCTGGCGGCAGGGCCTGCACCTGCCAAGGCCCGGAAGGCCACGAAAACGCCCAGGAAAACGACGGCGAAGGGGCGCCGAGCTGCCGCCGGATCAACCCCCCCTGTCATTCCCGCGAAGGCGGGGATCCAGTAGGACCCTCGGGATGCCCGCCTGCGCGGGCATGACGGCGGGAGCGCACATTGCGCCGGAAAGTCGTCATCCCGGCTACGTCGTCATCCTCACCGGTTCGTCATCCCCGCCACGTCGTCACCCCGCCACGTCGTCACCCCGCTACTCGTCATCCCCGCCGCGTCGTCATCCCCACTACTCGTCATCCCCGCGCAGGCGGGGATCCAGTAGGCCCCGCTGGATGCCCGCCTGCGCGGGCATGACGGTGGAGGTGGGTCGCGCAACCGATCGACAGCAGTCTCCCTCCCAGCAAGTGCAAGGTACTATTTCCTTACCAGTGGACCCTTCCCAGCATCGCCTTCAGGAGAACTGAGCATGACCATCCTGACCGTCACCGCCAAGGGTCAAGTCACCCTGCGCAAGGAACTGCTGCAACACCTGGGCATCACGCAGGGCCAGAAGATCGAAGTCCTCCCGCTGCCCGATGGGCGGCTGGAAGTCAGGGCAGCCCAGCCCGGCGGCAGCATCGAAGGTTTCATCGGGCTGCTGGCGGGCCGTTCTCCCAAGGTGGCCACCCTTCAGGAAATCAACGAGGCTGCGGCTCAGGGCTGGGCAGGCCGGAAATGAGGATCACGGCCGACACCCAGGTGCCTCGGTATCCGCGTCGCTCCGCTCCTCGTCATCCACGTCATCCCGCTCCACGTCATCCCGCGCAGGCGGGGATCCAGTGGGTCCATCTGGATGCCCGCCTGGGCGGGCATGACGGTCGGGGTATGTGAGAGGCCGGACGCGGAGGCAGAGCCAACGCGGGTGCACCGCAGCGCACCCCGCAACCCAACCCAGGCCGCCCCTCACACCGGCAAGCGCTCGTGCGTCAGCAGCCTGTCACCACTCCGTCCAACAGTCACCCAAGCGCAGAACCAGCAGAAGCAGCAGCAAGCAGGACCGTCAGAACCTTGGCATGGTCGAGCGACAAAGCCCGCAACACCCCGACCCTGGCCCTGCTGCGCATGCAGGCCTTCACACTCACTCCAGCGCAGCCAGGAAACCCATCGGCCGCTCGGCGGACTTGGACTTCAGGGCGGCCAACTGCCGCAGCCTGGCCAGCAGATCGGCTGCGCCCGCAGGCGGGTGCAGGCGGGCGCCCCGCAGCACGGCCGCAAAGTCACCCGGCGCCAGCCTGTCCATGCCGGTCAGGGCCTGGCGGGTGGCGCTGTCCACCTGCAGGCCGAGCTTGCCGGCGGTCTCGGCAAACATGGCCTGCGCCTGCGCCGGGCGCAGGAAGTCCAGCCGGATGCAGGCGTCGAAGCGGCGCATCGCCGCCTCGTCCAGCTGGTCCATCAGATTGGTGGAGGCGATGAAGAGCCCGTCGAAGTCCTCCATCTGCGTGAGCATCTCGTTGACCTGCGTGACCTCCCAGGAGCGCTGCGCGCCGCGCCGGCTGCGCAGGAAGCTGTCGGCCTCGTCCAGCAGCAGCACCGCACCGTCCACCCGGGCCTGGGCGAACATCTCGGCGATGTGGCGCTCCGCCTCCCCCACGTAGGGCGACAGGATGTCCGACACGCGCTTGACCAGCAGCGGCCGGTCCAGCTCGCGCGCCAGGTAGCGGCCGAACTCGGTCTTGCCGGTGCCCGGCGGGCCCCAGAAGCACAGGCGCCCGGCGCCCACACTCAGCAGCCCGTCGCGCAGGCGCTGCAGGTCGCAGTCGGCGTGCAGCCAGTCGAGCCGGTACTCGCCCACCGGGTCGCGCTGGGCACAGGGCAGCGCGGCCGTGCCCAGCGCCAGCAGGGTGTTGTTCATCACCTGAGTCATCACCGCCTGGGGCTGCAGGTCAGGGCTGGCGTCGCAGACCGTCAGACACACCCGCGCGGCGCGCTCCACCACCGCAGGCACCAGGCCTTCGTGGCTGGCTGCAGCGTTGCGCCAGGCTTCCGGCAGCTCCAGGGCGCCCAGGTGGCGCTCCAGCACCCGGCGGCGCACCCGGGCCGGAGGCACATCCAGCTTGAGCACATAGTCGAAGCGGCGCAGGTAGGCCGCGTCGATCGGCCGCAGGTCGTTGGTGACCCAGAAGGTCGGCACCGGGTTGCGCTCCAGCAGGTGGTTCACCCAGCCCTTGATGCCGCTGGCGTTGCCGCCGCGCCGGCCCCGCATCGATTCGTTGAACACGTCCTCCACCTCGTCGAAGAGCAGCAGCTGACGGGCGCCGCCTTCCAGCAGGCCCTGGGCAAAGCGGTAGGACTCGAAGCGCTCCTTGCCGGCCCTCGGCTCACCGCCGGGCAGCTCGCAGGGGATCTCCAGCAGCTTGGCGCCCACCTCCTGCGCCAGGCAGCGCACCAGCTCGGTCTTGCCGGTGCCGGGCCGGCCATGGATCAGCACATTCACGCCGCGCTGCCCCATGCGGCAGACCACGTCCAGGTACTGCGCCAGGATGGTGAAGTCGCGCTCCAGGTGCGCAAAGTCCGCACGCTGCAATTGCGGCGCGGGCGAGGGCACCAGGTTGGCAGCGAACAGGTCGAGCAACTCCTGGTGCTCCAGCATCAGCGCCTCGGCAAAACCATCCAGCAGGTCCACCTTGTTGCTGAACTCGTAGGGCCGGCGGTCGTCGATGGTCAGCAGTGCCGAGCGGCACAGCCGGCTGCGGTCGTCCAGCGCGCGCTGCACCTCGCGCTGCGGGTGGCCCAGGCATTCGGCAAACAGGCGCACCGCTGAGCTGCGCGTCAGCGAGCCGATCATGTCCAGCACCTCCTCCAGCGCCTTGTCCAGGCGCTGGAGCACCGTCAGGTGCAGGATGTCGAGTTCCACCGGGCTGAACTGCAGGTGCTCGGCCACCCGCGCCAGGTTGCCCGACAGCCGGGTGGCCGGCAGCACGGACGGCTGGGCCTCCAGGGCCTGCAGCTGTTTGGCCAGCAGCTTCTGGATGCTGCCCTCCTTGCCGCGCTCCATCTGGGCTTCGGTCAGCCCGAAGTACTTCGCCAGGTGGTGGTCGGAGAAGCGGCATTCCCGCAGGAAGCGGCTGACCCCGTTGCAGCGCAGCAGCGCCCGCAACATCCAGCGGCGGATCAGGGGTTGGTAGGCCTCATCGAGCGGTGTGTCGGCTCGTTCGGAGAATTCTTCGGCGCAGAGGATGTCGTCATCGATCATGACGCCAGTGTCCCGGCCGATGCGACAGCACATGTCGCGTGGCTGCTGCCAGTGCGGTGCTGGTGCCGGTGCTACTGCGGAGTCAACGGCGCATGGCCGTGTCGGCGGACGGGCCTGGGGCGTAGCGCGCCGCCGCGGCAGTCAGACTGGCGGCCACCTCGTCGCGCAGCTCGGCCGGCGCCAGCACCTCCACCGCCGCCGCGCGGCCCAGGATCCACCAGCGCAGCTCCCAGGAGTTCGGCACCGTGGCCTGAACCTCGAAGCGGCCATCGGCCATCGGCTGCATGTGCTGGTCCGGCGCCAGCGGGGTTTCAGTCAGCAACCCGGCCAGCACCGCATCGCAGGCCAGCCTCAGCGCCACCTGCGGCGCCTCGGGCGGCAGGCCGAACTGGCCCTGGCTCCGGCTCAGGGCGGCCTCCAGCGTCAGCCCCTGCGGGTGCTGCACCGGCTCGGGCCGCAGTTCCACCTGCTGGAAGCGGTGCAGCGCGTAAAAACCCGGCGGACCGCCGCTGCCCTGGGTGGCCACCAGGTAGCCAACCGCCCCACGCAGCACCAGCCCCAGCGGGTGCAAGCGGTAGTGGGCCGGCTGCCCGGTGCTGCCGGGTGCATAACGGGCGTCGATCTGCCGGTCGGCCAACAGCGCTTCCGACAGCGAGCGCCGCACCGATCGGCGCACCGCCGGCGCCTGCGCAACCAACCCCGGAGAAATCGCCCGCACCTTGTCCGGCCAGCGCAAGGTGCCGGACTGCGGCCCCAACCGGCCCAGCCGCTGGCGGGCCTGCTCGAACACCGGCACAAAACTGTCCAACAGACTCGCCGGCAGCGCCGCCTGCAGGTGCTGCTCCACCAGCGCCACCATCAACGCCTCCGGCGCACTCATCCCGGTGATGCCGTCGCCCGACGTCGATTTCCACCGCCATCCATGCGGCTTGCTGTCATCTCGCAACTCCAGCGGCAGGTGCTCGCGCAGCATCTGCAAATCCCGCTGCACGGAACGCAGATTCACCGCAAACCCCCGATCCGCCAGAGCCTGTGTCAATTCAGGCGCCGAGGCGTAGCGACGATGGGGAATGGCCTGCAGGAGTTCGAGGAGGCGGGCAAGGGTGTCGTGTTTGGGGCTATGAGGCATTTTCCGATTTGATCCGCTTCACTTCATCGATCCATCCAAAGAAATGTGGATCAGCTTCCCAGCAATGGACCGGCAAGGCAAGAATTTGTTGACCGAACTTGCCAAATAATTTGCCCTTGTCAGCTTTGCCGACATTTGCCTTTGTATACTCAATCCATTTGTACTTGGACTCATCGGAGAATTGTGATTTGTATCTTCTCCAAATATTCCACCACGCCTTCCGAAGTCCGGTGTCGAATAGGTCAATTCCTAATCGATAGTTGTCTGGCTGCATCTCCATGAAAAGACGAACTTGCGCTAATGGGGAAGCAATCGTCGAGAATGGAGGCGCGGAGTCACGACGCGAGGCGCTATGTTGGTGGCACCTTTGATAGCAATCAAAGGTCTCGAGCACTATCAAGTTTGCCATTGGTTCTTCCATCCACGCATAAAACTCGTCAGGGGGACCATAGTCAGCGCCAGGATGCATCGTCATTTTGGCGTGGGCCAGCTCATGGATCAAAACCTTGGCGAACAGGATCGTCAATTCTTCCTCGGTCTTGCAGGATCCAATCATTCGCTCAAGACATAAGCCGATTGCCGGTTTCCGTGAAGTTCCAATTGGGAGCTCATGGCAATAAAATCCCCAGAAATCCATTGACGAACTCGCTCCGACGCGATCAGTCTTGTCCATGCCTTTGGCCGACAAAAGAAATATAGGGATCTCACTGGCAAGCACGGCCAGCGAGTCCTCTGATCTCATCGGCTCGTGCTCACCAAATTCGATCACGTTCTCAGCAAAAGACAGTTGTGCTGGCGTAGGCACATACTTCGAGTCAAGATTGATGATTTTCATATTCGGCATGAAACGACTGGAGCGAGTTCACTCGACCTGTTCAGTAATGCCGGGGCGGTTCTGTTTCTTGAGTTCTTTATTTACATAAGAAATGAAGCGTTTTATATTACTTATGCCCCACTGATTGCATACCGCAATCGTCGAATCCTTCAACGCGATCAGATCCGATGCATTTAGATAGTATCGCTTATAGCCTTTGGTTTCGTAGTATTTTGTCGCATCATCTTCGGACTTGAATACACCAAAGTTTCCTTGGATGTCCTCTTTGAATACATTATTTAGCTGAGCGAACGTGGTCGTTGGATTCCTATGGACATAGTCCCGAACAACTTCTAGAACAAGCCTGCCCTTGGAGTATGAATTTCCGTTGAATACGTACTTCGTATAATCCTTCTTTGAAGGCTTGAACGAAAAGTATCGATCGCTTGTCACATAGACACTTCCATCCGATCCGCGAAAACGCTTGATCACAAGCGCACCGATTGGAATGCTATTCTTAAATAGATAGCCTCCAGCCAACTTCGCTGCGAGATCAGGTGCAATGTCGGAACCGACAAGGACTCCGACCCATTTCTGGTTACCATTCTCAACAATAAGACCAAGTGCTTCTTTATGACTCTCATTAACTATCTGTTCTTTTTTATCGAGATAATCCTCAAGTTGCTTCAAGGCTTTTTCATCAATTTGACCAAGTTTAAGCTCCACCACCCCGATGTACGTTTGGGAGTACGTAACAAGAAGATCAATCCGACCATCTTTATTACAGCTAGTTCGACCTTCTTTAACACCCAGCTCCATATCAATTATTTCAACCCCTGAGAACGCGTCATCGTCCAGTTCCAGGATGTTCTCGTTTTCGGCCAGATACGCTTCCATGGCAAGCTCACGTGGAAATGGAAAGGGATCAAGTACGAGGGAATTGGCCGTCATATGCCGGTAGATCTTCATCGAATTTCTCCTGTATCAAAGAATGGAAGCAAAACTATCTGCCGCACTCACCACTTGCAGATCATGCGGCTCGAAGTTCCACCCCTGCCAAACCATCACCATCGCCAACGTATCCAACTCGCAATACCTCAGCAGCGCTTG
>Ga0154020_10006367_pt1 | contig 13817 bp, 10 predicted proteins | sample Klosneuvirus_201_FD_109709 | JGI IMG/M metagenome (GOLD analysis project Ga0154020, IMG submission 109709) | Active sludge microbial communities from wastewater, Klosterneuburg, Austria - Klosneuvirus_20160825_MG | ecosystem: Engineered > WWTP > Aerobic digester > Activated sludge | place... | reverse complement strand
TCACGTCGACTCTGTCCGGCGACCGGACACTCCACCGCACGACCGGCGCGGCGAGGCGCGGGCGCGGTCGACGCGTGACGAACGCACTCGCGCGTGGCTTGTCCTCGCGATCGAGGAGCACCACGGTTCCGTCCTGCCGCGCTCGATAGACGACGAGTCCGGGCGCCAACGTCGTGCGTCGAGGCTGCGAGGACGCTCCACCGGTCGCGAATCGCCACGTCGGTTGATCCGCTTCGTCGTTCCCGTCCCGACCAAACCCACCGGGCAGCGCGGCGACGAGGATGCCGCCGTCGCCGGGGAGCACGAGATCCGCACCCGAGACCACCTGCGCGGCGAGGCCCATCGCTCCGCAGAACTCCGCGTGCGCGGGTGTGCTCGCCACGAGCAGCGCTCCGATCGCGATGCCGATGCGCATACGCCGATGATACGCGGTGCCCGGGCCACGCGCCCATGACTTCTCGCGGCGTCACGTATCGCGGTCGACGTCCCCGATCACTTGGACAGGTAGAGTTTCGCGTTCGGGTAGTCCAACTCGACGCGAAACTGTCTCAGCACGTTGCCGGCGAGCGCCCCGACGATGGGCTCGGCCGTCATCGAGCTCATCCACTTCTCGAACACGCCTTCGCGCTGCGACGTGACGCCGAACCGGAGGAGCTCGGCGACGCCCCACGTGGCGCTCGGCACGTACAGCGTCTCGAGCGTCTGGCCGCCGAGCGTCGCGGCCTCGCCGTGCGCACCCTGGTGGCGTTCCCACTCGGCATGGGCCTGTCCCCACGACGCGAGCACGGCCTGGGACACCATCGTGAACGACGCCCCGGTGTCGAGAAGCATGCCGTAGGGAGTTCCATCGACGAGGATCTCGGTGCGCGGAAAGCCCGACTCGCGTCCGACCGGCATCGGGAGCGGAGTGCCGCGCGGGGTCAAGACGCCCGGCTTCGCGATGGTGAATGTTCCGGCCGGGTAGTCGAAGATGACGTGATACTTCGCGAGCACGTGGCCGGGCAGCATTCCGTCCGCGTGGCCCGGTGCGGCGGCGGGGAGCATGTTCGTCTTGCCGACGACGACGAGCGTACGCTCGGGAGTCAGCTCCAGCGCGACCGAGCCGATCGAGACTGACACCGGTGACGTGACCTGCGCGAACGTCTGGCTCTCCTCTTGCTGCGTCTCGCCGAGCGCGAGCCCGAGCTCCTTCGCGAGCGGTTCGACGATCAAGAAGCCTCCGCCGCCGCTATCGACCAAGAAGCGCGCTTTGCGTGTGCTGCCATCTGGCTTCTCGAACGTCAGCTCGACGAATGGACGGTTGCCCTCGATCACTAGTGGCACTGTCGCGACGTCGGGGCTTGGCTTCGCTACCGACGGCCGGGGCGAGGTGGCTGCTCCACAGGCAGCGAGCGCGAAGACGAGAACGCGCGATGCGTGCTGGATCATCGCGGCAGCCTAGCAAAGCTCCGTAGCGGCCGACCGAGCAACACGAGCACGAGATCATCCGAAATCTCTCGCTGCGCAACTCGCGCACACAACGTCACAGGTTGACGGCGCCAGCGAGGTCGGCGCTCGAGAACGCTCGTCGCCCACCGGCCTCGGCCGCGCGCACGAGCTTCACGAGCGCGCGGTTCACGGGCGCCTGCACGCCGAGCGTGTCGGCGAGACGGACGACTTCGCCTTGCAGATAGTCGATCTCCGTCGGGCGCTTCGCTTCGAAGTCGTCCCACATCGACGAGCGCGCGTGCGGATCGATCGCGATCATCTTCTTCGCGAGCACGCGGAACACCGCGTCGGGCAACTCGAGCGCGCGCGGCATCCAGCGTGGCGGCAGCGGCGTGAGCTTCGCGACCGGCTGCCGCTGCTTCGCGAGCAGGCCGAGCGCTTCGCGTTGCGCCGCGGCGAGCACGCGCCGATAGCCGCGTTGCGACAGCTCCTCGCGCAGCGGCAACCCCGACAGCGCGTTGATCGCGTTGTTGAGGTTCATCACGAGCTTCGCCCACTGCACCGCGTCCATGTCGTCGCGCGTCGCGAACCCGAGCCCCGCGCACCCGAGCGCCTCGTACAGCTCCGATGCGATCTCGGAGTGCTCGATCATGAGTGTCCCCGACGAGCCGCGGTGATAGGTCGCCGCGCCGCGCCGCACGACGTTCCACGGGACCATGCCGGCGAGGGCAGGGCGGCCGAGCGCGGTGGCGAGCGTTCGCGTGTTGCGCACGCCGTTCTGCAAGCTGACGACGAGCGTCGCGCGATCCGTCACGAACGGCGCGAGCGCCTTGCCCGCGTCCTCGGTCTGCGCGGACTTCACGGTGACGATCACGATCCGCGCGCGCGCCGCCGCGGAGGCCTCCGTCGTCGTCGTCACCTTCACGGTGAAGCGATCTCCGTCGAGGTCCGAGACGGTGAGCCCGCCGGCGAGCTCGTCGAGCACGCGCGGCCGTCCGATCAGCGTCACGTTCGCTCCGCCCGCAGCGAGCCGACCGCCGACCCAGCACCCGATCGCGCCCGCGCCGAAGACCGCGATCTCGATCGGTACGTCGCGCACCGTCGACAGCTGCGGTCGCGCCGGCGGCACCTCGAATGGACCGCTCTCGCTCGTACTCCTCACGAGAGGGCGACCTCGTGGATCGCCGGCGGTGTCGTCGCGAAGTCGCTCGTGCGGATCCACGTCGGGCGCAGCCGCCAGTACGCGATGTCCGGCCACGCCTCGCGCTCCGCTCCATCGGGGAACGCGGCGAGGTACACGGCCTTCGCACGCGCGAGGTCATCGCCCGTCGGCTGATCCGCGCGCGCTTCGATCTGCACCGTCATCGCGTCGCGCCACGCGACCACCGCGATGCGTCCGTCGCGCACGAGGTTCGCGTGCTTGCGCGACCGCGACGACGTATCGAACACGAGCTCGAGCGTACCGTCGACGATCTCCGCGGCCACGCCGATCACCGCGGCCTGGGGCGCGCCATCGGCATGCACCGATGCGCAGGTGACGAGCTTGGTGTCGCGAAGAAATCGCAAGACGTCATCGAGCGACATGCTGTGCACGATACCCGTGCGCTCGCGCTCGCGATAGCCACGCCCGCGCCGGCGAACTACTCGATTCGAGGCCGCGTCCGCGTGGGCACGCACGCTGCACCACGTGTGTGCATCATGGCTAAAGCACCCTACGCGATCGCATGGCTCCTCGGTATTCCGATCCCGATCCTCCTGCTGGTCTTCTTGTTCTCTCGCGCGTGCTAACGAGCAGTCTCGCGGCGTTGCGAGAGCGCTGACACGCCGACCGTAAGCTGCAACCGGTTCCTTCGTTCTGTTCGCACGAGCGTGTCGCCCGTCCGGCGCGCTCCCAGGAGGAACCGTGCATACGTCGCGCGTTGGCTTTGCTTTGTCTCTCGCACTGATCGCTTTGACCTTGGGGCTCGTCGCCGGCTGCGGCGCGGGCAAGATGCACATGGCCTCGTCCGCGATCGCGGCGGGCCAGGCTCCCTCGATGCCGAGCGCGCCACCGCCGCTCGATCGATCGCTGTTCGATCGCAATCCCAACGGCGCGCTCACGGAGGAGTCGCTCCAGAAGATCCTCGCCGCACCGATCGAGCTCGAGCTCCCCGCGCGGGTCGGCCTGATTCCGATCATGACCGCCAAAGACTGGCGCGGCCCCGGCCCCGACGACCGCGTTCCCTCCGGCGTCGAGCCGCTGATCAACGAGCTGCGCAAGAGCCCGCACTTCACGCTGATGACGCAGACGATGGTCATTCCGTCCGGCGCGCTCGGCATGGAAGCGCTCCGCGAGATCGCCGCGCGCTATCGCCTGCGCTACGTGATGCTGTATCGCGAGGTGCTCGCGAACGACTCGATCCTCACCGCGGTCGCGTGGGGCTACGCCACGGTCGTCGGCGCGCTGTTCCTCCCCGGCAAGCGCCAAGAGGTGTGGGGCTACACCGAGCTGTCGATGTTCGACGTGAAGACCGGCACGCTCATGTTCACCACGCGCCGCGCCGTCGCCGCGTCGCAGTCGACGAACCAGTGGCACCAGAAGCAGAAGCTCGAGAAGCTGACCTCGCGTGCGATCGCGAAGTTCGCCCCGGACCTCGCGCGCGACGTGCTGAACGACCTCGAGGACTTCGCGAACGCCGCGATCGCCGAGAACCAGCGCCGCGCACGTGGCCCCGAGCTGGTGACGCTGCCGGCCGGCCCCACCGTCGCGCAATGATCGCGGCGCGCCTACAGCACCACGAACAGCGTCGACGGCGTCGCGCTCTTCGTGTCCGCATCGATCGCGCCATCCTTCGCGCCGCGCGCTTTGATCCGCGGCGCCTTCGCCGCCCACGCGGGCAACGTCTTCACCCACACGATCGGTGCGCTCGCACCGCCGATCGTTGTTCCGATCGCGGGCTTCGCAGCGGCCGCGCCTTCGATGACGATGACCGGCGGTCCTTTGTCGCCATCGCTCGCGAGCGCGCGCGGACCGGCGATCGCCTGCCGCAGCGCTTCGATCGGCACCGCGAGCGACACGACCCACGCGCCGTCGGTCTCGGGCGCCGCGGTCACGGTCAGCGCCGCCGCGATCGCGCGATCGATGCGCGCGCTGATCGCCGGATCGCTCGCCTTGTCCTTCAGCGTGCCGCCACCGGCGATCGGCAGCGTCATCACCGCCGTGCGCAGCGCGGCTCGTGCCGCGTCCTCGGCCTTGCGCCGCGCGGGCCCGCGCGCGACCGCCGCGTTCGGCGCTTGTCGATCCGCGAGCCCCACGCCGGACTCGATCACGCGGCCCGATTCCCAGTCGATGACGGGAGCCGCCGCGGCGGTCCCGGCCGACACCATCAACACGACGAGCGCGCGCATGCCTCGACGATGCGCGATGCGCAGCGCGCGCGCAACTAACGGCGCGACGACCGCTTGCGGCGCGAGATCAAAAGTCCGAACCCGAACACGAGCATCGCGCCGACGGCGTCACGCGGGTCGGTCGTCGAGCAGCCGCAGCCACCGGTGACGATACACACGCTGGTGCCGCCGACCGCGGAGCACTCGAAGTCGCTCGGGCACGTGTCGTTCGCGAGGTCGCAGGTCTGCGTGCAGAAGTTGCCGTCCTCACCGGTCGCGCACAGGTTGCCCTCGCACGCTTCGTTCGCGACGCACGAGTCGCCGATCTGCGCTTTCGCCACCTTCACCGCGATCGTCTGCGTGGTCTCGTTGCCCGCTTCGTCGCGCGCGATGACCGTCATCTGGTGATCGCCGAGCGCCGCGTTGCGCACGACGACCGTGTACTTGCCATCGGCGACGACCGAGCTGTTTCCACCCTCGATGCCGTCGATGATCACGCGGACATCGGCCATCGCCATGTCATCGCTCGCGCTCGCGACGACGTTGAACACCGGCGGCACCGTGGCGCCGTTGCTGGGCGAGCTGATCGACAGAGACGGAGCGACCGCCTCGACCGGCCGTGGTCCGACGTACGTCTGCAGGCGATTGAACGAGTTCTGCTGCGACGAGCTGCACGTGCAGTTCTGCGGTTGTTGCGGATACGTGCCGCACGCGCTCGCTTGATTCTCGAAGGCCTTGCTCGGCGCTTGCGACACCGGAACGTACGACATGAGATCCGTCGCGAGCGTCTCGTGCTCGAGCGCGAGCAGGTGACCGACCTCGTGCGCGATGGTGGTGCACAGCTCGGCGTTGCGTTGACCGAACCCACCGTGCGCTTCGGCGAACGTGAAGCAGATGCCGGCCTCGGTCACGTTGCAGAAGTTATCCGCGCTCGCGATGCCGAGGAGGCCCGACGAGGCGGGGAACCCGAGCTCGCTACCGTTGCCGCCGACCACCGCTTCGAGATACGGACCCGCCGTGGGCTCGCTCTCGACGAAGCGCACGTCGATGTCTTTGTAGTGCTCCTTCACGCACGCGACGACCATCGGCCAGTCGAAGTTGCTGCCCATCGGCGCGATCGTCGCGGTGCGCGCGCTGCCCGTGGCGCTCACGCGAACGCTCGCGGTGTTGGTCGCGGCATCCGTCGCGGCAGGCGCGATGTTGTACGTGCCGCCGAACCGGTTCAGGTACACGATGCGCTGCGCACCCGGTGCTAGCAGGTAGCGCGCCGACGCGTCGTCCGTGGCCACCGCGGGCTCCTGCACGGTGCCGCAGCTGTTCGGGCCGCGCGTGATCGGAAGCGATGTCGGCTCTGCCGCGGCGAGCGTGGACAGGGCGGTGACCGCGGCAAACAACGTCGTACGCATGGGCGGTGTTATCGCCCGAATGGTCCCACCCTGTCGCGGACCAAATCTAACCTCCGCTCACGCGGTGCGGCGAGCGGACGTTGCAGTTCGTTACGTGCGCGAATTGCGCTACTTGATGTCGAAGCAGGCGAGGCGGGCACCATCGGCGCCGTGAACGATCATCGATTGCGCTTCCGCACCCGCGATCTTCGCGACCCACGTGGAATCGCTGGCGGTCCCCTCGGCATTCGCGTCGAGTGCAAACGTCATCTCGTTGCTCGGCTCGGTGCTCGCCGGGTCGAACTTGTAGTGGGCACCGCCGGCCTCGAACGCGCACGGCTGATTGTGCACGTGCGCCGCATACGTCGTGTTCGGCGCGAGACCAGTCATGACGACCGCGACTTCCGTCACGCCGTTGAACTTGCGCGTCATCAGCGCGGTGCCCGTCAGCGACATGCCCGCCGCGGCGGGGAGCGCCTGCGCCGTCGCGGTGGTCTCGAACGGTGCGATCGCCGTCGTGCGCGTCAGGTCACCACAGGCGATCTTCACCTTCGTGATCACGCCGGCATTGTCCTCGAGGCGATGCGCGACGATCGACTGCGCGTCGGTGCGCGCGCCGAACGGAACCGTCACGGGCAAGGTCGCGGTCGTCGACGCCGCGGGCACCGTGAACCACACCTCGTTCGTCGCGACGGCCGGCGGTGCCAGCGTCGGATCGATCATGTAGTGCGTGCCGCCGGTGGTCACCGCACAGGGCTCGTTGTGCACGTGCCCTTCGTAGTTGTTCGCGGCCGTGAGCCCCGCGAGCGTGAGGTTGAACGTCGTCGAGTTCGCGGTGCGCGTCGCGGCGACGGTGCCGGTCACGCCTTGATCGCCCACGGGCGCGGTCGGGAAGGCAGCGAGCGTTCCGGCGAACTCGATCGTCGACGCGGTCTCGTCGCTATACAGATCCGCGCACGCCATCTTGCCCATCACCGGGTCATGGACGACGACGGAGATCGCCTCCTCGCGCGGCATGTGCGTGAACGACGCGGAGCCGACGATCATGCCGGTCGCCGAGGTCGTGGGATGGACCCACAGCTCGTTCGCTTCCGTGGTGGTCGCGGCGAGCGCGGGATCGATCATGTAGTGACCCGTCGCGGTGGCGACGGCGGGAGGCGCGACGATCTGGAACGAGCACGGCGCGACGTGAACGTGGGCGACATACTCCGTGCCCGCCGTTCCGCCGGTGAGCGCGATGCTGAGCTCGGAGGAGCCATCGACCTTGCGAACGAGCAGCGCGCGTCCTTCGATGCCGGTGAACGCCGCGAGTGGACGGAACGTGCCGCCGACCACGGACCGCACCACGGGCTCGGTCGGCTGCTCGCCCGGCATGTCGATGCCACCATCGGGCTGGTCGTCCCCCGTGACGCCCGGGGCCTCTCCCGCGCAGCCCACCGCCATCAGCAATACCGAAGTCCAAGCGATCGATCGCATGTATCCCTCCACGTCCCCCGACATTACATCTTTGGATCCAACTTCCAACTCCTAATGAGCCTGTAGTTTCGTGAGCTTAGTCATCACGCCCACATCGTCCCACTGGGGGAATTTCGACCATGTAGGGGGCGGCAAGCCGCTGTTTGGATTCCGCTCAGCGAGATCGCTGGCTTGATCGACGGCGATGCCAGCCGAGAACCGCGACGAGCCACACGAGCGCGAACGACGGCTCGCGGTTCGTATCGCAGCATCCCCCGGTGCGAGCCGGTGGCATCTCGATCGCCGCGTCGTCGAGCGGGCCGTCGACGAGCGACGGGCACCCCGTCGGATCCGCGACGATCCCGAACTGGCGGCGCATCATGCACCAGCGCTGCGCGTCGTCGACGCAGATCGCTCGCTGCAGTGTTCCCACCGGACACGCGATCGGCCCGGCGATGTTCTGGAACTTGAGCACGGGCGTCCACGTCGCGAGATCCGTCGACGTCATGATGCCGGCGTCGTCTCTCGTCTCGTCGGACGGCGCGTAGTTCTGCGTGCACGCGTAGACCGCGCCGGCGCTGTTCTCGGCGAGGCAGTTGATGTGCGGCGCACCGGCGAGTGGCTCCCACGCAGCACCGTGCGACGGCGCGCGGGAGATCCACGCTTCCGCGTAGCGATTCGCGACGACCAGATCGCCGTTTTGGCGGACGAGCGCCGTCAGCGACGTCGCATGCGCGAAGATCGGCGTCCACGTCGCGCCCGCGTCGGTGCTGCGAAACAGCGCGTCGTTGTTCGGAGCGTTGTCCTGAAACGTCACGCGCGCGTAGACGAGATCGGGATCCTGCGCGGACACGCCGGCGATCAACATCGCCGAGCTCGGGCTCGCCGCGAGCCCCGACGTGCTCATCGGTTGATATGTCGCGCCACCGTCGGTGCTGCGAAACGCTTTGAGCTCGCGCACGCCGAGCTCGACGCGAAACCCCGTGACGTACACGCGCTGCGGATCGGACGGCGCGACGACGAGGCTGTACCACCACGTGCCGATCGGCGATGGCATCGCAGCGAGCGGAAACGTCTGCCCGTCGTCGGTGCTCTTGTAGATGCCGGTGTCACCCGGCGTCATCGCCATCGTGTTCGCGGGCTCGGCGAGCGCGACGTACAGCGCGTTGTCGGGCCCGCGCGTCACCGCGGTCGCGAACCTCGCGCCGAGCGGCGTCGATGGCTCGACCGAGCAGTTGTCCTCGGTGCGCATCAGGCCGCGAAAGCTCGTCGAGAACAGCGCGCCGCTGCTCGCGTAGGCGAACGCGGGATCGTATTCGCCGCCGTACCCGAGCGCGTCTTCGCACGTCCAGAACCAGGTCGCGCCGCCATCGTGCGAGACGACCATCCCGAACGTCGTGCCCGCGGCGATCGTGTCGTTCGGGCCGAACTGGATCGTCGATGTCTCCGCGGGGCGGCCGTTTCCCGACGCGGCGCTCGCGGCGAGGAGAACGAACAGCGCGGCGGCGATCCGTGACATCGCGACGATTGTACGTCGAGTCCTCGGTACACTGTGTGGATGCGATGGGTGCTGGCCTCGGCGATGCTCGTCGGTTGCGGCGATCCGGCCGCGCCGCTGCCACCGCAGAACCCCACGAACCCGACGACGCTCGCCGAGACGGGCCTGTGCACCGACGCGCGCTGCGATCGGTTCTCCGACGACGCGATCGCCTACGAGCCGCAGTACGCGCTGTACGCGAACGGCGCGACCAAGCAGCGCTGGATCTCGCTGCCGCCCGACACGCGGATCGACACGTCGAACATGGACGACTGGCGATTCCCCGTCGGCACGCGCCTGTGGAAAGCGTTCACCCGCGATGGCACCCGCGTCGAGACGCGCTACATGACGAAGCTCCTCGCCGATGACAGCGCGCGCGGATCGTGGCTGTTCGTGTCGTTTCTGTGGACCGAAGCGCAGGACGAGACCACGCTCGCACCCGACGCGGGCCTGCGCGACGCGAACCAGACCGCGCACGACATTCCCTCGCGCTCCGAGTGCCTCGGCTGTCACGAAAATCTATCGAGCCGCGTCCTCGGGTTCGGCGCGATGTCGCTCGACGCGGATCTCCCGGGGCTCGATCTCGCCGCGCTCGTGGATGCCGACCTCCTGACCGATCCGCCCGTGATCACCGGTGGCCGCGCGTTCCCCGTGCCCGGCACCGAGGTCGACCGCGCGGCGTTCGGTTATTTGCACGCGAACTGCGGCGGCTGTCACAACCCCGGATCGCGCGTCCACCTCGAGACACCGATGGAGCTGCGCCTGACCACCGAGGCGACGACGCTGGCCGACGTACCTGCCCGGACGACGACCGTCGACGTACCTGGGATCGTTGGCGGACTCGTCGGTCCGATCGTCCTACGGGGATCCCGACAACTCGGTGATGATGATTCGCACGCGGGCGTCCGAGGTGCCGACCAAGATGCCGGCGCTCGGCACGGAGATGGTCGATCCCGTCGGGCAGGACGTGCTCGCCGCGTGGATCCTCCAGCCTCCGTAGGGCTCTGCGCTTGTCTGCGCTTGTCATTCCGATCGGGTAAGGTGCGCCCCATGCTCGACGACCAGCTCAAAGAGGCGCTCACGTTCGACGACGTCTTGCTGGTCCCGGCCTACTCCGAAGTCATTCCACGCGACGTCGATGTCACCACGCGCCTCACGCCCGCGATTCCGTTGCGCATGCCGCTCGTGTCGTCGGCGATGGACACCGTCACCGAGTCCGCCACCGCGATCCGCATGGCGCGCGAAGGCGGCATGGGCTTCATCCACAAGAACCTGACCATCGAAGAGCAGGCGCGCGAAGTCAGCCGGGTGAAGAAGGCGCAGTCGGGCATCGTCGTCGATCCGTTGACCATCGCGCCGTCGCGCACGCTCGAAGAGGCGCTCAGCGTGATGCGCCACCACCGGATCAGCGGTCTGCCCGTCGTCGACGCGGAGAAGCGCCCGCTCGGCATCCTCACCAACCGCGACGTTCGCTTCGAGAAGCGCTTCGATCTCCAGGTCGGCGAGCTGATGACCAAGAACCCGGTCACGGTCAAAGAGGGCGTCGGCATCGACGAAGCGAAAGACCTGCTGCACAAGCACCGCATCGAGAAGCTGCTCGTCATCGATGCGAGCGGCCGCCTCAAGGGTCTGATCACGATCCGCGATATCGAGCAGGCCGAGATGGATCCCTCCGCCGCGGTCGATGACCTCGGTCGCTTGCGCGTCGGCGCCGCGGTCGGCGTCGGCGGCGATCGCGAAGCGCGCATCGAAGCGCTGATCGCCGCGGGCTGCGATGTCATCTGCGTCGACACCGCGCACGGTCACTCGGCGGGCGTGCTCGCCGCCGTCAAAGAGACGCGCAAGAGGTTTCCCAAGCTGCAGCTCGTCGCGGGCAACGTCGCCACCGGTGAAGCAACGCGCGCGCTGATCGAGTGCGGCGTCAACGCGGTCAAGGTCGGCGTCGGTCCCGGATCGATCTGCACCACGCGCATCGTCGCCGGCGTCGGCGTGCCGCAGCTCACCGCCGTCTCCGATGCGGTCAACGCCGCGAAGGGCACGGGCGTCGCCATCATCTCCGACGGTGGAATCAAGTACTCCGGCGATGTCGCGAAGGCGCTCGCCGCCGGCGCGGACACCGTGATGATCGGCTCGTTGTTCGCCGGCACCGACGAAGCACCGGGCGAGGTCATCCTCTACCAGGGCCGCTCGTACAAGTCGTATCGCGGCATGGGCTCGATCGGCGCGATGAAGGAAGGCTCGAAGGATCGCTACTTCCAGGGCGACGTCGAAGCACCGCAGAAGCTCGTGCCCGAAGGCATCGAAGGTCGCGTGCCGTACAAGGGCGCGCTGCGCGAGTCGATCTATCAGCTCGTCGGCGGCCTGCGCGCGTCCATGGGCTACCTCGGCTGCGCGACCATCGCAGAGATGCACGCCAAAGCTCGGTTCGTGAAGATCTCGTCGTCGGGTCTCCGCGAGAGTCACGTCCACGACGTGATCATCACCAAAGAAGCGCCGAACTACCGCACGGAGTGAACGTGGCCGCACATCAGCTGATTCTCGTCCTCGACTTCGGATCGCAGTACACGCAGCTGATCGCGCGCCGGATCCGCGAGCAAGCCGTCTATTGCGAGATCCATCCGTACACGCTCGCCAACGATGCCGAGCTCGCACAGCTCCGCGCGCTGAAGCCCACCGGTATCGTCCTCTCGGGCGGCCCGTCGTCGGTCTATGACGAGGGCGCGCCCACGATCAACCCGAAGCTGTACGACCTCGGCATTCCGATCCTCGGCATCTGCTACGGCGCGCAGCTCACCGCGCACCTCCTCGGCGGCGTGGTTCGCCCCGCCGACAAGCGCGAGTACGGGCGCGCCACCGTTCGCGTGCGCGAGGCCGGCGGCAAGTCCGGCGTGTTCCGCAGCGTCGCCGCGGCCGAAGAGCTGCAGGTGTGGATGTCCCACGGCGATCACGTCGACGGCATCCCGCCCGGCTACACGCACACCGCCGAGAGCGACAACTGCCCGTTCGCCGCGTTCGCGAACGAGGCCAAGAAGATCCACTGCGTGCAGTTTCACGCCGAGGTCGTTCACACGCCGCGCGGTGCCGAGCTCCTCGGCAACTGGTTGTTCGGCGTCGTCGGCGCCGCCGGCGATTGGTCGATGGCCTCGTTCGTCGACGAAGCCATCGCCAAGATCCGCGCGCAGGTCGGCCCCACCGGCCGGGTGATCTGCGGCCTCTCGGGCGGTGTGGACTCGTCCGTCGCGGCCGCGCTGCTCCACAAGGCGATCGGCGATCGCCTCACCTGCATCTTCGTCGACAACGGCGTCCTTCGAAAAGGCGAGCGCGACTACGTCGCCACCATCTTCCGCGATCACTTCCACGTCGACCTTCGCGTGATCGACGCCGAAGACCGCTTCCTCAAGGCGTTCGAAGGCGTCACCGATCCCGAGAAGAAGCGAAAGATCATCGGCTACGAGTTCATCGCTGTCTTCGAGGAGCAGTCCAAGTCGATCGAGAACGCTCGCTTCCTCGCGCAAGGCACGCTCTATCCCGACGTCATCGAGTCGGTGTCGTTCAAGGGACCCTCGGCCGTCATCAAGTCGCACCACAACGTCGGCGGCCTACCCGAGCGCATGAACCTCGCGCTCGTCGAGCCGCTACGCGAGCTGTTCAAAGACGAGGTTCGCCTGCTCGGCCTCGAGCTCGGCCTGCCCAAGCACATGATCACGCGGCAGCCGTTTCCCGGCCCGGGCCTCGCGGTCCGCTGCCTCGGGCACCTCACCAAGCCGCGCCTCGACGTCCTCCGCAACGCGGACGCGATCATCGAAGAGGAGATTCGCGCCGCGGGCCTCTACGAATCGATCTGGCAGTCGTTCGGCGTCCTCTTGCCCGTGAAGTCCGTCGGCGTGATGGGCGATGCCCGCACCTACGAAGAGACCATCTGCCTCCGCGCGGTGAACTCGCGCGACGGCATGACCGCCGATTGGGTCCAGCTGCCCTACGAGCTGCTCGGCCGCATCTCCACGCGCATCGTGAACGAGGTGAAGGGCGTGAATCGCGTGGTCTACGACATCACGAGCAAGCCGCCCGGCACGATCGAGTGGGAATAACGCGAGACGCGGATGCCCACGAAGACTCGCGCGACGTCGTCGAAAGCGCCGCCTTCGCCGAAGTCGGAGTGGACCACGTACAAGAAGGGCGGCGAGTGGTGGAGCATCCGGCTCTATCCCGCGGGGTTCGATATCGGCTACGAGAAGCGCGGCGTCCGTCGCTTCGAGTTCCACACGCCACCCGCGGACGAGGTGGAGCCTCGCTACGACGCATACGTGGCGCGATGGATCGCCGACGGCTTCGTGAAGCTCACACCCGCGGAGGAGGCGTTGCTTCCCACGCAGACCACGGGCGTCAGCGCGTACATCGACTGGATCGGTCCGTTCCCCGAAGACGCGAGCTACTACCGGTGCCAGAACGTGATCCACGCGACGTTCGCGCGCGGTGATGCCGCCGTGACGACGACCGGGCACATCGGCCGCAACTTCGGCGAGCTCGAGCGCCACTACTACGGCATCTACGCGAGGAACGTTCTCGAGAACTACGACGACGAGCCCGCGTATCGGCCGCTCGACCGTGCTGCCGTGATCGCGCTCTACGCGCAGGCGAAGTCGAAG
>Ga0154020_10006366_pt1 | contig 13818 bp, 14 predicted proteins | sample Klosneuvirus_201_FD_109709 | JGI IMG/M metagenome (GOLD analysis project Ga0154020, IMG submission 109709) | Active sludge microbial communities from wastewater, Klosterneuburg, Austria - Klosneuvirus_20160825_MG | ecosystem: Engineered > WWTP > Aerobic digester > Activated sludge | place... | reverse complement strand
TGACCCATTTTTTCTTGGTCAGCTTTTGTCTTTGGTTCAATACGCATAGAGATAACAGGTTCTGGGAATTTAATCTTATCTAGTACGATTGGGTTTGTTTCATCACAAAGTGTGTCAGAAGTTTTTGTATCCTTTAGCCCAACCGCTGCTGCAATTTCTCCAGCATAAACTTTCTTAACTTCTTCTCTTTCATTCGCTTGCATGATAACGATACGTCCAAGTCTTTCCTTGTTTCCAGTTCGTGGATTGTAAATATATGAACCAGCTTCAACAGTTCCAGAGTAAACTCTAAAGAATATAAGTTGACCAACGAAAGGGTCTGTCGCAACCTTGAAAGCAAGTGCAGAAAAAGGTTCAGCGTCAGATGGACCTCTTTCAAGTGGAGCGTCAGTGTCAGGATGTGTTCCATTTACAGCTACTTTGTCTACAGGACTTGGAAGATAATCAACAACAGCGTCGAGTACCAATTGCACACCTTTATTTTTTAGAGCAGAACCAGCAAAAACTGGGAAAATTTCATTTGCAATAACAGCCTTTCGAGCTATCTTTTTTAATGTTTCAATGTCAGGAGTATTTCCGTCTAGATAAGCTGTCATCATAGCCTCATCATTTTCAACGATTTTCTCAATAAGTTCGGCGTGATACTTTTCTGCATCAGCCTTAAGGTTCTCCGGAATATCTTTTTCTATAACTTTGTTACCCATATCCCCTTCGAAATAATAGGCCTTCATTTTTAGAAGGTCTACAACACCTTCGTGCTCACCTTCAAGTCCAATTGGAATTTGAAAACGAACTGCTTTAGGAGAAAGTCTTTCTTTGATTGTTTTGAATGAGTGCTCAAATGATGCACCTGTTCTATCAAGTTTGTTTATGAAACAAATTCGAGGAACTTTTGCTTCGTCAGCATAACGCCAGTTTGTTTCAGATTGTGGTTCTACACCTGCAACACCGTCGAAGACCACAACCGCACCGTCGAGAACTCGAAGAGATCGCTTTACCTCAACGGTAAAGTCGATGTGTCCTGGAGTATCAATAATATTGAATCGATGTTTTTTTGCCTTATCTCCCGGAGCATAAGTTGGAGTCCAAAAACAAGAAACAGCCGCAGCGGTAATTGTAATACCTCGTTCTTTTTCTTGTTCCATCCAGTCAGTAGTAGCGCCTCCATCGTGCACTTCTCCGATTTTGTGTGATTGTCCTGTGTAGTACAAAACACGCTCAGATGTAGTAGTTTTACCCGCATCAATGTGCGCAATAATTCCAAAATTTCTTAATTTTTCGATAGGGTGTTCTCGTTGCATAAATGATTGTTTATAAAATATTTTTAATAAAAAAAGACTTCGGAAAGTCAAGGATAACTATACGGCAAGACGCTGTTTTTTGCAAATTAAAAATACCCTACTAGAAGTAAGGTATTTTAAGCTTTGGGTCAAATGGACTCATATTTGTCTCTTCTATCAATTTTATGATTTCTTGTGTTTCTATATCAATCTTTTCCTGTGTGACTTTTGCCTCATCTGTTTTAAGCCAAGCTACTATTTTGGCCATTCTTTCTTGATCTAATATTTGTTTTTCCATGATCAAATTGTTTTACTAAAAAAACCAATTATAGTAAAGTTTTGCAAATAAAAAAGCCTGGTGATTAACCAAGCTTTCTATTTTTAATCTTACCCTATTTCTTTTTGAATTTTAGAGATATTCACAGACAAATCCTCTTCCTTAATCCTACCCTTCAAAAAATTAAACAGAAGAGATTTTAATTTAGGAATTCCAGAATCACCAAGAACTTTTTCTTCCCTGGGTCCAGCCTTTGAAGCTATATTGTCAAAAATTTTACAAATCCAAATATTATTACGAGCTTTTTTATTAAGCTCCTCATTTTTATAAATTGGATTACAAATGAATGACAACAATATCTCTGCACTATACTGATGACGAAGCCACTCAGGATCATAACCTGGATCTATTGGAGAATTATAGTCCACTTGATTTGAAAAGAGCGGATAAATAACATCGGTTATCAGACCATCAACGTAACGGTTAAGATGATGACTCCAAAATAAAATATCCATTGCCCGAATCTCTTTTTCATCTTTAATCATATTGCGAAACGGTAGGATAAAATCAATTTCATTATTCAAATATTCAAATTTACTGCACTGTTTCCTTAAGGTAAATTTAAAATATTGTTCGGTAAAATTTATCAATTCGATTTCAAAAGTTCCTCGCTCTATTCCGCTGTGTAATATAAAATCCTTATCAACTTCACCAATACCACTCGGAAAATGTTTAGTGAGTAACTTATGCAACCTTTTGATCATTTGAGAAAGTTTTTCCTCTGATTCTTCATCGAGCACCTTAACTTTTAAGGTTTCTTTTTTTAAATGTTGCGTCAGAATTTCCATTTCATTTACAACAACAGCAAGTAAGTACTTTTGGAGATCATCCTTAGCATCTTTCAGTACCAAATCTGTTGCTTTTTGAGCAAGTAATATATCAACCTGTTCACGAGAAAGAATAACTTGCGCAGAAACTCTTTGAGAGAAAGGAATGTTAGATTTTTGCCCTAATTTACTTAGTCTACTATTGGTTAAATTAATCTTATTATCTTTGTGTTTCATTTTATTAAGGTTTTAGTTTCCCTAAATTTACGCTTTTACGATGATTTTGTCAAAATAAAAAAGCCCGCAAATTGCGAGCTTTCTGTGGTTAGGGTTGATCAATTATTTCTTTCAGATACAAAATTACTCCAACATACTTACGGTCGATTTCAGATAGAACATTCTTGTCTATACTAGTTATTTCTTCAACCATATTATTTAACCGGCTGCCGGATTGAAAATATGTATATTCATTAATTGTTGGTTTTTGAAAACCATCAAAATTTCTATCTTGCGCCAAAAGAATTTTTGAATTATCCAAATTTAATTTATCAATTATCAGATAATCCTCTTTACCGGTTTTGCTTTTTTGAATCTCAACAAGATACTTACCACGCGGTGTTACAATATCGAGGTTTAGATTTCTGTAGTCTTCTGAAAAAATGTAGACTGATTTTGTCTCACATTTTTTTACAAATGAATCAATATGGCTCACAGCTTCATCATACGAAATCGATTTGGTAATCGATGGTATTTTATTGAACTTGTCACCAGCTACGACCGTCGTCCGATCTGACTGTTGAGCAGTACTGTAATAATAATTCCCCTGAGCATTCACAATCTGAAACATTAGCGTAAACGCAGAAATCATCAATGTTTTTGAAAGGTTTTTTCTTGTCATTTTATTAAGTTTTTAAATGGTTTATTTATATTTTCAAATTTAATCTACGCTGATTTTAGAAAATTGTCAAAACCAATATTTATGCTGTTATTTAATTTTGTGCAAATAACAAAAAAAACCTGCTTAAAGGCAGGTTTTTTAAAAAAGTAAAAATTATGACCAGAAACAAGATGCGTACATAGAACCTCCGAGATTAAAATATCCAGCCTGTCCACTTGAAGAAGACCAACCTGTAACATAGCCACTCATCCCGTATACATAACAAGTAACAGGTCGCTCATTTGAACCAGTAGGCATCTGTCCTTGAGTCAAGTCGTAATATTGCAAGTTCAATGATTTATTAAATTCAGCTATTCCTCCAACTGTTCTAAGATCATACATAGTACCGGGTTTTAAGAAATCATATTTTGAAATCAATTCTTTTACCTGATCAATTGATACTTGATTTTTTGTGGCACTATTTAAAGCCTTTCCTTCTTGGTTGCCGATATTATTACTCAAATTACTATTAGCAAAAAAATATCCAACAACAAGTCCAATTACCAAAGCGACTACGACATACAATGTATTTTTATTTTCCATAATTATTTTATCTAAATGTGAGTATTAAAACACACTTAAAAGATTAAGCTTTTAACAGACTAATTGTCTCAGACATGGATAAAAAATCAAACACCAATGTGGATATCTATTAAAAAACCACCCGCTTAAAGCGAGTGGTTTGTAATTTTAGATAGGTATACCCTTTTAACTTAAGGTAAAGTATCTCATACCAGATTTTGCTAATGGTTCAGTAACTGACCTAATTACCCACATATTGGATTTTACATCTTTAAAGACATAAACAGTAATGAAGTCAAAATCTTTTTTTACAAGAAAGAAATTACCACTATTACTAAGAATACCTTTTTGATGACTGTTCAATAAATGGCCAACAAGTTGTTCGGCGGGAATACTTTTAGAGCTCAATCCCGTAAAAATAGTTGCTACTTGAGACTGAAACATTTCAAGCTCTATATCTGGCTTGAACTCATCCCAGGAAAGAGAATTCGATGTTTTTATGCCTGGAGTTTTGAATAAATATTGCGCAGACTTTTCGACAATGAATTGCTGTTTAAATGCCTGAACATTAGTTTGTCCTTGTGCAAACAAGACAAACAATACCATTAATGCAGAAACTATGCTTTTTTTCATTTTAAAGAGGTTTTGAGTTAGACTAATTTTTTGTTTAATAAATTATAGCATAAATAACGGCGATTTGTCAACAAGTGATTACATAAAAAAAGCCCCTTTCGGGATTTTTTTTACCAAGCAAAGTGTGCGAACGCTTTGTTTGAATCTGCCATTTTATGAGTATCTTCTCTTTTCTTTACAGCGACTCCTTCGTTGTTTGCAGCAGCCATCAATTCATCTGCTAGTTTTTGTGCCATAGGTTTTCCTTTTCCAGATCTTGCAGCTCCGATAATCCATCTGATAGAAAGTGCTAGTCTTCTCTCTGGTCTTACCTCTCGTGGAACCTGATAGTTTGCACCTCCGATTCTTCTTGAGCGAACCTCCATTGTAGGTCCTGTGTTTTTAAGTGCTAGGTCGAAAATTTCAAGTGGATTTGGATTTCCAGTCTTTTCTTTTATTATTTCAAATGCATCATAAACAATACCTCTTGCAGTTTCTTTCTTTCCACTCCACATAACACAGTTAATAAACTTTCCGAGCTTTGCGGAATTATAAATCAAATCTGGTTCTGCGATATTTCTATTTTTTACTGGTCTTCTCATATTTTTTATTTAGCAGCCTTAGGTCTCTTTGCTCCATATAATGATCGACTCTTACGTCTAGCATCTACTCCTGTAGTATCAAGTCTTCCTCGAACAATGTGATAACGAACTCCGATCAAGTCCTTAACACGACCACCTCGTAATATTACTACTGAGTGCTCTTGTAGATTGTGACCCATACCTGGAATATAAGCTGTTACTTCCATGCCATTAGTTAATCTAACTCTAGCGATTTTTCGAACAGCTGAGTTAGGCTTCTTTGGTGTAGTTGTTGTTACTTTAGTACAAACCCCTCTTTTAAAAGGTGAAGGGTAAAAAACTGGTCGGTTCTTCATTGTGTTGAAGCCACGACTAAGAGCAACAGTTCTTGTTGCTTTTTTCGCCTTCGTTCTTGGTTTTTTTACTAATTGACTTATTCTTGCCATAAAAACAAAACGCACCAACGTGCAAGCTACACTTTAACAGATACTCTATTTTTCTGCAAGAGGTCATATAAAAATAGGTCAAAATACAGACCTGCCCCCAATAAAATATCCATACAAAAATCTTACTTTGTTCTCGAATTTTTTTGAAAATAAAATGGAAAAATAATTAATAAAATTAAATTTTAAAAATAAAAAAAGAGAGTATTTATCTCTCTTTTTAATACCGCTTGTTTTTTACCCATATTTCATGGGTGAAATCAAACCCCATAACAATCGCGTTAGAAGTTTTGATAATGGAGAAACCTTCTCCAGTCATCGTTTCAATAATAAAATCTCCAGATCCTTTTATGTCAGCAGGAAATGGTATAACACAATTAGCAACTCTGCCTGGCGGGGTTTTTACATCTACAATAAAAAACCTTTCGTCGCAAAATGCAGCAATCCTACTTCCTGTTAAGGAGTCATAGACACTAACGCAGGGCGTTAGATATTCAAGACGATTGTTTTTTACGTCTTGAACTAAAACAGTGGGTTCATTTAAATTCCACGCTACGACAACCTTGCTGTTTAAGCTTGGATTCGTCGATGCGCATGGGCCAATATTGTCGATTAAAGAAAAGGAATCTTTAAGCCTGATGATTGGCGGATTATCCTGAGAATAAACTGTCGCAGGTATTGCAATTACAATCGCGAGAATTACTATTATTTTTTTCATGATCTTTTATTTTTTCTAATAATACAACAGATAACAATATATGGCAAATCAAAAACCTAGTCTTATAGACTAGGTTCTGCTGTTTCGATTTGTTCTTCTTGTATTACGACAGACTCGGGTTCTTCGATAATCTCCTCTGGTGTTTCCTCGGTTGGAATTTCTATTTGTTCATCTGGCAATTCTTCTTGTGGTTCAAGTATCTCCTCAGCGGGAATCTGCTCTTCGGCATTTTCCGCAGGCACTGGTATAATGTTGTTTTGTTCTAACAAATCCAAAAATTCATCTTTTGTTACACAAACATCTTCTACGCAAAGTTTTTTAGTTGTAATTTTATCTGTAATAATTTCAAAAAAAGTGACGATTCCGTTTATTGTTTTTTGTGCAGAATCTTGTAGGTAAGAAATAACAGATTCAATTGTTATTTCTGAAGAATTCTCACCGGTAGATATAGAATCAACTTTCAAATTCAAATCCTGAATAGACTTTATAACAAGTGGAGTAAGTTTTGAATAATCAACCATCCAATATTTATCTTCTTCGATTGGTACAGTCACGGCCCCTGGATAAACATCAAAAAGTTCTTGGGCAATAACTCCGTGTGCAAGTTTTTCGTCACCGTCAGCTATCCAATTAAAATCTCTTATCCTTATTTCCATCAAATCCTCAAGCGTCAAAGTTGAGTTTACTATATTTTCTTTTAGTCTTTCGTCTGAAGAAGTATTGTAGGATGTAGCACTTGAAGCAAAAGTAATAGAACCAACCGCACCACCATTTCCATCATTAAATTGCACGAGCGTTGAAGGCCCGACAGCAGTCTGGTCATCAAGTCCTGCTTGAACTAAAATTCCATATCGGTTTGCATTATCTCCGTCGTTAAAAAAAGAAGTTAGATACTCACTAGCTGTGTCCCCCTTAACTTCAAGTAGTCTTGTCGCACTTGTTATCCCCGGACCAATCGCAACATTTCCTCTAGTTTGACCTAAAAATATGTTTCCAACTCTTCCAGAAGGACCGGCGAAACCGGGGACACCAGGCTGTCCTCCATCTAAATAAATATCACCCCCACTTCCACTTTCTGTTACAATGTCCCAATTATTCGCACCGTTTCCTCCAGTAACTCTAAAAGAACCACCCTTCCCGTTCGCACCAACACCAGGCCCTCCACTACCCAAACTAAAAACAATACTACCTCCTTCACTTGGACCTCCTGCTCCAGTCGTGCCGGCTGAACCAGTAGTTACTGTAAAATCGCCCCCATTACCTGTTGCTGCGTCCCCATTAGCACTAGTTCCAGTAGTAAAAGAAATATCTCCCCCTGGGCCAGGGTCACCTGAAGTAGAGTCCATGTCTCCATTACCTGCCACCAGACTAAAAGAACCACCAGAAAAAGATTGAACAGAGCCGTCTACGGCATTTCCATTACCTAACACTATGTTTATTCCTCCACCATTATTATTTCCAGTCGGTGTTCCTCCATTTATATTTATTAAATCACCAGCAAGACTATTTGATTCAATATCCAAAAAAGCGTCTGGAGTTCCGTCATTTATTCCCAATCTTTTATTTGTATTATCCCAAAACAAAGCAGAACTTCCTTTTGAAAGTCTTCTTGTTGTTTCTGTCCAAAAAGGAATTTGCCCAGATGCCTGAGTACCTGTTGTTTGTTGAGACAAAAGACCTTGAACAGATGGAATAATATTTGAGTAAGAAATATTAGAAGTTCCCAAAGTTGGACTTGGTGTTAATTGAGAAAACTGCTTACCTTTTATAAGAGACGTTCCTTGAGTTGCTATTACTATTTGTGGCTCCATTTCAGAAGTTTCATCTGCGTCAGTTGTTCGAGTCAAAATCCAAGGTGAAGTTGTTTGCGTAACTTCGTAAACACCGTTTTCTGTTGCGTCTGACTGAGACTTTACTAAAACTCTTTCGCCAACAGAAAGTGTTACTCCGTTAAAATTAATAGTAGGCAAAGAAGCAGCAGGAGATGCTGTTAAAGTTGCGCCAACTCCAGAAGCGCCATTATCGTAAGTTGCATCTAAGTTTGATATCGTTCCAGCCTTAACTAAAATCGCTGGAACAGGTAGTTCTTGAAAATTTGGAACAGCGAGCCACTGATTTGCCTTTATGGATTCAATTCTTATAGCTCTTTTATTATCAGTTACATATATGGCCGTTGTTTCATTTATAAAATCTCCAGATGAGGCATTAATGCTTACAGTGTTTTCTTGTGCTGTCTTTAGAATAATAATTGTTCTTTTCTCTGAAACAGTTGATATAGAAGGTAAAGATACCTCAACATCTCCAGAAGAAGTATCTGCATAAATAACTTGATCGGTTGCCAAAACAGAATAAGGACTATCTGCACTCGTAATTGTCGTGAAGTTCACAACAGCAGATTCAACAGCTGTCGTACAATTTGCATCTCCGGGCGCACAACTTGGGTCCAACGTATCGCCGGGCAAATATTTTGTAGTCGGAGGTGCAGCAAAAATCGTAATAGTTGCAGAAAATAAAATATAAAACAAAAGTATTCCGGCAACTTTTTTCCAAACACTATTTGTATTTTTTAGAAACTTAATCATTATAAATTTATTTTGAACACTTCGTTTATGTAACCCTTGTTTGCATTTATAACGCCTGATTTGAATACTGTTTTATAAGATTCATCTGCCAATTTTTGGTCTATTTCAACATAATAATTTCCTTGTGGCATCAAACAATAATATTGTCCGTATTTATTTGCCACTTTTTTAGAAATCAAAGTCTGTGTATCAGAATTGTATACTTTTATTATAGCAAATGAGATAGGATTCCCTTCCACATCCAAAATTTTTCCAAAATTTTTCGTTTTTATACCTGTTTCTCTTAAAAATAGAAGAATTAGGTACAAGCAAAAGACTAAAATATTGTAAGTTGAAAAAGAGGAAAGAATTGCTAGACATGAAACTGTAAATCCAAAAGAAAAGAAAGAGTCAGAAAGCTTTGTCAAAAAAACATCTCTTTTTGAATAATACTTCATCAGTTTTTGATCTCGCTTTGCAAATTCATTCCAATCAAAACCAATTGGATCCATTGGGATATTCTTGATAATCACGTCACCTGCTCTACTTACCTCAAAAACATCTCCGAAATACAAATCCAAATATATTTCATCACGAGTTTTTCCCACCAATTTAAGTGACGGGAAAGAATAGTGAGTCTTTTTGGGTAACAGTCTATATTTTCCAGGCTCAACTAAAAATCCATAACGCCCATCCATATCAGTTATTGAGGATTGAATTTCTTTTCCTTCCAAATCTTGAAGAGAAACCATAACAGGATCTAGTGGTTGTTTTGTAACTGCATCATAAACAGTCCCCCAAGGTCTTGCTCTTTTTTTAATTCCAAAAGCACTCATAAGGGCTGACCACAATCTATACGGCAACATCCAAATTTCAGTAAAAGAAAGTGGTGTACCGAAAAGTTTTGGAAGAACAGAGAAAATTGCACCGAACAAAATTCCAACAATTCCAATCATTTTAATTATAGGATTGCCATAATCACTCGTGATTATTTCTTTCATTTCATCAAAAGCAGCCAAAAAAGTATCTATAGTGTAATCATAGGTATCGATTATTATGCACCAAATGACACCCAATATACTTGTTTCGTATTCGCACCCTGTCAGTGGGTCGAAAACATCGTCATCGCTTGGATCTTCTTCGTCATCATCAGTGGGAGGGTTATCATCGTCGTCAATTGGGTCCAAATCATCTCCCGGGTCTTCTTCATCTACTGGAACATCCTCGTCTGTTGGATCTTCCTCTTCATCAACAGGATCATCATCGCCAGGAGAAGAACACAAAGAATTTTGTGGATTTAGTGTACAAAAATCACCACCGAAATTTAAAATTATAATCCCAGTATAAACGTCTCCTCTAGAATTATCTATTGCTCGATATTTAAGTTCATAGTCACCTAAACTAGGCGGTGTCCAAGGAATAGAAATAGAATTGGAATTATTTACCAAAGCAACTAGTACGTCATCTATATAAATAAAAATCTTTAAAATTGAACCGTCCGGGTCAGTAGCGTTTGCCGAAAGAGTAACATTTTGTAAAGTTGCATAGTTGTTGACTGTGTTGGTCGGATTTAGAACAGTAATAATTGGTAAAATATTGTCATTTCCACCCCCACCACCTCCGCCAGTAACAACTGTGTTTCTCCAACTTGTATTTACACAGGCATCAACAACACCACAATCAAATTGTATCCAGCCATAATTTTGACTCCAAGCATAACCATCAAAATTTCCATTGCTATCTATGGTTACAGTTTGAGCAGATGAATTATCAAACGGTCCGAAATTTACCCAGCCAGCGTTCTCTCCCCAGGCAAAACCAGAAAGAACACCGCTTGTGGTATTGCTCACCTTAAAATCACTACCTCCACAAGAACTATTATTTGAACAATTTAAACTAATCCAACCAATATTTTCTCCCCAAATATAACCCGTGAGTTCGCTTGATGTTACCGTGACGTTTTTATCTGAGTTGGTCGTAAAATAACCAAAATTTATAATACTACTATCGCTCTCTAATTTTGCTTTGTAATTTACAGAGTCGATGTTTCCAACGGCAAAAATAAAACTAGAAGGAAATAAAAATAGTGTTAAAAATAAAATTTTTTTTAGAAATTTCATAAATTAAAACTTATGCCTGTCATTAAATTAAAAATCCAAAAAACTATAGGTGAAATAACTGGCCAAATAAAGAAGACAACTATTATAAAAAGTGGCAATGTATAAGCGCTCGCAAGCTTTTCAAAACGACTAAATCTATCTGGTAACAATGAAAAAAGAATTCCTGATCCATCAAGCGGTGGAACTGGCACGGCATTAAATACTGCAAGTAAAATATTTAAAAATACAATTAAAGCTGATATTTCAATAATAGAAGACGAGATCACAAAAAAAGCAGAGGCTCTTATAATTAAAGAGAAGAAAATCGCAATTAAAAGATTCACAACAATTCCGGCTATTGAAACAAAGAACAATGCCCTTTTCCTGACTCCAGGTGCAAAATTTGCAGAATTTACAGGAACAGGCTTTGCCCAACCAAACAAAAAACCAGCGTTTGTTACTACTAGGATTATAGGCAAAATAATAGAACCAAAAAGATCTAAGTGTGGGATTGGATTTATGGTCAATCTACCTGCCATTTTAGCTGTATAATCACCAAACTTAAAAGCAACATAGCCGTGAGCGACTTCATGTGCCACGACTGAAATAATAAGGATTAAAATGTAAAAAATAGAATCCATACTTGTCTAATTAATACCCTTATGATAGCATACCCAAACAACACATATGGCAAAAAAATGCGCAATAACTAATAAAAGTTCACTAATGGCAAGCGGATATTCAAACCGCGTGCGTGCTACTAAGTACAACCCGACAGTAAAAACTCGAAGATACGCAAACCTTCAAACAAAAACAATCTTTGTTCCTGAAATAAACAAGAAGATAAAGATCACAGTTTCAACAAGAGGCCTAAAAACTATAGCAAAACTTGGAGCCTTCCAAGCACTCAAACAAGCAAATCTAATATAAAAACCTGCCAATGGCAGGTTTTTATAATTTATATCTATTTTCTATTTTCTATATTCTAATATCTACTTATCTAAATAAATCTTTTCTCCATCAGACAAAAAAGTAATTATTCCTAAATCATACGTCGCCAGACTTTTTACACCAAGCGAGTCTATTTTATCAACTACCTCCTTATGAGGATGGCCGTACGAATTATTTTCTCCCGCAGAAATTATTGCAATCTCAGGATTTACAGCTTTCAAAAAATCCATCGAAGACGAAGTTTTAGATCCATGGTGCCCCAATTTTAAAACATCAGAACTTATATCAATATTTTCCTTTATTATTCTTTCTTCAATCTCAACCCCAGCATCTCCGGTTAACATAAACTCATTTTGACCATAGACAAGACGACCTGAAATCGAAGTACTGTTTGATTCCTTAAATAGTACTTCCCCTCTTGGGCTTAAAATTTCAAAGACGACTTTTTTATCTTTATCTAAAAAAATATTTGTCCCTGCTTCAGCTTTAAAAGTTGGTATTTTTTTCAATTCAGCAATTTTTAAAATCTGATTATAATTTGTATTATCAGAAATATTTCCAGATATAAAAATAACCCCGACGTTATATTCCCTAACAACTGAGACTAAACCTCCAGAATGATCTTCGTCGGGATGAGTAATAACAAGAACATCAATCCTACTATCAAAACTATCCATTACGGAAGAAAGATTTTGAAGTAAAAGATCGCCATTTTTACCTCCATCAATGAGCATATCTGTTTTATCAAAAGCTTTTATGTAAATACTATCTCCCTGCCCCACATCCAAAAAAGAAACTTGCAAACCAGAATCTCTATTAAATTCACTAACAAAAAGAATACCCCCAAATAAAACAAGTAGGCAAAATATAAAAACCTTATTTTTATTAATCATCTTCATGGGCTATACTTATTATGTTATGACACAATTTACAGCAAAACAATTTAACATTGGAGAACTTGTAGGAATTAGCGCTAAAAATATAGAAGAGCACATAAAGCTCTACGTTGGCTACGTAAAAAATGCAAACCTTATAAATGAACATATTGAGGAGCTTTCAAAGGATTCTGAAAAATATGCCTATGAACTTGGAGAAATTAATCGACGCTTTTCTTTTGAATTTAACGGCATGAAAAATCATGAAGCATACTTCTCTCTTCTTGAGGGTGGTCCAAAAGAAATAAACACAGAAAGCCCTCTTTCAAAAGAAATAATTAGCACCTTTGGTAGTTTTGAGAATATGCTAAATAAACTTAAGGCAATCGCCCTAACTCGTGGAATTGGCTGGGCAATGCTCTCAAAAGACCTTGAATCAAAATCCCTAATCCTTCACTGGCTAGACGAACAACATTTAGGTCAGCTCCAAAATACAAAACCAATAATCGCCCTCGATATGTGGGAACATTCATATGTTGCCGACTATCAACCAAGTGGAAAGAAGCAATACATTGAAGATTTTTTTAAAAATTTGAACTGGTCTGTTGCTGAAGATAGATTTAAATAGATAGTTAGATATTAGAATATAGAAAGTAGACAAAACAATTAAAAAAAGTCCGTTCCAAGGAACGGACTTTTGAATTAACCAAAAAAACTATTCTTTTACTAGCCGAAGAGTCTTTTGACCCATTTTGACAAAGTAAACGCCTGGATTTAGATCTGCAATATTTAAAGTCTCAACGGATGATTCGAGTGTTTTTTGCAACACCAAAGCTCCAATGGCATTAAATACCTGAACATTGCCAAGTTCGGATTCAATTGTAATTTGACTTGATGCCGGATTCGGATAAAACTTGAGAGTTTTTTCCATTTCTTGCTCATCAATTGATGCAATCCTGCAACCAGTAGCGATCGTAACATTTACGACTACAGAAGTTTTTGAACAGCCATATTGGCTCGTTGCAATAACTTTGTAATTTCCAGCACTATTTACAGTGATAGAATTACTTGTAGCGCCTGCCAAAACATTCCCATATTTTTTCCAAACATATGTAGTGTTCGGCTCATACGGAAC
>Ga0154020_10006365_pt1 | contig 13819 bp, 11 predicted proteins | sample Klosneuvirus_201_FD_109709 | JGI IMG/M metagenome (GOLD analysis project Ga0154020, IMG submission 109709) | Active sludge microbial communities from wastewater, Klosterneuburg, Austria - Klosneuvirus_20160825_MG | ecosystem: Engineered > WWTP > Aerobic digester > Activated sludge | place... | reverse complement strand
TTCCTGTCGGGGCCGGGGCTCGCCGCCGACCACGCGCGCGAGGCGGGCGAGGTCCTCGACGCCGTGGAGATCGCCGCGCGCGCCGCCCGGGGCGATCCCGCCTGCGAGGCGACGCTCGCGCGCCACGAGGCCCGGCTGGCCCGCGCGCTCGCGGTGGTGGTGAACATCCTCGACCCCGACGTGATCGTGCTGGGCGGGGGGCTGTCGAACCTGCCGCGGCTCTACGAGCGCGTGCCGGCGCTGTGGGGCGCGCACGTGTTCTCCGACGAGGTGCGCACCCGGCTCGTGCCGCCGGCGCACGGCGATTCCGGCGGCGTGCGGGGCGCGGCCTGGCTCTGGGGGCGGGGGTGACGACGGCCTCGCCGCGGCAGCACGCCGCCCTCCTCGCCGGGTGGCTCGTCCTGCTGGTCGTCACGGGCTGGGCGCCGAAGGACCGGCTCACCTGGTTCCTCGAGGCCGCGCCGGTGCTGGCCGCCATCGCCGTGATCGGCGCGCTCTACCCTCGCCGGCGCCTCACGCCGCTCGTCCTCGCCCTCGTGTTCCTGCACGGCGTGGTGCTCATGGTGGGCGCCAAGTACACCTATGCCGAGGTGCCCTGGTTCAACTGGCTGCGCGACGAGTTCGGGCTCGCGCGCAACTACTACGACCGGCTGGGCCATTTCATGCAGGGGTTCGTGCCGGCCCTCGTCGCGCGCGAGGTGCTGCTGCGCAACGCGGTGCTGCGGCGGGGGCCGTGGCTGTTCTTCCTCGTGTCGTGCGTGTGCCTGGCCATCAGCGCGACCTACGAGTTCATCGAGTGGTGGGTGGCGCTCGCCTCCGGCGAGGCCGCCGACGCCTTCCTCGGCACCCAGGGCGACGTGTGGGACACGCAGTGGGACATGTTCCTCGCGCTCGTGGGCTCGGTCGTCGCGCAGGCGCTGCTCGCGCGGCGGCACGACCGCGAGCTGGGCGCGGGGAATTCCTGACCGCGCCGGCGGTCGAACGGCGCAACCCGACGGAGGAGACGATGCGAAAGACCGCGAAGACCCTGGCGCTAGCCGCCCTGCTGGCCGCCGCCCCGGCGCTCGCCGCCACCGAGAGGGCCACCTTCGCCGGCGGCTGCTTCTGGTGCATGGAGCCGCCCTACGACGCGCTGCCCGGCGTCATCTCGACCACTTCCGGCTACATCGGCGGGCGCACGGTCAACCCGACCTACGAGCAGGTGTCGGCCGGCCGCACCGGCCACACCGAGGCCGTGCAGGTGGTCTACGACCCGGCGAAGGTCACCTACGAGAAGCTGCTGGAGGTGTTCTGGGTGAACATCGATCCCACGGTGCGCGACCGCCAGTTCTGCGACGCGGGCACGCAGTACCGCACCGGGATCTTCTACCACTCGGAAGCGCAGCGTAAGGCCGCGGAGGCCTCGAAGGCGGCGCTGGAGAAGTCGAAGCCCTTCCGCGAGGCGATCGTGACGCCCGTGGAGATGGCGGGCACCTTCTACCCGGCCGAGGACTACCACCAGGACTACTACGTGAAGAACCCGGTGCGCTACAAGTTCTACCGCAACGGCTGCGGGCGCGACGCGCGGCTGCGCGAGCTGTGGGGCGACCGCGCCGGCAAGTGAGGGGAGGGCGGTGATGGAGATGAAGCGGCTGAACGCGACGGGCCTCAGGTCCGCGGGCTACGACGAGCGCACGCGCAAGCTGGTCGTGGAGACGACGGCGGGGACCTTCGAGTACGCGAACGTCTCGCCGGAGGTGTACCGGCGGCTCATGGCCTCGCCGTCGCCGGCGAGCTACTACCGCGAGTCCATCGAGGAGGAGGAATACGCCCGCCGGCGCGTTTCCGACCCCTCGCGCCCGAAGGCCGACCCGAACTCGCTCTTCGACTGACCGCGAGCCGCGCGGGGCGCTACCGGGCCGACGGCACGCTGGGCGCCGGCGGCGCGGCCTGCGGCGTGGGCGGCGAGGGGGTCCTCGGCGCCGCGTGCGGGTCGTCGCAGCGCACGATGTTCGCGAAGGGGTTGGACGGGTCCGGGTTCTTGCGCTTGTCGGTGCAGAAGCACGCCTCGCTCCACGTCCACCGGCCGCTCTTGCCCAGCCGCATGATGTGCTCGCAGGAAAGCTCCGGGCGCGAGTTGCCGGCGGTGCGCATCGGGCGCATCGACAGCGGCGGGACGACCGGCGGCTGGCTCTCCGGGCGCGGCGGGGGAGTCTCGAAGACGCTGTCGCACACCGGCATGTGCTTGCACGCGCCCTCGCCGTTGCAGAGCCACTCCCAGTCGCACGCGGCCCACGCGGCGGTGCAGGACTGCGCGGCGAGCGCGACGGCGGCGGCGGCGGTGGCGAACCTCATGCCCGAAAAGTGTGATCCCCGGCCGCGCGCGGCGCAATGCGCGGGGGCTTGCTCCCTGTTACTGATTGTCACTCCGGGGTGGCGGCCGGGGCACGGCCTCGCGGATGGGGATGTTCACCACCGCCGCCAGCGCGGCGAGGACGATGTCGGCGTACCACATCCAGTCGTAGCTGCCGGTGTGCTGGATGGCGAGGCCGCCCAGCCAGGCGCCGAAGAAGCCCCCGACCTGGTGCGACAGCAGCGTGAGGCCGAAGAGGGTCGCGAGGAAGCGCGTGCCGAAGAGCTTGCCCACCAGCCCCGCCGTGGGCGGCACGGTGGCGAGCCAGGTGAGGCCGAGCACGGCCGCGAAGGCGTAGAAGGTGGCCGCCGTCTTCGGCAGCAGCAGGTAGGCGGCCACGGCGAGCGCGCGCGTGCCGTACATCCAGAAGAGGATCCACTTCATGCGGTGCGCCTGGCCGAGCCACCCGGCGCCGAGGCTGCCGGCGATGTTCGCGAGGCCGATGATCGCGAGCGAGACGGCGGATACCGACGCGGGAAGGCCGCACAGGTCCACCTCCCCGGGAAGGTGCGTCACGAGGAAGGCGATGTGGAAGCCGCAGGTGAAGAAGCCCGCATGCAGGCACCAGTAGCTCGGGTCGCGGAAGGCCTGGCCGATCTGCGCCGAGAGCGTGAGGCCCGGGGCGGCGTGGCCGTGCGGTGCCTCGCCGCGGCGCTCGCGGAAGGCGAGCGACATGGGCAGCGTCGCGAGGGCTGCGCAGGCGAGCGTCCACAGCGCGCCGACCCAGCCGATCGCGGCGATGAGCGCCTGCGAGAGGGGCGCGAAGACGAACTGCCCGAACGAGCCGCCCGCGTTGATGAACCCCGAGGCGAAGGCGCGCTTCTCCGCGGGGATGCGGTTGGCCGCCGCGCCGATGAGGATGGAAAAGCTCCCCGCGCCCGCGCCCGCCGCCGTGACGACGCCGAGGAAGAAGACGAGGCCGAAGGCCGAGCCCGTGAAGGGCGTCACGGCGAGGCCCAGCGCGAGCAGGACGCCGCCGGCCATCATCACGCGCACGGGGCCGGCACGGTCGGCGATGGCGCCGAACACGGGCTGCGCCGCGCCCCACACGAACTGGCCCACGGCGAGCGCGAAGCTCACCGTGACGATGCCGAGGCCGGTCGAGGTGTTGAGCGGCGAGACGAAGAGGCCGAGGGACTGGCGGATCCCCATCGTCACGGCGAGGATCGCGGCGCCGGCGATGGCGAGCGACCAGTAGGCGCGGGCGTTCTGCATGCGCGGAGCCTACCATCCCGCCGCGGCGACCGAGGTCGCCGCGGCCACGCGCCGCCTCAGTCGCCCTTGCCGGGCTTCTCCTGGTGCGGCGCGGCCGGACGCCCGCCGCCGGAGGGCTTCTCGACGTGCGGCATGGCGGGCTTCTCCACGCGCGGCGCGACGGGTTTCTCCATGCGCGGCGCGGCGGGTCTCTCGGCTTGCGGCGCGGCGGGCCTCTCCACGCGCGGCGCGACGGGCTTCTCCACGCGCGGGGCGGCGGGCCGGGCCATCGGCGCGGGCTGCTCGATGCGCGGCGCGACGGGCTTCACCATGGGGGAAGGCTGCGCCGGCACGGCCACGGGCTTCTCGCGGTGCGTGGGCTGCGCCGGGGAGGCGGCGGAGGGCCGCGGGTAGCGCGTCGCCGGCTGCGCGGGCGCGGCCGGCGCTCCCGCGATGGGCGGCTTGCCGGGCGTGAGCGTCGTCAGGGGCGCGGCAGGGCGCTGCAGCCCCTGGTCGCTGGACGGTGCCCACGGCGCGGGCGCCGCGTCGCCCGGCCGCACGCGTTGCCGCCACTCGTTGCGCGAGGGGAGAACGGTTGCGCCCGGCACGACCGGCTGCGCGGCAACGACCTGGCCCGCGACAGGCGTCATCACGCTGTGCACCGGCCGGCGGGTGCCGAACTGGTCCCGCGGCACGACCGTCGCGCCGTAGTCGCGGTTGTCGCGGCGCCAGTCGCGACGGTCGTCGCGGCGATCGCGGTCGCGGTCGCGGCGATGCGGCAGCACGACGCGGTTCACGTGCGTCACGTAGGTGACGTTGGTCGTGTACCACGGCTGGAAGCTGTCGTAGGGCGACAGCGGGTACCACCCCATGACGCTCGTGGCGCCCGAGGAGATCGAGAGGCTCCACCCCGACCCGCCCACCCAGCCGACCAGCGCCGGCGCCCACACCGGCCGCGTCGTGTGCCGCCCGGGGTACCAGCCCCAGCGGTTGCCGACGAAGACCCAGCGACCGTAGTGGAAGGGCGCGTATCCCCACGGGGCGTCGTCCACCCAGGTCCACCCCCAGGGGCGCACCCAGGTCCAGCGGCCGTAGCGGTACGGCGCCCAGCCCACCTCGACGCGCGTGGGGTACCAGACGGGCCCGTAGTCGGGCTCGTTGCGCCAGGTGCCGTAGTCGTCGAGATCCTCCCAGCCGGTCATCTCGCGCGGCACGTAGCGAAGCGCCTCGCGCTCCTCCCAGCGCTGGTCGCGCGCGAGGGCCCACTCGTCCATCGCGGTGGAGTACGCCGGCTCGAACTCGAAGCGCGGGTGCTCGCCGCCGGAGACGCGGATGGCGCGGCTCGTGTCGATGCTGATCGAGCCGCCGGCGGTCTCGAGGCGCGCCGTGCCGCTGAAGACGGTGAGGCGCGACTCGCCACGGCCGGCGTCCGCATCGACGCGGTAGCGCCCGTTGCCGCGCAGCTGGAACCGGGCCTGCGGCGTGGTCACGAGGAATTGCTCGGCTCCGTCCAGCTCCTGGATGCGCACGGTGAGCATCCCGCGCGCCACGTGCCCGTGGAAGACGTAGTCGTCCAGCCGGACGATGTCGAGCTGGGTGGTCTCGGCCAGGCGAAGCGCCTTGGCGCCGAAGCGCACCTCCGCGCGGGCGCCCGGCTCCGTCCAGACGGAGTTCTCGCCGGTGAGCGTGAGGTTCACGCGCGCGCCTTCCCAACCCTGCTCGGAATCGACGAAAACGGCGGCCTCGCCTTCGACAAGCGAAAGCCGTGCCGCGCGCCCGGGCGGATCCGCCGCCCCGGCGACGAAGGGAAGGACTGCCAGCAACAGCACCGCGGCCGATCGTTTCATGTGTTTCTCGCTTTCCCGGTTTCTCCGGCGATGCGCCGGCTCCACGCCTGCTTAACGCATGGGACCGCTGCCGGAGGACAGCGTTTCCTGTAACGAAATGCTACAGGTTCCGCGAATGGGCGCAGTCCGTGCCGCCTGCCATTTTCCAACACCCTGAATTCATGCCATTATTGCCCGCGGAATCCCTGCAGGTGCGCGAGGGGTCGCGCGGCCCCGCCGCCAGCCCCGATCGCGGCCCCGCCGCCTTCCGCCAGCGAAGAAGAACTCTCCCCGGGACCATCGGATGGACAAGACCACCGTCTTCACCAAGACCGCGAAGGGCATCACGCAGGTCAACCAGCGCTCGGCTTCGCTCTCGAAGGACTTGATGAAGATCCTCAAGCTCGTCGACGGCAAGTCCACCTTCGCCCAGATCATGGAGAAGGGCGAGGTCGACAAGCCCGTGCTCGAGAAGGCGATGAACACGCTGATCCGGGACGGCTTCGCGCGGATATTCGAGACTAAGAAGGAGCCCGACCCCTTCGGCGAGGACGACTTCGACTTCACCGCGCCCGGCAAGCTCCCGGGCAGCACGCAGCGCGTGGTGGCCGCCGCCGCCCTCGACATCAGCGAGCTCGCCCGGCAGCAGGAGAAGGCCGAGGCCGACCGCAAGGCGCGCGAGAACGCGCAGGTCGCCGCCCGCGACAAGGCCAGGCAGCAGGTCGAGGCGCGCGCCGCCGCCGAGGCCGATGCGAAGGCCAAGGCCGAGGCGGAGATGCGCGCGATGGAGCAGGCGCGCCGCGCCAAGGAGGCCGCCGACCGCGCCAAGGCGGAGCTCGAAGCGAAGATGCGCGAGGAGGAGGCCCGCCGCCAGGCGGCCGCCGCGCATGCCGCGAAGCTCGCCGCGGAGCAGAAGGCCAAGGACGAGGAGGAGGCCCGCAACCTCGCCGCCCTGCGCGCCAAGGCGCAGGCCGAGGCCGACGCGCGGGCGCGCGCGGCGCTCGAGGCGAAGGTGAAGGAGGAGGAACTGCGCAAGCGGCTCATGACCGAGCAGCTCGCGCGTGCCGCCGCGGAGCAGAAGGTCGCGGAGGAGGCGGAGGCGCAGCGCCTCGCGGAGGCCCGCGCGAAGGCAGAGGCGGAGGCCCGGGCGCTCGCCGAGGCGCGCTCGCGGGCGGAAGCCGAGGCGCAGGCGCTGGCCAAGGCCCGTGCCGAGGCCGAGGTCGCCGCGCGCAAGCAGGCGCAGGAGGCCGTCGCTTCCGAGCAGGAACTGAAGGCGCGGCTAAAGGAGGAGATCGAGGCGCGCATCCGCGGCGAGATGGAGGCGCTGCTGCGCGACGAGATCGAGGAGAAGGCGCGCGCCGAGATGCAGGCGCAGATCATGGAGGAGGCGCGCCTCGCCGCGAAGGCCGAGCTCGAGGAGCGGCTGCGCGAGGAGCGCGAGGCGCTGCAGAAGGCCGAGATGGAGGTGCGCGTGCAGGCCGAGAAGGCCGCGCGCGAGCGCGCCGACCAGGAGGCGAAGCTGCGCGCGGAGGCCGAGGCGAAGTTCGCCGCGGAGGCCGTCGCCCGCGAGAAGGCCGAGGAAGAGGCACGGCGCCTGCGCCGGCTGGAGGCGAGGGCGCGCGAGGAGGCCGACGCCGCCGCCCGCGAGAAGGAGGCCGCCGCCTCGCTCGCCGCGAAGGAGCGCGCGGAGGCCGCGGCCCGGCTCGAGGCCGAGCGCAAGGCGAAGATCGAGGCCGAGGCCCGCGCCATGGTCGAGGCCGAGGAGCGCGAGCGCCGGGAGAAGGAGCTCGCCGGCAAGATCGCCGCGGAGAAGAAGGCCCGCGAGGAGGCCGAGCTGCGCGCGCGCATCGAGGCCAAGGCCCGCGAGACGGTCGAGGAGACCACGCGCGAGAAGGTGAAGGCCGAGATCGAGGGCGACATGACGCGCCGCGCCGAGCTCGAGGGCAAGGCGCAGGCCAAGGCCTACATGCAGGCCAAGCAGCAGGCGGAGCTCGACGAGGAGGACCGCGTCCGCGCCGAGCAGGAGCGCAAGGCGCGCGAGATCGCCGAGGTGCTGCGCACCAAGGTCGAGCCGGACGCGCAGGAATCCGCGGCGCCCGTGAAGCGCCGCCCGCGCCGCAAGACGAACTGGGTGCGCAACGGCGCCGTGATCCTGGGCGCCCTGCTCGTGATCGGCGTGGGCGTGCTGCACGTCGTGCCGCTGCGCGGCTACGCCAACAAGCTGGAGAAGGGCATCGCCGGGTGGCTGCACGAGGACGCGGTGTCCATCTCGAGCCTCAAGTTCTCGCTCATCCCCTCGCCGCACCTGAAGATCGAGGGCTTCACCGTGGGCAAGGCGCTGGACGCGAAGGCGACGCACGGGCGGATGTTCGTGGACATCCCGGCCCTCCTCGGCGACAAGGTGGTGATCAACTCGCTGGAACTCGAGAACGTCTCCATCACGGGCGACGCCCCGCGCCGCATCCTCGGCTGGGGCAAGGTCGCCGGCAAGGCCGAGGCGGCGGTGATCGAGTCGGTGCGGCTCTCGGGCGTGAAGCTCGACGTGAAGCCGGAGGTGAAGCCCTTCGAGGCGCGCCTCGGCTTCGGCCGCGACGGGGCGTTCAAGAGCGCCAACCTCTCGGGCGAGGGCAAGTGGACCGTCGCGATCCGCCCCGTCGAGGCCGGCTACGACGTGACCTTCACGGCGCGCAACTGGGAGATGCCGCTGGGCGCGCCCATCCCGATCGGCGACGTGACGGGCAAGGGCGTGCTCACGGCGACGAGCCTCACCTTCTCCGAGTTCGAGGCCGACGTCCTCGAGGGCAAGGTGAACGGCACGCTCAAGGTCGAGTGGGGCGGCGGCGTGCGGCTCGCTTCCGAGCTTTCGGCCGCGCGCCTGCTCGCGCAGGGGCTGGTGGGCGCCTTCACCAAGGACATCGCGGCCACGGGTCGCGTGGAGGGCAACTTCTCGGTCGCGGCCGAGGCGCCCACGCTCGCGGCGCTGCTCGACGCGCCGCGCGTGCAAGGCAAGTTCCGCCTCACCGACGGCTCGATCTCCAACACCGACCTCGTGGCGGCCATGCAGTCGCCGGACGCGGCGGGCCGCGCGGGCGTCACCAAGTTCGCCGAGCTGACCGGCGAGCTGGGCGCGGGCGAGGGGCGCATGTCCTACCGCAACCTCAACCTGCAGGGCGGGGTGCTGCGCGGCGGCGGCGGCGTCGACATCGGCTCCAACAGCGCGCTTTCGGGAAGGCTTTCCGTGGAGATCCGCTCCAACGTCGCCCAGGACCGCGGCAGCTTCTCCGTCTCGGGCACCGTGGCGAGGCCGCTGCTGCGCCGCGGCGGCTGACCGGCGCTTGACGCCCGCGCCGGGCGCCGGCCTCGCGCGCCTCCTGCCGCTCTTCCGGCTCCTGGCGCCCCACCGGGCGCGGGTGGCCGTCGCCTTCGCCGCGATGCTCGTCTCGGCGGGCATGGTCCTCGTGATCGGCGAGGGGCTCAAGCGCGTGATCGACGAGGGCTTCGCCGGCGGGCGCGCCGACCTCCTCGACGCGTGGGTCGCGGCGCTCGCGGGGCTCGTCGCCGTGCTGGGCGCCGTCACCTGGCTGCGCGTCTACAACGTCTACTGGATCGGGGCGCGGTTCACGGCCGACCTGCGCGCGAAGGTCTACGGCCACCTGCTGCGGCTTTCGCCCGCCTTCTTCGAAGGGGCGCGCACCGGCGAGGTGGTGTCGCGCCTCACGGCCGACGTGACGCTGCTCGAAACGGTGATGGGCGGCACGCTCCTCTACGCGCTGCGCATGGCGTTCACCCTCGCGGGCTGCGCCGCGATGCTGCTGCTCACGAGCGCGAAGCTGGCGCTCCTCGCGGCGGCCTGCCTGCCCGTGGTGGTGCTGCCGATCGGCGTCCTCGGCCGGCGCGTGAGGAAACTCTCGCGCGAGGCGCAGGACCGGGTGGCCGCGGCCTCGGCGCACGTGGACGAGTCGCTGCACGAGATCCGCACCGTCCAGGCCTACGCCCACGAGGGGCGCGACGAGGGCGCGTTCCGCGGGCTCGCCGAGGCGGTGTTCTCCACGAGCGTTCGCCGCTCCTCGACGCTCGCCCTGCTGATCGCGGCGGTCATCGTGCTCGCCTTCGGCGCGGTGGGGCTGCTCCTCTGGGTCGGCGCGCGCGACGTGATGGCCGGACGCCTCTCCGCGGGCAGCCTCACCGCCTTCATCTTCTACGCCGTGATCGTGGCCAACGCGACCTTCGTGCTGGCCGAGGCGTGGGGCGAGATCCAGCGCGCGGCCGGCGCCTCGGGGCGGCTGCTGGACATCCTCGCCACCGAGCCCACGATCGCCGCGCCGGCCGCGCCCGTGGCGATGCCCGCGCCGGCGGCGGGCCGGGTGGCCCTCGAAGGGGTGGGCTTTCGCTACCCGTCGCGCCCCGCGACGGCCGCCCTGGACGGCTTCTCGCTCGCGGTCTCGCCCGGCGAGGTGGTGGCGCTCGTGGGGCCCTCGGGGGCGGGGAAGTCGACGGTGTTCCAGCTGCTGCTGCGCTTCTACGACCCGCAGGCGGGCGCCGTCACGCTCGACGGCGTGGACGCCCGCGCGGCCGACCCGCGCGACTGGCGCCGGCGTTTCGCCCTCGTGCCGCAGGAGCCGGTCATCTTCGCCGCGAGCCTCGCCGACAACGTGCGCTACGGGCGCCCGGAGGCGACCGACGCCGAGGTGCGCGAGGCCTGCCGGCTGGCGTACTGCCTCGAGTTCGCCGAGCGGCTGCCGGAGGGGCTCGCGACCCCGCTGGGCGAGCGCGGCGTGAAGCTCTCCGGCGGGCAGCGCCAGCGCATCGCCATCGCCCGCGCGATCCTCGCCGACCGCGCGGTGCTGCTGCTCGACGAGGCGACGAGCGCCCTCGACGCGGAGAGCGAGCGCACGGTGCAGCTCGCGCTGGCGGGCCTCGTGCGGGGCCGCACGACGCTCGTGATCGCGCACCGCCTCGCCACGGTAAAATCCGCCGATCGCATCGTCGTCATGGACCACGGACGCATCGTGGCCACCGGCACGCACGAGTCGCTCGTCCGGGAGGACGGGCTCTACGCGCGGCTCGCGGCCCTGCAGTTCGCGGCGACGGCGGACGTGTCGCCCCGATGAGACGCCTCGCCCGAATCCTTCTCGCCCCCGTCCTCGCGATGGCCGCCCTCGCCGCCGCGCAGGAGCCGCCCGCCGTGCCGCCCTCGCCGCTGCCCGCCGTGCCCGTGGGGCAGGCGCGCGAGGTGCGAGAGACGCTGCACGGCGTGGAGATCGTCGACGGGTTCCGCTGGCTGGAGGAGGCGGACTCGCACGACGCGCGCGCGTTCCTGGAGGCGCAGGACTGGCAGGCGCGCGCCGCGCTCGCCGCCATCCCCGGGCGCGAGGCGCTGGCGGCGCGCGTGCGCGAGCTCTCGGCGGCGCAGGTCTCGGTGCGCGACCTCGCCATCGAGCGCGGGCGCGTCTTCTACCTGAAGCTCGTGCCGGGGCTCGATTCGCCCGTCCTGTGCGTGCGCGAGGGCTTCGCCGGCGCCGAGCGCGTCCTCGTGGACCCGGCGAAGGTCGTGCCCGGCGGGGCCATCGACTGGTACCGCCCCTCGCCGGACGGCCAGTGGGTCGCCTACGGCGTGTCCGCGGGCGGGACGGGCGAGACGACGCTGCGCGTGCTGGAGGTGAAGGGCGCTCGCGACGCCGGCGTCGCGATCGACCGCACTCGCTTCAACGCGCACCTCTCCTGGCACCACGACAGCCGCGCGTTCTACTACGCGCGCGTGCCGGAGGGCGGGCCCGGCGACCCGGCGCACCGCCTCGCGGGCATCCGCGTCTACCGCCACGTGCTGGGCCGCGCGGCGGCGCAGGACGAGATCGTCTTCGCCTCCGGCGCGGGCGGCGCGCGCGGCGTGCCCGAGTTCGTGTTCCCGTCGATCGTGGTGCCCGAGAACTCCACCCATGCCTACGCCATCGCGCGCAACGGCGTGAGCCGCGACCTCGCCGTGCACACGACGCCGGTGCGCGAGCTCGCGAAGGGCCTGCCGCGCTGGACCCGCATCTTCGACTACGACGACGGCGTGACCGCGATCCAGGCGTGGAAGGACGACCTCTACGCCCTCACGCACAAGGGCGCGCCGCTGGGCCGCGTGCTGCTGGTGAAGGCGGGCAAGGACGGCGTCTCGCGCCCGCGCGTGGCCGTGCCGGAGGGCGAGGCCGTGATCCTCGGCATGGCGCTCGCCGCCGACGCGCTCTACCTGCGCTCGACCGTGGGCGGGCTCGAGCGCCTGGAGCGCCTGAACCTCGGATTCGGGGCCTCGCGAACGCCGGAATTCGTGAAGACCGCCTTCGACGTCGCGATCACGCAGATGGTCACGCACCCGGAGCGCCCGGGCGCCGTGCTGCACCTGCAGGGCTTCCTCGAGCGGCCCGTCGTGGTCGCGGTGGAGGCGAAGACCGGCAACCTCAGGGACACGGGGTTGCAGCCGCCGCCCGCGGCCGATTTCACGGCGATGGACGAGGTGCGCCTCTACGCCCCGAGCCACGACGGCACGAAGGTGCCCGTGACGCTCCTCTACCGCAAGACGACGGTGCTCACGGCCGACAATCCCACGCTCCTCGTCGGCTTCGGCGCCTACGGGGCCTCGCTCACGCCCGTCTTCGACGCGAGGCGCCTCGCCTGGCTCGAGCGCGGCGGCATCATCGCCTTCGCCCACGTGCGCGGCGGCGGGGAGTACGGCGAGGCCTGGCACCGCGCGGGGCAGAAGGGCGCCAAGGAGAACACGATCCGCGACTTCATCGCCTGCGCGGAGTTCCTCATCCGCTTCGGGTTCACGAGCCCGCACCGGCTGGCGGCCGAGGGCGCGGGCGTGGGCGCCATCGCCGCGGCGGGTGCGGTCGTGCGCCGGCCGGACCTCTTCGCCGCCGCCGTGCCGCGGGCGGGCGCGCTGGACATGCTGCGCTTCGAGCGAGCTCCCGAGGGACCCGCCAACATCCCCGAGTTCGGGTCGGTGGCGACGGCCGACGGCTTCGAGTGGCTGCGCCGCATCTCGCCCTACCACCACGTGAAGGACGGGGCCGCCTACCCCGCGGTGCTCCTCACGGCCGGCGTGGGCGACCCGCGCCAGGACCCCGGCCAGGCGGCGAAGATGGCCGCGCGCCTGCAGGCGGCCAGCGCGAGCGGCAAGCCCGTGCTGCTGCGCGTCGACTGGCAGGGCGGGCCGGGCGCCTCGCGCAGCCGCCGCGACGAGGAGCGCGCCGACATCTACGCCTTTCTCCTCTGGCAATTCGGCCACGACGGCTTCGTGCCGCAGGCGCCCGCGACCGCCACCGCCCCCGCGCCCGCCCCGCCCGCCGCGACGCCCCCTCCCGCCGCGGCGCGCTGAGAGGCAACGGCGCTGTCACACGGCGGGGGGCGCGGCGCCCGCCTGTGCTGTAATGGGCGCCCGAAAGCCCGATGGAGCGGAAAATGGAATTGGTCCTGTGGCGCCATGCCGACGCCGAAGACGGCCTCCTGGACATGAAGCGCGCCCTCACCGACAAGGGGCGCCGGCAGGCTTCCCGCGTCGCGAAGTGGCTGCGCCCGCGCCTGGAAGGGCAGTGGGAGATCCTCGCGAGCCCCGCGGTGCGCGCGCGGCAGACGGCCGACGCGCTGGACCTCGAGTACGACGTGCAGGTCGCCCTCGGCCCGGGCGCCAGCGAGGACGGGCTGCTGCGCGCGGCCCAGTGGCCGCAGAACGGCCGCAACGTGATGATCGTGGGCCACCAGCCCACCCTCGGCCGCATCGCCGCGCGCCTGCTCACCGGGCACATGGGCGACCTCACCATCAAGAAGGGCGCGGTGTGGTGGTTCTCCGGCAAGTACGACCGCCACCTCGGCCTCAGCGAGACGGTGCTGCGCGCCGTGATCGGGCCCGATCTCGTCGATTGACCGGGGGGCTTCGCGGGGCGGGGTTTTCGTGAGGGAAGGGGGTTTTCATCACGGAGAGCACGGAGGGCACGGAGGGCACGGAGAAGGGCCTCGGGTGAATGCCCGGGATACTTCCCCCATCGGCGACGTCCCCTTGGCCCCCGGGGGGTTGACCTTCCCACGGTGGGAAGGTGGAAAGTGACGCTGTCACCCATCCACCAGGAGCACCGTCGTGATCGAAATCGCCGTCCCCGACATGACCTGCGGCCACTGCGCCTCGGTCATCACGAAAGCCGTCAAGGAATCCGATGCCGCCGCCCGCTGCGAGATCGACCTCGCCGCGCGCCGCGTGCGCATCGCCAGCACGGAGCCCGCCGGGGCCTTCGTGGAGGCGATCGCCGAGGCGGGCTACTCGCCAGCCGGGAGCTGACCATGGTCGCCGTGCCCGCTCCCGGCTCCGTGAACCTCCTCGAGCTCAAGGTCGAGGGCATGACCTGCGCCTCCTGCGTGGCGCGGGTCGAGA
>Ga0154020_10006364_pt1 | contig 13819 bp, 4 predicted proteins | sample Klosneuvirus_201_FD_109709 | JGI IMG/M metagenome (GOLD analysis project Ga0154020, IMG submission 109709) | Active sludge microbial communities from wastewater, Klosterneuburg, Austria - Klosneuvirus_20160825_MG | ecosystem: Engineered > WWTP > Aerobic digester > Activated sludge | place... | reverse complement strand
GGTGCGCCCCTGGCCCTTGAATTTGGGAAATTTGAGCACGCGGATTTTGCCCGTCGCCAGATCCACGCGCACCGGCAACGGTTCGGGCCGCGCAAACGCGAAGTCGTCAATGTAGTAGTCCTGGTCAATCGGCCACCACGTCGTCGGATTATGCAGCGCCAGCCGCGTCGTCGAACCGTCGGCGTAGGTCACGACGACTTCGCCGTTGTCGAAGCGGCTCTTCATGGCGTCGGTGGAGCCGGCCAACAGGAGGAATGCGTGCGATGATTTGCCCGCCAGCGGCACGGAGAGTTCGCGCGGATAATTCTCCCACTGCGAGACGAACGCGATGTTCTTTGCGCCCACTTCGCCCGGCGTGGCCAGCGGCACGCCGTTCGGCAACATTATCTTACCGCCGGCCTTCGCAGCCAGCGCGCGCAACCCGGTGTCGTCCACTTCAAACGTGTCTTTGGGATGACACCAACTGCCGATGCCTTGCTTGGGCATGGCCAGCGACACAAACGGTGAACGCGGCGCGCGGTATTCGTTGCGGAAAATCTGCGTGATCGCGTCGTTGAAGTGCGGCGCGAGATCGAGCGGCTCCAGCTTCGCCGCGATGGGCGCGCTCCAATCCAGCGGCGGCGCGGCGGATGCGGACGCGCAGATCGCGAACGTCACCGGCTGCCACCAGTTCAACTCGCCTTGTTTCACTTGGGCAAACACAGTGCGATGCCCGGGCGTTCCGGTGGCGTGGCCCGTGAGCTGGCTGCCGTCCACCCGCGCCGTGCTCAACGCGCCCTGCGGATCGGCCAGCGCAGTGAGGGCGGCCGGGCTGGCCGCCGTCACGCTCCCGCCCGCCGCCACGGCCGGCAACGCGAGCGGTTGCGCCGGACTGTCCCCGCGCCATGCGATGACGATGGTTTGCCGCGGCGCGGCGTCCGCAACGATTTCGATGCGCGGGGTTCCTACGCTGTCTTCCGCGTTGCGCCATTGGGCGGCGCGGCCGTTCACCGTCACGCTGGCCACGCCATCGCGCAGGGCGGCGGCGGAAAGCTTCAACTTGAGCGGGCGGGAAAAATTATTTTCCAGCGTGTAAGTTTCGCGCAGAGCATGGCGCTGAAAGCGGAATTCAAATTCCGGATGCCGGATGCTCGCGCGGTCCCATTCGGGCGGGAAGCCGGGTTGCAACGCGATTTCACCGGCGAGCAGATCCGGTTTCACGCCGAACAACCCTTCCATCAGCGTGCGCGACATCGCCCCCACGCCATCGCCGAAATCGCGCTGCGATTCGCTCCGTGTGGCGTCGAACCAGGTGCACATGCCCACATTGCCGGGACAGAGGCCGAGATACATGGAGTCCAGCAATGCGCCCTTGAAGAGCGGGAACGCGCCCTCGGGCCGGTTGGCCTGCCAGTAAGCCAGCGCCGTGTGCATGGTCTCCGCAAGCACGACGTTGTTAAGTGACCAGGTGTAAGGCATCCAACTCGTGGTGGGCATGGTGTAGCTGCCCGGCGGCACACCCGGACCGCGCAACGGTATGCGGGCGATCTGGGTATCCACAAAACGAGTCATCTGCCAGGCCTCAATCGGCGTGGGCACTTCTGAATCCAGTGTGTGATAAAAAGTCCACGCTGCGGCGTTGGGATGAACCAGTTGCAAACCGAGTAAGTCCTTCCACTCGGCAAACCAGCCACAATCCTTGAGCCAGAGGTGTTCCCTCATGCCCTTATCGATGAGTTCCGCCTCGTGTTCGTAAGGCGTGGCGTCCTTGCCGAGCAGCTTCGCCACGCGCGCCGCCATGCGGTTATGATACACGTTGTAGGCAGACGAATGTGTCGCCCCACCACCGTTGTAGGCGAGATCATCGCTCGCCCAGATGCAACAGTAAGCTTCGTAGAGCGGCAGTTTTTCCGCGCCGAATTCCCGCCGGAACAAACGTCGTTCCCACGCCAGGTGGCGCTCAATCGTGGGCCACATCCGCCGGGCAAATTCCAAATCGCCCGTCCACAGCAGATGGCGGAAGAACGCATCCACGCCCACGAGATTCATGTCGTAGTGAGACTTGGACATATCGCCGTTCGAGTGCAGCGCGGTTTCGTTGCGGGAAAGATTGGAGACTTCCTCGGGCGGCGGGATGAACTCCGGAATGGCGTTGGTGTTCTGCTGCTGGGAAAAGCCAGCAAAATGACGCGCCGTCCGATCGTGCCAGCCGAGCGTGTCGCCGGCGTAACTCACGCGCCAGCCCAACAATCGAACGCGCCACGCCACGCCACCGTGCAGGTAGGCATTCTGCCGATCGTCCCAAACCGCATCCGCCGCGATGTTCAGCGCCGCAACACTGGCATCTACGAAGGGATCGGGCGTCTCGACCGTCACGCGCTCGGCAAGGGCTTTGCGCGCAGATTCCTCGCGCGCGAACCGCGCAGGCAAATCCGCACTGCGCCAGACCTCCGCCTTCCCTCGCTTGGCGCTGACGCTGGTGCTCTGCGCCACCTCGCGATACGTGGCCAAAACCTCGTCCGCACGGCTGCCAGCCGCAAGCCGCTGCAAGCCAAGATATCTTGCCTCACGCCGGTCCAAGGGAATGCTACCGATGACAACCGGCTGCTTTGAGTCAGCATCCCGAGTCTCAAACAAACGCGCCGCGTCGCTCCAGTGCTTTGAATCTCCAGTCGAAAGTTTAGCCCCAATTGGCAACACGCCGCCGATCGTGCCAGGCTTGCCACGCACGGCGAAGGTGTTCTTCATGATCGCCACCTGATTGCTGGCGCATTGCTCGGGCCGCAATTGAAAGAACTTCCCCACAGGCTCGACCTCACAACCAATATCCCCATCGCGACGCCCCTTCATGCCGTTCACCCCGCCGAATGCGAACAGCAACTCGGGCCTGGCCGCACCTGAGTATTCCACGCGAACCAACATCCCCTCTTCAACTCGCGTGGCAACGACTGCCAACTGCAGTTCTCCATCCGCCCCGAGCAATGGATCACGAACTTCGTAGAGCATCATGCCCGGTCGGTAGCGGGTGACGACTTCTCGAGCCTCATGGAGCCATTTGGCTTTTCCATTCACACGCAGGCCAAACCGGAGGTTACCGCCCCGCCCCGGCAGATAGAGCGAGAACTCAGGCACATCGCCCGCATCGACTCGGAAGGGCGAACTGCCGCCGTAAAGCGGCCGGTTAAAAAGCTCCATGCCGTTCGTGATGACGAAATCCTTACCGATGGGAGTGTAGCGAAGTGGCCGGGAGATTTTGTCAGCGTCATCCACGTTCTGGGAGTGGAAGCCGCCGTCCACGATGTTGCCTTGCGCCGAAATGGAACAAAGCAAGAGAAACAGCAGCGGTATGTTCCACACTCGAAGCAGTATCCGATTAGGGCTCACCGGCATGATTTAGCAGGCTGCAGAAGCGTCACACATCAAATGAACATCTGAGGACGATCTCCTGGCAAGCCCACTTGCAAATTCTAGGCCCCGCGAAATGAAGTCCCGGATCACGTGCCCGGCCACCTGATAACCCGCCGCCCACTCCGACCGCCGCTTGCCGCTGGCATCCGCGAAACTCCAATCGGAACGTGGAAACGTCACACTTTCATGGCGCGACCTGAATTCGATAGAAGAATTGCCCCCCCGGCACGATCACATCCGTGAACGTCAGGGGCGTGCCCAAGCCATCCTGAGGCAGGCCGATGTTCTGCCAGTTGGGCGCAGAGATTGAGGCCGTCCGCTGGAGTTGGTAGCTGTGCCCCACGTAGCCTTGGATGGTTAGCGTCATGGTAGAGCCGATGATGCCAGCAGACGTGATGGTCGTGCCGCTCGAATCAATCACCACCCCGTTGTTGATGAAGTTCGCGGGCAAACCTTGCGCGCCGGTAAGCAGGTCCAGCAACCCGTTGTTCACGAAGGTGCCGGTGCATTGCAGACCCGTGCGATAGACGAATTGCATCGTGCCGTTGTTGGTGACATTGCCGTTGATGACGAGATTGCCGGGCGCGCCACAATCAGCCTGAACCAGGCCGTCATTGATGAAGTCGCCCGTGATCGTGCCGCAGCCAGTCAACGCGCCGCCAGGATGAATCTGCACGGTGTTCGCGGTAATGTCGCCTGCCAGTTGCAACGTGGCCGCATTCGAGACGACAACAAAATTTGTGGTAGTGAGACTGCCGGTGAGTTGCAGCGTGCCGGCGCCAACGCGCGTTGGGCCGCGGCAATTGCTGTCGCCACTCAAGGTCAAAGTGCCGCTGCCCACTTTGGTCAACGCGAGCAATTGCGCCCTGCCGACATCGGTGTTCGTTCCGGCAAATGTGGAATCCAGGTTCAGCGCGCCGATGACGAAGGTCACAGTGCTGCCGGGGTTGTTTGTTTGGTCGGAAGAAGTCAGCGTGGTGCGCGGCCCGCCACTGAGAGCACCGAGATACGCCGTGCCGCCGCCAGTCGCCCGCGTGTAAACGAAGGCCGCGTTCGTGCCGGCATCCATCGTTCCATTCGGCACGCCCCAAGTGCCAGACTGGTTGAAACGGAAATTGCCCGAGCCGTTGCCGAGCGTGATGACGCCGGTGAAATTCGCCGCGCTGCCCCCGAGGGTCAAAACGTTGCCGGTCGGTGGGGCGGCGGTAAGCACGCTGTTGCCCGATAGCGCGCCGGCAATGGTGCTATTGCCTGAGTTGCCGATGGTGCTGGGAGCGATGACAGAAACGGGATTGCCCAACGCGCCGCCGTTGACGAGCGTGAACGTGCCGCCGTTCAATTCCAGAAGGCCCGTGCCGATGGACGCGCCCGCATTGCCCAACGTGATCTTGCCGGCGGACAGCGACACCTGCCCGGAGAACTGGCTGTTCGTCGTGTTCACCGTCAAAGTGCCCGCGCCGGCTTTGATGAGCTGCGCCCCGTTCGTGATCGAGCCGCTGCCGCTGAACGTGTAGTTACTTGCGCTGATAATACTCACCGAACCAGGCAATACGGCCTGCGTGAAATTCACCGTCGGATTGGTCGCGCCGGTATTATCAAACGTCACGTTATCGCTGTCGGCAAAGGTCACGCTGACATTGTTGGTATCGCGCCAATTCGCGGTATTGGCGACATCCCACGCGTTGCCGCCATTGCCACCCCGCCACACGAGCGAACGGCTCGCGGGCAGAGTCACGGCAGCAGGCAGTTCCAAATTGACGTAGTCATACATGACATGATCGGACGCGGAGGACGAACGGCGCTGCAGCAACGTGATCGTGTTCGTGCCAAGGCGTAAAGACGAGAGCGGCACGGCAAAATAGCCGAGGCTATACTTCGCATGAATGACCTCGCGGATGAGTGCGTTTCCGCCGGCGCCACCGCCGGCTGTCGTCGGTGCAACCTCGCCAAGGACGGTGGTCTCATCGTTCACGAATACCTGCACCGCACCGTAGTTAATGCTGGCAAACGCGAACGTCATCGTGGCACTGCCGCTGGTGGGAAGATTCGTGAGCGTGAAATTGATGCGCCACTTCCACGGTGACCAGTTGGTCCCGACATTGTAGCCGGAATGGGCGTAGTTCCAGTCGTTCGTCCAGTTGCTCGTGCCGACGTTGAACGGGAGCGGATTCGGAAAAGCATTCGAGTAAGTTTCCCAAAGATACGGCGTCCAATAGTTCGTGCCGTGGCGAAACTCGCTGGCGCTCCGATCGGGAATGCCGATTTCCCAAGCGATCTGCCCGCCGGGATGCGGGACGTTCCAGGTGATATTGCCAAGGGCGTTCGTGGCCGCGGCGGAGACAGTGACATTGGTCTGCGAGAACTCGCCGACGGCGCCGGGCGTAAATGCAAACAGGATGAACGTGCCCGGGCGGACGTTCGGAATGACGAAGTTCCCGGCGGCGTCCGGACGCACCCAATACTGGTAACGTTTGGACTCAAATTGCCAATTGCCACCCGGATTAACCTGCGCGAGACCGATCCAAGTATTCGTGCCCGCTGCGAGCGCGGGCTTGAGCGGATCAGTCACGATGAATTTTCCCGACACCGCACCGCGCGCATTCGCCAGCGGATAATTGGTCATGCCCGTCAGCCAGACGTAGGGCCACGCGGCTTTTTCCGTTTGCACCTTCGCCTTGGCATCCGCCCAGCACGCATCGCCACCGGCAGCGTTGGTGTTGCAATAGAGCAGCCACGGACCGAAGAATTTGGTCCACGACTCACCCGCCGCAACGCTGATGCTCGACGCGTTGAAATGATTACGTCCGAGATGGATGTGAATGATGCCATCAGCGGGTGCGAGGTCCTGTTTGATCGGCCCGTCGTTGAAAAAATCATAACCACCGAACACTGCCCATACACCGAATTTATTCGGGTTGCTGGCGTGACCGTAGCACCCCACAGCTTCATACTCAGCTGCATACATGTATTTGCAGGTGTATTTACCGGCCCACAAACCCGTGTTGAGGCGCGTCACTTCACCGATACCCATCGTCGTGCCGGCAGCCAAGTCGGCAGCACTGGGCTTCTGCCAGTTGCGGATGTTATCCACGTATATGCGCTCGGTCTGGTCCTGCGGCATTTTCCAAACCATGCGCCACTCGCCGACTGTCGTGGCGGGATAGCTCGCGGGGTGGTCCAGTTCAGCATAAACGTAAAGCCCCGAGTCATTGCGCCCGAGCACGTAATGGATATCCACATTGAACCAATGCCTATTCGTCATGGTGCAACGGAAGCCCACGTCCACGCGATCCGTGGTGTTCGTCTTGATCCAATAAGCACCGTTGGCGGGATTCTCATAACTCGCACCGCCATCCACGCTGAAGTAGATATTGCCGCTCACGGTCTCCTTGCCGAGGTAAACCAGCGAGGTCACCTGCGCATTGCTCTTGGTGATCTTGGCCGTGACCGTGCCGTTGCCGAGGGTGAAGTAAGAGCCGTTGTCCGTCAGCGTGACGTTGCCAGCGCTCACCTGAACCAAACCAGCAACCAAGAAAACGCCAATCAGGAAATATTGTAGACTTCCACGGGTGAAGTCGCGTTGCGACCGGCTTGATTTGATAGATGTCATGGCAACTATTGGTTCACGGAACAAACTCATAAGCCCCTAAGTCTGGCACTGCGCCTTTGAACGGCAGACCGACGTTCACGCCTTTGTCGATGAAGCGGCTGGTGGCGCTCAATTTCAGAAACTTCAAGTCCGGCAGGTCACCGTTGGACTGGCGTGGTCCTAGAAAATCTCCGTCGGAAATGCTGATGAAATCCCCAGCCTCCGGTTCAAGGCCGAAGTCCCAAGAATTATTTCTGGAGTCTGAGTCCTGCAAATTCTTGAACTTGCCGGGATATGCCAAGTTGTTACGCAGTTTGTGAACCTTTTTGCCAGTCAGCTTTATATCGGAAAGCATGTCGAATGCCGCGCCGCGATTTTCGAACGCAGTATTGTTGAACCAATCACTGCCACCGTAGCTGTGATTCGCATAAAATCCCTGCGCCTTGTTTTTGATGGCAACACAATTGCGGATCGTGTGGCGCACGCCAGTGAAGGTATTGCCCATCTTGAAGCCCGCACCGTTGCCGCTCGCCGCCGGAGCTGCGCCACCCGGGGTGTAGCCCGAGCCCATCGCCCAGCATTTCTCGATGATGACGGGCTCTTCCTGCTTGAACCAATCGAAGCCGTCGTCGGAATTCCACCACGCGCGACAGCCGCGGAAAACCGTCGGCGGCCCGCCGTCCTGATAATGGCAGCCGAAGCCATCCGCGTTCTGGCCCGCGCCAGTCTTCGATCCGGGATCGTAATTGTCGTGCGAATCGCAGTTGAGGATCAGATGTCCGCCGTGACCGCCATCAATGAACAACCCAGGCCCGTTGTGATGATGCGTATTGCACTGCTCGACGATGTTGTGGCACGCGTCCTTGATCCAGATGCCGTAGCTCGTGCCGCGCGACGGAACATTGCAAACCTCCAGGCCATTCACGTGAATCCAGTCACCAGAAATGAGCAATCCTGCAATGCGCCCGCGGCCGGCTAAAGCCGATCCGTCAAGAATCGGAGTCTCGTTCGTATAAGCGAGGTAGCGAATCAGTCGTCCGGGCTTGCCGCTCTTGCTCAGTTCGACGCCGACGGCTTGCTTAGCAGGCAGCAGATACTTGCCGCCGCGAATGAACACCGTGTCGCCGGGCTGCACGCGTTTGTTGGCGGCGTTCAAAGTCGCCAGCGGCGCTTCCAGCGAACCCACGGCGGAATCGTTGCCGTTGGTGGCGACGAAGTAAATCGCCGCACGCGCTTGGCCGAGGTTCAGCAAGCCGGCAATCAGCACGGTCACCGATAGTTTGCAACGGATGGATTTCAGTTTCATCAAGAGGATTGGCAAGAGTGGATGATTCATTTCAGCTGTGATTCAAATTTATAGCGGCCCGATGCAACATTCAGGACTGCGCGCCCGTTTTCCCAACGCACCAGTTGGACGCCGGAAGCGTGCGCAAGGTTGCGACCGCTTTCGCGGACTGAATCTGCCGTTGCCGCCGGAAGACAAACCGTTGCCGTGGTATTCACAGGAATCTCAACGCGCAGCTTGAATTGCTTGCCATCCTTTTCCCACGCCGAGCTTAGTCTTCCCTGAATAGAGTCGTAGCTGCCCTTCGCCCACGTCAGCCCGCTGACAATCTCCGGCTTGATGATGATACGCTGGAAGCCCGGGCCGGACGGATCGGGACGGATGCCGAGGATGGATTGGTAAAACCACGCGCCGACCGGCCCGCCGAGCGATGGCATCATGGCATGTTCGCCGCGCCAGTTCTCCTTGAACACCCCTTCGTTCATCAGCGTGCCCCAGCCAGGAAAATCGCGCTGGTTCACAATCTCGGCGGCGAGGTCGGCGTGACCCACGTCCGTCAAGCATTGCAGCAGGAACGGTGTGCCGACAAATCCGGTGTTCAAATGATTCGTCGCGCCGCGCACCGCCTCCACCAAGCGCGCGACGGCCAGCGAACGCTCTTCTTCCGGCACTAGCCCGAGGCTTAGCGGAAGAATATACGCGCTCTGGCTGGTCTTGGACTTCGCGTAAAGCCCGGTGGCGGGATCGAAGAATCGTTTATCGAAACGTGAAGCAATTTCTGCGGCGAGCTTCGCATACGCTTGCGCTTCGTGCTCACGACCAAGAATTGCAGCGGTGCGACTCACGATGTTTGCGTAGTAAGTCCACGCGGCGGTTGAAGTCAGCGCCACCGGCGGTTTGGCAAGTCCCTGCCAGTCGCCCGTGCCCCATGCGAGAAGACCATCACGGATAGCGGCATCATCCGGCTGCGGATTCGGCAAACCGCGCAATGCGCCGCCATTCGCACCCACGCCTTCCTTCGCGCGTCGTCCCAAGAAATCCACATAACGCCTCATCGGCTCGTAAGCCTCGGCGAGGAAGTGGCGATCGCCGTAGTATTCGTAAAATTTCCAAGGCAGATAAACGATCATGCCGCTCCACCACGGATCGTTCCAATCGTGCGTCTGGAGGCCCGCGACGGGAACAATCGCGCCGAGGTAGCCGTCGGGCGTCTGGTTCGCCGCGAAGTCGCGCCACCAGTTGCGGTAGTAAGCCGGCACATCGGTGAGATAGACAGCGGAGTCCATCATGTTCTGCGCGTCCTGGGTCCACGCCTCCTTTTCGCGCGAGGCATCCATCGGCTGGCCGAAGTTGTAACTCAAATGCGTGCGCAGTAACGCGCGGTGCAGATCATTGAAAAAATCATTCGAGCACTCGAACTCCCCACTTCGCTCCAAATCCGTGTGCGCCACCTGCCAACTGACTTGCTCCACCTTTAGCGGTTCGTCCAGCCCGGTCACTACCATCTCGCGCGGTCCGACGTTGAAATAAAATTTCGGCTCGAGCACCTCCGACTCGCCACCGCGCAAAATAAATTCCAGCGGCGGCAACGGGAACTTGTCGCCAACCAGGCCAGTGATAGAAATCTTCTGCCCCGCCCTGCCCTGCACCACCAACTGCGGCCAGCCAGCATCTACCGCATCAAAGAACGCTTTGTATCCCTCCACGCGCGACGGCTCGATGGCGTGCTGCCGACGCACAGGTGGAATTGCTGAAACCTCCAGTCGCCCAGGCGGCGCGGGGAACACGGCGACGGAACTCCAGTTCGTCGGCGCAATACGCAAATCTTGACGCTCGCCCTTCCAAAGGTCGTTGAACGTGATCGGGCCATTCGACCAGCGCCACGTTTCGTCCGTGCCGAAGAATTCGCGCGAGCCATCGGCGGATTCCACTTCGATCTCCAGCAGGAATTTTGGTCCTCCGAACCGTCCGAACCGATTATGGTAGCCCGTGCCACTCCCGGCGGGCACGACGACGGTGTCCGGACGCGGTCCGCCTCCAGCGATGGGCGGGCTATGCTGCCCGTTGCCCAAGACGGCATCGAGCGTGTGACCGCCTTGGGAGAGCAGCGGCGTGATATCGTGCGTGACGTAAAGCACGCGCCGGTTCAGATCGGAAAACTCCGGCGACAGCACCACATCGCCGACCGTGCGGCCATCAATCGTCAATTCCACCAAACCCAGCGCCGAGTAACGGGCGATCGCGCGGCGAACTTTCTTCGGCACGGTGATTTGCTTTTGCAGATAAACCGCCGGACCAGCGACGAATTGATTCGGCGGTGAAGAAATCCATTTTGCTTTCCACACGTCTGGCGCAAGCACGCCCATCGTCCAAGTTGCGGGTGAACTCCACGCCGCCGGTTTGCCCGCCGCATCCCACACACGCACTTTCCAAAACACCTGCTGCCGCGACGCGAGCGGCTTGCCCGCGTAGAGCACGCCGATGTTTTCCTCGGACGCCACCTTGCCGCCGTCCCACAAATCGCCTTCGTACTTTGCAAGCAGCTTGGCGGAGCTGGCAGCAAGGATTTGATACGCGGTCTGACGTTGACCGCGCTCGGCGGAGTCCAACTGCCAGATCAACTGCGGCTTCGCCGCATCCACGCCCAGCGGATTCACACGGTAATCACAGGTCGTGCGTATGACGCGCAACTCGCCCGCGTAAGCGGCCAGTGCGATGATCAGCCAGGAGAAAACCAACCCAATGCCCGTTCTGTTCGGTTTGCAGTTCATTTACCGGGCAGAATCTTGAAAACGAAAGCGCTTGGCGAAGGTGGTTGGCCGGCCACTTGAATCTTCAAACCGTCCACCGTGCGTTGCCACTTGACTTTGCCAGCATGGCCCAGCAACTGCATCTCGCCAATCGCTCCGGGATAATCCACCGAACCGGTAGCTAGTGATTTGATCAGCAGTTGCCCGTCCTTCGGCCAGACAAACGCGAAGGCATACAACGTATCGCCCTTGGTAGTGAAACGAAAATCCTGCATCGTGAACGGCTCGCGTTTGCCGCCGCGCTTCTCGCTCTCCGAACCCGACCATTGCGCCGGCCCTTCGCCGAATTTCACCCACGGACGTGTGCCGTAAATCGCTTCGCCATCGATGGCGAACCAATCACCCAGTTCTTCAAGAATCTTCACTGCTTCAGGTTTGAGCGAGCCATCGCCTTGCTGCGGCACGGCAAGCAGGAGGTTGCCGTTCTTGCTGACCACATCCACGAGCAGATGGATGATCTGCTCCGGCGTCTTGAACGTTTCGCCACGACGCGGAAACCAGTCGCCGATGGCCGTGTCGTTTTGCCACGGGGCGGAATAGATGTTGGTCTGGATGTAACGTTCGCAATCGAGGAGATAGGGCTGGTTGGTCACGTTGGGGACGAGGCTTTTGACCTGCGCTACGGCTTCGAGCTGGCCGCCGTTGCGCTGCATGTTCGCGTTGTAGAAATGCGGCAGGACTTCCATGCCTGCCTTGCCGAAACGCTCAAAGCGATTGTGCTGATCGTCGAAGTAGAGCAAGTCGGGATGATATTTGTTGATGAGATCTTTGGTGCGGTTCACCCATTGTTGGATGTAGGCAGGAGATTCCTTGTCTCCGGCTTTGTAAGGTTCGCAATAAAGCTGGCGCGGATCGTAGCCCTCCCACCATTTACCTTGGCCATCGGCGAGCGTGAGCTGACCATCGTAGGGAACGCCCTTCAGCGCGCCGCTCGGATCGCTTTTGTGCGCTGGCTCCCACCAATACCATGAACGCGCATTGTGGATGCTGATGCCAAGACGCAGTCCTTCATGCGCCGCCGCTTTGGCCCACAACCCCACCAAATCTTTCTTCGGCCCGATGTTCACGGAGTTCCACGGTTGATACGCGGAGTCGAAGCAATCGTAGTTGTCGTGGTGATTGGCGAGCGCAAAAAAGTATTTCGCCCCGGCCCGCTTGAACAATTTCATCTGCGCGTCGGCATCAAATTTCTCCGCCTTGAACAACGGGAGGATGTCCTTGTAGCCGAACTGCGATGGATGACCGTAATTGGTCGTGTGAAACTGGTAATTCGCGTGCTTGGGCAGATACATGTTGCGTGCATACCAGTCGCCTTCGCCGGGCACGGCCTGCGGTCCCCAATGCGACCAGATGCCGAACTTCGCGTCGCGAAACCATTCCGGCACACGATAGTTCGCGGCCATGGATTGCCACGTGGGCGCAAAGACGCCCGTCGCGGTCGGCAGATTGGTGGAAGGAACTGGATTTGGCGCGGCGCTGGCCGTGATGGCTGCGAGGCCAAGGGCGAGAACTGCGTGCGAGAGTAGTTTCATAATTAGATTTTAGAGGATGGTTCTATAATTTGGTTTGAACCCGGATCAGTTCCACGCCATGCGGGGGAATGGTGGCGGTGAATTCATTCGTGAAGACGCCGAGGTTTTTCTGCCGCCACAAGTCGCGAACAGATTGCGTGCCTTCAAGCTGAAGCGAACTCCACTTCACGATTACGCTCGCCGGTTGCTCCGAGCGATTGAAAAAACCCACCGCACGCGAGCCATCCTCCATGCGCTTGGCCCAGACTTCCGTTTGCGCTTTATCGTCCTGTGCAATGCGCGATGCCTGCTGACCGAGCGGGTCTTGGTTCACTTCGATCACTTCGTCATTTGTCAGCAACCCGAGCGTGAACTCATCCAGCTTCCTCAAATCGCCGCCAATGATGAGCGGCGCATTCAGCAGGCACCACAGACTGACGTGCGTGTATTGCTCGTCCGGCGTGAGTCGTGACGGCGTATTACGAACCATCACGCCTACCATCAGCATGTCCGGATCATTCCAGCGGGCGGGTCCGGAAAACTTTTCCAAGCCCGCCTGACCAAATCCGTAGCGCGACACGGTTTCCCATTTATCAATGATATCACGCGTCGTGCGCCAGGTGTTCGCGCCCGCGTCGGCCGCCCATTCTGGCGAATTGCCCATGCCGTATTGGCAAAAGCTGAACACAATGTCGCGCTTAGTTTTTCGCAACGCGTGCGACATCAGTTCATAAGGCTTGCGCGCTTCATCCACGCTGTCGTCCTTGGCAATCTGCTTGTAGGAGCACCAGTCATACTTGAGGAAATCAAAGCCCCAGTCCGCGTAAGCCTGCGCATCCTGTTCCTCGTGCTGATAACTTCCAACGAAGCCGCCGCAATTCAGCGGACCGGGCGAAGAATACAAACCGATTTTCAGTCCCTTCCCATGCACGTAATCGCAGAGGGCCTTCATATCCGGAAAGCGTCCGTTGGATCGGATGCGTCCATCCGGTTCACGCGGTGCGCCATTCAGCAACGGGTCTTTCGCGGCCGGATTCATCGTCCAGCCTTCATCCAGATTGAGGTAGCTCCAACCGTGATCAGCGAGATCGGACTTCACCATCGCGTCCGTCTGCTCACGGATGAGCTTGTCGCTGATCGCCAGACGAAAGCCATAATAGGTGTTCCATCCCATCGGCGGCGTGAGGGCGATGCGGTCGCCAACTTCGATGCGGAAATCGCGCTTCGCCACGCCCAG
>Ga0154020_10006362_pt1 | contig 13824 bp, 15 predicted proteins | sample Klosneuvirus_201_FD_109709 | JGI IMG/M metagenome (GOLD analysis project Ga0154020, IMG submission 109709) | Active sludge microbial communities from wastewater, Klosterneuburg, Austria - Klosneuvirus_20160825_MG | ecosystem: Engineered > WWTP > Aerobic digester > Activated sludge | place... | reverse complement strand
TTCCTTGTTCCTTGTTCTATATTCTATATTCCTTGTTCCTTGTTCAATATTCTATATTCCTTGTTCCTTGTTCAATATTCTATATTCCTTGTTCCTTGTTCGATATTCTATATTCCTTGTTCCTTGTTCGATATTCTATATTCCTTGTTCCTTGTTCTATATTCTGTATTCCTTGTTTGTTATTTATTTATTTCCTATTATTGCAACATAAAATTGCCACTCCGTAGAAACGGAGTGACTTTTTAACGATTGCTTGCTATATGAAAAATTTAGATTCTCTTTATCTGCTGACGGGTTCAGCGTAATGGCTTTAACTGCCTTCTAACGATTGATTGTTCCTTTTTAACGATTGCTGCTTTTATGAACTACCATCTTTGTATAACAAATATAAGATGGGTATTTTTATACCCATAACCAACTTGTTGAGGATTTTATCATGCTGAAAGCATCTTTCCGGGATAAAACCCTTTACAGTAAAGTGTTTCCGTAAATTGAGTTAATGATGTCCAACCGCAGTACCGACATATTGTTTCAACTGATCAAATCCCTTGAAAAAGCGGAGAAGCGTCATTTTAAACTCTATATCAAAAGAAGTTCATCCCGCGAGGACCTTAAGATCATCCAGCTTTTTGATGCGATTGACAAGGGAAAGGACTATGATGAGAAAATGATCCTTAAAAAACTGCCCGGCATTGAAAAACCACAGTTTGCCAATTTAAAAGCCCACCTCTATAAAGAATTGCTGGCGAGCCTGCGCCTTTTGAAAAGTGCCGAAAGCATCGACCTGCAATTGCACGAACAACTGGATTATGCCCGTATTCTCTACAATAAAGGGCTGTACCTGCAGAGTTTAAAAATACTGGAACGGGTAAAGGACCTGGCCAAAAGCTATCACCAGGAAAGTTTTTTGATACAGGTTATTTCACTTGAAAAAAAAATAGAAACACTGCATATTACCCGCAGCGGGGAAGGAGCTGCCGACAGGCTTACTTCAGAAGCAAATGCAGTAAACCACCAGCGGAACGAGATCACCGCATTATCGAACCTGGCCCTGCAGTTATACCAGTGGTATGTGAAGCATGGGCATGCCCGTAATGAAAAGGATGAAAATGGTGTGCGGCAGTTCTTTAAACAAAACCTGCAGCTGGATACAAAAAGAATAAACGGATTTTACCAGTTGCTGTACCTGTACCAGAGTTATTGCTGGTATGCTTTTATCCGGCAGGATTTTTTGATGTATTTCCGGTACAGTAAAAAATGGGTCGACCTGTTCAAGAATGACCCGATGATGATCACCGTTGAAACGGGTCATTACATTAAAGGGATGCACAACCTGTTAACGGCCAATTTTGATCTCAGGAATTTTAAACAGTTTGATAAATACCTCGCCCGGTTTGAAAGGTTCACATTTTCCAAACCGGCTAACCGGCATGATAATTTCAGGATGCAGGCCTTTGTGTATTTAACCAGTGCCAGGATCAACCAGCATTTAATGAAAGGTACATTTGGCGAAGGCATAAAAATGATACCCGATATTGAAAAAGGCCTGGAAGAATTCTCGATGTATATCGACAGGCACCGGGTGCTGGTGATACAGTACAAAACTGCCCTGTTATATTTTGGCAACGGCGATTTTGAAGATTCAATTGACCAGTTGCAGAAGATCATCAATGGCCCTATGGATATGCGTATCGACCTGCAGTGTTATGCACGCCTGCTGCACCTGATGGCGCATTTTGAACTGGGTAATGATGCCATCATTGAATCACTGATCAAATCGGTATTCCGGTTCATGTCGCGGATGGAAAACCTGACGGTAGTAGAGGAGGAAATGTTCAGATTTTTACGCAATAATGTATATGAAACGGCCGCAAAATTAAAACCCGGTTTACATAATTTACTTCAAAACATAAAACAGTTTGAAAAGAACCGTTACGAAACACGGGTATTTTCCTACCTCGACATCATCAGCTGGGTGGAGAGTAAAGTGTATGATAAACCGATGAGTGAAGTTGTATTTGAAAAATATTTGAAGAGCAGGCACCGTTAAGTTTTTAACCTGCTTTTAATTTTTGTCCAGATAAATTTTGGCAACATTGGTTTCAGCATTTGGCCTGTATAATTTTTTGGAAAATCTTCTTTAATGCCAAATTTATCCGGTTCTTTTGTCGGACATGTATATGTTCCGAATAGTTTATCCATGACTGGTGAAATATTTGCGTAGTTTCCTGCGTCTCTTTCTATGTCGTGGTGCCAGTGATGCAACTCGGGTGATCCAATTAAAATTTTCAATGGCCCGATCGGTAGCCTTACATTGGAGTGAATGTAAATAGCCCAAATACCTCTGAATGCAACTATAACAGCCAATGCTTCCAGATTGAATCCCATGATAAAAGCCGGTAAATTAATAAGCCCAACTGTATAGATCGAATCTAAGGGATGCTCCCTGTGCGCCGCAAGCCAATCCAGTTGTTCAGCACTATGATGAACTTTATGAAACCGCCATAAAAAATCAACTTTGTGTTGAAGCCTGTGTCCCCAGTATATTAAAAAATCACTTAAAAAAAGGACTTCAATTGCCTGTAGCCAGATAGGTTGTTTTTGAATGAGCAGCCTGAAATGTACTGGTATTATATTATCAAGCCAAAAGTTGAAATAATTAAGCACCCACAAAACAAGGCTGCTCCAAAGTAAATATTGGCCTAAAAAATAACATAGATCAAGAACCCAGTTTTTCCGGAATATCTTTTGACCTTTTTTTGCAGGAAATACTTTTTCCATTGGAATAAAAACCAGTGCTAAAAAAAGCATGCTGGCCCCTGTTGCTATCAGTAAATATAAAAGGTTCATTTAAAGTAAAACAAGTTTGTATCTTTTAACTTAATGCTGTCAAGCTTTTCCTGAAATAACATTGGTAAGGGTTTGGCCAGCTTTCTTAAACTGTCCTGAAAGATTTCGGACCTTAAAGCAATTGCATAATATAGATAATCTCTCTTTCTTTTGTTTATGTGTAACGGGTTATTATCTGTTAATACAAGTGATTTGGACGATGACATACTCAATGGTTTTTCTGTATCTGTATTTTTACCTGCAGGTATTTTTCCACCGTTTGGGCTTGTTTGTATAGTTGGATCTGTATTAAAGAGAATTGAATTAAAACTGCCTGTACGGTAAAGTAAAAAAATGCTGATGAGTATTATAAAACTCAAAAGTGTAATTCCTTTTATAAATACAGTTTTGTTATATTTCATTACCTGTTATTTTCCTTAAATATCCCGATCCTTTCCTTATAACTGCTGTCCTGTGCAATAACCTGATTAAAAAGTTCTTCTGCATCCTCATTCCTGTTCAGTTTATATTTAATCATGCCGCAGTTATATGTGTAATTTAAATTTCCGGGATACTGGCTGTGCAGTTTTTCGTAATACATGGCGGCAGTTGTATAATTGCCCAGTTCATAATAATTACGGCCCAGGATATCTTCTGTAACGCGTCCACTGCTGAGCTCATTTGCTTTTTTATTATAAGGCAGTGCTTTTTCGGGATCGGCAAATGCAACATCATAATCGCCAAGGTAAATTAGGCCCAGGGCATTGTTAACGCCCAGTTCTTCCGGGTTAATGGCCGCTGCTTTCAGTAACCGGGTTAAAGCGTTTTGGGTTTTGCCGTTCTGCAGGTCTGCCCCGGCCATATTTACCAGGTAGCCATAACTGTTTTTTTCATAAACTTTTGCAGCAATGGTATAAAAATGGACAGCTGAATCGCGGTTCTGCATTTCTCCATAGGTTAATGCAATGTTGCGGTAGATCACGCCCCTGGTATCATCATCAAGCAGTGGGTTTTTAACAGCTTCGGTAAATTCCTGTAAAGCCTGTTCGTATTTACTTTCATTCATGTAATTGATACCCGCCAGGTTTTTTGCCATGGAATCTGATTTTGTGGGCACCTGTTTGCATGCCAATAAAATGATCAAAAAAATCGGGGTAAGCAAAATGACCTTTTTCATTGTATTGTTTGTTAATGATAACCGGGTGTATCAATACATAGTGCTGTAATATATCAATTATTTTTTCTAAAAAGGATGGTAAGTATCCTGGGTATTCCGCTGCGGTCATTGTCATCAAAATATTCGCTGATGCCGTTTATATCAAGATCGTATTTTTTGGCAGCTTCCACAAAGTCGGATATATGATGATTGAAACAGGTTACCACCTGTTCGCCTTCTGTGGTTGTAAACCTGGCTTTACTGCCGGTATACTGTTTAAACGGATGCAGTTCGCCGATATATACAAAACCCTTTTCAGCGATCACTTTTGATACCTTGTAAAAAACCGGTTCCAGGTTTTCAATATGTTCCAGCACCAGGCTGAAACTTACCAGGTCATATTTTTTGTTCACAAAATCCCATTCCTGCAGGATATCTGCCTGCAGGAAACTGACTTTATCTGAATGTATTTTTTCTTTTGCCCGGGCAAGCATTTCATCTGAAAGATCTACAGCAGTTATTTCGGTTGCTTTGGTAAGCAGCCAGGCTGTGTTTTTGCCGGTGCCACAGCCAATTTCAAGGCAACTGTCAAAATGGATGGTTGCTAAAGTTTGCTGTAAGGCCAATGCTTCAAGGTCACGGGTCCGGTTGATATTTGTATCGTACTGTGATGACCAGCTGTTGTATGCTTTTTTTGTGTTCACGGGCGTCCGTTTTTGTCAATGTATTAAAATGCCGGAAGCATTTATTTGAACAGGCCCGAAAAGAACAGCTTCATCTCATTCCAGGATGCCGTATCGGCTGCTGCATTATACGCAATCGGAATTTTAAATTTTTCACCCACAGCTGTTGCATCGGGGTTTGAAAAGGCATGCGTGGCGCCTGCATAACTTTTAAAAGTATATGCTGCACCAATGGAATCCATTTGTTTTTTAAATGCAGCTACTTCAGTTGCCGGCACAAATTGATCATCATCTCCATGCAATACCAGTATATTGGCTTTCAGTAAATTTTTATCTGCAGGCGTACCCATTAAACTGCCGTGAAAACTAACGATGCCTTTCAAACCTTCTCCCATACGGGCAATATTCAGCAGAACACCACCTCCAAAGCAATAGCCAATGCCGGCCATGTTTGCAGTATCCACCTGTGTGTATTCTTTTAATTTATTTACGGCCGCATCAAAATGTGCTTTTGCCATGACCGGGTTCTGGTAAAACGGTGTGGCTAAATTCCCGGCATCAGTTGGGTTATCGGCACGTTTGCCATTGCCGTACATGTCAACAGCCATCGCAATATAACCCAATGCAGCCAGTTCTCTTGCACGTCTTTTGGTATAATCATTTAAACCCCACCATTCGTGTACAACAAGTACAGCCGGGCGTTTCCCTTCTGTGTTCTCATCATAAACGATATAGCCATCCATGGTAAGGCTGTCAATTTTATAACTGATGTTTTCTTCTTTTAATTTGGGGGCTTTTGTTTCTGCAGATTTTTCCCCGCTGTTGTCATTACAGGAGATCAGAATGAGTGCAACGAAAAAAATCGCCAGTCCATGTATTATCTTTTTCATAAAAAAAATTTATAGGTTTAATAACAGCAATGCTGCCGGATGGTTGTGTAAATTACAAAATTATTTATGGTAAAAAGTGCAGGATGGTTTTTGTGGAAAGAATGGTTGACTTTTTATTGGCCCTTTGAAGCTTTCCCGGACTGACCTCGCCCCCAAATCCATTCCTTTTGGAGATGAAGTTTATAGTTAATAACCTGATTTTTATTTAAAATTTGAATAATTTTCGGGAACGGCAAAATTGAGTGTCATTATACCAGCCCTGCTTATTGCTTGGCAGTTTCAGCTGTTTCTCTTTTTTTCTGTTCTGCAAGTATATTATTTAAAAATGGTACAGTTTGTTTTTCTATTTCGGCTTCCGCTATATCCATGGCCTTCGGGTTCATCACCAGTTGTAACCATGGTTTAGGTGCATCAAAATTATAACTGCCAAAAACAATTACAGGTGTACCTTTAACCCGGATACTTTCTTTGTCGCCCAGGATCCACTGATCGGCCCAGTCGTACAGGTAGCGGGCATCTTTTTCCCGGAGTCTTAAACATGAATGTGATACAGGATAACCGGGAAGCTCATACTGGTGCCAGCCAACACCCAGCTTATTTTCAATATTAAAGTTCCACAGCAGTTCCCACTCATCATTAAATGTACTCGTTGTTTTTTCTGATTTCCAGTTGGCATAAAAAAGACCGGTTGGTGTTGGATCTTTTTTTCTGCCCATATTGGTTGGACCGGTGTGGATCAACACACCGTTCTCGTAAGTGGCAAATGTTTGAGTGGGGTAGCTGAAAAAAATGATCTTTTGAACAGCATCCAGGTAATTTACCTGGAACGGGAAATGCATGTAATAAGCAATATCACCGTCCAGGTCTGCGGGAATTATTACTGAATCCATTTTTGCAAAATTTGCGGCGTCTGTACGGTTCACTGCATAAGCGATCTGCAAATGAGCATCTGCGCCTGTGTGAGCAGCCAGCCATTGCTTTGCATTGGCAAATTGATAGGTAATGGTTTTGGGCTGTTGCCGTTGCGGTATTACTTTAACAGCAGTTTTTTTTTGCTGTTTGCATGATATAGTACACAACATACTTATCATCAAAATCAGGAGGAGGTTTTTCATTATGTAAAAATGAGTCCATTTTTTCTCATAACGGTTACAAAATTTACAGACTGATTTATATCATTCACACATATAAACGTTATTTGAAATTTGCAGCATTGCGGTGATCCTGGTCTGTTCACCCGGTTGGAGAAATATATATCAGGCAGTACCTGTGCCTGTTTATTTTTTTTGCAGTTCCTTAGCGATCATTTCAATTACACTGCTGGTCTCTTTTCCGAACATGGGAGCAGCCCATTCTGCAGGTTCAGACAGGTTGGCAAGTACCAGGAACAATGCCAATCCTTCTTCCTGCGACCAGGATCTGCCGCCACGCCTTACGCCGGGCAATGCAAGCTTTTTTGAAATGGCCCCGCCTTCAGGATGTATCAGCCAGGCGTACATGGAGTATTGCCCGATGCCTTCCATACTGAGAAAAAAATCATCGATCTCTTTCAGTATTTCCAGTTCACGGGTAAAATAAATATCCTGCCTGTTTCTGAGCATTCCCAGTGCCTGCGAGATCAATTTCTTTTGTTTACTCTTTTCTTTCACTTCAGCAGCATCATAAAGCAGTTTTACTTCCCGGCGAAACTGCAGGTTATACTGCGTATCCGCTTCAAAATGATCCTGTACAATATCATCAGAGAAACCGGTTTTGAAACTGTATTTATTTTCATATTCGGTCATCCTCCTGCCAAAATTCATCATTTGCTGGGTGTGTGAAAATTCGTGCAGGAATACACCTGTGACCAGGTTGTCGAGCCCCAGTTCTGTGCTGGTTACACCTGCATTTTTCCAAAAATCGGGGAGGGGCATTACAAAGAAAGCAGTTTGTCCCAGGCTGTCCAAAGGCGAAGCAAAAGACATAAGGCCAATGGGTACAATTTGTTTATCGGGCAGTGTGACAGTACCCTGGTGTTTTGCTTTTTTCCATGGCAGTACCTGGTTAAATATTTTTGGGCCATCCACCACTTCTCCAACCGGAATTGAAACCGGGGAAGTAGCATATACGTATTGTTCATCGAAAAATAAAAAATCAACAGGCTGCATGCTGTTGATATCATAGATCTTTTTGCTTACCAGTTCCCAGGCCGAAAACCATTTATCAACTTTGAACAGGGAAGTATCTGTTACCTCGTTGCTGAAGATGTTTGCTTCATTTGCATTTGTTTTGGCAGAAACCAGTAATATCCAGATCACGATCCCATAAAAAATACCCTTCATTTTTTTGATTTATTTCAAAGTAACTATAGTTTTTGTGCAGGTAAGCATACCGGTATTATTGCTTTATTTTCAACTGCTGCCATTTTTGTTCATTCATATTATCATCCAGGTTTGGGTTATAGTCCTGTAGCTTTGTGCCAATATATTCGCCGTTGCTGTTCATCCAGTACTGGTTGGCACCGGCTGCTACCTTATAACCTTTGCCTGTATTGGGATCAATCACATTGGTGCGTTCGTAAATTCCGTCAATGAACTTTTCCTGGTTCTTATCGCTTGCAGCATTTCGTTCCCGCCAACCGCTCATGATGGCATCATTGATGGCATTGCTTTTATTTACAAATGCCTGTTGCTGTGCTTCAAAATTGGCCTGGTTCTGTGCCATGCGCTGGTTGTGTGCGGCCCAGCTTTGCCCTACCCGTTGTGCTTCCTCCCGGTTATATACCATGATCGGTTCCAGGTTATACCGCATATTTGACAGGCTGAAAATGTATTGCTTCCTTGCGGCTTCAAAATGTGCAGGATCAACCTCCAGTCCAGATGTTCTGTAATACCAGTACTGCATACTCTCGCTTGAATGAACAGTAAGGTGCATCAGCAAAAAGTATGGTTTGCCGTCATTTGTTTTCCAGTCGATGCCAAAGGCGGCAACATCCGAACGGCTGGGCAGGGCTTTAAACAACTGGTCGCTATACCATTTGTCCAGTTTAGAAATTTCGGGGATCTCTTCATACTTCACCAGTTGCAGTCCGTTGCTTTGTCCCCAGGGTACAAAATCCTGCTGTATCAGTTGCTCTATCCCGGGCATGGCCCGCATTTGCTGTCCGCCCTGCTGGTAGGCATATTGAAGGCTTTGATCATAATTCATCATAAAACTCTTTAACGGGTAATCTGTAACTTTAATGCCATTGGGCCCGGTTATGGAAGGGCCGCCATTGCTGCCGGCAGGTTGTATCTTCCAGGAAGAAGGTATTGGCATGATAGCAGCAACCATACCATTGGATTGCCGCAATTCGGTCATCACCAGTTTTTCCCAAAAACCTTTGCCGGATACCCCCGGCTGGCCTCCTTCATCAGACATTATTTCTTTATTTCCCGGCGTGCCGGAACCGGTTTCATTTCCTGTGCTGCCGCATCCGGAAACTATGAAGACCAGGACAGTCAGTAAATATGCTATGCGTTTCATAAAACATTTTTTTTTCTGTTCATTGCCCGGTAAAGGCAATTTTGTATTGGAAATAAATGTAAAAATAATTCCTGATAAAATATATAATCCAATTGGATTACCGGCGAGTATGAAAATATTATGTATTTGCTTTTTTCTGAACCGCATTAAAAATTGATCACAGAACAGCTGGTTGTGAAAAAGGGCAAACACATGTAGCAACTTTTTGTACCTGTTTAATTAATTAAAATACGACCTTGAATCAACAGTGGTTCAGTTTCGTAATGTTAATTTTCTGATGGCAGCAAAATGAGCCAGCAGAACAAGCGGTACCACACAGCACGGTAACCAAACAAACGGGAAATAAAATATAGCTGTATTGGGCTGTTCAAAAGCAAATTGCTGAAATGCTGATGGGGCCGATAAAACAGCATGAACTACAATATTCAATACCAAACCCAGGCAAATAATATTCCAAAACAATAAAAAGGTTTTGCTGAAAATGGGTTTTACAAATCCAAAATAATATACAACCGGTGCTGTAAGTCCGGCCATGATGTCAAAGTTCCGCCCTTCAAAGGTCATAAGCTGCGGTATGCTTTTGTGCAGGAAAAGCCAGTACAGGCAAATTTCAACCGGGATTCTTACGATGTGTAACAGGGTCAGCATTTTAATATCAAGGCTGTTAATGAAGTTTTTACCTTTTGGCGTAATAAATAAAAAGATAATGAATAATAAAGCCGGTAAAGCCAGCAATGCAAACCTGGGCGGTATGGTATCTGTAACTGTATAAAATCCGGTAAAACTTAAAACAGCCTGGATCAAAAGCCATGATCCTAAGATCACTAAAGTAGTTACAGATCTTTGGGTTGCTTTATAAAACAGGAAAACAGTCAACCCTGTTGTAAGTATAAAAACGATGTTGATATAAAACGGTAAGTTACTGATCATAAACGGCAGTTAATTGATTAAGTGCTGCTCAGGCATAATGGTTTGATCAAACTTACTGAAACCTCTTTTTACATCATAATTTGGCAGCCTTTATTTTTTTCAGGTAGTTCCTGAATTCGGCCAGTCCCATACTGCTCAGGTTCTGTTCTTTGGTTACCATGGCTTTTTGCGCACTCAGTACGCCATACCGGGTATCTTTAAAGCCATCAATATTATGTGCATCGGGGTCGATGGAGATCATCACATTTTTTTCCAGGGCATAATCAATATGCCGCCAGTCAATGTCAAGCCGGCTGGGATGAGCATTCAGTTCTATTACCACCCGGTTGGCTGCACAGGCATCAATGATCTTTTTATGATCAACGGGATAACCCTTCCGGCTCAGCAATAAGCGGCCGGTCATATGCCCGAGTATGGTGGTGTATGGATTTTCAATGGCAGTGATCAACCGTTGCATGGCTTTTTCTTCGGTCATTTTTAAAATGCTGTGTACCGATGCGATCACCAGGTCGAAGGTTGCAAGCACTGCATTGGAATAATCCAGGCTGCCATCATATAAAATATCGCTTTCAATACTTTTGAATATGGTAAAACCGGTTAGTTTATTATTCAGCTCATCTATAAGCTGGTGCTGGGCACGTATTTTTTCTTCATGCATCCCCTGTGCATAAAAAGCGCTTTTACTGTGATCGCTGATCACCAGGTATTCAAAACCCTGTTCTTTGGCGGCAAGTGCCATTTCTTCGAGGGTATTACTGCCATCACTCCAGTTGCTATGGCTATGAATGATGCCACGGATGTCTTCGGGTTGTATCAATTGTGGAAGCGGGCTATGGGCAGCCCGTTCAATAATTGCTTTTGTTTCCCGTAAACAGGGAGGAATAAAATTGATATTTACCTGTTTAAAAACAGCAGAATCATCTGCATTTGCTGTGCCCGGAAAACTGATGCCCGGGTATTTTTTTATAAAGGCTTCGGCAAAATCCGGGCCTGCCCCGGTAAAAAACAGCTTTTTGGCAACAGCTTCAGTTCCTGTATAAAGCCTCAGTTTTAGTCCGTTCAGCAGTTTGTAAAGCAGGTTACCCGGGTTTTCTTCCAGCAGTTCGGGCGGGTTGGCTGTTTCAAATTTTGGTTTAATGTTTTCGTTGGTACTGTTAACTACATATTCCAGTTCATATATGATTTCAAGTTGCCGTTTATAAGCCCCGGTTATATGTACATTTTCGGGCAAAAAAAGCTTTTGCAAGTAAGTGGTAATTTGTGGCTCAACGGCTTCAACCTGGTAATATAAATAGCTGCCCTGGTTGCTGATATAAAACTCGATCGATTCTTTAACATTTTGCTGCGTTTTTTCACCAAACCCTTTATATAATTTCAACCGGTTCTCTTCACAGGCATATAAAAGTTCGCCGATACTTTCTATTTCCATCTCTTTCCAGATGGTTGAAATTTTTTTAGGGCCGATACCTTTTATGTTGAGCATTTCAATTACACCGGGCGGTGTTTTTGCAATCAATTCCTGCAAAGCAGTCAATGAGCCGGTCTCTAAAATTTCAATGATCTTGTTTGCTGATGATGCACCGATCCCTTTTATGTCAGCAATTTTATTGGTGGGTGTTTCACTTAATTGAACCGGTAATATTTCAATATTAAAAGCGGCCGAAGCATAGGATTTTGCCTTAAAATTATTTTCTGCATGGATGTCCGTTAATTTGCTCAAAAGGCTGAAAATGTCCGCAATTTGGTAATTATCCATTTTTTTAAATTGTCCCGGTAAATGTAGGAAGAATAAAAAATCCGGCGTTTAAAAATTAATTTCCGTTCGATTTTATAAAAAAAATCGCTTGAAAACTACATTTTAAAATCCGGGAAAAATCGTAAAAATCATACCGGTCTTTCACAAAAATTAAATCCGTTACGGATAAAAAAAATTGTTTTTTTTTGAATTATTCAGCAATGGTTTTTGTTGATAAACAAGAAATTATTCGAGGGCATTTTAAGCCGGGGATCGCTGTTGAGAATTGCCGAAAACCCGCTTTGGTAAAGGGTTTAAAAGAAAAAGTCCCGGTAATGTACCAGGACTTTAAAGATATTTTGCTTTTCAAAAAGCGATGCTAAATTTGTATTAGCAGCTTACTTCTTCTTAGCAGCTTTCTTCTTAGGAGCAGCTTTCTTTTTTGGAGCAGCTTTCTTCTTAGGAGCAGCTTTCTTTTTTGGAGCAGCTTTCTTAGCAGCGGCTTTTTTTGGAGCAGCTTTTTTTGCAGCTTTTTTCTTTGTTGCCATTTTTTAAAATTTAATTGGTTAGTAAATAATACTTAAAAGTAAAAATATTTTTTAAACTACCAAAATAAATATTAAAAAATTATGCACTGGCTTCAACGGCAGCAACTGAAACAACCGTCCTGTCGCCCCTCGTTTTTTTGAATTCAACCAGGCCATCCGTTAATGCGAAGATGGTAAAATCTCTTCCAACGCCAACATTTTTTCCGGGATGATAAGTTGTTCCGCGCTGGCGGATAATTATATTTCCTGCGATCGCCGGTTGCCCGCCATAAATTTTAACGCCCAATCTTTTGCTGTGTGAATCGCGGCCGTTCTTTACCGAACCTTCACCTTTTTTGTGTGCCATTTTTTAATTTGTTTATTCGTTAATCAGATAATCTGTTAATCCGTTAATTCGTTAATCCGGGAATTGTATTTACTAATAAACCAATTAACGGATTAACTTCTTTATGCTATTGCAGTTACTTTAATGTGTGTATACTGCGTACGGTGACCGTGTTTTTTACGGAAACCTTTTCTTCTTTTCATTTTAAAAGCGATCACTTTGTCGCCTTTGATCAGGTCGCTGATAATTTCAGCTTTAACCACTGCTTTTATATCCGAACCCAATACAACGTTTCCGCCGCTATCAGTCATCAATACTTCGGAAAACTCTACTGAGTCACCGGCTTTGCCCTCTATATGAGGTACGTATAAGCTGTCGCCTGCTTTCACTTTAAATTGCTGACCTGCTATTTTTACAATTGCTAACATAAAATTCCCAAATTTAGGACGGCAAAGGTAAGGGTTTAGCTTTAAAACCATGCTACATTTTTGAAAAAATATACACTTAAAATACGGGATTGGGGAAAACCGGCCCGATATAGGCTGAAAATCAGCCAAAACCTGCTTTATAAACAGTATATTCTCGCTACATTCGCCTCAATTATATGCGTTATATATACCGTTTTATACAGATCCTTTTCACAGTTTATGCCTTTTTGATCTTTATTGGCTTCCTGTTGCTGATATTTCCCGCTGTAGTGGCGGCTTCTTTTTTTGGCAGGATCAGGGGCGGGAACTTTATATATAAGCTATGTCACCTGTGGGCTGACTTTTTTTTACTCATGACGGGCATTTTTCACCGGAATATTTATGAAGTGCCCCATGACCGGTCGAAACAGTATGTTTTTGTGTTTAATCATATTTCCTATATCGATATACCGGTTATACTTAAAACCATCCGCCGGCAGCAGTTCAGGGTATTGGGCAAGGCCGAAATGGCTAAGATCCCGTTATTCGGGTTTATTTACAGGAGCGCAGCCGTGATGGTAGAAAGATGGGATGATGATAAAAGGGCCAAAAGTGTAATTCAGCTTAAAGCGGTTTTAAAAAAGGGTATTTCGATTGTTATTGCTCCCGAGGGTACATTTAATATGACCCATAAGCCATTGAAGGAATTTTTTGACGGGGCATTTAAGATCGCCATTGAAACCCAAACACCTATCAAGCCGGTATTATTCCTGGATACCTATGACCGGATGCATTATGGATCCATATTTTCCATGCA
>Ga0154020_10006361_pt1 | contig 13824 bp, 13 predicted proteins | sample Klosneuvirus_201_FD_109709 | JGI IMG/M metagenome (GOLD analysis project Ga0154020, IMG submission 109709) | Active sludge microbial communities from wastewater, Klosterneuburg, Austria - Klosneuvirus_20160825_MG | ecosystem: Engineered > WWTP > Aerobic digester > Activated sludge | place... | reverse complement strand
TTCTTTTCGATCCTGATCGCTGCATGTTACCTTTGCTGCTACCCGTGTCATGAGAGCCTCCTGCTTACGTTAAACAAACAGGAGATTACTTAAATATAACTATTTATGCAATTAAACACTAGTCTAGATACCACCCTTTTTGATAGGGGGTGGTATCGAATGGTTGTGGAGCCTTCGTTATCTCATTAACCAGAATCTCTGCACTAGCTGGTGCCATAGTGACTCCATAACGAAAGTGGCCACTGTTGATAAATAAATTTCTGATTATTGGGTGTCGAGCAATAGTGGGTATGTTATCCGGCGAAGCAGGACGTAACCCTGCCCAGTGTTGCTTTAGGGACATCTCGCAAAGTGATGGCAGAATAGTCTGTGCACGCATTAACAGATGATTCCGTGCTGATGTTGTTGTCTGTTTATCAAAACCAACATCTTCGAGTGTACTGCCAATGAGTAAATGACCGTCTCTGCGAGGGATGATATATAAATCATCCTGCACGAGTATAGTATGCACTGGCGGTATATCAAATTTGAATAACAGCATTTGTCCTTTAATCGGTTTGACAGCTAACTTGAGGGCGTGCACTCCGAATATTTCTTTGCTCCAGGCGCCAGCACTCACAATAGTGTAATCTGCAACAAACTCACCACACGACGAGGCAATGTTTTTTATTTGCTGGCGCTCAGTTTTAAGGCTATTCACTGCACAGCCTTCTATGATTTTTCCTCCTAATTGCGCAACTCGTTTAAGCAATGCGCGTAATAATCTTGGATTACGCACTTGTGCAATATCTGGCAAGAATAAAGCACGATCAAATGTTTTGCTGGTATGAATTCCAGTGTTGTTTCCAATGAATGGAGTGCCAAGTATTTTCCGTTGCTCTATTTTAATTTCTCTTCTTGAACACCACTGTCGTGCAGATTCAGCGTCATAGGGTGGCAATATCAGCATGCCGGATATTTCGTATTCCGGATCAATTCCAGATGCTTTGTGTAAAGCCGAAATCCAAGCCGGAAATTGTTTGGCGCTATAACTGGCAAGACGTGTAACATCATCGGAATAATCCCATGGGCAGAGCGGCGATAAAATACCACCGCCTGCCCAGGATGATTCTTGTCCAGCTTTATTGCGCTCAAGTATCGTAACTTTTGCACCTTGTTCTAATAGGCGTTCCGCCGTTGCAAGCCCTATGATTCCTGCACCAATGACGATTACATCCTGTTTCATGATGGATCTTGGCTGCTTTTATGACTATAAAGAATTGAATAAGGTGTCATGGCTGTGATTGTAACCTAGTGCAGTGCTTCACTTGAAACGGAAATTTCTCAGCCATTTCTTCAGCGATCAATCGCAAATCCAGATTTTCATGGAGCTTTGTGGAGTTGTTTAGCATCAAACATTGCACTTTGATTTGAAGAATCACAAAAACACTCAAGTAAATCTGGATTCTTACCGTAATTTCTAATAATTCTAGTTTGGGGTTAAAAGAAAAAAAGTGATTAGCCGAATCGCCAATATGGGTTTTACATTAATAGAGCTATTAGTTACGTTAAGTGTAGCGAGTATTCTGTTAACGATGGCTGTACCCAATTACCGAGTATTTGTACAAGATAGTCTACTGATAACACAAATAAATAGTTTTACTTCGGCTATGACGCTTGCGAAAAATGAAGCTATTAAAAGAAGTAGTTTTGCGACAATTTGCCCCAGTACGAATAGCGCAGGTTGTGCTGGTGTAACTACCTGGTCAAACGGCTGGATAGTTTTTGCAGATGCGAATAACGATGGTACGGTGGATGCGGGTGAAGAGATTATTCATGTCGGTTCGGCATTATCAGGCGGTAATACATTGTCATCCGGTCGTCAAAGAATAACTTTTGCAGCAAGTGGTTTTTCACTTGGTTCTAACACTACTTTTTCTTTGTGTGATAGTCGTGGCACGAGCGCCTCACGAGCTCTAGTTCTTAACAATCAAGGCCGCTTACGTACTGAAGTGGGAACAGGTGCCTGTTAATGAATCCTAGTCTTAATTCTACTGAATCAAGAAAGCAGTATGGTTTCAGTATGTTGGAAGTTCTCATTACTGTATTGATACTTTCATTTGGATTGCTGGGAATGGCGAGCATGGTGACCACAGGTATGAAAAGCAATCTCACATCGCATTATCGCTCAGTTGCGACGCAACAAACGCAGGATATCGCAGATCGGATGCGTGCCAATTTAGCGGGTGTGCGTAGTGGATCCTACGATGCACTCGAAACGAATATTCCCGCCAGCAATGATTGTGTTGCCGCAGGGTGTGACGCTGCTCAGATAGCTGTTTATGATCATGCGCAGTGGAATACAGCTAATTCTATATTGCTACCTGGGGGAGCGGGAACAGTAGCTGGAAATTTGGCGATCGGTTTTGTAATCACCGTCATGTGGACTGAAAAAGAAATGGGAAACACATTTGATCTTGGATGCTCAGGAGGCACGCCAGCCGGAACACGATGCTTCTTGACAAGGTTTTCTCCATGAAACTCGCACCAATATCACATCATATTTAAACAAACAACCGTATGAAAAATTATTTTTCATCCAAAACACAACAAGGCTTCACTTTGGTTGAGCTAATGATCGCTGTGACAATAAGTCTGGTGTTGCTACTGGTTATTGGAACAACCTTTGTGAGCACTCGCCAAGCCTTTCGTGTGCAAGAAGACAATGCGCGGATACAAGAAAGCGGCCGTTTTGCATTAGAGATACTTGGGCGCAGTATAAAGCAAGCAGGACATGCGGATATTCCGTTCACGGGTTTTAAGGTTGAGTTTGATGGAACAGCGATTAATGGGACAGACGGTGCCGCAGGTGTGGCAGATACACTCACCATACAATATGACGGCGCACTTAATGATAGGGATTGTGAAGGTAATCCAGTGACTGCAACAGGCACTATCATTCAGAACCACTTTAATATCGATGCCGTGAATGCACGATTACAATGTGATGGCACTATTGATGTTGCGCCCCTTGCACCGGGCGCTCCGCCTTCAGGGATAGAATTGGTCGAGAATGTAGAAGATCTCCAGGTTTTGTACGGGATTGATACAAATGGAGATCAATCAGCAAATCAGTATGTTGTCTCACCATCCAATTGGGACCAGGTTGTTACCGCTCGTGTTTGTGTCCTGGTTCGTTCAGAAAAGACCAATATTGTTGCTGCCGGAAGTTACTTGGATTGCAATGGTGCCGCTGTCGCTGTTCCAGCGGATCGGCGATTAAGGCGTGCTTTTTCCGCCACATTCAATTTACGTAACCGAGTCAATATCTTTCCATGATCATCAGATTTAATTTGCCGCAAAAACAGCGGGGTGCGACGTTTGTTACGGGATTGATTTTTCTTGTTGTTTTAACTTTGTTTGGTGTTACGGCGATGAAAACGGCCAGCATTGAAGAGCGCATGTCGGGCAATTTACGCGACCGAAATATCGCACTTCAAGCAGCAGAAATGACACTACGTTATGCGGAACAACATATTCGTGATAACGATCCGACAACCAACACACCAAGCCCTATTGACGGGGTAGTCGACTTTGACACCATTTGTACAGCGGGATTGTGTTACTACGGTACGGGCGCTGTAGCGCCCAGTCCAGCCTGGACGACCTACTGTGCGCCAGATTGTCCTATTAGCTATGTGGCGGGTACGGTTTTTCAAGTTGACGGCGTGCCTTATACAGCACCAGCATTGGCCGCGGGTTTGCCTGCGCCGACATATATCATTGAGGGTATTAAAAAAACACCACCTGGCAACGGTGAGCGCTATTACTACCGCATAACTGTACGTGCGCAGGGATTCAGACAAGGTACAGTGGTTCAATTACAGGAAATATTCAGGCCCTAGCGTTAGTTATTGATAAATCAAAGAGGATGTTGAAATGATGCAAGAGAATCTAATACGTTCGATGATATTGATCTGGTCTTTTTCCTTACAAATTTTCTGGGTTAGTCAGGTTTACGCATTGTCTCCATTATCCAATGGCCCTCTTTTCTTGGGGGGAAATATCTCGCCCAATGTGATGTTTACCTTGGATGATTCAGGATCAATGCACTTCGAAATCATGCCGGAGAATTTGATTCTTCAAGATGTACGCTACATGTTTCCCCGTGCGTCAAGTGTTTATGGCCCAAGTGACTACAGCAATTATGTCGCAGATTTTGATCCTGCGAACCGATACACTGCTTCGTTACGCTCCAGTTATGTCAACAAAATTTATTACGATCCTGCCGTAAGATACCTGCCCTGGAGTAATGCTGACGGATCGCTGATGAGTAACGCTAATCCCACTTGTGCTTACCACAATCCGCTCAACACCGCAGCAGGTTGCCGCAATGTTACGGTCAACAACACACAAACTGCACGTTGGTTGCAAAATAGCGGGAGTCTATCTTCCAGTCAGTCAAAAACCTTTTACCCTGCCGTATATTTCAAATATAACGGTGGTGCTATCAATACAGCAAGTAGTTATACCCAGGTTGAAATCAAATCTTCCACGTCTTCTTATGTTGGCGGGGAAAATCGCTCAGATTGTGTTGCTGTCCCTAATTGTACCTATAACGAAGAAATTCAGAACTTTGCGAATTGGTATACGTATTATCGTTCTCGCATATTATTAGCGCGCGCAGGTATTGGCAGAGCATTTGCCACGCAAGGGAATACCATGCGTGTGGGCTTCGCAACCATTAATAAAGGCTCTACAACGATAGATGGTGTAGCAACGAAAGTAGTAAAAAGTGGCGTAAGGCAATTCACTGGCACAGACAGAACGAATTTTTTTACCAATCTTTATGACCATGATATTCCAGCAGCAGGAACACCGCTGCGAGAAGCGATGATTAGTGTAGGGGAATACTTCAAAAGAACTGACGACAAAGGTCCTTGGGGTGAGACACCAGGGTCCACCGGCGGCACGCAACATGCATGCCGTCAAAATTATAATATTCTGATGACGGATGGCTACTGGACTGAAGGTTCTGTATCGGGCTTGGGTAATTCTGATAATCAGTCAGGTTCGACCATCATAAATGATTCTTCACCGGCAACTCCAGCATCTTATGCATATGCTCCGGCTCTTCCTTATTCGGATACTTATAGTGACACATTAGCGGATGCTGCAATGCAATATTGGAAAAATGATTTGCGAACTGATTTACTCAACAAAGTGCCGACTAACCCTTCAGATCCTGCTTTCTGGCAGCATATGGTTACTTTTACAGTGGGCTTAGGAGTCAGTGGCTCACGTACCATATTACCTTCGGGAGCAGAATCATGGCCCGACCCAACTGCAAGCGATGCGGCAAAGATAGATGATCTCTGGCATGCTGCCGTTAATGGTCGTGGCGCTTTTTTCAGTGCCTCTGATCCAAACATGTTTGCAAATGCTTTATCTAATACACTCTCGCATATTATAGCGCGAACAGGCTCGGCCTCTGCAGTAGCTGCCAATTCCAACTCGCTTATGACAAACGGACGTATTTATCAAGCGAAATTTAACAGTGGTGACTGGAGCGGACAACTATTATCGATTCCTATTAACTCCGTCGGTACTTTAGGCGCCACAGAATGGGAGGCTGGTTCAGTTTCACTTGCACCTGCTACCGTTAATTCAACATCGCGTGTTGTGATTACAAAAGGTAGCACAGATGGTGTTGCATTCGAATATGCTAACTTAACAACTTCGCAAAAAACCCTACTTAATAAGAATGCAGCAGGTAGTGTTGATGATTGCGGACCGGAAAGAGTCGCTTTTTTACGCGGCAGCAGTACCAATGAAGGTGCAAGTGGAACATTCAATTGTGCGAGTTCCACGGCTGTGAATAAATTCCGTAGCCGTACCACAAGTAAGCTAGGAGATATTATTAACTCGGGACCTTTCTATGTAGGCAAACCCAGTGCGGGCTACTCTAATGTGGATTATGCAGGTTATGCTGCGTTCAATGCCGCCTATAAGAATCGGCTGCCAATGGTATATGTCGGTGCAAATGACGGTATTCTACATGGTTTTAATGCCTGCATTCCTGGTGTAACACCAGGTTGCTTAGCTACAGATGCTGGGAAGGAATTGATTACATATATTCCCAGCACAGTATATGCGAATTTAAGTCGATTGACCGACAAGGATTACAATGCCAGCCATCGCTATTTTGTCGATGGTTCTCCCATGGTGGCTGATGCGTATAACAGCTCTACATCAAGCTGGAGAAGTGTATTGGTTGGCAGTCTGAATGGCGGCGGTAAAGGCTTTTATGCTCTTGATGTGACCAATCCGTCAGATACGTCTCAGTCAGCGCCCACCTTTTCCGTTGCCAATGCAGGAAGTCTGGTTCTTTGGGAATTCTCTGATACCGATGATGTTGATATGGGTTATAGCTACAATCAACCCGCAGTGAATTCATTTAACGGCCAAGCCAAGCAAATCGTGAAAATGGAAAATGGTCAATGGGTGGTTGTTGTCGGTAATGGTTATAACAGTGACAACGGTAAGGCGGTACTTTATATACTTTTTATAACGGGGGGAGAAGATGGTAGCTGGACACTCGGCACAGATTACATCAAGCTCGTTGCCAACACAGGTCCCGGCAATGGTCTTTCTACACCGATACCTTTTGATTCTAATGGAAATGGCAAGGTGGATGTCATTTATGCAGGTGACATCAAAGGCAATTTATGGAAATTTGATGTGAGCTCTGCAACACCTGCGAGCTGGAATGTGGCGATAAGTGGTTTGCCGTTATTTAGCTCAGGTACCAGCAAACCCATTATCGCTCCACCCGTTGTTAGTCTTCATCCGAATGGGGGGCAACTGGTCTTGTTTGGCACGGGTAAATATCTTGAGACGGGCGACACTACCAATACCGCGACACAAACTATTTACGCAATATGGGACCATAACACCACAGCTACGGTAACAGCTGGTAATCTAATACAGCAGGTACTAACAGATGCCGCAACCCGCATAGCGACACAAAATCCGGTGACTTATTCTTCCACCATAAAAGGCTGGTACCTGAATTTACCGATCAGCGGTGAACGTATAACCGGCGTACCGAGTTTGGAAGATGGCCTATTTACATTTACTACGATCATACCATCCACGTCGCCTTGCGATTTTGGTGGAAGGGGATTTGTAAATACCGTTGATTTCCTGACAGGTGGCATGCTTTCCTTTCCTGCATTTGATATTAATAGAAATAGAGCTATTGGATACGATGATGGCTTATCAGCAGGTGTTGAAATCGGTTTCTCAGTTGGTGGTGTGACAAGAATTAGAGGAACTTCGGACGATGTTCTAGTGTCGTCCAGAGCAGATGGTACGCTAATCCAAACAACTGCTGCAAAAGGTCTCGCAGGGCTTCGCGGGCGGATTACTTGGCATGAATTGTTACAGTAGCATTCTAAGGGTAAGCGGAACTATCCTATTTTATTAAAAAGAATGATTCATGAAATCAGGATTATGAAGGATTAAGATTCTATAAACTCTGGAGATAATATTATGAGATTAAACGGTTTTACACTTATTGAGTTATTAATCACAGTTGCAATTGTTGGCATTCTCGCATCAGTAGCTTTTCCTTCTTACCAAAATTACGTGAGAGATTCCAACCGCGCTGTGGCTAAGTCAATACTTTATGAGAATGCTCAATTTCTAGAACAGTTTTACACAGAAAATAATCAGTATGATGCGAGCGTGGGAGCGGATGGGATTGCCAATACGGCGGATGATGCCGCCGTTGTATTGCCTATTGCACAATCACCAAGACCCGGAACAGGAGCTGCTCAGTACAATATTGACTTTCTGGCTGTAGGAAATGCGACTTTTACACTCCGGGCAACTCCAGTGGGTACAATGGCCGGTGATATTTGTGGGACGCTTACGCTGACAAATGCCGGAGCACAGGGCGCTGGAGGTGAAATTGCAATGTGCTGGAATCGATAGTGAATACGTAAATACACATCTAAGTAATTGGCAATAAACTATTGATTAGGAAATAGTGTATTTACTCTCTGATTTCCTGTTCAATCTGATCGGCAGTCACATGGCGCACATCCTTACCTTTCACCATGTAAACAACGTATTCAGACATATTTTTTGCGTGATCGCCAATACGCTCGATTGCTTTGGCGATAAATACTATCTCCAGGCAAGTAGATATTTTTCTTGGATCTTCCATCATGAACGTAATCAATTGACGCAAGATAGAACGAAATTCTTCATCTACAAATTCATCCTGCCGTACAATTTGCGCGGCTGCATTCAAGTCTAGCCGTGCAAAGGAATCGAGCGCTTTATGCAGCATATCCATAGCGATGCTGGCAACATGCTTGATTTCAATAAAGCGAGGTATGTGCATACGATCTGTCGAATAGATCAACTTTGCCATCCGAGCAATTTTCGCAGCTTCGTCACCGATACGTTCCAAATCGGTAATGGTTTTGATTACCATCATAATCATGCGTAAGTCGCCTGCAGCCGGCTGTCGGCGCGCAATAATTTGATTACAAATCTCATCGATCGACACTTCCATTGAGTTAACGCGATGATCACGAGCAATGATCTGATCAATTAACTCTTCATTGCCACTCGTCAGTGCCTCAATAGCATATTCGATTTGCTCTTCAACAAAACCACCCATTTGCAAAACACGTGTACGCACTTCTTCAAGATCGGCATCAAACTGCTTGGAAATATGTTCTTTAGTAACCATGGTATGCCTTTTTTTGGTATGGAATTTGTGATGCGCTAGGTTCTGAGCAGATAAAGATAAATATTATAAATCATATAGTAATTGTCCGTACCCCATTATCTGTTCCAAGCAGCAGAGTATCTGCTGCGCGCCTGGCGAAAAGACCGTTTGTTACAACGCCTGCGATCTGATTCAGTGTCGTTTCCAGTTCAACCGGATTCATGATTTGTAAGTTATGCACATCAAGAATCACGTTACCATTATCAGTGACAAATCCCTGACGTAAGGCCGGCTGTCCTCCCAAGTGCACAATCTCACGCGCGACATAGCTGCGTGCCATCGGTATGACCTCAACGGGTAATGGAAAGTTGCCAAGAATATTCACCAGTTTGCTCTGGTCTGTAATACAGATAAATTTTCGAGCGACAGCAGCCACAATTTTTTCCCGCGTCAAAGCACCGCCACCGCCTTTGATCATGTGTAAATGTTCGGTAATCTCATCCGCACCGTCGACATAAACGGGCAAATCAATGACATTATTGAGATCGAACACTTCGATACCGTGACTCTTGAGGCGCTTGGCAGTCGCATCCGAACTTGCGACCGTACCTTCGATTTTGTTTTTGATTTTAGCCAGCTCATCGATAAAGCAATTGGCAGTAGAACCTGTTCCCACCCCAACAACACAGCCAACCGGAATATGCTGGATTGCAGCTGCTGCAACTGCGCGTTTTTGTTCGTCTTGTATCATTATGGCCTTATGTTGACAAAGAATTAATATCGCTTATCAGGATAGCGTTATCTGTAAATTTAAACAATGCTTATAGCCGCAGAAATTAGAATTTGGAAGGACTCGGGAAAGAATGTACAGATTCATTATGGTAATAAGCTTTCAAGATTGATGATACTGAACGAAAGGGTATTTTTTTACATGGTTATATGAAGGTATGATTATACTGACTATGTTTCTAACTCGAATGTTTCTTTTAGCAAGCCAAGGTTGAGTCAATTGCAGTAAGGTGTTAAAAAAGATGATCAAAACCAGACGTGAGAATTCGGTAGCCTTTGAGTCATGACTTTAACTGCTTTATAGCGTTGAATAACATTAAATCATGTTGAATACGGTTAATTTGATACCGTAACGTGCGAATATCTTTATTCAGCAGGGCAGACACCCGCTTGGGCGTTAAATGTACACGGCGCAAGCCCAGAGATTCGTCTGATGTTCAGTTCAATATACATCACTTCTTGCTGTAGTTCTTCCAATTGGTTTTGCAAAATTTTTTTGTAATGCTTCAAGCGATTATCCGCAATATTATTAATTTTGCTCTGATTAATTTGATCGACACTCAGTTGTCACTCCAGCAATTGCAACAAATCTCAAATCAGGTGTGCGATTTTTTCCTGCTGGTTACGAGCAAGCTTCCGGGGCGTATAAAAAGCATCCCACATCACCACCATCACTGCCTGATGATCGCGGAACTTATCGCGTAACAGAATCAGTTTCCCGGCAATTTCCTGTTGGTATCGAGGACCATGTGGCCAGTAATTTCTTCTGGGCCTCAATTTCCTGAATCAACCCATTAATTTTTCTGTGCGGCAGAAAGATCCACCCGTTGCTGGTTTTCTTCAATGCGAACGGTTTTGATTTTGTGATGCGGCATGACATGGCGCGAGACAGAAGTAAATGCGTGAAATTTTAACCTAACGGTGTCGAATTGTTATTCACAAATCCAACATTCTGGATATTCATCAAATGCTGGCGACAAATTTTGTCTTCACAGTTCTGGCGCCACGGTTTCAACGCACGATTCATAATATTGCTGATTGGATGATTACTCAGATCAAACAGGTGACCGTTTGAGAAGCACAATCTAATCATGCGGCTTGCAAACGGCAATATGCTTGATCAATCCACCCGGGGTGAAGTAGATGCGTTCCAATCCTTGCCGTTTCATCTACTCACCGGAAGATGCATCGACTCCAGTCATGACAAAAATAAATTCCACACCATTACCCTCAATGCCGCGATATTTCGCTACTGCCCAATGCGCGTCGGGGAAGCGGGTGAAAAAGTTGGTCATCATGGCATGAATCTCCGTACTGCCTTTGTATTCGCCGAAGAATTCGGAATGGTAGGTGGCATCGCCGGAAAACAAGGGTTGAATAACCGAGAGATTGTGATCGTTGGATAACGTCACATAGTTTTTTGCCAGTTCAATCAGTTTATCGGTATCCAATGCATTTTATCTGTCAGAAACTTCACAAATTTGCTCGTTGTGAATCACGCTGATTGGGATTCAGCACGAGTAAAAACCCATTCATCCCGACTGCTGATATCTTCACTAAAGTGATAACCTGCAAAATCAAAGTGCTTGATATCTTCTGGGTTTATTAGCTTGTTCTGAATGATATAGCGGCTCATCAGGCCTCGAGCTTTCTTGGCGAAGAAGCTGATGATCTTGTAAACGCCGTTTTTTTCATCTTTAAAAGCCGGGGTAATGATGTGTGCGTTTAATTTGTTCTTCTGCACGGATTGGAAATATTCAATAGAGGCCAGATTGATCAGAATGTCTGTTTTTTGTTTTTTCAGATCCTGGTTGAGTGCTTGGGTAATTTTATCACCCCAGAATTCATACAGATTATTGCCACGCGAATTATTGAACCGGGTACCCATTTCCAGCCGGTAGGCCTGGATCAGATCCAGCGGACGTAACACGCCATACAACCCGGACAGAATGCGTAAGTGATTCTGCGCAAAAGCCAACTCTGAAGCAGTTAGTGTATCTGCGTCCAAACCGGTGTAAACATCCCCCTTGAAAGCGAGCACTGCTTGCTTGGCATTCTCCATTACAAATGGGCGTTTCCAGGCGAAATAGCGGTTTGAATTCAGTACAGCGAGTTTAGGGCTGATCGACATCAACTTGCCAAGTTGATCCGGTTCAAGCTTTCTGAGTTGATCAATCAGTTCGGCTGAATCATCGAGAAAACCAGGCTGCGTGTGTTCCTGGGTAAAGGCTGGCGTTTCAAAATCCAGTGTTTTTGCTGGTGAAATAACAACAATCATCATTCATCCTGAAATATAGAAAATCTTATCAGATTTATGCATTGAGTATTGGTTAGCGCTGTTTTTTTAACGATTACTTGTAATTTTCACCCGAAGCCCCCAACTAAACACGTCAAAGTATATCAATAACTACGGTCGTTTTTTTATCAAAAAATGGAGCAAATCATGCTTGGATATCGTAATTTCATTGTGTTGTTAATGCTATTGTTGCTGATGCCATTCGAACTTATGGCACAGGAAAACGGCGTAGAAAGCCTGCGGCAAACCGGTAAAGCATTTGCAGAGGTGGCGCGTAAGGTTTCGCCATCGGTTGTGTTGATTCAGGTTGAACGGGAGACTGAAACTGCGCAAATATCACCGTTTGGTTTTCCGTTTGGCGATGGAGAGCTAGGGCCATTCGGCGATGATCTATTTAAGCGATTCTTTGGCGATCGCTTTCCGGATATGCCGCGTTTTAATGCGCCAGGCAAACAACCTGGGAAGCAACGTTCCGTAGTTGGACAAGGCTCAGGGTTTGTTTTTGCTTCCAATAATAAATTACTCGGCAATAAGACCTATATTCTGACCAATAATCATGTTGTCGAAGGAAACGACAAGATTAGCGTCAAATTTCTCGATGGCCGTGAGTTTGAAGCAAAAATCAAAGGCACGGATCCGAAATCAGATATCGCCGTAATAGAAATAGAAACCAGCGGATTGCCTGCAGTGCAATTGGGCGATTATTCCCAGCTCGAAGTTGGCGAATGGGTGGTGGCCATTGGCAATCCGTTTGGCTTGAGTCATACACTGACGGTCGGCGTGGTTAGCGCGAAAGGTAGAACTTCGCTCGGCATTAACGATTATGAAGATTTTATCCAGACTGATGCCGCCATTAATCCTGGTAATTCGGGCGGGCCGCTGGTCAATCTGGATGGTGAGGTGATCGGCATGAATACCGCCATTTTCAGCCGCAGCGGCGGTTATATGGGTATTGGATTCGCTATCCCGATCAACCTGGTGGAGCGTATCGCCCATCAATTAATCGAAAAGGGTGAAGTGGTGCGTGGTTATTTGGGTATTATGATCCAGCCCTTGACACCAGATCTGGCAAAATCCTTCGATTTGAAGGATGACAAAGGCATTCTGGTCGCGCAGGTGACTAAAAACTCGCCTGCTGACAAGGCCGGTCTCAAGGCTGGTGATGTGATTGTGAGTTATCAGGGACGATCCGTCAGCGATACCGGAGATTTTCGTAACCAGGTTGCATTGGCACAACCGGGTAGTAAAGTGGAATTTGATATTATTCGCGATGGTAGGCAGCGCAGCATTACCGTAAAAATTGACAAGCTTAGCGATAACAAGCTCGCAGCACAGGAGCCATCGCAAGCGAGCGGCACATTGGGCCTAACGGTACAAACCATCACAACCGATCTGGCGCGGCAATTTGGGGCAAAAGCAGGGCAAGGTGTTATTGTGACTGAAGTGGCACCCGGATCGGTGGCCACCATGGCGGGTATCAGCCGCGGCAGCGTGATTCTGGAGGTCAATCGCAAAGCAGTTAACACGGCTGCAGAGTTCAGCCAGGCTGTGAAAGCCAGTACCAATAATAAAGTGTTGCTATTGGTCCGCGATAACGAGGTGTCGCGCTACGTCGTGCTGAGCTGGCGCTGATCGTGGATTCAGGCCACCACCTTTGTCAATCCTGCGTGCGGCAGGTGTGGTTTTTCTGATTCCGTACACGGCGGGTGTGGAGCCGCTGGCAGTGTTTCAGTCAGCGGTTTTATGATGCGCGATCCCGTGACAAGACAGTCTTTTATTGCGTACCTGCTGCATATGAAGCGAAGATGGAGCTGCTTGTCGATGCAGAACTCTGAAAATCGTCAAGCAGCAAATGAAAGAAAATCGAAATAAAATTCACGCTATTACACTTACAAGAATGCACGACAAATCCTGAGAGGCTGTGAAAAAACCATTTGTGCACTGGCTTCAACTGACCAGTAGCAGGTAAAATAACGGAAACGAGCCATTTAATTTGTACCTGCCATGACAACGT
>Ga0154020_10006360_pt1 | contig 13826 bp, 8 predicted proteins | sample Klosneuvirus_201_FD_109709 | JGI IMG/M metagenome (GOLD analysis project Ga0154020, IMG submission 109709) | Active sludge microbial communities from wastewater, Klosterneuburg, Austria - Klosneuvirus_20160825_MG | ecosystem: Engineered > WWTP > Aerobic digester > Activated sludge | place... | reverse complement strand
TACGACGCACAAAATCAGTTGCTCTGCGCCTATTTGAATGCGACCCTCCCTTTAAACAGAATTAAACTGAACTTTGGTGTTCGCGCAGAATACTTCAACCAGACGCTGCAGAGCGCTACTGCTACAGAAAAAGTGGATGTACAACTCACCAATCTGAACATTTTACCTTCGCTGAATGCGGCCTACATATTTGACAAAAAAAATCTGCTCAGACTGGCTTACGGAAAAACCGTAAACAGACCTGAATTCAGGGAACTTGCCCCATTTGTGTACTACGACTTTATGTATGATGTCAACATTGTGGGCAACCCCGACCTGAAATCGGCCACCATAGACAACATCGACATGCGCTTTGAGAACTACCCGTCTGCAAGTGAAACGGTGAGCTTTGGCGTGTTTTACAAACGTTTTCTGAATCCGATTGAAAACTATGTTCAGCCGGTTGGCCTCAGCCAGCAGTTCTTCCTCAGAAATGCAAGCAGTGCCAGCAATATGGGTGCAGAAGTGGAACTCAGAAAGTCTTTTCAGAACAGTACGCAAAATGCATTCTTTAAAAAACTGTCCGTACTGATCAACGCCTCTTACATCATCAGCAAAGTAGATCTCGGTCAGGACAGCACTCTGAGTCAGGCCAGAACCAGACCGCTGCAGGGACAGTCGCCCTACATCATCAATCTGGCACTTCAATATCAGGATGACAGCGGATTGTCTGTAAATGTGGCCTACAACATCTTTGGAAAACGCATCGTGTATGTCGGTAACAACATCTTCCCAACGGTATATGAAATGCCGAGACATTCACTCGACCTTACCATAACCAAAGAGATCAGCAAACGCCTCACTTTGAAGTTCGGCGTAAGTGATCTGCTGAATTTCAAACATCAGCTTTGGCAGGATACCAACAACGACAGCCGCATCGACTACAAGAAAGCGCGCACAGATCAGCAGTTGCTCGAATTCAGAAGAGGACAATTGTTCAGTCTGGGCTTGTCTTACAAAATCAAATAATCGACATTACGCGCTTTTCTGCAAACAGGCTGCCATCAAATGTGCTGCCTGTTTGCATTTTATAAATAAGCGCAGTATGCGCAAATACAACTGCTGCATTAAACCATTTGCTTACCTGGTTGCCTTGCACTGTGATGCATCTGTTAAACTAAGTGCGGTTCAAGCATCCGCTTAGTTTGCTTTCAAAGCATTCCAGGATACATGATTTTGCGCTTTGCGTATTAAATGCGATGCGTCCAAAAAAAAATACTTTTTTTTTAAAAAAAATAAGAAACATATGGTGCAGGCATATATTTTTGCAGTGAAAGAATTTACACACGGACAATGGATAAAAAACGCAGAATCGTAGATTACAGCAACGTACCTGAAGAGATATTGAATAAGTTGGGCGAGATTTATCCAAACGGATACGAACGGGATGTCATCAAGTTTCCAAATGCAAAAGGAGAAATGATCTCTGCAGTCCGGGTAGAAACCGATGACACGGTATTTCTCATAAAAGTCTCTTCACAGCTTAAGCAGATGTTTGACGATCTGGACATTGAAGAAATGGATTTCAGCAATGAAGAGAAAGACGAAATCAACGACGACGAGGACAGCGACGATCAGTACAGCAAAGACAAGCCGATCGACGATTACGAAGATTAAAACAATTCCAGAAGGTCTTCCATTTTCATGCCACGGCTGCCTTTAATCAGCACCGTTACGCCATGAAATCCCGCTTTTTTCAACGCCGTAACTGCGTCCGCTTTTTCAGCGTAAGTATGGACATGACCTGAAATATTCTGACATGCCGCAAAGGCTTTGCCAACCAGTAACACCTGCTTTGCAGGCATAGAGGCGCATAAATCTGCAATATGCTGATGCTCGGAAGCTTCGAATGCGCCGAGTTCAAACATATCGCCCAGCACCAGAATCTTATCGCCCGGTATGGATTCAAATGTTCTGAGCGCGGCTTCCACACTGCTTGGATTGGCATTGTACGCATCCAGTAAGACTTTGTTTCCATTGGCCGTATCCACCCATTGCGAGCGGTTGTTCTGCGGACTATACCCGGCAATACCAGCGGCAATATGCACGGGGTTTATGTGAAAAAACGCACCGATGGCAATGGCCGCCATAATGTTCTGAAGATTGTGTTCGCCCATCAGCGGTGAAGCAATTTTTTGACCCAGATACGTAAATTGTATGTATGGCGTGATCTGAACATCCTGAATTTTACTGAAGGATCTTCCTAATTCTGTTTTCAGCTTCAGGTGCGCGCCCATTGATTTAAGCCAGGAATCGTCGCAATTCACAAATGCATGACCATCGGTTTTAAACAAATAATCAAACAACTCACCTTCTGCAGCGGCAACGCCTTCAATGCTTCCGAATCCTTCCAGATGCTCTTTTCCGATGTTGGTTAACAATCCGAGTTCAGGTTCTGCTATTTTGCAGAGTTCGATTATGTCGCCGGCCTTATTGGCACCCATCTCCAGCACTGCAATCTGATCTTCGTTTCTAAGTTGCAGCAGTGTCAGCGGCAACCCTATGTGGTTGTTGAAATTGCCTTTGGTACTCAGTATCCGATATTCTGTTGACAAGACTGAAACCACCAGTTCTTTGGTGGTGGTTTTTCCGTTGCTTCCGCCAATTGCAATAACTCTAGGATTCAGCGTTTTCCGGTGAAAATTAGCCAAAGCCTGCAAGGTCTCTAATACATTTTCGACTTTGATGATGCGCGGGTCATCCGAATCATGCTCATCCACTATCGCATATGCCGCACCCTGACTGAGTGCAGTGGCTGCAAATTGATTCCCGTTAAAATGCGCGCCTTTCAATGCAAAAAACATGACACCCTGACCGATCTGCCTGGTGTCGGTGGAAACCTGCATACCGCATTCCAGGTATAAATTGTATAGTGCTGAAACGTCCATGGGATTGTTTCTGACAAAAATAGGATTTTTACGTTTACATGCAGCGTTTAATTACAATTTGTGTCTTATTATGTATATTTGTGTATATGATGAGAAATTGCCTTTTAATGCTTTTGCTGGCCATTGCGGGTTCGGTTCCGGTTAAGGCGCAGCGCTATCCGTATTACCTGTCTGACAGTCTGAGCTTTGTTAACAGCATTTCACAGGCTATGCCCTTTGCCCTGTCAGGCGGATACCATTGCCCTCAGTTCAGTCCATGCGACCTGAACGATGACGGCAAGAAAGACATTGTGGTATACGACAAGCTGGACGGCAGCATCTCAACCTACATCAACAAAGGTGCAGTGGGCGAAGTCAGATATGAACTCGACAACCGCTATGCCGCCTACTTCCCCAAAATAAGGCCATTCGGCTGGATGCTGATGCGCGATTATAACAGCGATGGGTATGAGGACATTTTCACATCCGGTCCTCAGGGCTATGTGGTCTACAAAAACATTTCTTATACGGTAAGCGGAAGACCTGAATTTACAGAGCTGCCAACACTTACCTACCGCAACATGCTGCCTTCAGGCTCATTTATTGAATACAACAGCCTGTCTACCCCCTCCATACACCTGCCTGGCATTTACGACATTGATTTTGACGGCGACCTCGACATTATGAGTTACTCGAATGTGGGCGGCGCAATTGATCTGTATATGAATTACCAGGTTGAATTCAGTCTGCCGCCCGATTCCATGCGCTTTCTGCATGTGGATTTATGCTGGGGATATTTCACAGATTTCGATTGCAACAACTACGTTCTGAATACCTGTTCCAAGAATGATGATTTCAGAAAATACGGACCCAGACATACCAACGGATCTTCTATTACACTTTACGACGCAAACGACGACGGCGACATCGATATGCTGATCGGTAATGAAGGCTGCAGCCATATGACCATGCTGTACAATGCCAAACCGGCCAACATGAAACAATACGATTCTTTTTACCTGTACGACACCAACTATGTAACAGCAGGCAACCGGGCTGAAGTGGCCATTTACCCCGCTGCTTATTTTATGGATGTAGACAACGATGGCAAACGCGATCTGATATACGCGCCCAACTCAACCAATCTGCAATACACCATCGAAGAAACAAACCAGATCCGCTGGTTCAGAAATACGGGCACAGATCTGTCACCCGTCTGGGCCCAGCAAGAAGCTTTGTTTACTTCAGACATGATCGACATGGGCAACAAAAGCAGCTGGGCCTGCTACGACTGGGACAAGGACGGCGATCTGGACTGTCTGGCCGCCACCAATGGCGATGCTTACAAATCCAAAGACAGTGCAGACAGAATCTATTTATACGAAAACATCGGTAATGCCAGATCCGCAAAACTCAAACTGGTTAACAGCAACTTTGGCAACTTTATCCCTGAAAAAACAAGAAACCTGAGCATTGCCATTGCCGATATGGACAATGATGGAAAAGCAGACCTGGTTTGTGGCAACAACCGCGGTGAGATTCTGTTCTACCGCAATACATCCTCAGGTGCCAATACCCTGAATCCGGTGTTCAGCAAATCCAACAGCACCTTCCCGGGTTTTAACATCGACATCGGCGGTTTCAGCGCCCCGGCTATTGCAGACATCAACCGCGACGGACTGAACGATCTGGTAATCGGCCGCAGCGACAGCATGTTGTCTTATTACCGCAACTCAGGAACCCTTACGCAACCATCATTTACCATAGTCACCAATAGATTCGGGAACATCAAACCGATTGATTCCATCGGGTTTCAGTATATATACGACGACACATTTGCCGTAATCGGTTACTACCCGGTTTACGAAAAGAATGTGCACTCGAAGCCGGCCATTATGGACATAGACGGAGACGACACACTGGAGATTGTGGTAGCGAATTCGCTTGGATCCGTGCGCATGTACCGGATTGACGGCAGTAAACCAACGGGAACGTTTGTTCAGCTCGACTCTTTCTACTTCCTGAAAGCATTTCAGGGACAGCGTTTTTACAATGTTGACATGGGAAATTTTACGTCAGCATGTCTGGCCGATCTGAATGGCGACACGGTTCCTGAATTGCTGATTTCCGGCAACCGGGGCGGTTTGCAATACCTTAAAAGCAATTTTGCATATCGGCACAAAACGTCTCTGAACAATCCCGTTTACAAAACCATCAATGCCTTCCCCAACCCGGCCGACAGGCGCATTGAATTTGCAGTGGATGCCAGTCAGATTGTCCGCATGGAGGTGTTTAACAGCATAGGTCAGACCACCGAAGCAGATTACAGTGCCGGCGATGCCATTACTCTGCTGGATGTAAGTGTTCTGCAAACCGGATTCTACATTGCGCGCATTTATACAGATTCAGGCATTATCTATACTGCGCGTTTTCAGGTTATACATTAATACCGGAACGTTCATTCTGCCGCATGCGCCATACAGATCCCCGCACCGATGCATACATACAGAATGCCCCTGAATATGCCCAAAACATACTGAAACCTCTGAGAATTCTGATACACAAGGCATGTCCGGATGTTTGTGAAACCCTGAAATGGCAGTTTCCGCATTTTGAATACAAAGGCCGTATATTATGCAGTTTTGCCGCTTTTAAGCAGCATTGTGCATTTACATTCCGCAGGGCTGCAGACCTGCCAGACCCTAAGGGGCTGCTGCAAACCGGCGAACGGAGCGCTATGGGCCATCTCGGGCGCATTGAATCCATACAGAACCTGCCGGCAGACGATGACATGCTGTTGCTGCTGAGCCATGTCATGACATTAAATGAGGCCGATGCTGTTGTGAAACGCAAAGCCATTAAAAAGAGCGCATCCCAAATGCCTGTTCAAGGCGAATTAAATGCCGCACAAACGGGCGACGACGGGACAGAAGAGGCCTTATAGCGATTCAGCAAAACAGAATGCATACAAACGCTGAGCAGTAGCTGCGGAAACACCCACAAACTGACAAAAACCAATAGTTGCCCGCCCTTTCGGTCCGCGAGGAAAAAGCCATAAACCGGCTGTAGAATCGGATTGATCAGGCTCTGACCATTGCAGGCTGACCCAGGCTGTGCATCATTTTAAAATGAGATGAAAGCGCTGACCAGAAAGATGGAAACTCATTGTGCTGAATGCCATGTTTGGCTGCCAGTTCCTTTACAATCTTTCGGATCTCAGGGTAATGCACATGGCTTACCTTGGGAAACAAATGGTGTTCTACCTGAAAATTCAGTCCACCCAGCGACCAGGTCAGAAAGCGGTTTTCAGGACAGAAATCAAATGTGGTTTTAAGCTGATATACAGCCCAGTCTTCATCAATGGCCAGTATGCCGGTTTCCTGGGCATCTGCAAATTCGGCACCCTCTACCACATGGGCCAGCTGAAACACAACCGACATCACTATACCCATTACGAAGTTGAAGAAGATGTATCCGAAAATGAATTTAGAAAACCCGAGCATCATCAGCGGAACAACAATGTAAAAACCGACGTAAAACAGTTTTGTGAGCCAGAAACTGAGGTGATCGGCCACTGTTTTCTTTGGCAGATCTGTTGTATGTACTTTATCTGTGAAATACTTCTGTGAATCCATCCAGAACACCCAGAACAAGGTTGAAATACCGTAAAGGAACAACATATAATACCCCTGAAATTTCTGAACCTTACGGTAAGGCTGATTGGGCGACATGCGCAAAAACGGCGGTTTAAATATATCGTCGTCGACACCATCCACATTGGTATAGGTATGATGCAGCACATTGTGTTTCACCTTCCAGAAGCGGCTTTCCGCACCCAGAAAATTCATGCTGTAACCAAACACATCGTTTACTTTGCTGTTGTTCGAAAAGGCCCCGTGGCAAGAGTCGTGCATCACATTAAACCCGATGAATGCCAGAAATGTTCCGAAAACGGTTAACAGCAGAAGATTTATACCCAGAGAAAGGGGTTGGGCAAAAACCAGAAACCCATAGGCTGTAAGCACCACTGCATACATAAAAAACGCTTTGAAAAACAATTTTGCATTGCCCCGCTGGCTGATGTTTTTTTGTTTGAAATACTGCTTTACCCTGTCATTCAATTCGATGTGGAATTGTCTGTTGTTGTTTGCAAATGAGATCTGTGGCATATGTTTGTATTCGCCCGCAAAAATACGGAAAGATTGCGTCATTTTTACCCAAACCCGTATGATCTGATGTGTGACTTTGTTGATAATTCGCTGAAACTGCTGAAAAACAAGCTGTACGAAGCGAAACAAAAATACCGAAATTTGCAGCTATGCTTCAGGTCACGTCATTTACCTTTAATCCGTTTTCAGAAAACATGTATGTGGTTACCAATGAACGCAAAGAATGCATCATATTTGATCCGGGTATGTACGATGCGCATGACCAGCAGGAACTTGACAATTTCATCCGTCGTGCCGGTCTTAAACCCAAATATCTGATCAACACCCATTGCCACATAGACCATATACTGGGCAATACATACTGTGCTGAAAAATACGGACTGGAGCTGCTGACACACCAGAAGGAACTGGGCGTCCTTGAAATGGGCAAGGCAAGTGCCGCATTATACGGCCTGCATTACCACGAATCCGTTATCCCATCTGCTTTTTTAGATGAAACCCAGACCATTCACCTGGGAGAAGACGAACTGAGCATATTGTTTACACCGGGGCATTCGCCCGGCAGTCTGAGTTTTTACAGCCGGCATGACCGGTTTCTGATTTCAGGCGATGTGCTGTTTCAGAACAGTATAGGCCGCAGTGATCTGCCTGGGGGCGATTTTAAAACACTTCTGCACTCCATTCACACCCGTTTGCTTACGCTGCCGGATGACACAGTTGTATACAGCGGTCATGGCCCTGCAACTTCCATCGGCGCAGAAAGGCGCCACAATCCCTTTTTAAGCGCCGGATAATGGGCATGAAAAAAGGCTTTTCGAAACGAAAAGCCTTTTCAATACGTTTATGAAAACAAGTATTATTTTTCTTCTGTGAAAGCCCCCAGATCGAAGAGCAGCGAAAAACGCAGCTGATTCTGCAGCGGGTGTCTTTGTACAAATGGCACCAGATAAGCTGCATCCAGTCCGAAAACCTTATAGCGGATACCGAATCCGAAGGTGGCGTATTTGCGGTTGCCTTTTGTGGATGCTTCGTTGAAATAACCGGCCCTCAGCATAAACTGTTTGGCATAGGTGTATTCGAGTCCGAGTGAAATGTTGTATTCTTTCAATTCTTCCTTCAGTCCACCCGGTGCATCGGCAAATGATTTCAGGGCTGCAGAGATTACAGGATCGTCGTTTCTGGTTCTTTCGTATACGGTTATGTTTACGCCATTGTCGTCAATTACAGAATCTGAACCGGTGTAGCTCTTCAGCACATTGATACCCGGTGTCGGCACCATCAGCTTGTTCAGATCAAACATACCGGTGATGGAGTTGTACTGATCGATGTCGTAAGACCAGGCGGTTCCGATTTTAAGGTTTGCCGGAATGAATTCGCGGTTGGTTTTATCGGAATAAGTGATTTTTGAACCCAGGTTCTGCAGGTTAATACCCACTGTGTAACGGATCTCTTTGTTCTCGTCTTTAACTTTGGTCTTCATAGTCCCCTTGTAAATGGCAGAGATATCACCCGCGCCACTTCGGCCTACTTTGGGGGTAATGCCGTTGAGGGGTCTTGTTCCGGCCAGATTGGAGTTGATGTAACGCAAGGTTGTACCGATGGCCCAGTGTTTACTCAGCTGTGAGGCATAACAAACATCTATCGCATATTCGCTTGGCTTAAACTGTCCAAGCGGATTGCCCACATCGTCGGTGAAATTGATTTCTCCGAAGGTGAAAAACCGGAATGAACCGCCAATCACCGAACGTTTGTTGATTTTACCGTAACCGGCCAGATAATTGTATGAGATTCCCGGCACCAGACTGCGCAGCCAGGGGGCGTACGAAGTGGCAATACCGGCGCTTTTTTCGGCAAAAGCCAGAGAAGCCGCATTCCAGAATACGGAGTTGGCATCGGGTGAACTGGCAACACCTGCATCGCCGAGTCCTGCCCTGCGACTGTCCGGGGTTATGGTGAGAAAAGGGACCGCCGTTGTAATGACGTTCTGTTGTCCCGCAAGTTCACTTCTGCTGATAGAGGTATTCTGTGCATGGACTTTGCCGGCACATAGCGCCAAAGCAAGACCGCCCATGAAAAAACTGGTTTTTCGGATGTTTAAAGTAGACATTAGCAAGAAGAATTATTTGCGTAATTTTCTAATCAATAGAGGGCAAATATATAATTCTTTTGAATATATTCAGTTTAAAATAACTAATTTCTCAACTTTTTCGGCTTTGCGACCGTCGGCAGTTGTTACCGTTATCCGGTAGATGTAAACCCCCCGGGCCGGTTTGTCGTCGTATTCATCGCGTCCGTCCCAGCGGATATCGCCAACGTGTCCTTCTGCACCGGATATGTCTTCAGTAATCGTTTTAAGCACCTTGCCACTGATGGTCATTATGTTGATGACGACCTTAAGGTCCTCTCCGGCCTTGTTGTGGTCAAAGTGAAAGGTGGTGCTGCTGCTGAACGGGTTGGGATAATTCAACACATGCTGTATGGCAAATTCGTCGCTGTTCTGGATGATAAAATCGATACTGGCTTCACTTGAATTGTTGTAAACATCCCAAACTTTAAGCGTATACGTATGTTTGCCATCCGAAAGGCCTTCCAGCTGATAGCGGATGTCGCCGCTGGTAAATGAGTTCAGCTTTGCACTGTAAAAACTGTTCAGCACATAGCGTTTTTCACCTGCAGTGCCTTTGTCAATAATCGCTACGATATCACGGCCGATGCCAATGCCCGATGTATTGATGCCATTCTCGTCGAAAACACTGGCCAGCAGCAGCGGGCTGTTGTCTGTAAGACCACCATTGACAAATGATTTGTCGTTTATATACAATTCGATGCTTGGGCCGACCAGATCCTGACCGGCGTTGGGTGTGGTGCCACCAACCACTATACCTGTATAATGACCGCTGGCATCGGTCTGATTGTTGTCGGCATAGAGACTGATCTTACCAAAACCGTAGTTGTAATTTATGTCTTTGGGTACAACAAACGTAAAGCTGTAGTCGCCGTTCGTTACACTGTTCTCACCTTTGTACAATATGTTGCTGTATAGTTTAAACGGCACAGGCTGATTGGGCAGGTCGTTGCTGAGGGTATTAAAAACAGACTGTTTGTCGTACACAATCGGAAATACACTGCCGTTGAACGCATTTTGTTTTACACCGCTGATGTCTTCAATATGGCCTTTAAAGGTTACCTTGCTTAGGGCTTTCAGGGTGTCCTGGCCCGATTGCACATCCGACTGATTGATGCTGTCAATCTTAACAATATGTTCCGGGTAATTCATGCGCATGGCGGGATCCGCAAAAAGCGTAAATTTGCGGTCGTTGTCGTTCTGACCATACCAGTTTTTGAGTTTTTTATACACGTCGCCAAGTCTGGGCCACTGACCGCCGATTTTAACATAGGCACAATTGGACCAGAAAAATTCAGTAAGTGCGGCGTTTGCACCTGCATAAACCAGACGCACCGTTGTGAACATGGCCACAGCACCACCGTCGGTTTGTGTAATCACATATTCCCCTGCACTTTTTCGGAGAGCATCGTCGTAGCGGCTGAACTCGCAGGTTGCCGTAAAAAACACGGGCAGATTATCGGCGTTTTTCATAGAGGTAATCAGCGGAATATCAAACACTTTTTCAGAAGCAAGATACTCTTCTCCGCCATGGCCCACATAATTGAAAATCAGGGTACCTTTTTCAAATTCCTTTTTAATGGCTTCCTGAGCCTCCGGATAGCGCTGAGATCCGCCCAGATTCTGTTGTTGAAACGCATCCAGATACACTTTGCGGACATTCAGATTCTTAAACGCCGTATCGATGTTGGCCGAAATGGCTTCAAAATCATACACAAAGTCCTTTTCCCAGCTTGCATCTGCATCGTCTGAACACAGGGTAACCACATTGCGCCAGTCGCCAAGCGACACAACGTCTTTGTAACGCAGAATTTTAGATACGATGTTGCTGGCCTCGGCTTCGCTGATCACCGGCATGCGGGTAACCGCTATCTCCAGTTTCTGCTCGTTATACCAGTTGCCGTCGAGCGAATCCAGGTAGCCGAAAAAATCATCGGAACAGTAGTAATCAAAGGGGTATGGAATTCCAAGTTTCGGGTCAGATTCATAAACGGGCACAAAATTCGAGTTTCCGGGCACTCTGTTTTTGTAATCGTAACTGGCATCTCCCATAAACATGGCATACTTCAGCTGATTTACAGGGTTGGTATTCTTGTAATAAACATGTCTGAAAAAATCGCGTATGGCCACTATGTCCTGTGAACCGGAAGAAAATTCATTGTATATGGCTTGTGGTGTGGTTACCACAACGTCCATCTGATCGGCCTGACGGTGGTATGCGGCCAGTTTTTCAGAAGCTTCCAGAAAATCCGGATGTGTTACGATGATGAATTGGGTAATGCCCAGACCATGCAAATTCTGATTGGCAACAGCCCCTTCAAATGCCGGTGCCGGATAATTGCCGTCGCTGAGCGCATACTGGCGTATACCGGCAGCTGTAATGTCTCTGAAAACGGCAGTTCCGCTTTCGTCAAATGCCGTTTGTAAACGCACATTCAGCGGATCGCTGACATCGTAAATGGCAGATCCGGAAGGCATATTCTGGATGCGGTATTCGGCAACCGCTGCGGCTGCAGACTGAATATTGCGGAACGGCATAAAAGACTCGCTGTAGGCCAGCAATCTGGAGCAATGCAGTTCGTAATAATCGAGCCATGCTTTTGAAGAAGAAGTCGGTTTGTTGTATGTAAAATTCAGCTGAACAGAGGGTGTACCGGTGAGCGAAACGGTTCTTAGGCTGCCGTATTCAAAACAGTTATCGGGATTGAATAAAGCCGGAAGATTCAGAACATCTGACTGCACATTATTGATTTTCAAACCAATGTTGCTTGCGCTTGGCGAAACGGCTCCGGCTCTGTAGTATACTGTGAGGGGAAGATTGCTGCTGATGTTCGGGAAATTGTGGTTAAAGGCGTACGAAAGTGTCTGGTCGAATTTTTCACCCAGGAAAATACGTCCCTCACGGCAGATGTTCTCGGTTTCTGCTTCGTGGTATTCGTAGTGGTTAAACCAGTTGAATACCGCATCGGCTGTGTATGCGGAACCATCCGCTTTGACCGACATGCGTTTGCCATTGTTACCGTCGGCGGTCAGAAAAAAACAGGTTTTGTCGTCGTAAATATTGGTCTGGTGCACAAAGCGTCCATCTGCCGTTTTGTACTGCCATTTATGAGGGGCCTGTGCGTAAAACAGAATGTAATCGCCGTTGTCAAAAACCCCATCGCCCTCTCCTGCAACGATGATGGCATTTTCAGGCAGGTCGTCGTGCCTGAAGTCTGAATTCTTTTCAGGAAGCATACCACCCTGATGTCCATAAATCTTAATTTTTCTGGGATCTATGCTGCCGGGTTCAATACCGGCACTGCGCAACATAGCGGCATCAATGCGGTAAATCCCGTCTTTTGTAACGCTGAATTTAACCCATTTTCCGCTGGCAAGCACCGACACATTGGCGGCTCTCTTGGCCGTTGCAGCCCCTGAGCCGGCAACTGCAAATGCTTTTCCCGGATTTATCCGGTAACTGAAGCTTTGCAACTGGTAGTAACGGCCATTTTCTTCTTTAAACGGGCAAATGTAAAAACCGCTGTATCCCTGACTGCCTTCAAGTGCATGCCAGACTTCCGGAGCCGCCTCCCCTTTCAGGTCTTTCAGAAATTTCAGTTTATAAGCTGAAAAGCCATCCATTGGACGGTATTCCAGATCGAAAAACTCGATTTCAGAACGGCTGTCGCTTTTAAAATTTTCGGAAACCGATGGCAGTACAACGCCTTTAAACGCATGCCTGGAAAGCGAAAACGCCTCAGATACCGGATGCTCAGCATTGCGGTCTGCACGCCACCTGAGCGCTCTGTTTTCCGTCCGGGCAACGTTTTGACCGGAAACTGTGTTTAGTGTAAAAACAAGGAGTATTAGTGTTGTCAGTTTGCGTTTGTACATAAGCCGTTTCAAAAATATGATTTTCTTTGACCTGACTAACGCGCCTGACAAAAAATAATTGTAAAAAAAATATGAAATTACCAAAAAATGACAATATCTTTGTATCAAATCCGTTTTACCCTCAAATGCATATGAAAAAAATCTACGGTTTAATTCTTGGTTTGGCCAGCATCACGCAGGTCTATGCGCAAGATCCTGAATTCTCGCAATTTTACGCTGCTCCTGTCTACACCAATCCAGCCATGGCCGGAACGGCATTCTGCGGCAGACAATCAGCGGGACGCATGTCCATCAACTACAGAAACCAGTGGCCGAGTCTTCCGGGCACTTTCCGTTCGTTTAACGCAAGTTACGATCAGCACTACGAAAAAATCGGCGGTGGAATCGGCCTCATGGCAACATACGACAGAGCCGGTGCAGGTCTGCTGACCACCACTTCTATCAGCGGTGTTTATTCTTATGTGCTCCCGATCAATAAAGTGTTTTTCCTGAGAGGCGGCTTGCAGGCGTCTTTCGTGAATAAAGCTATAGACCACAGCAAACTGAGGTTTGGCGACCAGATTCACCCGACTCAGGGTTTTGTTCTGCCGACACAGGAGCCTAAAGCGGATGCTTCCAGAGTATATCCCAATTTTGCTGCCGGATTGCTCGCCTATTCAGAAAAGTTCTATGCGGGTTTTGCCATGCACAACATAACAGAACCTGTACAGTCTTTTTACAGCAACAGCGATGGTATTGTTCCAAGGCGCT
>Ga0154020_10006359_pt1 | contig 13827 bp, 22 predicted proteins | sample Klosneuvirus_201_FD_109709 | JGI IMG/M metagenome (GOLD analysis project Ga0154020, IMG submission 109709) | Active sludge microbial communities from wastewater, Klosterneuburg, Austria - Klosneuvirus_20160825_MG | ecosystem: Engineered > WWTP > Aerobic digester > Activated sludge | place... | reverse complement strand
CGGATTCCTGACATACCTGTAGAGCCTCCGCTTGGCCATGCTCTCGTTCAGATCGCCGATGAAGGCAACGATCGGGATCACGGACAAAGTGACGAAGAACCACAGGCTTGAGGGCAACCCGGTGTGGTTGGAGTCGATGTAGCGATACAGGAACGTGCCCAGCACCAATGTGAAGACCACACCACCTATGAAACCAGCCCACGTCTTGCCTTTTGATTCTTTGGGAGTGATCTGCTTGTTCCACTTGCTTGGCCAGATCCAGCCCGAAAGCATCGACATGGTGTCGAACACCATCACGGTGATCGCAACCAGTGCGATGATGGCACGACCTTTGTCGTTGGTGCCGAGCTGAACAAGTACGCTGACACTGATAAACGCACTTATCAGCAAGCCCACACAATGAGGATATGCCTTGTAGGTGTTGACGCTGGTGTTGAGTCGCCAGAAAACCTCTGAAGCGACCGAAACACCAATTACGCCGACGTACAGCACCCAGCACCACAGTGGTGCTTTGTACAATGCCAGGAAACCCAAGCCGTACAGCGGGATTGCGATGAGCACACGAAGTGCAATTTCTTTCCATTTTTTACTCATTGGAAGTCCAGTCTGTCGAATGTGGATGAGTTGTTAAGGTGAAGACCTCGTACACCAAAATACGCCGAGAGCCTACATATCCAAAGCATAAGAAAGATCTAGACGTAGCTTGTAGGTATTAAGATAAAAACAAAAACGATCACATTTCACTCCAGCCCTTCAGGCCGATATCGACCTACTTTTTCTCAATAGCAAGAAAAAGATAGGCAAAAAGGTGCCAGGCCTGTTGAAAAACAAGATTAACTTCAAGGAGAAGTGCCAGTTATCTGTTTTTCAAGGGCCGTGTAGTCGCAAGGTCGGAGGTTGCGGGATTTGGGTATTTGTGGTTTAGTTATGTACAACACGCTGAGAGGCTTGTATTCCTGCTATGTTGGCAGGTGGCTTGGATGGGGAAACTTATCTTTGTATCGAGTCTACGGAAACTCTATAGACCGTAGCGCACATTTATAAGGAGGCCCAGATGGGCACCGACGCAGTAAGGGATCAAATGCTCGAATTGAGCAAATGGCCGAACGACAAGACGATTCGCTACTATTTGCTCGACCGTGGTCGAGTCAGGAATTTGAAGCACTTGTGGGTGGAAGCTAACGGGATGGAGATCGAGCTGTTGCTCGACGAAGTGGGCTTCTCCCTGAGCGAATATTGGGTGCTCAGTGGCAGCATCAACCACTTCCCCCATCATTCCGAATATAACGGGTTTGAATACACCCTGATGGTCGGCATGGGCGAAGATGGGCATCGACTTCCCTCTCAGTTCACGGTCCACGAGATCCCGCTGATCGAAGGGCTCAAGTGCGAGTGCTGTGGCGACGGAACGGAGTACATGGTTCGTGAAGACGACTACTGGTGTCCGTACTGTCGCCATTCGAGGCCGTTCCTCCGGCTCACGAGAAAGCCAGAGGTCCACGGCACGTACCCACCGCACTGCACGCACTGCGGACAGAAGAAGCAGTGGGTCGGTGATGCATTGACCTGCACGAAGTGCGGAATTGCCTTCGTCAGGGCCTGACAGCCTCCTTCCAGCCCCTCTCGTATGGGGGCTGGGAAACCAAGATTATTTAGGTGTACTTTTGATAAGTACCAAAAACCAATCCCATATATTATTATTGTTTGATGTACTTTATGCGATAAAGTACCAAAACGCCGGGGTGGAAGATCAAATCACTATGTCACTGTTGTAAAAGCCTACAATGCGAATGCAAACGGTTCGATCAAGCAGATGCTGATCGTTACCGCCCCTCATATATTTCTCTTTTGTTGATTCGGGGTTTAGTGCATTCGTCTACTATTGTAGTTTTCACGAACAGATGACATCGGATGTTGATCTTTTTATACCCCGGACCCCCTACTCGTGCTTGCCTATGCTCGCTATCTTTATTTCCGTCATACTGACGGGAAGGTTCTGGCTCACTACTGAGTACTGTGTCCTACCAACTATTAGTTACTACTACTAATCTGTGGACGCTAGTCGGTATTGTGAACGTGACACTGGGAAAAGGGTGTCATCTTCAAGGCCGCAGTAGGCGTCATCGTAACGGGCATCGAAACCGTAAGAACCAGGGCAGTTGGCTTTAAATGACCTAGTACATGCAATTCGGCAGAGGTTTCTTGCTGTTAGAGAATAATCATCTCTTTCTGGCGCGGGCTCCGGAGGATATTGCGGATCTGAGTATGCAAATTTTGGTTGCTTGGCTGGTTGAGTGGCTTGAGGTTGACTGTTCATGGGTGAGCTCGTGAGTTTGCCGTCTGTGAAGGTATACCATTTTACTGAGCCGTCATCGGCTAATTTTGGGTAGGCGTCTACCCCACTGCCGGGACCGTTACCTAGAAATCTTTTTGTGTGCCATTCCATTGCTTCTGCGAAACTTGCCATTTATGTATACTCCACTTAATTCTTGGGATCTGATTATTGGGCTTGGAGTGCATATTTGCAAGCAAAAGTGTTTTGTTTATATGATTCTGTCTAGGGACTCGACTGTTCGAGTTGCTAGAGAGAACCGTCATAGATAGTTGGTGCCAGGCGGTCTGGCGGTGCGGGAATTGATCCCCCACCGCCAGACCATGAAGGTCAACTCTGCATCCCTATGACTAGGAAGTGGTCTGGGAGGCTCTCGAGCAGGAACTTGAGCGACCTGAGACTTTGCAGTTCGATGTCGAGTGCCTCGATTTCCGCGTCCGTCTCGGCGAACATCGCATGCTCCACCCCCTCTTGCTGTGTCGAACTGCCGAGTGCTTCTTCGTACTCGGAGACGAGCTCGCGGTAGTAGGACTCGGACATGTTGCCTGCTTCGAACTGCTCTTCACCCTCGTGCATGGCGACGTACGCCTCGAGCATGACGGCGTGGAGCTCAAGTCTCAGCTCCACGATGGGCTGTCCCTCGGGCGAGAGCATGAGCCTGATCCGTTGAGTGTTGGCGCCGGCCAGCTTCAACTCCACTTGCTTGATCTTTGACTTGGTCTCTTCGAGTGCTTCTACTCTTGATTGCATGGTACTCCTCTGTTGACGTGTACGGTGGATTGCTCCTCAAGAGAGCCCTAAGGGCTTGAAATTCAAGATCTTGGGGCTCTCGATGAGCTATCTTACCGCGTAACAGAGAGATACTATCTATGACGTTAAGACTACTGGCGCGTTGCGCGGTCGTCACGACATATAGGCAAAACCTATATGTAGAAGCAGATTATACAATAATTGTGATACTAGTTCAATGGGTTGTATGAGTATTGTGATCCTGTCTAGGGGCTCGAGGGTTAGAGAGAACCGTCAAACGGACTCGTAATCCGGGGTCTTCTAATATATTGACTATTGTGGTATATCATGTCATTATGATGTAAGTCCGATACAATAGTAGGAATGGGCTCTTGCCCCCAAACGAAAGGGGCCTGAGATGCCCAAATACAGAAGCTTCGGTGAAATGATGGTGGTGAGCGAAGAACTGCGAGAAGCATTTCTGAGCTACATCTCACAGCACGCCGCGGTGGACGTCACCCCCACTTGGACACCGACAGTCGTCACGCTCACGCGAGACGGCTACGAACGGAAAGGCACCGTGGAAGACGTCAAGGTTCTGATCGTCGATACGATCGGATTTTCCGGTGCGGTCGTCGTCGTGAACGGCGACGTCATGCAGATTCAAGGCCGTCTCGACCAAGAGAATCTGAGCTGTGCAATTTCGGAACCGCGAACGCCGTCCGTCGGCCTACCCCGTATCTACTGAGAAGATCCCCCCCTGGATCTGCTCGCAGGTCCGGGGTCTTCTCATATACATAACAAAGAAACTATGGCTACAACACCAGAACAACTAAAATCTCTGTGCGAATCTTGCGTTGGAGCTTGCTGTATGGACAGCAGGCTTGTACTTGATGATGCCGAAGCATTACATATGCTAAATGGTGGTACGAAACTTGGAATTGTACTCGGTGAATATATGCTGAGGGATATATTAACTAGCAAACTAGCCGACTATCGGCTGGAAGCATTAAAGCAGTTGTTTGACGACTGCGATGAAGATGACCCGCTCAGAGAAACTATTATTGATCTTGCCTTGACTCTTGTGGGGCTGAAGCAAGACCAGGAATATTATGAAATTCGGGGTAGATGTGGCTACCTAGATGACTACAATCAATGCACTACATATGAAACAAGGCCCAGGATATGCCGGGACTTCTCACCTGGCGGTGTTGCCTGTTGTAGGTTCCGTGAAAGACACGGGCTTGAGACAACTGACGACGCAGTAATGTTACCCGACCCAACACGTAGATCAGTATAGTAACGAACTACTTGAGGGGCTAAATCAACGGACTCTCGTAGTCCGGGGTCTTCTCATATATTGACTTAGTATCGTGTTTATGCTATTATACGATTAATCCCGATACTTCGGGTTGTTCCACTATGATCGGAGCTTACGGTGACATCATTAGTAGTCTTGGTGGTTGGCTTGAACCTTGAAGGCGTCAAGTGGCAGATTGCGCTACCGATTTGGGTGGTCGTGCTGGTTCTGCGCTACGTGTTCTACCCAAGCTTTTTGGTCTTGATGACCACGGGCAGGATTGCACTTGCTGGACCGTTGTCGGATCGTGAAGAGCGGAAGCTCGAACCGTCCTGAGGACACCCCCATTGTCGACCCCGTTACCATGCTTGAGAGACCCATTTAACGGACTCTCGCAAGGTCCAGGGTCTTCTCATTTGTATAAAGTTACTCCCCAACCGCCAGCTGGCGGTTTTTCTAATTGCAAATCCGTGTATTTACCCTAATGTGGCACCCGGGGTTCGGGGCTATGAAAAACAGATGAATAGGTATCTCTCCTTGAAAACGATCAGCGAGGAAAATAAAGTCTGCCCATGTCTAGTTTGGAGAGACCCATTAAACGGCTTTTCTTTCAAAAGATAAGTCTAGCAAAAGAATCCATTGTCTATCCCGCCTAGGAGCTGTACTACGTATACGCTCCGGCGACCACATACTGCGGTCCCGAAACTACGTCATTGAAACTAGTTTCATAAGTAGGTTTCCTTGCAGAATGCCACAGGCATTCTTCACCCTCCCTTCGCCGGTCACTTTCAGCGACCCCAAAATTTCATTCAATCGAACAAGTTCGATGAAGAAAGTCTCCTTGCAATGATACACAGTATCATCTCACCCAAGGGTACGTTGACCTACTTTGAGAAGTAGGCAAAGAACCTGTTACTTTTTGCGGAAGCGGAATCGGGTGCGGGCTCCGGTGGCTGATTCGCCCTCACCGGTAGCTGTCATTTCGCCAATACCGATGGTTGAGTAGTCGTCGTAGGTGACCATAAGAGCTTTTGATTCGAGCTGACGAAGGGTTTCTAGCGCTACGGATACAAGGATAAGGATAGAAGTTCCACCGACCGCGATTTGGTCAGTTTTGAGGAAGATCTGAGCGATGATCGGCATCAGTGCTAGGAAGCCAAGCGACATACTACCAAACAGCGTGAGCCGGGATACGACTGTAGAGAGGTAGCGTTCTGTTTGGAGCCCGGGGCGGATGTCGGCCACGAAGCCACCTTGTTTTTGGAGGTTTTCGGAGATTTCTTTGGCGTTGAACATGACGGAGGTATAGAAATAGGTAAAGACGATTACCAGGAATACATAGAGGAACGGATAGACGAGTGGCTCTAGGCTGAAGCCGTAGACGGTGGCGCCGGATTCGGTGAGAGTTGGCTGGAAGTTGAGGTACTGGGTGTTGACGGGGTTGGCTATTTCGGACAGGTAGGAGCTACTTGGGTTGCTGAAGACACGGGTGAGGTTGGCGCCCAACTCGGCTTTGTCGCCACCGCTAAGGAGCTGGCCAGCAAACTGTGGAATAGATAAGAACGCGACTGCGAAGATGATCGGGATTACACCTGCGGTGATGAGCTTGATCGGCAATACTGAGGTGATGCCTCCGTATGAGCGGTTGCCCTGTACGCGCTTGGCGTAACTGATTGGGACTCTGCGTTGGGCTTCGTTGAGGTACACCACAAAGACCGTCACCAGGAGCGTCACTGCGGCGATTATTCCTACGTAAATGAGCCCGGTGGTGTCGATAGGTAGAGTTTTGCCAAAGATTTCCCAGCGGTTTTCTTGGCTGATAACTGAGTTGAGCAGAGTACCGATGATGCCAGGAAGTCCTGAAATGATACCAACGGTGATGAGGATGCTGATACCGTTACCGATGTTTTGTTCGGTGATGAGTTCGCCGAGCCACATGAGAATCATAGATGCGCCAGTAAGGGCGGCGACCATGAGTACCCAACGGCCTGCGCCGGCGTTGGCCAGGACGTCACCTAGGCCACCGAATTGGTTGGCCGTCTGACGGACGAGGTAGATTGCACCGATAGACTGGATGATAGCTAGTGGGAGTGTGAGCAAACGAGTATATTGGTTGATGCGTTTGCGACCATATTCGCCTTCTTGTTGCATTTCTTCTAGTTTGGGGAAGGCTTTGGTGAGGAGCTGGATAATGATTGAGGCATTGATGTATGGCCCGAGGCCTACGAGCATGATTGAGAAGTTGGCTAGTGCCCCACCGCTAAGCAAGTTGATAAAGCTAAGAAGCTGAGGGCTACTGCTGGAGTTAAAAAGGTTGTCGAGAATTTGCTTGAGAGTTTTGGGCTCGGCGAGAGGGATTGGGATGTGTGACAAAAATCGGTAGGCTAAGATGATACCAAGTACAATAAGCACGCGCTTTTGCATGTCCTTATGTTTCAGGCTTTTCCAGATTACCTTCCAGTTCATCAGTTACTCCCCCTACGATTGCTTAGCTGTTATTTTATCACCCTATTATCAGAATTGCTGTTGTTGGATTTACCAATTTAGGGTGAAGGGTTCAGGGTATAGGTAGTTCCCTACACCCTGTGGCCTAAACCCTAGGCTTTTTTGGTAGTGACTTGCTGTGGTCTTTTGGTTTTGGTGAATGAACCGCCAGCTTTTTGGACTGCTTCGATTGCTTTTGAGCTTGCGCCCTGAAGAGTGATCGAAACGTTGCTAGTGAGCTCACCTTTGACGACTAGCTTGGCGTTTGAAAATGCGCTTTTGAGTACGCCTGCTTCTGCAAGAGTTGCATTGGTGACTGCACCTTTGAGGCCGTTGAGCTGTGAAGTGTAGACTACTTCGGCTTTTGGACGGATTGATCTAAAGCCACGGTTTTTTGGAGTGCGCTTCATGATTGGTGTTTGACCACCTTCGAAACCTTCTTTTTTACCTGAACCTGCACGGGCTTTTTGGCCTTTGGTTCCGCGACCGGCTGTTTTGCCTTTGCCGGCTGAGATACCACGACCAACGCGAGTCGAGTTCTTGGTTTTTGCGACTGTGAGTTCGTTGAATTTCATTTATTTGTCTCCCTTTACAGTCGAGGCTTTAGGTTTTGGGGCTGAGGGTTTAGGAGTTGCAACCTTTGTAGCTACTTCTGCCTTTTCGCTTTTGCCTTTTGCCTTAAAGGTTACCCAGTCTTTTTGAGGCTGAAGTGTTTTGAGAGCTTCGATGGTTGCGTAGCAAGCGTTGATTTTGTTACTGCTACCAAATGACTTTGAAAGTGCATTTTGGACACCAACTGCTTCTAGGACGGCACGAACAGTAGCGCCTGCGATAAGACCGGTACCTGGAGCTGCTGGCTTGATCATAAGACGTGCGCCAGAGACTTTGCCTTCTACTTCGTGAGGGATTGTACCCTTGTAAAGAGCGATTGTAACGATGTTTTTCTTGGCTACTTCGGTTGCTTTGGTAGTAGCGGTTGTGACGTCTGCGCCTTTTGCGATGCCGATGCCTACTTTACCTTTTTTGTCACCTACGATTACGAGTGAACGGAATCTAAAGCGTCGTCCACCTTTTACCACGCGGGCAACACGGTCGACTGCGAGAACTCGCTCGTCGTACTGTTTTACTTCCTGTGGAGCGTCGGTTCGTGGGCGACGGTCGTCTCGTCTGTTTCTATTGTCCATGATTAAAACTCCAATCCTGCTGCACGAGCAGCGTCAGCGAGTGCTTTGACTCGGCCATGGTATTGTTTTGCGCCACGATCAAAAACCACCTTTTTGACCTTTGCTGATTTTGCACCGGCTGCGATTTGCTCACCTACCCACTTGGCTTTTTCGGTCATTGTGCCGGTTGCTGATTTTTGACCAACAGTTGTTGCTGACGCCAATGTGGTGCTTGTTTCGTCGTTGATGATTTGTGCAGAAATGTGCAAGTTGCTCACGGTAACTGATAGACGAGGTCGGTCAGTAGTGCCGCGCGTGTTTGAACGCGTGCGGTTTGCCCGGAGAGCAGCTGTTTTTGATTTATGTTCTAGTCGATTCATAATATTACTCCTTGCTCCTACTTGTCTTTACCGCTTTTACCGCTTTTTCTAATAATTCTTTCTTCGATGTACTTGATACCTTTGCCCTTGTAAGGTTCTGGTTTCTTAAGTGCGCGAATTTCTGCTGCAACTTGCCCGACTTCTTGCTTGCTGTTGCCAGAGATTGTCAAAACGTTTGCCTCTACAGCAACTTTGATGCCTTCTGGAATAGCAAAGTAAACATCGTGGCTAAAGCCGAGTGCGAGTTTGAGTTTGTTGCCTTCGAGGGCTGCTTTGTAACCAACACCGTTGATTTCTAGCTTGCGATCGAAACCTTGAGTGACACCTACAACCATATTGCTCACTAGTGTGCGCATTAGGCCGTGCTTTGATCGGTGTTCACGAGCATCGCTTTCACGCGATACGATGATCTGGTTTTCTTCAACCGCTACAGTGATACCAGGCATTGTGAACTGCGACAAAGTACCTTTTGGGCCAGTGGCCGTAATGGTGTCTTGATCGACAGTGATTGTCACGCCCGATGGGATAGCGATCGGTAGTTTTCCTATTCGACTCATTTTATTCTCCTTAACTTACCTTACAAATTAATTCGCCACCTAGGTGCTTCTGTTTGGCTTCGTTGCCAGTCATAACACCATGGCTTGTTGAAACGATAACGATTCCACGACCTTGGCGATACGTTGGGATCTCGTCGCTGGCGGCGTACATTCGACGACCTGGCGTGCTGAGACGTTCGATTGTCGAAATACGTGCGTTGGCGTCGTCTGAGTTTAGAACCAAGACGAGTTCTTTGGCTGTGCCTTCACCTGAAACGGTGACGTTGTCGATAAAGTTCGACTTTTTGAGGACTTCAGCTACGTTTTGCTTCATCTTACTGTGAGGAAGAGAAACTTCACTCTTTCGGACTGCTGCAGCGTTTCTGATTCTTGTGAGCATATCTGCTATTGGATCTGTAAATACCATAATTTTCTCCTTCCTTCTACCAGCTTGATTTAGTTACACCAGGGATGTCACCCTTGACTGCGTGTTCGCGGAACGACAAACGCGATAGGCCGAATTGGCGCATATAGGCACGTGGACGTCCGGTTTCGCTACAACGGTTTTTCAATCTCGTTGGAGATGAATTTCGTGGTAGTAGGTGGAGACCGTCGTGGTCGCCAACTGCCTTTAGTTCGGCGCGCTTTGCTGCGTATTTTTCGTGCATCTTTGCTCGTTTGAGGTCTCGTGCGACTGAAGATTTCTTAGCCATTATTTAGCTCCTTTTTCGAACGGCATACCAAACTTTGTAAGTAGTGCCCTTGAATGATCTGCGTTTACGTTTCGAACTACGAAGTTGATCTGTAGACCGTGTAGTGTCGTTGTTTCGTCGAATGTTAGTTCTGGGAAAACTGACTGGTCAGTAAGACCGAGTGAGTAGTTGCCTTGGCGGTCAAATGCCTTGGCTGATACGCCGTGGAAGTCACGAAGTCTAGGAAGTACAACGGTGATGATGCGGTCCATGAATTCGTACATTCGGTCGCCACGAAGCGTGACTTTGAGCCCGATTTTGTTGCCTTCACGGAGTTTGAAGCTCGCAATTGAAAGCCGTGCAACTGTTTCTACTGGCTGTTGGCCGGTGATTTTGCGTACAGTGTTGCTGGCTATTTCTAGTAGCTTTTTGTCGTCTTTGGCACGGCCTAGACCGACGTTGACAACGATTTTTTCGAGCTTTGGAATCTGGTGATTGTTGCCAAGTCCTAGCTCAGTTTTGAGCTCGGCTGCGTAGGTAGAAAGGTAAAGATCTTTCATGCGCGGTGCAGTCGAAACGCTCGCTACTTTTTTAGCTGGGGCCTTTTCGGCTTTTGCTGGTGCTTTAGCGGTAGTTTTGGTAGTTGTAGCCATTACTTGATCTCCTTTCCTGATGTTTTAAATACGCGGGTTCTGGTACCGTCTTTGGCAATTTGGTAGCCGATTCGTGAAGCTTTCTTGGCTGTTGGATCGTAGATACCGATCTTTGAAGCATTGATTGGCTTGGTGATTTCAAGAATTCCGCCCTGAGGGTTGGCTTTGCTTGGTTTGACGTGCTTTTTGACAATATTGATGCCTTCGACAGTCACGGCGTTGAGCTTAGGCTGGACAGAAAGAACTGGTCCGGTTTTGCCTTTGTACTTACCGCTTCGAACGATGACTGTGTCACCTTTCTTGATGCGGATCTTTGAAAATGTTGCGATTTGTTGCTTTTTCATACTATAGAACCTCCGGCGCTAAGCTGATGATCTTGCTGTAGCCCTGTTCGCGAAGTTCGCGTGGTACTGGTCCAAAAATACGAGTTGCGCGTGGTTCTTTGGCTTCGTTGATGATAACGGCGGCGTTATCGTCGAAACGGATAACTGTGCCGTCTTTTCGGCGAATTGCGTCGCGGGTGCGGACAACAACAGCCTGAACAACTGACTTTTTCTTGACCTGACCGCTAGGGTTGGCTTCTTTGACAGTTGCAGTGATGATGTCACCGACACGAGCGTAACGCTTGCGTGAGCCACCAAGAACTCGGATACATAGGATTTCCTTTGCACCACTGTTGTCGCAGACGAGAAGGCGTGATTCTTGTTGGATCATACTATTTCTCCTCTGCTTTCTTTGGAGCAGTTTTTGTAACTTCTTCTACTACGGCGACATCGGCTTCAGTTTGGTGAATTACTCCACCGCGCTCAAGTACTTTTGTCAGCGTGAAACGCTTTGAAGCGCTGATCGGGCGACACTCGGTCAACTCAACCTTGTCGCCTGGCTTTGCTTCGTTCTTTTCGTCGTGACCAGCAAAACGTTTGGTGACCGTATATTGTTTCTTATATATCGGGTGAGTTTTACGGGTTTGAACAGCAACGACAATTGTCTTGTCGGCTTTGTCGCTCACGACAGTTCCTACCAAGGTACGTGCCATTACTTTGTCTCCCTTTCTTCGGCTGACTTACGCGTAAGTGTGCGAGCAAGTTGCTTCTTTTTTAGATTGATCTGCTTGTAATTCTGAACATCTCCCATTCGAACACCGCGAGTTAAGTCGGCAATTTCTTTTCGGAGCTCAGCTGCGTGCTTGATTAAATCTTCTGATTTTACTTGGGCGAGTGCCGTTGAATGTTTCTTCATGATATTAGGCCTCCTTCACCAAGAACTTAGTTTTTACTGGCAGTTTGTGAGCGGCGAGTCGCATTGCTTCTCGTGCTACTTCCTCTGTTACACCGTCCATTTCGAACAAGATTGTTCCAGGGTGAACGCGTGCTATGAAGAATTCTGGGCTACCTTTACCACCACCCATCTTTGTGCCCATAGCTTTACGGGTAACAGGGATGTGCGGGAAAATACGGATCCAGATTTTGCCACCACGTTTGACGTAGCGGGTCATTGCCTGACGAGCGGACTCGATTTGGCGGGAAGTGATTCGGTCCATGTCCTGAGACTGGAGCGCAAATGAACCAAAGGCGATTGTGTTGAGTGACGTAGCAACGCCCTTCATTCGTCCTTTGAACTGCCTGCGGTGCTTGAGTTTGTTAGGTAGCAACATTATTTTGTCTCCCCTTTATAAATCCAGACCTTGATACCGATGATACCGGCACCTGGGTAGACTGCTCGAGCGTAGCCGTAGTCAACATCAGCACGAATTGTGTGAAGTGGTACGCTACCTTCGATAGTTTTTTCACGTCGAGACATGTCTGCACCACCAAGTCGACCAGAAATTTGAATTCTGATACCTTTGGCGCCACTGCGCATTGTTGCGCCAGCAGTTGCTTTCATGGCACGGCGGAATGCAATTCGGCGTTCGATTTGGTTGGCGATGTTTTCGGCAACTAATTTAGCCTGCATTTCTGGTTTTTTGACTTCTTCGATGTTGAGGCGAGTTGGCACACCGTAGATCTTTTCGATCTGAGCTTTGAGCTCTTGTGCGCCCTGTCCACCACGACCGATGACAACACCAGCTTTTGCTGTATGGACTGTCACGTTTACGAGGTTTGGTGATCGTTCGATGTCGACTTTGTTGATAGCAGCGCGTGAACCAAGCTTGGTTTCGATAAGTCGGCGAACAGTAAGGTCTTTTGTCAAGTAGCTTCGGTAGTCGCGCTTGTTTGCGAACCACTTACTGCGCCAATCTTTGTTGACCTGAAGTCGCATGCTGATAGGGTTTACTTTTTGGCCCATCTTATGCCTCCGCTTTCTTTGGTTTTGCTTCGCGCTTTTCGCCGTCTACCACCACACGAATATGCGATGATTTCTTCTGGTATGGGTGTGCCATACCGCGAGCAACTGGCATAAATCGCTTGAGGCGAGGACCGGCAGTAACGCTGATTTCAGTGATAACAAGTGTTTGAGGCTTGTAGTTGTCGTTGTGCTCTGCGTTGGCAGCGGCGCTTTTGATCGCCTTTGACACAGCAGTCGCAGCGCGACGTGGAGTGTGCTCCAAAATTACAAGCGCATCAGCGACTGTACGACCACGGACAAGTGACGCAACTACGCCGACTTTACGTGGAGCAAGGCTGACGCCTTTAGCAATAGCGATAGTTGGCATTACTTACCTCCCTTTGCTAGCTTGCCACCGTGTGAACGGAACTTGCGAGTCGGTGAGAATTCACCCAATCGGTGACCAACCATGTTTTCGGTGATGAAAACAGGTACGTGGACGCGACCGTTATGAACAGCAACTGTGCGACCAACAAATTCTGGTGGGATTACACAGGCACGTGCCCAAGTTTTGATGATAGTTCGATCCTCAGAGCCAAGAGCCGCAAGCTTAGCAGCGAGCTTTGGATCAATGAAAGGACCTTTCTTTAGTGATCTACTCATTGCTTATTTCCTCTTAGCCGAATGACGGCTTCTTACTATAAATTTGCTCGTGCTCTTGCGAGTACGCGTTTTGTATCCAAGTGTCTTCTGGCCCCATGGAGTTACTGGAGGTCGGGCCATTCGGTGTCGTCCACCATCACCACCACCGTGTGGGTGATCGACTGCATTCATCACTACACCACGAACGGTTGGGCGGATGCCCTTGCGCCTGGTGCGTCCTGCTTTACCAATCTTGATGTTTTGGTGCTGTTCGTTGCCGATTACACCAATACTTGCCATGCACTCTTCGAGTACTTTACGGATTTCACCGCTAGGCAATCGAACTTGGCCATAGCCACCGTCTTTTGCGATTAGCTGTGCGCCGAGTCCAGCACCACGAACGAGCTGTGCGCCCTTGCCAACTGACAGCTCAATTGCGTGAATTGTGCTACCGGTTGGGATGTTCTTGATCGGAAGTCGATTTCCCGGTTCGATTGCAACGTCGTCGCCACAAGCGATAACTGTACCCTGCATTACACCTTTTGGTGCGAGCATATAGTGGTATTCGCCAGCCTGATCTTTGACACGAGCAATACGTGCTGATCGGTTTGGATCGTATTCGATGTGCTCAACAGTTGCTGTTGTGCCTTT
>Ga0154020_10006358_pt1 | contig 13828 bp, 19 predicted proteins | sample Klosneuvirus_201_FD_109709 | JGI IMG/M metagenome (GOLD analysis project Ga0154020, IMG submission 109709) | Active sludge microbial communities from wastewater, Klosterneuburg, Austria - Klosneuvirus_20160825_MG | ecosystem: Engineered > WWTP > Aerobic digester > Activated sludge | place... | reverse complement strand
TCGGTGGCAGATCAGGTGATGAGAATTTCAAAGGTGAACCTTCATTTGTTGACTCGAGGAGGAAGATTTTTGGAAGAGCTCGTCGTTCATAATGAATCGCTGCCCGTTGTCCGTCTCATACTCGACGCCAATCAGTAACCTATACAAGATAATCATCAAAGAGGTTCATGCAAATCGGCAAGAAAAGAAGGGATCGCACTTGATCGAGGAAGGGCCAGCCGGAGCAACGGCGACAGGAAGGACAAAGTCACCCAAGGAGAGCTCGTGCTTGGCTCCTCCTCCTCCTCTTTCTCCTCCTCCTCCTCCCCCTCCCCCTCCTTTCTTTCCCTTCCTTCCTCGACGATCATTACGTTTCTCTTCCGGCTCTAAAACAGAATACCGCGAGATTATCACTAAATCAAATAACTACCTCTTAATGAAATGAATGATGGACATACCAGTCTTAGTCAGGGCGATGGGAATCTCGCCGCGATTCGTTTTAGAGAACTTGACCTCCCACGGCAGCAGGGAATTGTAATTGTTGATAAATCCATTCTGAGGAATTCCGACCTCGTAATTGTAAGAATCATAAATGCCGAGTTTGACCAGTCTCACTTCGAGAGACTCGCGGAACTGGAAACCGTCGATGGAAGAAGAGCGGGAGTCCACCGATGACGAAGGGGAGAAGGGCGTCTCCACAAGGACCTCCCAACAACATCCCAGAGCAAACGAATCCATTCCCACTTCCTATGTAAATACGGATAAAAGAGATAATGGGAGGTGAGACGGACGGGAAATGGAATACCAAAGGGTCAAAAGGGTCCAAGCGCTGGACGACCTCTTTGCCGCAGAGGCAGCGTCGAGTGAAGGCGACGCCACTCGAGTGGGGCGCAACGGGAAGCGACATGTGATTCGCGAGACCCTTGCGACGCGAACTCGAGCGCGGATCCGCGTCAGTGTCCAGCAATAAGTGCAACTAAATCGCAAAAAAATGTGTTAGCTTACGCTGAAAAAAGATGCAAGAAGAAGGCGAGCAACCTTGTTGTTGCAGGGTTTGCCAGTGAGTGAGCACGCATCGCATTGGCGATGACCGCTCTCCCAATGCGACACGAGTGTCTCTTGAAGGACGCGCACCACAATTGCACGCAGCTCTGGGGCAGTCGCGACTTCGACCGCTTGCCGAGATTTCAAAAGCTAAAGCGAATTGATCCTGAGATTGAGAAATAGATCATATTTGGAAGTGCGCAGACCCTTTGGAGATGCAGGGAAGAGGGATAGAGAGGCGGCAGGTCCTTGAGGTACTCCTGTTTGGCTTTCTCCAACGCATCCAGCGCAGCCCTGCATCAGATCAATACAATAAGATGGATAGATCGCGCAAAAAGAGAGAATCTATCTCACCGCATAATCGGAGCATAAAGTGTAGGAATTGGGGTGGAAGTTGCAGTGGAGGATGAAGCAGTGAAAAAGGTGGCGGGGTCAGCCAAGGACTTCCCAGTGATCACATAGTCCTGGAGGACCTGACACGCACTGAACCACGACCGCCCACTCGGCATCATCGATGCCTAGGAGTACAAAACCCATCAGTATTATGATCATCAAAGAATATAATCGCATCACCAATGAGAGGACAGGTGAACCTCTTTGACGTTCTGGCCCTTGGAGAGGGAGCGGAGGAAGTCGACCTTGCCTCGAATCCACTCTTTCAGATTGCCGATGTTGGTCGCATTTTCGGCCTCCAAGGCCTCCTCCACCGGGGGACGAGGTATAAGAGACCCCAATGGAGTCGCATAGAGAAGCTCCGACAATTCCGACATTTCGCGATTGGGGAAGTTGCGCGGGAACTTGATGAAGATGACTTTGGTCTTATCCAAGTAGATGAGCGGCTTCGGCTTGGGCGCTTGGGCCTTGGGAGTGCGCTTTTGTCCCTGCTGAGAACGAGCTCCTCCTCCTCCTGCACCTCCTAATAAAAACTTCATCCAAAAACATCGACACGACAGCAAAAGCAAATGAAACCACGGAGAACCAAAGAGGGCTAAGAACCTTGTTTGGAGCCCTTGTTGCGGGTCTTGAGAGCATTGGCTTCAATGTCGTCGAGGCCACGCACTATCTCTGCCTCCATCAATTTCTAATTGGAATGATGTCAAAAAGGACCACAACCATATGATAACATAAGTCAAAGATGATCGAGCAGAAGATCGCATAAGCCAAAGAAGGGGGTATCAGAGGATAAGAGCTCGATACCTTGAGCTTATCGAGATTGTCCGCTGCGTTCTTGTCGGCCTCGTTCAGCGCCTGAGAATCAAATATACGTAACAATAAAATAACAGCTGAAATTGTTGTTGCAGATCACAAACCGAAGGAGGCAGGGGAGGTACGGGGTCCTTATCGACGACAAAGATGAGGTTGGGCGTGGCATTGCCAGGACAGAACTGAGAGGCGCTTCTGAGGTCGGGGAGTTTGAGAGATGCGGTCAAGTGGTCCATCATCTCGCTCTGCAACTAGAATACATATTCTAAGATTTGTGAAATAGAGAGAAGAATTGAGAAAAATGAAAAGTATTTAGGGCAGGTCGAGAGAACCTTTTGTTTCAAGCCAGATATGAAGTGGAACTGATTCCATAAGCGCTCCATGAGGACATCGGGAGAACCCGCAAAGAGAATGACATTGCAGATTGAGAAAAAAAAGAACTGCGCCTTGAGAGCCTCGGCCTCCTTGGTGTTCAGAAACGCAAGCAGGTCCTCCTACAGAGAGAACATCTTCGATGGAGGTCAATAGACACCGATGAAGAGATGTTACCTCATTGGGATCCTCGGAGAGCTTCTTCTCGAGGTCCAAGAGATTCAAGATGAGGGCATCGTCCTGCGCCGTCGTCAAGGAGAGAAACAGCACGCCCTGCGTAGGATCGTGGGCGAGCTGAACGTGACTCACGCTTCCAAACGGGCCGCTCTCGCCAAGTTCAACATTCTACCAAGTGATGATCATAGAGAACTCGATGAGAGGTGACAATAGGGAAGGGAAACCTTGAACAAGGGCCGTTCGGCGATCGTCGAGGCGAGCCACGAGCGCGCCTGAGACGAGTGGCCCATCAAGCCCACCACGACCAACGAGCCCTCCCCGAGGCCTAGCTCACCTAATTCAAAATAAACATGAAAAAATAACCAAGACCAATGAGAATTTGTCAGAAGCAACAAATCGCTTGAGGTCGAGTGAAGACGAGGCTCGACAGAAGAAGGTCGAGGAAATCGGACGACACCAGATGGAATCAAATCCATGTAATCTTCATGGGTTTCCCAGAATGCGCCATTGCCTATAGATGGTAGAATTTCTTCAGGAGGTGAAGGCGCAGAGGACGCACCAAAAGTTGAGTTGACGCCCTGAGCGAGTTGATGGGAGGGCGCTCGATCCTTGGGATACAGCCAGTGCGACAGTGGGCCCTGCTGCGTCAGCCACGCCGCCGTTATCATGTTATACTCACCCGATGGCAATGAAATTTAAGGCTCCTTTCTTGTGACTGCCTTATTAACTCGTCGTAATCGCCGGGCAATTATTTTCGGTTGGCCTTGCGTTACATGGAAATTTTAAGAGAACCGGTCAACCGGAAGCTGCGACACATCTGCCTTCCCGAGTTCTTATTCTTTCTTCTTAACTGCGTGCTGGTAATGGCGACTAACTTTGCAGAGATCCCGGACGATGTGCTGGGCCTGATCATTGCTCAATTCAGAACTGACGACCGCACTCGCTTCTATTCCTTTGCCGGGTCCGCCCTCCTTCCTCCCCTCGATCCCCATCACCTAATTCTATTATCATTTAATTTGTAAGTGTACATTTTTTCTTTGGAGCGGGGCGGTCGCGGCGGAAGGTGGGGCTATTCTTAGTTTCAATGAGAAGGTTTGCTGAGGCAGACGTGAGACGTCTCTTTTGAGTCCCTTCTTCAAATTGTCCACCTTTGTCAAGATCGCAGAATTTATTCGGCAATGAGGGTAAGTTCTTTTCCGCCGGAGGAGCCCCCGAGGAATTCTTTCGGTTGAGGATAATAATTTTATTTTCTGGGTCGGTATTTCTCGACATCTCGACACTTAATCACATTTGCGTTTATAGTGTTTGCACGAGGTTTGCTAAGGCCGCTTATTCGTTTCCGTACCGCTGCCTCGACCTGACGAAGCACCCCCGACCCCAAACGCAGTCGAATGCGCCTGGTGCACCACCTCAGTCGATCTCGCCGCAAACGAATTTTCATGCGCGTTTCTTCGGCCCTCCTCCGACTTATGAATTGCACAAAGAACGTGCCACTTTGCTCGCCAAGATTGACCGAAAGCTTCTCGAAGAGGTATGCCTTTGATTGGTTCGAAGTGCGCTCGTCGTGTCTTGCTCACCCTCCTTCTCCAAGGTGATTGTTCCTGGTGGAATCTACGTCACGCCAAATCTCCTCCAATCCCTTAAGATCTTCCCCCACCTCAAGAAGCTGTCTCTGCAGACCCTCACGCGTCTTCATAGCCTTAATTTTGGAGACTACTTTCCCGAGCTCAAGGAGCTCGAGATCGGCGAGGTGGATCTCGCAGATTCCATTTCTTTCCCCATGACCTTGGAGAAGCTTGTCATCAAAGCCAAGTACGAGGCCGACTTTGGCGGTCGACGCGCCATGGTCATGCCGACTCCACAAAACGATCACATTGGCAAGAACATTGAGAAGCTCGTCAACTTGCAGTTTCTCGAGCTCGGCTCCAAATTCTTTGTCGAGACCAAGGTCTCATTCCTGTTTGTTTGCTTTTGTATTTGTTTTTGAATAGTTCGTTTCTCATTTGAGTTGTCGTAGAATTTGACGAAGCTGAAACACGTTCAGATCGCCCCCACGCCTAGCTTTCATGGTTATGGCAATCCCATGCCGAGGCATATCAATGAGCTTCATCCTCTTGGCTTTCCGTCGCCTCAGCCGCCGCCTCTCAGCAGGGTCGTCCCACCTCCTACTGGGCTATAAAACAAGGACTATCGATTCGATCGTTTATTCATTTCTGGTTTTCTTAGTTTTGACGATTTCGCCCGATATATATCAAATGAATCCTCGTTTTCTCCGCTGTGTTTTTTTTATATGCAAATTTCACATCAGCTACAGTCACTTATGGTTTCACCTGGCCTTCGTCGAGTAACGAAATCAACTGCTTGTGTCTCAGGTGAATTGTCTTCGGAAGTTCGTTGCGCTTAGGTGACCCACACTTGGCTTCCTCACACGCATCGAAAAACGGCCATTCCCATATTAACACAATGTCCCATCCAAGATATACGATTTATGTGAACTAGTTTCGAGTTTTCAATTCTCTCAGGGCTTTTTTCGATTCAACCGACCAGTTTCCAATTCGCGGGTGCGCAGCGGTGGCTATGTACTGTATCGTCGACGACGTCGAGCCAGCGAGTCAGGTCATTCTCCTCTTCGTGGGCTTCCGTGTTCGGTGCGCGAAAACTTTGATCTTTGAACACTTTGTCTCGAATTATATTAGAACCTTCTATTATAATAGAATGTTCTAATAGTTAATTGGCCCCGAGAATTAAACTCAGATTGATTACCAACTCCGCCATCGCGCCGGCCAGGCGCTCCTCCTTCCGTAGTCCGTACCATTTGAGACGGCACTGCCCGTAGTGACGACTGGCCTTGGCTTGATAGGATTAGCTATTAAAAATATTAATATAAATATGATTGCGTTTGAAGTTTGATGAATGCTGCCGATGCTGCCGGTATACATGTCCCGTCGTCGACGCGTTACAACTTGAGACTTCGTAGAAGGTTCGAGACGTCCGCTCTCCATTGATATGTTCTTTCCAAAATAGATGTCAGAGATCTCAGAACAGGAGGAGGAGAAGAAGAGGCGCACGTCCCTCGGCATTGCTGGCGACGAGAAGAAAAAGAGGAAACGAGAAAAGAAGAATGAGGAGGGCGAGGTGGTGGATCGACAAAATGTGAAGTTCGCCTTTGTTAAATACGCTCCTCTTTCTGTAATGTTCATTTGTTATATTATATCATTAGTAGTGGCAGTGCCGAGGAAGAAGAGTCCTCCTCCGGTGCCTCTTCCGAGGATTCTTCTTCCTCTGCATCTGGTGAAGAGAAGGTGGAGGAGGTGGTGGTTCGCCGTCGCAGAGGCTCTCTCGCTCCGAAAGTCGTGGCACGAGCAATCGTGATGAATGCTCGTCATGAATCTCCCGCCATGGGAAGTACGAGATAAATGACAATGGACCTCTTCGAGATGGTCTGCTCACCGTCTTCTCTGTGCTGCAGACTGCGCGGCCTTCTGCTTTGGCTATGTCTGTGGTCCGGTTGGTCTGTGCTGTGCTTCCTCCAATATGACGTGCTTCCTGTTTGGATGGCTGACCTCGTGGTTTATTGGGTTCATGATGGTGGCCATCTTCGGCACCCCTCAGCAAAATGCGGCGCCCTATCGCTCTAATTAGTCAACAAAGGAGAGCGAGAACAGACTATTTAATACTGTTTTTTTTGTGAGTTTTGTCAATTGGTGAAGAATGAGGACAATCGCATATATCTATTACATTTCACGATCTATTAGGATGCTTCTCTTTATTCTATTAATACTCATCATGGAAATTACCACAGGAAGGGAATCAGGCGCGTCCTGGAGGCAGGATATAGAGGGCGGCCGTTCTTGCCGTCAAAGGTTTTCAGGTAGTAGGCATGCTTGTCTTTGGAGAAGGACGACATGGCCATGATGCCGACCAACGTGAACAAATAGGCGGCCACCGTGCCAGCTGAGATCGAAAAGATGACCCAGGAGAGGATTTCGCATAAGTAGTGGGCGCCAGCGACGAACTCAAAGAGACCGCCTCGAGGAAGGGCATAGTTTCCAGCAGCGTCGCGCTTCAAAGAGGCAAGGATGCCGTGGTGGTACCAGTTGCCGAATTCCGCAACCAAGAAAGCGACAAACAAGATCAACGATGAGCTTGTGAGGTCACCGCTCAGATTGCAGACGGCCCAGGCGTTCCAGACGGCAAAGCCCGAGTAGTAGAGAGTGCCGCTGACCACTTCCTCGACGACGGCCACGTCCGACAACTTCGCCTTGCGCTGGTGGACGAACGCCACTTCGTAGCAGCGGCGCACAAAATGCACAAGCCACATTATGCATAGGAGATTCGCGCGGGGTGACCAGCCGTGACGAAGGGCGAGGACGAGCGGGAAGGCGACAGCGCACAAAGCATAGACGAGCAAATCGCGGGCCATCGCCGTGAGGTGCGTCATCCGGTGCCCATTGGCACGCATCGACAGCCGAGATTCCATTTGAAATAAAATAAATTTAATTAATAATTAATAATAAGAAGAATAACAGAATAAATTCGCTATTCGCTATTAATAATCGCTACGGAATTTGGAAAGTGACAGTGTCCTAAAGCGCGGTTTGAGCGGCGGTGCATGCATTCAACCGCGGACAGAAGGATCACAGCCTGGAGTCCCCTCAGCCCCTCTGACACAGCAAAGTCCATAGGAATACATAATACTATGGAACGGAAGGCAGATATATTAGAAGGCTTTCTAACTGAAGTTTTTGGATACTTTCTAGATGGAGATGTCTAGAAACCAAAGTGCCAATTGCAGAGTTTGGCAAACATTAGAGTCGCGGAAATGTACATCGAAGTCAAGTGCACTGGGGCGTCAGACTGAGGGCAACGCGCGCTATCGTAGCCGAGATCGAAGATAGCCACGATGCTGCTTTGCTTTTGAACGAGTTTGGCATTCGCAGCCTTCAAACATTGCGAAGGAGCGACCACGTTGACGATGGCAGAGGACACTGAGACACAGCCGCCTTGCTGTTGAAGGATGGGGAGCTCATTCTGCGTTGAAGACTCGTTGAAAGAGGAGATGTTACTCAGGTCGACAATGACATCCCCCGACATGTTGACACAGCCCTGGACGACGAGCGGTGGAGAGAGGGCGCCCGCTGTACTGACAGTGGGGATCACCTTAAACGTGGCTCCGCTTACCACTGAGAATGATCCTACGAGATCAAAGAGTGACGTGCATCCCCGATATGCCGTGATCCTCATCGAGAAGTACCTTGGACTGTCGACACACCGATCTGGGAGAGGGTCAGAGATGAGTTTGGAAAGACCTCAACGTTTCCCGACACATCAAACGATGACCCCGAGACATTCAATGATCCCCCAGATTCGACGGAGATGCTTCCATTGACGACGAAGTATGAGGCATTCAATACGATCGCTAGAAGGAACCCATCAGCAATTGCGATATAAGAGCACTAATAGGCGCGTACAAGAATTGACCGAAATTGCAGAAGACTCCCAAATACCATTGACACACGTCAAAATACCTAACGTGGTCCCAGTCGTACAGACAGCAGCAGCGGTCGGAGTTGGAGGAGGCATCGGAGTCGGAGGAGGACTAGCATCAGGAGGGGAGTCCAATGGAGTGGGCGTCGGTGTTGGAGTTGGCGTCGGAGTTGGCGTCGGAGTCGGAGTCGACGCTGGAGTCGGTATTGGAGTCGGTGTTGGAGTCGGTGTTGGAGTCGGTGTTGGAGTCGGTGTTGGAGTTGGAGTTGGAGTCGGTGTTGGCGTTGGAGTCGGCGTCGGTGTTGGAGTTGGATTCGGCGTCGGTGTTGGAGTTGGCGTCGATGTTAGAGAAGGCGTTGGCGTGGGTGTTGGGCTCGGGGATGGCGGAAGGTAGACAGTAGTGCATGGCTTCGTAGAGCAAGAGTAAACACATCGCGTCGAGTTTGGATAGCAGTTTGGAAACGAGAGTACTAGAAACAAAGAATCAGTCAACTCGTCACCGAACCATATCAACAATTCAGATCATGAAAATGGAGCGCACGCGATGTAAACACATCATTATCAGCGGCCAGATCGGCTCCTTGTTGAACTAGATATGCAACCATCCACGTCTCTCCTCCATCGTAAGTAATGGCCGGGGCCGTGAGTCCATAGCGGCCGATCACGATCGGAGCGAGCTCACTCCACGTCGATCCATCAAATACCGAATAATAAGGGCTTATGGCGAAGGTGTCGTTGCATTCCACTACGAGAATGAACCAACCGTTCGGGCCGATGGAGAGAGCCGGTGGCTGGGTGAGTGTCGGCGTTATCGTGAGTCCTGTGCCATTCGTCTGGTTGAAAGTTAGCGTAACGATCGGGGCCATCGTGTCGACTGCGCAGATTTGTGTCTTGATGACGCCCTGATCGACCCACACAACCATGGCGACCGATCCGTTAGAAGCCATTGATGGGAATCCGAGGACATAGAGATCGTCAGAAGTGACAGCACGGTTGGCCCAGGTCGTGCCCTGATTGTCACTCCATGCGAGCATTGAGACTCTCGACACAGAGGCAGTCATATTTGTCCTCGAAAAGGCTAGTAACCATCGAGATCCAGAAATGAGGAAGCTGCTGGCATAGTCATTCTCGGCGGAATTCAAGAGAGGCAACTCGGTGCACCCAAATACATCCAAATTGCACTTGACTAGGACCATGTCAGCGGGGACAATTGAGCCCCGAGAAATGACGACGACCACCGTTGAGTTATAGATCTCAATATCGCAACGGAAATCCGTAATAGTCTACAAATACCAAGACGATAAACTCGACAAGCAAGTAGATAACTGCAGTAGGCAGCTGGGGTACGGTAGGATTCGAGACAAGGCGGGGTGGATTCCATGTTGGCGACAGGCTTTGCGTGACAGTCACTTTTGTTCCTCCTGTGACGGCGTCAGTGTTGACCATATAGCACATATACCACCTGGAGCGAAAATGAGAAGGCAGCAAGATTTTTGCTCGGCGCGGTAAGTTCGTTCTGATACCTGTATAACGGCGAGTAGTAGGTCATGCGAGGGGATCTCTCAGTGACCGACGAGTTTACAGAGTCTAGAATTTCGATGACACCAGAGGGTGGACGACAATAAATTGGACTTCCGCTTTATACATTCGGAAGGGTGTATTTGACAGGAAAATAAAGACGAACCGGAGTTGACAGGCTTCGCAACTGTCCAAGTCAAACCACTGTCTTTTGAGAGTGAATGCATGAGGTCCAACGAGCCATCGGTCGCATTTGCCTTGGACCAAACGGCCCTCCAGGTCGATAATCCTATCGTAAAGAGATCAACAGATAGCTCACCTCCTCTGAGAGTTTCGTTTCGACGGTGTTCGAACCATCGGCTAAGATGGTTGGAGTGCAATCGGTGGAGTTCGGCTCCGCCTGGTACAAGTTGTTGACGGGCATCGATAAGGGATTCTGCACCACCACCAAACCAGGAATTTGCGACATCACCCCTAATACAGTCTAAATTTTCATCACAACATTCTGAACCTCACTTCAGTAAGATCAGTTTGCCTTCCAATTTTCATGTTTGATGATCGCCGAGATATTGGCAATGACAGCAATATCATCGATTGTTCCCGACACGTATTAATAGTAATTCATTTTATCTTTTTTCGGTAAGGGAAAGGGCCGTGGCGGCGTGTAGCCACGCGCACAGATGAGGGGCGAGGGCGAGACAGGAGAGTTCAGAGTTGAGCGCCTATTCGTCGCGCTCAGCAAAAACAACTGTAGAAAAGAACGCGCACCGCCCATGGCCAGAGCGAGAAATATATACAAATTCAAACCGGCAGAAAGTTTCCCGGCCACGGACGTCATCAGAAGATCTGACACTCTGACAGAGAATGCGGTGAATGCCCCAGAAAATGGGCTCCTCCATAAAACGGCGGCCGGGGCTCCCACCCGGGCTGATTCCGCTTTCCCCATCCCGCTCTCCGCTTTCGGCTCATTCATTTTGGGACCAGTGATGGCTTCCGCGCCCGCCAAGCTGCCGCTACCAGGTTCTGCGGCCGAACTTTCGGCGGCGCTGTCGGCGCTGTCGTACGACGCGCGCAACGCGTACGCGGCACGTCTCGGTCGCGATCACCGCGACAACCCTGGCCTGCTTGCCCTCGCCCAGGAGCTCCTGCAGGCACCTTCCTCCTCTTCCTTCGAGAAATTCAATTTATATATTTCGTAGTTAATTTTCTATTATTTTCTCGTCCCTTTTCATTGCTGTGCTACCGAGGGCCAATTCTTCGGTTTCCGCCGTTGCGTTGTTTCGCTCCTTGAAATCCTAAAAATCATTGATTTAATTTAAAATTCTTTTCGACGTGGCGACTTACAGCATCGAGAATGAGCGCGACATCGATTCCTCCTTTTTTCTGATTCTTGAAGTATCGGCCTCAAAGTCCTCCCTCGTGGCTTGTTGACGAACGATGACGAACGATCTTTCTAGCATCCCGCGCCCAAAGGCCCTGAGATCGAAACGGAGGAGGGCTTTACCCAGAGCCTGGCGCCCCAGCAGCTCAACATTGCCAAACACTTTGACCAGCACCTCGTACCGTTCTCTCCCTCCTCGCCTACATCCGGATCTGCTTGGTTCTGTCGTAGTCACATTTGATTCCGAGTTTAACAATCCTTTTGCATATGGCAGGCTGCCTTGTTAATGGCCGCTTCTGCTCCGATTGAGCGTAACAATGACCTTTTCGTGGCCGAGGTGAAGAACCCCTCCAAGTTCTTCAAGAATATTGCCATCAAGGAAGTTGCTCGCCGCGGCACCTCGTGCGGCTGTTCCCTTCTCCATGTCCGTCATAACATCTCACATTATCTTATTGTAGCGATGCTGAGGTGATTCAGCTGATCAAGACGACTCCACCTGCCGTCCGCAACGAGCTTCTTCGCCAGTGCATGACCCATCGTCGCGTCAAGGTCCTCGACGGTACCTCTCCCGCCGTTCTCTCTGTTGACCGGTCGTTTTATGGCTACAATAGCTTGCGTGTCGTTCCTTTTGGGATTGACTGAAGGTGGCGAAGAGCTTGTCGCGAACATTCTTCACGGCTTCAGGTCCAACTCCTCCGGCTCGCGTTTGCATTTTCGTGTGCCTGATCTTCTGATTGCAGTGCTTCTGTTGTGATGGAGAAGCTTCCCATCTTCGTTAAGAAACCTGCCTCGCTCATCGCTGTGCTCAAATTCGGCCGAATCTCTAAGTTCCATCCTGCGGCTGTGCTCAAGTCCGCCTTTTCCAATTTTTTGTGTTTGCCCTGATTTCGTCTGACGCCGGTGTCTTAGGCTCCTCGAAACGAGCCTATCGAAGACGGCAGATCGGTTCGAATGGAGCGGTCTGTGGGCGAAGTGGGAGCAGCTCATTGGTGCTAAAGGTCAGGAGGCGTTGGTTTATACTAAGAAACAGACCAAGGCCATCTTTGACCTCTACGTCAAATATCCCCCGACCTCATTCTACGGTCCTCTCCACGTGAACAGGGCAGCGGCCAAGGTGCGTTTTCTGATCAACCTCGAAGCTACTTCTATTTATTTGAGATTTAGGATGAGAACGTCACTTACTCTTATCCATCCATCATTGCTTCCAACTTCAAGTTCTTTTGGCTCGAGCACCCCGCCCTCTTTACTCAGGTCCCTATTTGCTCCCTTCTGAGTCACCCCACGGATCGCAGTTTCTCATGACCTTGACAGGATGCTCTCAACAAGATGCACTTCTTGTATGATCGTCACCTCACTACCATCGTGCCCGAGTTGCACATGGTTGGGGTCTCCTTCGCCAACTATCTGACTCACTTGAAGGCGCTTCTTGGTCCGCTCTGATCGTTCATGGTCTCGCGACTTTCCTCTGATTTCTATTTTTCTTTGCAAAGAAAAAGCCCAAACGATGAAGAGCCTCGTCTTCACGGGCTATTGTGCCGCGATCTCTTCCAACATCTTCTCGTTCGTCCATTGCGTTGTCACGTCGTAATTGTCGTTATGTGAAAGTTTCCTTTTTGCAGAAGCCTTTCCATTTTTGAGTTATATCTTCAGCGATTCAACTCGCACCAAATGCAAATCATCTGTGAGAAACTCTACGATTTCTTGAAGTCCATCGCGCCGCCCACTTTCCCTCTCAAGAAGGACCGCTCTGCTGAAAGGTTCACATTGTTCTTTCCTCCAAACAGTTTTTTTGAGGTTATTGAAATTTTTGTTTGTGACGATATCATTATTGTTACCAACTCAGTGGTGGCCCTTAGGAACACTTACGACGAGTGGATGTCCTTCTTCTACCCTGCTCTCAGCAAGTATGCGTCGGAGCGCACCAGGAATGCGCTCGCGGCCAAGCAAGATATCATCAACGCTCCGAAGTCGAAGATTCCGAAGGATGCCCCTTCCATTGTCAAAGTACACGCCATTCCTGCTCGTCTTTGATTTTGCGCTGACATGTCGCTCCAGGCCACCACTGAGTTGGACTACAGCAAATACACTAATTTGTGGCGTCACGCCTACTCCAAGTTCGGCCCGTTGTCGCTATTCTTTGAGAATGACAAAAATGGCATCGAACGCCTCGCATGGGCCGTCAAGACGGTAATCTCTCTCTTCTCACATTTAAGGTTGGGCGAAATCTTATTATTTTTCTCTTCCAGATCAAGGAGGTCCCGATGGTGCCGATCAAGCTCGAGCTGTACGAGAAGGAGGTGAAGGCCTTCTTTGAGGCCTACAGCGATGCCACTAAACGCACCGCCTATGAAACCAAGATCGTCACCGAGCCCACTCCAAAGTACGGTTCTCTAACCGGAGAAAATGCGTTTCACCCGTCGATTTCTTTCTCTCATCGGTTTCGTTTTAGGGCAATTGAGCCAGCCCGTGCCCGTTACATGGGTCACGTGCGCAGCATTCTCGATGCCTTCGATACTGTCGTCGCCAAGAACAGTCTCCCCGAAGGCATCACCGAGCTTGGTAAAATTGTTAAGTTGATGTTACACCATGTGCATTTTTCTCACCGCGTTGTGAGTAGCTCAGCCCAAGGCCTTCGTCGAAGAGGTGACCAAGGTGCGCGATGCTGTG
>Ga0154020_10006357_pt1 | contig 13828 bp, 3 predicted proteins | sample Klosneuvirus_201_FD_109709 | JGI IMG/M metagenome (GOLD analysis project Ga0154020, IMG submission 109709) | Active sludge microbial communities from wastewater, Klosterneuburg, Austria - Klosneuvirus_20160825_MG | ecosystem: Engineered > WWTP > Aerobic digester > Activated sludge | place... | reverse complement strand
CTCCAGCACGTTCGCAAGTTCGAAAGCTTCCCGGACATCAAAGCTGCCGGTGATGACGCCGCGGCCGCCCTCGATCGGGCTGTTGATGGTCGGAGCAGAATAAAGTTCACCGTCCAAAACGATGGCGAGCTGATAACGGCGATTGCCCTTCGGAGCGTATTCGCGGGTGATTTCAGCGAACAGTTTGGCGCCTTCCGGGTTCATCTCGAACTGAATTTCCGGCTCATTGGTCACCGGATTGCGGGACACCATGGCGCGGGTCAGATAGCCGCCAGTCAAACCGCGTTCGGCGCCCTTCTTCACGAGGTAGGACATCACCTGCTTGCTGCCATCGCGGCCCTTCACTTCTTCACGAAGCACTTCGTAACCAGGCTCGACGATGCCCTGGCTCAGCAACTCCATGCTCTCCGGGTGAACCATGCGGAATTCGAGGAACGCCGCCTTCTCGACCGTGGTGCGAGCGGAATCCATCTCGGATTGGGAAAGACCAGGGAGCTGAATCAAAATCCGATCTTCGCCCGCCGGCTGGAGGAGCGGCTCCGCGACGCCGAGTTTATCGACACGCTTGCGAAGCACTTCAACGGCGTTTTCCAAGATGACCTGGCGCTCGGCATTGGTGGAGAGCTTCGAAGTATCCATACCCACGAGGAACGAGGTGCCGCCCTGGAGGTCGAGACCGAGCTTGATCTTGCCGGCTGCTTCCTTCTGGAGACGGTTGAGGACCGCGGTGGAAGGATTCTTCTCACCTTTCACGCTGATGCGATGGGCGAAATAAGGAACGATATCGTTGGTGCCCACGGCGTCCTTCAGGTTGCCGTAGGTGCGACCCGGCATCTCCTTCTGCAACTGGGTGGCGCGAGCCAGGATGTTGGAGAAGGTCGCGTCCTTGTTGCGAGCCTTGGCATCGAAGTCTGCGAGAAGGTCACGTCCGGTGGGCGGCGTCAATTCCACGAGCGAGAAGGCGACAACGAAGATGATGATCAGTAACTGCCAGAGATGCTTTTGATTCATGGAGTGTGGCTGTAGGACAGTGGGTAAAACAGGTGAATGAGGAGTTACTTCCGAGCTCAGGTGGGGGACTGACTGGGCTCGCCTTCGCGTTCAGTGATTTCCGAAATGGCAGTCTTGAGCACTTCCAGCTTCGTATCCGCAGAACGAATGCTGACGCTGCGATCCTTGACCGTGATTACAATGCCAATGATGCCGCCGCTGGTGGTCACCTTGTCGCCCGCCTTGATGCTCTTCATCATCGTGTCGTGGGCCTTCTGGCGCTTCTGTTGCGGACGGAGGATGGCAAAGTAAAAAGCGAAAAGCAGCAGGAACAGGGGAAACATGTTCACATACCACGGAGCAGCAGGCTGCCCGTTGCCGGCCGGCTGGGACATGGCCAAAAGCCCGAGGAGCGAGTTCGCAGAGTTCCAAATCATAGTGCTTGGTTCAATTGAGCCGCTCAATCTAGGCAGGAAGGAGCTTTTGGCAAGCCTAACCTTGGCATCCGGGCACACCGCAATCGTTCTACCGTGGTTCTACTGTTCGCTCACCCGGAAAACAAAAAGAGCGCTGAAGGTCAGCACCTTCAGCGCTCCAAAAGGCCCGTTCAGAATCTCAGAGTCGCTCGGCGATAAACTTCTCCAGCTTCATCGCATCCGCGTGGAACAGGCGAATTCCTTCCGCCGTCTTCTCCGTCGCCATCGCGTCTTCGTTGAAGAGCCAGCGGAATTTCTTCTCGTCCAGATCCAGCCTCGCAAGGTCGCTGGACGCGGCAATCTCCGGCTGCAGTTTGCGAACCAGCGGCGCGGTGTTCTTCTGGAGCTCACCCAGAAGCGCAGGACTGATGGTGAGCAAATCACAGCCGGCAAGTTCCTGAATCTCGCCAATGTTCCGGAAGCTCGCGCCCATTACTTCCGTCGGATGACCAAACTTCTTGTAGTAGTTGTAAATGCTCCTCACCGACAGCACGCCCGGATCCTCCGTCGGCGCGAAGTCCTTCCCCGTGCTCTTCTTGTGCCAGTCGAGAATTCGGCCGACGAATGGCGAGATGAGCTTCGCATTCACCTGCGCGCACGCCACCGCCTGCGCCAGCGAGAAGAGCAACGTCATGTTGCAGTTCGTCCCCTCCTTCTGCAGAACTTCCGCGGCGCGGGTGCCTTCCCAGGAGGTGGCAATCTTGATCAAAATGCGCTCGCGACTGACGCCGTTTTTTTCGTAAAGGCCGATGAACTTGCGCCCTTTCTCCACCAGCGCCGCGGCATCGAAGGAAAGGTTCGCATCTGTCTCGGTCGATACACGGCCCGGAACGATCTTGAGAATCTCGATTCCAAACAATACGAGCAGATGATCAACAATGTGGCTCGCCAACGCTGATCGGGGAACATTGGCGTTCCGGTTGTCCGCCACCGCCTTCTCGACCAGGTGCTTGTACTCCGGCATCAGCGCCGCCTTGAGAATGAGCGATGGATTGGTCGTCGCATCGAGTGGCGCGTATTGCTTCAGCGTCGCGAAATCGCCGGTGTCGGCCACGACCTTGGTGAACTGCTTGAGTTGTTCGAGCTGGCTGAGTTCTTGCATAGGAATGATGATAAGACCGGCATCGGATTTACCCCTGACTCCACTGGCATCGGAGCCCCGGACGACAACACCTCACCCACGAGGTTCTGGCAACGGGAAACTTTTCATCAAGGGCACGAAGAGCGCCACGTCGGAAACATCGCCTTCGAGTGGAAACTTCCAGAGCGTCACGCCGCCTCAGCCAGCAGGCGGTGAATGGAAGTCAGAAGCTTCTCCGCCGTGTAAGGCTTCATCAGGAACGAAATCTGTTCCATGCCCGTCGCGTTGCGGACCTTCTCCCCATCCAACAACCCGCTAGTGGCGATGACCCGCACGTTCGGATCGATTCGCTTCAAGACACGAATCGTCGCCGGCCCGTCCATGTGCGGCATCAGCATGTCCGTCAGCACTCCGCGAATCTCGTCCCGATGCGCCGTATAAGTCGCGACCGCTTCCGCCCCATCCCGCGCCGTGATGACCTTGTAGCCGAACGTCTCCAACGTTTCCTTCGTCATCGTCAACACGGATGCCTCGTCGTCCACCGCCAGGATCATCTCACCATTGCCCAGCGGCATCTCCGACGTGGATGACTCCACCGGCTTTACCTGCACGCCCTCCTGCGCCGGCAGATAAACCACGAATGTCGTCCCGCGGCCCACTTCGGTCTGCACCTGCACGAAGCCTCCGTGGCTCTTCACGATGCCCAACACTGTGGAAAGGCCCAGCCCGGTTCCCTTCCCCTGCTCTTTCGTGGTGAAGAACGGATCGAAAATCTTGTCGAGCACGTCAGGCGAAATCCCCGTACCCGTGTCCGTCACCCGGATCATCACAAAAAACCCCGGCAAAATCATCGCGCCCTGATGCTGGATATCACTTTCCAGCACATAATTCTCCGCACTGAGCGTTAAGGTGCCGCCGTTCGGCATTGCATCACGCGCGTTGACCGCGAGATTGACGAGCACCTGGTGCAGCTGTGTCGCATCGCCATTCACCACCCAGAGCGATTCGGGAATCTGGCTGCGGAACTGGATCGTCTTCGGAAACGTTTCACCCACCATCTTGGCCACGTCCCGCAACAGGTGACGCGTTTGCAGTTGAACACGTTCCCCCTCCACTCCGCGCGCGAAGGTCAACACCTGTTTGACCATCTCGGCTCCTCTTCGCGTGCTCGTCTCAAGTATCGCCAGCATCCGCCGGCCCTGCGTGTCCGTGACCTTTTCCTTGAGCACATCCACCGACATCATGATCGGCGAAAGAACGTTGTTCAGGTCGTGCGCGATACCGCCCGCCAGAGTCCCGATGCTTTCCATGCGCTGGGTGCGGAGGAACTGCGCCTCGATCTTCTTGCGCTCGCTCACATCGGTATTGACCACCAGCATTCCACGCGGCTTCCCGGCGTCATCCGTTAAAAGCGTCCAGCGGCTGTCGACGTTGATCACTTCATTGCCCCGGCGAATCAGACAGTCCGCATCCTGCCATTCACCATGCTGAATCGTGCAGGCCTTCGCGCGTTCAAAATAGGTCGGTTCCGAGAACACCAGCTGATTCACGACCTGCGCATGCGAACCCGAGGTTTCCCAACCGTGCATCCGCTCCGCCGACTTGTTCCAGTAGGTGCAACGATTATGCAGGTCGACCATTACGATCGAATCCCGCGACCGGTCCAGCAGCGCCGCCTGTTCCACGACTTTCTCCTCCGTCTGCTTGCGCTCGATGCCCTGGGCCACGGTGTCTGCGATGCAACCCATGAGTTCCACTGCCTCGACCGGAAGCTTGTTCCGCGAGAACATCGCCATCACACCCACCAGCCGGCCTTCCACAAAGAGCGGGAAACCGATGAACGCCACCAACTTCTCCTGAGTGACCCAGTCCTTGTCGATGATGTCGGGGTCCGTCGCGAGATTGGAACTCACCGCCGGCATCCGTTCCTTCGCGATCTTGCCGACCTTCAGCGTCCCGACGGGAATGCGGCTGTGCTGACCATCCAGGTGAGTGTAGATGCCCGCGCTGGCCTGCAACTCCAGCATGTCACCGTCGGCGCTCAACGTCCAAACCCGCGCATAGGCGCCATCGAGATGTTTGACCACGCACTGCATCGCGCAATGCAGGAAGTCGCGCAGGCTGTCGCCGTTCGTGAGGCCGAACGCCACATCCGCCCGCAGCGCGGATTGCCGGGCCTGACGGGTCCGGAGCGCATCCGTCTCGCAGCGATCCGTGATGTCGCGAAAAACCACGACCGACCCGATCAAGATCGTTCCCTCGTGCACCGGCGTGCTCGTATACTCGACAGGAAACGCCGTTCCATCGCGCGCCTTGAAATCGTCCGTGTCGCCAATCGAAACCGTTCCATCGATGAATGCCGCGCCCGTGAAAAGATCATCCTGCACCGCCGCCGTCCGTTGCAGCCGGAGCTGATGCAGAATCGAGCTCACCGGTTTACCAATCAACTCGGCGGCGGGCCAGCCCGTCAGCCGTGCCGCAGCGTTGTTCACGAAGGTGATCGCGCCCTGAACGTCTATGCCGAGAATGCCATCCCCGGCGGCGTTGAGGAGGAGTTCACTGCGCTTGCCGATTTTCGCGACTTCATCTTCCGCCCGCCTCCGCGCGGTGATGTCCGAGCCGACGCCGACAAATCCGCTCAGAACCTGGTGACCATCGAACAACGGCGTCATGTTCACCGACATCCAGTAGCGATGCCCGCGGCGATGCGAGCACAGCATCTCGACGACAAACGGTTTGTGACTGGCTAGGCCCTCGCGGAATTTCTGCACCACGTTCAGGTTCTGCAGCGTCCCGAGAAACAGCGTCGCTGACTGTTTCCCCCGCGCATCCGTCAGCGCGTGACCGGTCATCTTGATAAATCCCTCGTTGACCCAGTTGATGGAACCCTCGCCATCGGTGAAGAACACCGCGTGATCCGTTCGACAGGGTACTTGTGCGAGCAACGACATCTCCTCGCTCCGGCGTTCCGCGACGAACAGATGCCGAATCAAATATCCGAACACCCCCAGCAGGCAGAGAAACACAAACAGCATCGAACCCGCCGCCGCCGTCAGGGAGAGATTGTCACGAACGTTAAACGTCCCGGCGATTACAGCCGACGAGTGATCTGAGGCCAGAAGGAAGGTGGCAACGAGGACGGAAGCAGCGGCGAAAAGCATGACGACGACGACGACCGTTCGCGCGCGTCTTGCCGACTGCCCATTCGCCACATCATTTCCCATTCAAGAGGAGATATTTGGACCTTCCGATTTCGGAGCTCCAATTCACCTCTGTACTTCGGGAGGAATGCCCGCCCCCTTGAACAGAATCTGCGCTCGCCGTACTCCGCTGAATTAACTGAAAACAAACACCTTCCTACGAGGGCGGTCACCGGTCACCGGTCACCGGTGTTGAACCACGAATGCGAAGCCCGGAAAAGCTAAAACCCGCTACAACACTCCCCGAGGAGCGCTTGCAGCGGGTGATTCAACCCAACCAACTATTCCGGCCCCGCCCACCTCAGATGAGCGACGCCAAATTCAACCGAGCCTAGGCCGCGGAACGAAGCTGCTGACGGTCGCGAGCTTCCGCTTGCGCGGTCTCACGCTCAGCAGCGCGAATGTAGCGGGTGACGAAGAGGAGATAGGTTCCGGGAATCGCGAATCCAAGAATGATGATCAAAACTTCAGTAAGACCGAGCATAGGCGTTTCTTTCTTCCGCAGGCGACCAGTCGCACCTGAAGCGTCTGATGTCGGCCCGCTGGACGTAAGGTGCAAAGCGCCTTGGATTCCCGCTCTTCGTCTGTTGGCCAGCCCTTAACATTTCTTGCGTCCCCGGCTCAATTCCGGGCAATCACAACAACGCCAGCCGGCTGTTCTCGTGTCGATGCTTTCTCGCCGCTACGGCAGGAGCCTTGCCCGGTAGAAGCGATTCGTCGTCGACGCGCTGCCATCGGTGAACGGCAGCTGGCCATTCGAGTATGCCACCGTCCCGAGCGTGACCCAATTCGTCAGATTCGACGACGCCTCGATCGCATACGTCCGGTTCGCGGCGCCCACCACCACCATTTGCACGGAGCCGTTCGGAAGGCGCATCAGATTGCGCAGGACAAAACTCGGTGAACCAACCGACAGCGTCGCCGACGCCGACGCCGATCCCACGAAGTTGGTCACCACGAGCCGATAAGTTCCTTTGCTCCCCTCGCTGACATTGGTCACCGTCAATGTCGTGTTGGTCGCACCCGAAATATTCACTCCCTCGCGCTGCCATTGGTAGAACAACGCCGAACCACTCGCTCCGCCGACAAATATCGCCGTCTCTCCGGGTTCCACGTTTAAATCTACAGGGGCATTCGTGATGATGGGCGGCGCCTGAATCAGCACCGTCGCCGTCGCGTTGGTCAACAGCGCAGAGATGGCGGAGTTCGTGATGATGACGCGGTAAACGCCCGAATCCCGGGTTTGAGCATCGTATATGGTGAACGAACAGTTCGTGGTCATCAGCACGATGTTCGTCACCTTGATCGCGCCGCGGCGCCACTCGAAACCCATCGGTACGGAACCGCTCGCCGTCACGGTCAATGTAACTGTCGAGCCGACCGCATTCGTCAACCCGACCGGCGGGATCAGAATCCGTGGAAGCACCTTCACCGTCAGCCGCGCCACTTGACTCGGCCCGCTGGCTATGTCATCCGCCACCACGACGCGATAGTCACCCTCCTGCGGCAACTGCACATTGGTCAGAGACAGCACCGAGTTCGTCGCACCAGAGATGTCCACGCCATTGAACTGCCACTGGTAGCGAATAAACCCAACGCCAGTCGCCGCCACGCTGAAGCTGACATTCGTGCCCGGACTCACCACCTGCCCCATCGGCTGCGAGGTAATGGTCGGCGGGACCAGCACGCTCAGTTCCGCCACTGCGCTCGCCACGCCACCCGCGGGATTCATCACCACGACGCTGTAATCACCCGCATCCTCCCGCTGCACATTCGCGAGGTACAACACGGCACTTGTCGCTCCCGGAAGCGGGACGCCGCTGCGACGCCATTGATAAGTGAGAGGCCCGGAGCCCGTAGCGGTGACGCTGAGCGAAACGTTATTGCCCGCGCCCGTTTCCGTTCCCTCAGGTTGCGTCGTGATCACCGGAGGATCCATGAAGCTTAAGACCGCAGCAGCACTCAGCACCGAACCAGCGCCGTTGATCACTCGGACGGTAAAATTCCCAGAGTCCCCGACCTGCGCACTGTCGAGCACCAGCGAGGCGTTCGTCGCGCCAAGGATATCTGCGTTCTCACGTTTCCACTGATACGCGAACGGCGCGCTGCCGCAGACCGACACGCTGAATATCACGCGGCTGCCCAGGCTCACGGCGCGGCTCAACGGCTCCGCAACAATCACCGGCGCACGCGCGGGCTGCACCGGATTCGCCCGCCCCGCAGTCGGACCCGCCGCGCTCCAATTCGCCGCATCATTACCGAAATCCAGCGCCACGCTACGTTGCAGAGAAGCGCCGTCACCATCGCCCGCGGATGGCCACGGGGCCACGTCGCCATACGAGACCGCGTCGACGAGGACGTAAGGCACGTAACCATCCGCCGGCTGCGGTGTGTCCGGCTGCAACAGCTCAATGCGTTCCCCGCCATTGTCGAGCCGGCCGGAGTACGGTCCGTAAATCGGCAAGCCCACCGGCAGCCCGTGCAACGCGCGGAACGCAGCGAGCTGAGTCGGATTCGTCAGAGGATCGAAATTCACCACCAACGCATATCCGCCCGCCGCCAAGGTGACGCCTGAAGGAAGATTGAACGACACGCCACCGCGCAGCCGCCACGTGTTCGATGGATTCGCGGCGTCGAACAATGCGACCGATGACGCGCTCGCATTGTGTAGTTCAATGTATTCATCCAGCACGTTGTCATTCGTCCCGACGCCCGGCGGGTGGTACATCAGCTCGTTGATGACCACCGGGCCAACCTTCGGACCCGCATTGAACAATCCCGCGCTGGTCCGGAACTGCGCGAGCGTAGTGGGATTATCCTGTCCAAACGTCCGCCGAAGCTGCGGCACGAAGTCCACTCCGTGACACGACTCGTAGCGTCCAAACGAAACGCCGTTCAACGCCGCGCCGAACTCCACCTCGGCGCGATACCCCGTGAGATTCCCTGCCGCATCAGCCTCGGAAAGTATCACCCGATCGCCACGGGCAGAATCGAGAGAGAACCCCGTCGCCGAGCCATTATCGAACAAGCCTTGGTGGAAGAACCGGTATCCTCCGGCTGGAAGAAAAGTGCCCGCAGGCAGTCGGAATTTCCGGAAATTGTCCGCGCTGTCACTGAGGAACCAGCCGCTCAAATCAACGCCCAGAGTCGAGCGATTGTAGATCTCGATCGCATCCGCCAGCGGCGCGTCCGAGTGGGTGAGCACTTCGCTGATGACCACGGCCGGATGCGGACGGAAGTTACTGCCTCCAGGCGTGCCACTCTCGCTGAAGTCGCCGACGTCTCCAACGCCATCTGGCAAACGTCCCGACGACACGTTCGCCAGCTGACCGCCAAACGACACCGCATCAATCACGCCGGATCCGGCACTGAAGAGCCGCAACGCCTCCCCCTGTTCGTCGAGGTTGAAGTTCACGTGATGACGCCCCGCTCCCGGATCCCCATCCGCCACGAAACGCGCGAAGCCATGACCTGCAATGAAACTCAGCGCGGGGATCTCGAACTGCGTGAGCGACGGGGACGCCAATGCATCGGAGAGATACAAACCGCCGAGCGCCACGGCGTCGGCGCTGCCATTGTAGAGTTCAAACCAATCCGGGCCGTTGACCGGCGCACTGAGCCATTCGTTGATCCGCAACGCGGTCTCGACCCCGAGTGGTGCCGCCGGTGCATTCGCCGCGCCGGGCGTGGCGGCTTGCAGCAAAGTCCATCCAACACTTGATCGACCGATCGGCTGGTCCGCCACTTGCAAACCGTAGGCCACAGAATCCACCGGCTGTCCCGTTGCGCTGAACAACACCACTTCGTCGCTCTCGCCATCGAGGGAACGCCCGGTATTGAGAACCACCGCCGCGTTTGTCGTCGCCGGTCGTTCATCATCGAACCACACCACCAGATAACCGTTCGCCGGGACGGCGGTGCCGGTCGGGAACGTCCACTGGCTGGCGTTCTCAGGCGACGTGCTCAAACGCGCGCCGCCCAGATCAAACGGAGTGGCGTTCGTGTTTCGCAGTTCCACAAAGTCCGCGGTGCGACCGCTCGCGTTCGTCACCGCGCTGCGATTGATCGCAAGCACTTCGTTCAAGATGGGACCGCTCCACGCCGCCAGCAGGTAGTTGCTGGCTTCCGGACTGGGCGTCGCGGGAAAATTAACCACGTTCGCCGCGCCATCGGGCAATCGACCCTGGCTCACGCCTTCCGTCTGCGGACCGTAAGTCACCCGATCGAGCTCGGCTCCCGTTTCGCTGTAGAGAACAATGGTGCCGCCGGCCAGCGTCAGCGTGAAATCGAGATTGTTCCCGCCCGCATTTCCATCCGCATTGAATTGCACAAACCCGCCCGCCGGAATGAAAGAAAGCGGTCCCACCTGCGAGAGCGCGTCGCTGACCGCAAGATAAATTCCTGCGAGCGAAGCCGGCGACGCAGCCGATCGATTGTGCAGCTCAAGCCAGTCGTCCGTGCCCGGAAATGGATTCGCCAGCCACTCGTTGATGACGAGATTGCTGGTCGGGGCCGTCGCAGCAGCCACGTTCGCCGTTCGAGGCGTCGGCTGCGTAAGCTGCCATTCGGCGCCGACGCGGCCAACAGAGTAGTTCGTCAGCTGCAACCCGAACGAGACGCGATCGATCAAGTTCGTGCCCGCGTCATAAAGGAACAGGCTTTGCCCGCTTCGGCTCAGGCCGAAGCCGGAGGCGAAATCATTCACCTCGCCAACAATGGGAGCCATCCACACGAACACGTAACCGCCCGGCGGCACATTGGTGGCCGGGAAAACGTAGCGGCGCGGATTGCTGCTGTCGCTGAGACTCCACCCCGCGAGATTGATGGGTTGAGCGCTGATATTGCGAAGCTCGATCCAATCGTAGAAAGCCCCGGAGCTGTGAGGAACCACCCCGTTGGCCGCCATGATTTCATTGAGCACAATGGTCGTCGAATTTGCTGGCGGCGCGCTCACTGTGCCGGGAGTTCCATTCGCCGCGAGGCTCGCTCGCCAGTTCGCGGGCGCATCGGGATCACCAAACACATCGATGATCTCGAGCGATGCTCCCTGTCCATCCGCCGCGGTTGGCCAACCGTTCTCGTCATCGTAATCCACCGACCACACCAATCGCCCGGCCGCATCGCGGATGACCAACCTTTCGCCGCCGTTGCCCAGGCTCGCATCGAACTGACCAAAGGGCGTCACGCCGGGATAACGTGCCGACCAGTTGGCAGGCGCCGTCGAGGGGGCGAGCACGATGATCTGTCCGGGCAACAAGATCGTTCCAGGCGGGAAGGCGTAGTCGATTCCTTCAATGATGTATTGGCCCACATTGACCGCCAGCGGGCTGACATTCCGCAGCTCCACAAATTCATACGCATCGCCGCCGATGGGGTTGTACATGATCTCCGTGATCCGCAGCGGCGATCCCAGCGCGTCTACCGTGAATGTTGTTTCGTTCAGCGCGCTCCAGTTCGTTCCGAATCGTGCGCGCGCCTTCACCACGACGGCATTGCTCAATACAATCGCCCCGCCGTAAGTCTGCGCCGCCGGCGACACCGCCCCGGTGCCGTACACGCGCGGGTCAGAGCCATCGAGCGTGGAGTAAATCGTGTTCGAAGCTGTCATGGTGAGGCCAAACCCACGCGCCACGTAGCCGCCCTGCTGGTTGAAGACCGGTGCAGACACCTGCGGATAGATGTTCACCGCGCGCAACTGGCCCAGCACTGTCGCATTGCGATTGGAGAAATAGCCCAGCATGCGCGTGTGTTCCGCGAGGAAATGATTCTCGCGCGTGTAGAGCTGGTAAACTCCTTCCGAGGATTGATGCACGTCGCGCCGGTAATCGCCCCAACGCGCCGATTCGGCGACGATCGGCTTGTCCATCACCGTCTGCCATTGCTTCCAGCGCAAAATATTCTCCGCAGGCGTCAAGGCGCCCCCGGGCGCGACCATGCTCCGGTGGACGCGATCGGCGAAGAGCAGCCGGTACTCGAGACTGTCATCCAGCTTCGTGTGGAGGCCGCTCGGCGGTGTGGTCACCGTGACGCGATTGACGTCCTCGTTCAGTAGAATGCACTCACCGTCCCACGGCAGGTAACGAAACGTTCCTTCCGCGCCCGGCACGCGTTTGCGAACAGCCGCCCAGTTCTTTGTGACCGTCGTGGACCAATCCTGATGGCCCATGAAGAAATGGAGCATCATATAATCGATGAACTCCGGCATGTTGAGGTATTGATGATAGGCCTCGTATTGCACCAGCGTGCCTGCGGCAGGCAGCGCGGTCATCGCGGTATACGCGACGAGATCGCCATTCTTGGAATACGCCTGATCCACCACGTCGAAATCCTCCTCGCTTCCGCCCAGCGCGGTCTTCGCAAACGTCGCCGAAGGATCTTCGCTCAAATCGTAAGTGCCCCAGTAGAGACCGTTGAGGTAGACGTGGCAGAACCGGCTGTGGCTGGCGAGGCCGCCCATGTCGCGCATCGACTCCTTCATCCACGCATCCCGCGTCCGCACCGCGCGGGTGCGCTGGAACGCGCCCAACCCCTGCCCTGCCGTGTCCGACCAATGGCGCCAGCTCGAGTTGAAATCCGCGCGCAGCAGAATGTCATCGAACTCTTCCACCGCGGAATCTTCGAACAACCGATACTTCAAGGTCGCCGGGCCGTACTCACTTTTGAACTTCAGCTTGAAGCCGTGCTTGGGATTCTTCACCGGATTACGGCTCGCATTGCCGTGCAGATCGATGCCGCACGTGGTCGCAAACGCCGTCGTGCCATCCGGCAGAATCAATTCCACCGAGGCCGGCTTCTTGTTCTTCGGTTTGGTACCGGGCGTTCCCGTCTCCACCGCGCTGCGTTGGTAAATTCCCGCCGTGCCGAAGATGTCTTCCGTCTTCATCACGATCGACAGCGTTGGCAGCTCGCGGAGTCCGTCCTTGAGCCGTTGCATCTTCACCGCGTCCACCGGCGAATTGGTGTTGTTCGGATCGACCCGCAATGGATCCAGATCCATTTCGTAATCCGCCGGCACCCGGCCTCCGGGAAAACCGGAGTTCGCTCCCCAGTCCACCGGGAAGCCGGCCGGGCGATTCGGCTGTTGCACCACCTGGTCAATGAACACGTAGGTGTGCGTGACCGGCAGCGAAGGCAAGGCGCCGGCCTTGAACGCCACCGCACGAATCGCAACCGTGTTGGAAATGGTCAGAGGCCCCGAGTAAACCGAGCCCGTGTTGTCGGTCGGCTCCGAGCCATCGGTCGTATAGCGAATCGTCGCTCCCTCGAGCGTAGAACTCAGAATCAGGTTGAACGGCGAATCGTAAAGACCGCGCTCCACATTGAAATGAACCGGTGGCGCGGGGAACGAAATCACACTCGCTCCGTTGGCCGCGCCGGGAGTCGGGTTCGAAAAATACTTCAACGCGCCACTCGCGTCGTAGCCGTAGGAATAATCGTTGCGCTGCTCGGGATACTCCGGCGCGAATTCGTGAATCACGTTGCGCGGCGCCTCGGCGTTGAAGAGACCCAGATAATTCCCGAAAAGGCCGAGCTTGAAGTTGGTGTGGAGACGGTTTGTGGCGGAGGTGAGCATCTTGCGATCCTTCTCCGACGCGAACACGATCACGAACTGGCCCGCCGCGAGGTTCGTCGAAGGAAACGTCCACTTGCCGGGATCCGCCGGATCATCCGTGAGCGAATAACCCGCGAGGTTCACCGCGGTGTCGCCGAAGTTGTAAATCTCGATCCAGTCCGACAGTTCCCCATCTTCATCCTTCAGCCGGTTCGTGCTGACATTCGAGGTTGTGAACTCATTGATGCGAATCTTCGCGAGGCCGAGATTGGGATCGAGCGTGTAGCTCCAAGACCCGCCGGCAAAATTGTTCGCGGGCGAGGCGAAGTCTCGAATCCCATGCCCCGCCGCCCATCCCACCTGCACGACGCCCGCTGGCGGCGGCGCGAAAGTGAACAGATACCGACCCGCTCCCGTCGCCGAGACCGCGCTGGCGGGCGCACCGTTGATGAGGAGGTCCGCCGCATCCACACCGAGAACACCTTCGCTGAACGTCACTTCGATCTGGCCCAATTGCCGAACACTGATG
>Ga0154020_10006356_pt1 | contig 13830 bp, 21 predicted proteins | sample Klosneuvirus_201_FD_109709 | JGI IMG/M metagenome (GOLD analysis project Ga0154020, IMG submission 109709) | Active sludge microbial communities from wastewater, Klosterneuburg, Austria - Klosneuvirus_20160825_MG | ecosystem: Engineered > WWTP > Aerobic digester > Activated sludge | place... | reverse complement strand
TTGTACATTGGGAATTGACAATCCTATCGGCAGATCCCAAACCTAAGCTCCCTGGTAAAAAGCGAGGAAGGAAACCCAAGGCATTGATTGGGGCTCAGCAATCCCAAATGAGTGTCGACGATGCCGCAGAAAAATCGATCGATGAATCGCGATTTAAGCAACCAGAAAAAGACCTTGAACGGGAGAAACAAATAGACAAGGTGAAAGATATGTCAAAAGAGAAGCTGGTGCCAAAACCCGCGTCTAACACGGGCGCTCCGATACAAATCACGCCATTGGGTTGGCTGAAGAAACCTCAGCTCTCAAGTAGCCCCGTAACGAATAACAAGATGGCGTCGATGCATGGGGTGAAACCGATCGCCCCACTGTCACATCCCCCTGCAGCAAACCTCACCCCAGCTGCTCTGCTGTCGCAGAGTAACCTCTCTCAGACACCCGAAAACCTTCAACATGCAATGAAGATTCTCCAAAAAGATCAAAAACAAAGAGACGAGTTTCGAAAGAGAGAAGAAATGAAACAGAAAGAAAAAGATATGAAACATAAGGGCCCTCTCGAGAGCGACGAGAAGAAGCGTGCCCGTGAGGAGAAGGCGCGACAGAAAGCGCTCTCGCTCAAGCAAGCCCCGAGCTTATCGCCTTATCCATACAGCAACAATGGGCAACATTCTCAACAGTCGTCTACAAAATCCTCACCTTCTGTCCAACCGAGGCCCCAGATTGGAGGCGCGTCGAGTGGTCAGCAGTTTAAGAAGCCCACTGAGCCTTCCGCCCCGAAGAAGCCCGAGCCTCCCAAGAAAACGGAAGAGGAGCTTCGTGCCGAGGCGGCGAGGGTCGAGGGTCTCTCCTACAAAGGTATGACAATTTCTTTTTTCAATTCATTGCAATTTCAGATTGATCATTGTCGTTAGGTCTGTCAATAAATACTTTCAGAAATACGCCAAAGATTGCTTTGAACGGCCAAGGTCGCCTCCAGTGCTATATCTGCCAAAAGACGTATTCGCGCACCCTTGTCCGTTCTTCCCCTCCTTCAAGTTGTCGATTTTCTCTGTTACCTCACTTCTCGGACATCTTAGATCCGAGATTTCATTGACCATTTACACAAACATCGCACGAGCCTTCTCGGTGCCATGAGCGAACGTGAACGCACTGTCCGCCTCCATGTATCCTTATTGTGCCTTTCGAGTGATTCCCATGCTTCTTATGGATTAGTCGCTGCGAATGCTGAGTTTTTTGAATCAACTTCGAGTACGCGCCTTTGTCGAGACCGAGCTCGCCGTTGAGAAGAAACCCGAGGAGCCCCTTCCCGCCGAGGCCCGCCTCCCACTTCATTGTTTCTTCTAGAGTTATTTTCTCATATTTTGAGATAGGAAATCGCTCGGCTCGCTTTTGCGCCATGGCCAGCGCTTCCCAAGCCGGCTGCACCAAGTTCGCTCCCCGGATCAGCGTCTTCCTCCGGCTCCTCCTTCTCCCATCACCCAACATTATCGATCTCCATTCCATCATCCGAAGAGCGAAATTCTCTCAAACGCAAACTATATGATGGCGAGCTGGCTGATAGAGATGCAAAGAGGCCTCGATTAGAGGACGAGGCGGTCTAGCTCATCCCACGTCACAAATTTGTGGTGTTTCCAAATAAGAACGAGTCACGGCTTTGCTGATGCCCATCGGACACTGCAGTAGAGATTGCTGGAGAGCAGTACAGCTCAGACACGAGTCAAGTAGTCGAATAGAGAGCCACGTTGTGGCCATCGGAGTGAGGTTCCGAGGCTGCTTGAACAGGCTTATCCCCACATCTGATGATATCCCAGCCAGTTGAGACACATCCAAATCTCAGTTTATATCGAATTCAAGATCGTAATAACATCAGTTCAGGACACTCATAATCGCGCCATCAAGGCAACCTGGGCAAGCACCAATCAAATCTCCACCTAAAGGAGAAGGTCAGGATCAAACGAGGAGAAGAGAGGCGAAGAGATGCGGAAGGAATTGTGAAAGAAATGTTCCAGCTGTACAATGCCCTCGCAAACAAAGAATCGCGATAGGCAAACAATGATGGAAACATCGTTTGGCGTCGGGTCTGGGCTCATTCAGCAATGGATGCAGTCCGCCCAGGAAAGGGCGGACTGCGTCTGCTGAGGAGCCCTGCAACCGACGCGGGTCGAAGAGAGGAGGACGGGAGGCGGGGGGAGGGGGGGGGGGAGGGGAGACGAAGGAAGGACGTACCCTAGTTCAACAGGAGTAGGGAAATCGCGGACTTCAACCTGCAAATAGTGAGAATAAACAGAGGAGCGTGACACAAACAACAATAACAATAACAAAAGAAAAATGAAATGGAATATAATCTTCTGGAAGTTAGCACAACGTCAAATGGGTATCAGAAGTGCAGGCAAGAAGAACCGGGTCGTGTTGCTATTCCCATCCCTGGGGATCGCCATCCTCATGGACCCTGAGGTCGAGGGTGGCGGGAATAAGGGGGGATGACGACGAGAGTCGACACAAAGAAACGGAATCGAACAAAGCAGTGTAAGGTACCAGGAGAAGGTGACGAGGAGGAAAGCCATCTGAACCATGTGAATGAAGGGCTGACAGAACCTAGGGAGCAAGATTTAAGGGGGTGAAGGCGAGGGAAGAGATTTATGAAGCTGGAACCCAGAGAGAACACAGGCAAATTCCTTCTCAGGCAAGAGGGCGCCAAAATCAGAGATATCGGCAGTCTTAGGGCCCTTATGCCAACGAGAACGACATAAGGGGAAACAGAAGGCCGACCCAAACAGCATGGCGACGAGCAAACCCGACAGGCGGAGCACAGCGTAAGCGCCAGAAAAATCAACACCAAGAAACATCTAAATCCCCAATATTTTCAGGCAAGGCAAGCACGGAGGGCAGAGGACCAAGGGGGAAGGCGAACGAACAGGAAGCACGCGACTTCAACATGACGAAATCGAACCCAACCGCGCCACAAATCAAAACATATCGTACCAAGAGTTCATATCGTTTGGGAGAGCAGCCTCCTCGGAAGGAGGGAGGAGCGCGCGGCCAGCTCAGAGATAAGCATCCATCGCTTTGGAGGCCGGGATCATGTCAACCCAGATAATGGCAGGATCTAGAAGGATAGTGACTGCGAGCTCAGAGGCCTCAGACTGATGAGTCTACTCGCTGGCCTCTATGAGCACAACGCTCAGCCGTGAAGTCGCCGAACTCAAGGTCCGTCCGCAAACCGACCGGTAAGGACAGACGCCACCGGTCCGTGCAGAGAGTCTGCCGCGTCGACAGCTGAGAACATGGAAAAGCAAACGTCTTTATTGTCCCGGGCTATCGAAACAAAAACGATAATAATAACGCTGCATCATCGGGCTCGTACAACATGAAACAAGCACGGCAATATCAAAGTGGCCTCTTCGCCGCCTCCCTCAATCAGCTGAGAAGATGCGAGATGTCAATGGGGTTTTGCTGCTGTTGAAGCTGTTGCTGCTCAGACTCGAGGAAGGCCCCCATGAAGATGTCTGACATGGTCGCCTCGATAGGCAGCTGTGAGGCCGCTGTCGTCAAGGCAAGGCAACAGCTTTCCGCTTGCTCCAGCACAATGCTCGAGTCATCGCACTTCTTCTCTTCGGCACCCGAGAGGACGGCCTCAAAGCGAGCGAGTTGCTTTCGAAAGCCTAAGGGAGAAGAAGACGAAATGAAAAGATCAACCATTATCGAAAGCAGAGGAGAGAGATAGAGTACCAGGGTTAGGGTTCACCACGGGGCGAGTGCGCTTGACAAAGGCGATGGCTTCCTCGAACGACAACTTCTCTGAGCGCATCAGATATGAAATCACCTAATACGTAAAATGCCAATCAAAGGATTGAAAGGCAACATTCAATATCGTCGAGGGCGGAGAAGGCTGTACAATCGTCGGAGAGCGTGACACCCCAGCGTCACAGTGGACCAAGCAAGCGCCCTTCCCTGCCAGCGCTTCATCTACAAAATGAATAACAAGCGCCAAAACGATAAGAAGAGGGAGGGAGGGAGAGAGGGAGGGAGAGGACGCACCAATAAAAGCGTGGGCGTCGGGGAAGTGGGCGAAGATGTTCTCGTATGCCACGTCGTCAACATCGATCCATTTGTACGAAAGACCAGGAAAGCGATTAATGTTCATCTAACAAAAAGAAATTTAAGATGTTGAGAAATGAGGGGAGAGAGGAGATTGCAATGGAGACGATGCAAAGATCGAAGCTGCAAAAAATGTTGGGCAATTCGAAGGTCGAATGGCAAAAAAAGGGACGTAAGAAGAAAGGACGAATCAAATCGGACCATAATACGAGAGAGCAATCATGCTTAACGATGCCAAAGATGAAGAGGCGATGCGAAGGACATGATGATACAAGGGAACTGGCAACGGAATCTCAACGGCGAGGGCTCCGAAGGGAACGACGAGAACCAAAGAGCCAGGCCGAGCACAGGAGCCCAAAACCAGCCGCGCCCAACAAAAAAACGCACAATTAATTATTTAGATGAGATCAAATGGCCCGAGGAGTGCGAGCAGAAGAGAGGGCGAGGGGCAGGGTAGGTACACGGCTGAGGGTGAGAACGTGTGTGATCTTGTGGCGCGCCAGCACGCCCAGGTGCTGCGCGATGTAACGGTCACTGAGGAAGAGTTGACCAGAGAGAACCTCGCTGAGGTCGAGCGGCTCGAGGAAGCTCGAAACGGGCAGCGCTTGGTCGCCGTCGTCGTCGAGCTCCGTCTCCTCTTCGCCGTACCAGAGCATCCTCGAGTGCCCTTGTCGCTGCCCTGACCCCTCCGAGCTGCGCAAGACGACGATCACCCGCAACAAGTGGTGACAACTGAGTGAAGGGGTGGGACTGTGGGAAATACTCAAATACTCCATCGTTCGGGAACAGTCCCACGAGGGGTCAAGACATTTCAATGACGGACCCCCTCGACATGCGCTCGGTTCTCCTCTGGACTAGCTAGAGGAGTCTCGGAAAGCTTCCATTCCCTTACCATCAACTTCAGTAAGTTCACATCGCCATCAAGTATTTCCCCCGAAACCAGCAGTCCCGGCCTGACATAAATGATGCGAATCTAACTATAAAATGGAAAACTTTCTAACACAGACATTCACCTTCGAATGTCACATCTTTAGATGCCAAACTTCTTCCAGAAGGGCTCAAGGTCGACGATGCGGCTCTCGACACGCGCTTGTTCAATGCAAAGACAGATGATCGCGCTCACAAAGCCCTCCTCCACTGAAATCTTGGGCTTCTTGCCGTGGGCGATAATCCTAAGAAGCCGATTGAGTAAACGCAGCGAGCTGGATGGGGATGAGGAAACGTTACTCGCAGAACTCAGTCATCATGATGGAGTCACCACCACCATGACCCTGAGCGACGCCTGCCTCCTTCTCGTGACGAGCAGTGTCCTTGCCGACCATGCTCTGGTACTGCATCGAGGCGGTGTGGAGGTCAACTACGGTGACAAACAGTTACATTGGCGCCACAAGTCGACCAGGGAGGCATCAGGGGAGAGTACGCTCAATAGTGCCGTTGAGGCCGTTGATGCGGAGGCGGCGCTGCGGCCACGCAGAGCATGAGATAACATTGAAGGTGACCTTCACACCATTGCGATATTCGAGGATTGCCACCACATTGTCCTCAATATCTTTCTCAGACTAAGTGCAACATATAACATATTCGAAAAAATAGTCAAGCTTGCAGGCAAATGGAGGGAATTACGGTGAAGGGGTCAATGTCCTCCCACGCCTGCTTCCATCCGAGGTACTTCTGAAGGTCGGCGTCGCTCGGGCGGTTCTCTGGCCTGGACAAATGACCAACCATTAAAAACAATAAATCCAAATGAACAGAGAAATCATGATTGTACTTAAAGACATCGAGACCACCAAAGGCAGCGACCCTCGTAGGCACCGAACCTAAGAAGAGGCGATCACCAAAGAGAGAGCCGCCCAAATGAAACGAGGGAACACACACCGATGAGCCAACCAAGGACATCAATGTCATGGCAAGTCTTCTCCAGGATGTGAGGACCAGCCTAGTGGACAAGATGGAATCAGAACATTGATGATCCGTCTCAGGGGAAGAAGGAGGAACCTGAGCCTTGAAGCGGCGCCAGTTGCGCATGATGTAACCGCCATGGGCAGGATAGAGATGCTCATTCGCCTCAATGTTAGTCTAAGAGAAAATATAAAGTTCCAAATTGAGAAATAATAAGAGGAGGACGATGGAGAGGTACGAGCTTGCCAGTGAAGCCATCAGCGATGAGCTTGGCAGCCTCCACGTACAGCGGGGCGTAGCGCAACACGAAGCCTAAGCCGAGCGCTCAATCCACAACAATACCGTATATATATATATATATATATATCGATTGTGAATGTTACCAGTCATGAAGAGTTTGCTGGAGCGGCGAGCGGCTTCGCGCATGTCATAACAGTCATCGATCCTATCAAACATCACATGATCACATTGACAAGGCCAGCAATATCATTATCAATCGAGTAAGGTACGACACGGCAATCGGTTTCTCACAGAAAACATTGCAACCCGCAGCGAACGCGGCCAAGGCGTGCTCGCGATGCTCATAGTTCTGAGGGACAGAAGTCTTAAAAAAGAGAGCGGAGCGATGCGGAGAGAAGGGAGAGCGCACCTTGGAGCCGATCATGACCCAGTCGATGTCTTTCACCTCCGCAAAGAGTTTCTTGTAATCGGTAAAAGTGGGGAAACCCGAGTAGTACTTGCCAAACCTACAAGGCAACCGAAAGACGTCACGACTAGCGGAACTTCTGAGTAAGAGGCTTCGACATACTCGAATTGGGCGGCCTCGATGGCCTCCTTAGAAGAATCCGCCACGCCAACAATGGTGAAGATGAAGGGCTGAATGCCCATCAACGTGCTAAGGAGAGACATCAACTCGAGGACTCGAAGAGAGGAAATGACATCAATCGCAAATCAGTGGAGGTCTCCCGTGAGCAAAAACCGTGCGAGGGGGGCCCATCGGAATCAACAAGAGCAATATAGATAAAACAAAGAACCTGAAAACTCGAGGAAGAAACGGGAAAAAGGGCAAGGAAAGGAAGAGGGACCGCATGAGCGCGCGGATGCGTTGACCGCAGCCGACAATGGCGAGGCGGACCTTCTTCTCGACGTCCCAGTGCTGGATCGAATCCTCCTATGGAAAAAAAAGAAATTACCAAAATTTAAAACATCCCATTATGGATATTATCCAACTCGGACGCTAAGACGCCGCTACAACGGCAAAAAGGCAATCGAGCTCGACGATCTGGAAGGCCTCGACGGAAGAAAGTCCCAAAGTTGAACTGGCGCCCGAGCCGCACAAAAGCATATAAAAAAACAAAAATTGAAAATATTGGCATATTGATATTACCCGGGGAGGAAAAGCTGTCGTAGAAAAACTCTCGGGGGTACAATCAGGAGGCGGGAGTACAATCAGGAGGTGGCACCCCGAGAAGGAAAGGGAAGAAAGGAATCACGCACCTGGCTAAACTCGATAGTTTGCGAGTAAGGCTTTTGTGAGTGCTGCTGTTTGGCCATGGGTCAGCTTGCAGAAAAGTGAGTGATCATAGCCAGTCCCGCGGCAACCGCCGGCAGTGTGGCGCTATATCCTAAGTTCACAACGGAGAAGTGTTGGGTATTCTGTTCGGGCGGGTCTCCCACAAACCATGGGACAAAAATGAATTGCGAATCAAGGGACACATTTCGGCGGCCCATTGCGGAAAAAGGTCTAACAATTTTCCAGACGTCCCCGCCGATACTGGACCAACCCCGGACCGCCGGACCACCGCACCCTCAGGGGCGACTGCCGTATTTATTGGCATGATACTCTTCCTATTATACTCTTGCCTCCTCGAGATCACATTCGGGAAAGACGGGAATTATAATGGCGGAGTCACGAACGGCGAAACACTCAGATCCGAGGAGTCTGTGGGTGGCGCGTGCAGTGTCGGCTGCAGACCGAGTACTCATTCGGTGAGTCATTCCTCTGCACTCTCCACGCTCGGGCATCCGGTCAATGAGCACCCCCAAGCACATCCAGTTCATATATTTTGCATATTTAATATTAATATGTGCGGGAGGCGTGGCGGCGGAGCTGGTCGTGGCCACGACACCGTTCGCCGACGTGCACTGCCGCACTGCCCTCCTCTCGTTGTGGCCCTTCAATGCTTCGGCCGGTACCCTTCCTGTCCTCCGCAACATCGAATATTTGCATTGATTTAATGACGATCTCGCTTGGCTGCGAGCATTACGCCGTCCAAGTTCCTTTTTGGGTGGATTGAACCAGGGAATATTTTTGAATATTTCCTCACACTTCTCCACGCCCCTCGCCTTCCCTACGCGCTGAAATTTACAATTATATCCCATCATATCATATTCTATAATATATTAAAGGCACTAAGCTGGTGGTGCCCGGGGAGGGGCGAAGGAGGGGGAGATAGGTGATTCACGCTCCGCCTATTCCGGCGGGACCTTTTTTTCCCCTTTATGGCCTTTTGAGTGATATTTATAAATCACGCGCATGATATATCAATTAATTGTTGATCTTATCACTATATGCTGTTTCATTTGCACTAAATATTAACGATCTTATTCGCGGCTGGGTCCACTTTCGTGTTCAGCTCGTTGCCTCGGCCCCTATTCACACCTCTGTTCACGCGGCGAGCGTGGCACGCTTCTCTTTCGCAAAAGGAGGCCTCTAATCATATATATTTTATATGTTATACTATTAATATCGTTATTAATATTGTTTTTGATGGGATTTAATGAGTGGCAATGGAGGACCGACTCCCGTTGATATTCGACGTTGCCGCTGTCGATGTTCACTTCTATCCCTCTGATGTAGATCACCTAAATAATAATGATTTCTCTTCATAGGAAATGGAAATGTCATTGTCTCAGGCGAGCTCTTATCCTTCGAGGTGGCGGACGCGGGCAATGCAGCGCAAGTGAGCGGACGCATCGTCGTGATGGGCACCTCGTGGCAAGAGATCAACCTGCAAAACTATTGCCTCGACTACCAACGCAAAGGCGCATCCGCTATCCTCATTTCGACCTCCTATTGTACCTCTTGCTCTTGTCGGATTTATATTGGGTTGGGTTATGCTTGATCGTCTTGTTTTTTCAGTGGACCCCGGGCGGGCCGTGTACACCCTTGGCTACTTGCTTGGGAATGACGCGGCCTTTGCCAACGAGATCAAGTTGCCAATATTTCAAATCACCAATGGCGAGTGCGGTGACGTCGCTGATGCCGTCTTCGCCGGACAGAACATCACTGCCAACATCACTACCATCGGTAGACCTTCGCTATTATCATGATTCTACTTTCTCAGGTTTCACGTTCGCTGACTCTTTGCGGTCCTTTTTAGGCAACGAAAACACTTTCAAGCTGTGGAAGGAAGATGGGTTGAGCATTTTACCACAAGTGCTCATTTGTGTGCCAAGCGTGGCGGGGATCATCTTCGCCGCCGTCCGCTTGTCGACCATCGTCAAGGCGTGGGGTGTGCGCCCGAGGTTGCCCCATGTCGTCCTCTTCCTCCACATCCTTACTTTCATCTTCCGATTCATCTTTGGTATTGATCTCATGGGGATGCGCGGATGGATCCACCCTTACTTTGTCCTCTTCTTCCACACTCCCAACTTTGCTCTCGCCATCATCTGCCATGTGATCATCCTCTTCTACTGGAACAAAGCGCTCAAATCATTTGGATCGTCTTCGATTGAAAAAGCGGAAAAATGGGTTTTCATTTCGATTGGTGTGTTTGGTGGCATCGAGCTCATTGGGTGTATCATGTATGGATTCGAGCAAGCGCCCGTGTTCACCTACGTCCGCATCGGTTATTATGCCCTGGCGACCATCGCTGTCCTCGTCTATGTTATTTACACAACGATTTACCTTTTCAAATTTCTCGAAGCTACGCGCCTCAATAAGAAGCAACAGAGGGCGAGGGCCAAGGTGGTGCTCATGACGAAACTGCTGCTCGTCTGCACTGTATTGCTCTTCCTGAGTGAGGTGCTTGTGCTTCTCCTCGTCGCCCCATTCTTCCGGAGGGCCGTGTCGGAGTCGATCATATGGACGGCCATCTGCCTCCTCCTAACGGCATCGGGATACGCTGAAATCTTCGTGATTAAAAAACCCTCGCGGCAACACGGTGGATCGAGATCCTCTCGAACTACCGGCTCAGCCACCGAACGAGGGCGACACAATTCTGGAAGGACAACATCTTCGCCTAGCTTGAGCAAAACCTCACTCGATATCATCACACCACGGGTACCTGACGAAGATGCCTCCAAAAAGAATGATGTGGTCTCAGTGGAGGTGCTGGATGAGTGATCAAGCTTCCCTTCGCCTCCCCCTCCCCCACCCCCCTCCCCCTCCCCCCCTCCTCTGTATATCTATTCGTACGGAAGCATTCCATGTGATATCTTCATGGAAGAGCTTTCGAAGTGGAATAAATCTCAATCGATTGTATTTTCAAAGAGATCACGAGAGCCCTTCGAGGAGAACTACTTGTCGAATCATGAGCCTCACGTTCGAATCATGAGCTCATCCAAGCGCCAGTTCGACGTTATAGTTCAGAAGTTGCTCAGAGAGGAAGGCAGTCATTGGGATTGGTGACGCGGCCAAAGTCGCAGCGCTGGTCAAAGCTCTCGAGGCACCCAGCCCCGCCCATGATTCTGTCCTCGCACCAAGCGCAGAAACCGTTCACCGACTTGTGCTGCGTACAGACACTACGGAAACGATCAACGTCTGTGGATTCGAACAATCCTGTAAATACAGCAATCAAGTCAAAATCCGTACGCGCAATCGGTAATGCGACCGCAAGCTAAGGGCGTATCAGAGGATGGCGATGGAGAAGGGGTGGGACGTGGAGGGGAAGGACGAGGGGAGGGAGTAGCAGGTGAAGAAGATGTGGGCGTCGATGAGGGTGTCGGCGGGATTGGGACCTTCACACCACAAGCGTACTTGCTGTAGAAAACGAAGTACTGCGGGGAGTTCTAAAGCAATGATGAGATGCCACTGCGGTGAAGCGTCGAGTTGAGGCGAGTGTACCGGTTGGTGGTTCTGGTAAGAGCAATATGGAATGGTCGCGTTCGGATCACAGCGGATTTCGATTCCACCAGAAAAGTTGCCTTGCATGTAATTCATGTTGACGACGTTACCGTTGCCTACAAACCATCTCAATGAAGTGAAACGCAGGCCAAGAAACGACGACGGCTTCAATTACGAACGAAAAAGGCGTACTGCTGCCGCTAACGGAATAAGGTTGTCCTCCACAGACTGTCGGCTCGGTTCCCCAAGTACACATGCTCACATTCGAACACGGACCGCAGCTACATGACAATCAATTGCAGTTCAGATACGAAATGCAAGCTCAATTTGAGCAAATCACGATCAGCGAAAAAGCATCAGGGTCGAGGAACGGACCCTCCCCGACCGCTCGCCACTGAGGCAATCAATCACGAAAAATCAAAATTAACAAAAATTATTCTATTAAATATAACTTGTTCAAGGATTTTAATAATTTCGAATGAAGGTCAAGCGAAAGCATAAGTCGTCGAGAGGAGGTACGTGGCGTTGGCCATGCAGAGGAAGATCAGCGACGCATCGCGTTCGTATGGCGTCTCCCAAGTCGTCTTTAAACTAAAATATTAATATTAATCTTTAAATTGATTAAGATCACAATAATCCATGAAATGGGCGTCACTTCCACTGCAGATTGCCTGGAAGTTAGGGAAGGTCACAGGCAGACCGGATTCTTCAGGCAATCACCAAGAATGAGGAACGATATAATATAATAATAAGTAAAAGAATAAATAAGTACTAATCTCCAAGGGGGGCAAGGTCATAGGCGTAGACAAAGTTCGTCCATTGGTTCGCTGGCGATGCGAAGATGCGCTGCGAGCACCGAGCGCGTGCCCCTTGGAGAGCGACGAGCACGAGCAAGAGCGCTACAGCAAGGGCACGAAATCTCGACACCGACATCGCCAACAGCTTCTCTATTTCGAACAGAGCGGCAATGATCTTGACAATTATCATTGGACGGCAAGATCATTCCTGCAATGAGATGCCGTGCACCGGTGAAAAGCTTGAGAAAACCGTCTTTCCTCCAACGCTATAAATTACGAGAGAGATCGATTGTTATTGAAATACAATACACATTCACAACGATTATAATATGGACTCAGTTATGGACCGAGATGACGCGAGAAGAGATTGCTCGATGGCCACGTATCGCTGTGCCATTTTGGCATAGGCCTCATGAGCGGCAGGATTTGGAAATATGGTCAAGTGATACGTCCTAGAACAAGAGAGATATGTACACCATAATCTACCAGCATGCTGGAAAAAGGGAGAGGACCTGCTGTCTCCAAGGGCCTCATGGAACGTGATATTCTTGTCAGAGAGGCGCTTGTACCCGAACAGTGCGCGGTAAGCTGCGCCGAGAGCGGCGGAGTTTGGAACCTCGAAAACCGACACGGGCACTCCGAAAACATCACTTAAAGCCTGCACAGATGAATCTCAATATAATAGGCAATGTTATCAACAAACCATAATGGATCAGAGGGGGTACCTGGAGGATTGCCGTGTTCCTCGAGGCGCCGCCAGTTGCGAGGATTCGGTCAGTGACTGTCAAGCCGACCCCCTTGGCGTGTGTCAACATGGAGAGAAATTGCATCTCCACCACTGCACGCACATTCGATGCACTCATCGCATAGGAGGGGACGGGAGAGTCTATACCATCCACAATCGCAAAACGATGTGTGCCGACTGGAAGGGAGGGAGTGATTTCTGGGGTGAGGTAGTAGAAGCCCAGGTTGCCCTCGTTGCCTGCAGTCGAACATCAGCAATGATAAAATCAAAACAACAAATATACAAATCCAAAAGCTATCGACTCTATTAATAAAAGAGTACCAGGGGATGTCGATGCGAGCACTTTGTTGAAATCATCCCAGGAGCCATTCGCATATTGGTCGCGAATTGCCTCTCGAGTCAACGAACCATTCGAGAAGACAATCATGCACTATTATATCATCGAGACATTAACTAAATATCAGAGATCTCGACGAAAGGAGAAACATATATTGATCTATAAGATACCATATAAGAGTTGCTGTCGATGCAGTTGCTGAGAATGTGACCGGTGGTGGAGGGCATGGGTTCCTTGAGGGGGCCGAACATAGTGTCCGATGTGCCGAGACTAACCGCCACTTCGCCCACTCTCAACTACAATTACATACATAATTGAATAATTACCGTACCGATTACGCAAATGTATTCATTATAAACTCCATATATCATATTTTCCAGGTCGAAGCACCTTGAGACCGGCTAGGGAGCAAGGGTTGTCGCCGCTTGCCGCAATGATCGCACATGACGGCGCAAAACCGTACCTTGAGAAACACCAACGAATAAGACATCAAAGAGAACTGTACCAAAGTAAGATTATACCAGAGCAAAATCGTACCTCGTGACAAAGTAAGGCGATATTGGGCCCACGAGCGACGAGGCGTCCACCACTGGGCCCAGCTTGGCCCTCATCTTGCCTGGCTCCTCCACCGCTGCCAAGATCTCATCCACCTTCAAGATTACAAACACATATATCAAACAACAAATTAGTCATCGAATCTAGTCAGCATAATACCCAGTCCTTGGAGCGGATGTCCATGCAATTCATGCCTGAAGCATCGGCCGAGTCGATGGAGGCATACTGACCCGCCAAGATAGAAACCACAAAGGAGCTCACCAGCGATACCCGCTCTGTCAATAACCAATTCTCTGGGAACTATATAAAATATTAGTTCAAGTATATATATATA
>Ga0154020_10006353_pt1 | contig 13834 bp, 12 predicted proteins | sample Klosneuvirus_201_FD_109709 | JGI IMG/M metagenome (GOLD analysis project Ga0154020, IMG submission 109709) | Active sludge microbial communities from wastewater, Klosterneuburg, Austria - Klosneuvirus_20160825_MG | ecosystem: Engineered > WWTP > Aerobic digester > Activated sludge | place... | reverse complement strand
GTATCTCTGTATCTCCGTATCTCCGTAGCTCAGATCCTATGAACCGTCGCTCCTTCATCGCTGCCTCCGTTGGTGTTGCCACGTTGGCATCCACCAAGCGAGTTCTTGCAGAAAGTTCTCGCGATCCACTCGTCATCTCCACATGGGATCATGGTCTTCCGGCCAACAAGACAGCCCTCCAGGTCTTGGGCAGAGGCGGCTCTGTCCTTGATGCCGTAGAGCGCGGTGTGATGGTTGTTGAGTCTGACCCCAACAATCTAAGCGTTGGTCTAGGGGGCTTGCCGGATCGTGATGGCATCGTCACTCTTGATGCATCGATCATGACAGGCGATTGCCGCGCCGGCTCTGTCTGCTTCGTTCAAGGGATACCACATCCCATTACCGTTGCCCGCTTGGTGATGGAACGCACGCCGCATGTGATGTTGGTTGGATCGGGCGCAGAAAGATTTGCGCGAGAACAAGGTGTGTCGCAGCTGACGAATACGCTTACACGTCAGGCGCGTGCTGCGTGGGAAGAGTGGTGCAAGGAAAAGAAATACACTCCAGTGATCAACATCGAGAATCACGATACTATCGGTCTTCTTGCAATGGACGCGAACGGTAAAATGGCAGGAGCATGCACAACGAGCGGACTTGCCTATAAGGTACACGGTCGGGTTGGAGACTCGCCCATCATTGGTGCCGGACTCTACGTTGACGATGAGGTTGGCGCTGCTACGTGCACTGGCCTTGGGGAAACGGTCCTTCGTACACTGGCATCATTCCTTGCCGTTGAACGAATGCGAATGGGAGACTCACCACAGGCTGCGTGCGAAACGGCTATCAAACGAATCGTGGCGAAACACACTAACTACAACGAGTTCCAGGTGGGGATCCTTGCCATCGATACGGCGGGCAGGCATGGGGCCTTCAGCATTCAGAAGGGATTCACGTACGCGTTGAATGATGTCATCAAAGAATCGGCATACTTCGCGAAGTGAACGAGAATCATGTAATGATGCTACGAACTCTGGCGCCCCTTAAGAAGGGCGATGATCTCATCAAGTCTCTTCTCTACACCAGCCATCGATCCCATTTGCGACGGATCCGGATGCGAACGCGCGCGTAGTTGTTCACGCGTGCTGATGATGCGTGTACGGAATTCGTGCGCATCGATGATGCCGATCAGACTCATTGCATGCGCTTGATGCTCTGAATAGCCGGCTGTTTCAAAACGAAGCATGCTGAGATTAAACCGTCGCAGTATAGGACCTTCAATAAAGGTCACATCTTGAATGTTTTCCAACGGAATGGTCTTCTCTACTTCAACGAAGATCCCCTTCCTGTAGCGAAGCGCTCTGTCGTCGAGAGTACACTGGAGTTTGGCGAAGTAGTGTCGCGCCCACCACTGTCCCACTCCAAGGAACCAGATCAACGCCAACGGGATCCCAACGATCGACATAATGAGAATAAAGCCGATACGAAGGACGAGATATGGTCGTATCAGCGGATTGAATGCTACTTGGATCTGCTGGTCGGTTGAAGACATGGTCATGACCTCTGATTCAACGGAAATATCTGAGTATGGTCCACGCCCTCAAGCACGATCCCCATCTCTTCATCAGGACCCACACCGAACACATGAAGCAACACCTCACGCATGAGGTTTACGAGATCACCACCAACAACGCGCAGGTATGGAACATCGGCCACCGTGCGCGAGACTACTTCGTATCCGAGTGATGTGGCAAGTCGAACAAATGCCTCTTGCATAGCGAGATTTTCTTTCGACAAGAGCACGAAGTCGAGTCCTATTGTTCCGTCCTCCAGTGAGAATTCCACGCTAGGAACACCATCATTCTTACTGGCTTGTTCATAGGCAACGAGAAAAACAGCGAAGACATCTTCCTTTGATGAATCTCGCACGGCATCATGGATCCGCGCAACGTCATCAAGAGTCACAACAAGGTCTTTCGCATCCAGACGCTTGCCACCATTTCGAACACGCTGCACCAGAAACGCGGTGAGTGCGGCAACGGCAAGCACTGCCAAGATCACGTCGATATTCAAACCCATTTCCATTTCGACCCTTCGATTGCATGTCCCCGCCACAAAAGTCATAACGTCATATTGTCATAACGTCATGATCGTCATAACGTCATAACGTCATAACGTCATAGTTGTCATTTCGTCACTTCTTCCTCATCATCCGGTCCAGGTCCGAGAAAGGCTACAAATCCCTCTTCACGGATGATGCGTTGCACCATCCCCAAGGCCTGTGCATCGGAGGTGAAGGACTCTTCCCATACCGATGAATGGTCGTGGTCATCAACAACTTCCAAGAACCATGTCTTGGCCCCCTTCTCACGGAAGATGTAGACCTCAATGGACCGACCGCCCTCAGTCAATGTTCTAGTAAGGGGCGAGTATTCATATTCCGGTTGGTCGGTCATACGTTGCGTATTCAGTTTGAAGAGTTGAATACGAAGATCGTATATCTCGACCTCATTCCACGATTCAGACCTTGATCTTGAATACGGCCTTGCGGACAGATATCCTGGGTGGTTGCGGTGCATGAGCATCCAGTGGGAAGAACACCGCCGCGATACCGGTCGAAAGAGTGAGTCGTGTGGAGGCTTGGTCCGACATCAACAACACATCGTCTTCTTCATTGTACGGCTGGAGTTCTTCGGTACACTCGGCAAGTGGACGCCACAATACGTCAAAGGACCCCGTGAGAGCGATCTGAAGATCGATGTACCGTCTGTGGGCTTCAAGTGGCGGATGTGCCTCTCTGGCAGCATCGTCTGCCACGATCACAAAGAGGTCGTCACCATCGATATCGTATCTCCCTTGCTCAGCACTGAGCAGATCTGTTGTTTTGAGGTAATTCTCGATCGCCGCGAACCACGGTAGGTGTCGGAATGATGATGTATTGTCGATCGTATCGATGATCATGGTGTTTCCAATGTTGATTGACGGATGGACAAAGCTATCAATGCCTTACAATCACTACGTTTGTCATATGCTAATACTCATTCTTGCCCTTGTGGCACTTGCATCTGTGACGCCTGCCAGTGGACAGGCCTATGTATCAAGGCAGTATGCAGTTGCCTCGGAACGCGATATTCCGTACACGGTGGCTCCGGCTTTTAACGGCAGGATGGACACGTTGAAACTCAATGTTTGGTATCCAACAGATGATGATGCCACAAGAAGACCATTGATCGTGTGGGTTCATGGTGGTGGGTTCACAGCCGGCAACAGAGCCGAGATGAATGCAGTGTGTGAACGCTGGGCATCTCGGGGATACGTTGCTGCGACCATTTCCTACAGACTCGGATTTTACGGCCCTTGGCCCTTTGATCCGCCATTTGCCTATGATACAGCCGAGGTGGTTCGGGCATGTTATCGTGGGCTTCAGGATCTTCGCTCGGCATTATCGTATTTGGCCGACAATGCGTCGCGGTATAAACTGGACACGTCTCGGACCATCCTGGGAGGTGCCAGTGCGGGCGCAATCATCGCTCTCCACGGTGCATTCAATGACTCAACGGATGTTCGCCCCATAGCTCTCGGTCAACTTCCGCCTGTCACACGCGCGCTCGAACAGTTTCCTCGTCCTGATCTTGGATCATTGCAAGGCTGGGGGTCAACAGGCCCACCTCTCCCTCGCATCAGAGCGATCGTGAACATCTTTGGAGGTCTACTCGATATGCGCTCTCTCAACGGTGCAGCCTTCGTTCCAACATACAGCTACCATCAAACAGGCGACCCAGTGGTAGCTTGTGGATCTGCAAAGGGGCTTTGGGGCCTCCCATTCGATGTTTCTGCTAACTACCCCAAGATCCATGGCAGTTGTTCGCTTACCGATGAGTTCACTCGCCGGGGCGTTGATCCCCGATACTACCAAACGTGGATCTACAATGGGAACGAACATGCCATTCACGACGAAAAGAACGTGGATAGCTTAGCTGCAGTGTTCTGCGCTGGTCAGATACAAGGAACCGTTGGAGTGGATGAAACCTCTTCCATACTTGATGAGTCGGGTTACCACACCATTTTTGACCTCCGCGGTTCGGTTCTAGCCTTCACAGCCGGGCCACTTTCAGACGTACGGCTCCCAGACGGAGTTTACGTTTCTGTCACTGACCACAATGCTGTTGTGTTCAGGATCGTCAACGGGGTGGTGATTCGATAGCCGACCATGACGTTGGTCATAGTATGCAACCAGCGCAATGGCGAGTTTCATCCGTACTACCATGGAGTCAGACGATGTATGCTAGCCATAATCCTCTCGTTGAGCAGCTCTTGAGCGTGACCACAAAGCCATGCCTTAGCCTCTATCTCTCAACTCACCGCACCCAACCGGAACGCCGAGACGACCCCACGCGCTATCGCGTCCTTGTACGCAGGCTCTCGGATTCGCTCGCTTCCGCCTATACCGCTGAGGAAGTACAAGCCCTGATCGCCCCGTTCATTGAACTCGCGCAGGATGAGACTTTTTGGAATGCCCGTAAAGAGGGTGTAGCTGTGTTCTGCGCTCCGGGCTTCTTTACGGCACAGCATCTCGATAGACCGGTACCGGACATCGCGATCGTTGCAGATACATTCCACATGAAGCCCCTTCTCCGGATCCTGCAAACATTAGAACGGTATAATGTCCTGACGTTGACGCGCGAACGTGCCCGACTTTTCGTTGGAGACCGCGATGGTCTGAGTGAAGTAGATCTAGGCCCAGACGCCCCAATGACCATTGAGAGTGCACTTGGGTACGAACTCACAGAGAGACACTTCACCCGTTCGAATTCCGGTGGAACGCCAAGAAGCGTGGGTCATTCAACTACATCGGATGAGATCGAGATCGATACTGAACGGTTCTTCCGAGCGGTTGACAAGTTCATCACGGAGAATGTGTCACGCTCCGGCGGGCTGCCCGTTGTAGTGGTTGGACTCCCAGAGCAACTCGGCGAATTCTTCCGTGTGAAGCATAATCCGAACGTCCTACTCGAGGGTGTAACGGTTCATCCAGACGGGATCAGCCATAAAGAGCTTGTGAAACGCGCTTGGGACGTCGTGGTTCCGTATGTCACAAAGGAGAGCACACGTTTCGTTGATATGTATTACGAGGCAGCGTCGCGCGAGCTGGGGTTGGATCACGTGGTCCCACTGACGCATGCGGCTGTTGAAGGCAGAGTTGCCGCTCTGCTTGTAGAAGCAACACGGCAGGTACCCGGCAAGATCGATCAGGCAACCGGTGAGATCACCTTCGATGATCTCGATCAGCCGGATATCAATGACGTGCTGGATGATCTAGCCATGATCGTACTGCGTAAGGGTGGAAAGGTCCTCGTCCTCCCAACAGAGCACATGCCTACCGCCAGCGGTGCTGCGGCTGTTCTTCGGTATTGAACGGTTAACGTTCATGGATGATTCGGATCGTGAGATCCGGTCTGGGCTTGTTCATTTCAGACCTCGTTGGTCAGGGTGTGAAGGGTTATGAGATGGATGCCAAAAGCATCAGCACCAGTAAGACCAGTGCGATCCAAAGGCGTGTGTAATACCACATTGTAGGTTCCTTTCGAGTTGCCTTGTTTGCTCGATGCGAACCTACGGTGCCTCGTGATGTCGATACGTCAAACTTTCCGATATTTATCCGATGTCAAGAGGACCATCGGAAGACCTGCATGCGCTTATTCACGCCCTTACACAGGCAGAGAAGCGCTATGTAAAGATCGAACTGCGGAAGCACGTTGTCGGCGACGTGAATCAATCAGAGTTACTGTTTGATGCGTTGGCCGGGCAGGACCAGCTGGACGAGGCTGCTATCAAGAAGCGTTTCGCCAAGTATGGCTTTGCTAAACGGCTCCCTGAAGCAAAGCGTGAGCTGATGCTCGTGATCCTGAGGGCAATGCGGCAATTCAATGCAGAGCGTTCTCCGACGCGGCGCGGGGTGAGTGCGCTTCAGGACGGCGACTTCCTGCGCCTCCGCAATCAATTTCGTTGGGCAGAACGCAGGCTCAATGAGGCCCTGGAAGAAGCAACGCTCATCCATAATCATGCCCTCCGGGTGATGGTCCTTCAGTCCATGTCACAGCTTGCTCGATCAACGGAATCAATGCCCGAGCCATCCTCATCGCCAGCAGATGATCCGATCGTCCAGGAGGCATTGCTCCTCGTTGAAACAGCCTATTATGATGCGATCGCAGATCGGCTTACGTCTGTGATCCGGCGTTATGGCAAAGGGGGCGGTCCGGTTGCCAAGGCACTTGCAGCCGACCTTGTCAAACACGGCGAGGCTCGCTTCCCCATCGTTACGCCAAGCGGTCAAAACACCTGGCTTCGATTCCTGAGTGCAAAGGCACTATTCATCGACAATGACCCTGAAACGTCATTGCGATACGACCGATCAAGGTTGGACACTCTGGAGCGCGACGAGAAGTTCCGCGTTGCAAACGTCCATGAATGGGTGAACCTCGTCCATAGCGTTGCGCTGCGATTGGTGATACTGCGGGACTTTGCGTCTGCTCGCCCCCTCCGAGATAAGCTCTATCATCATTGGCAAGAAGGATCCCGTCACCTTTCGCCCGCAAATCGAATGGCTGTTGCATCTCAATACCTCAACATTGAGATACAATTGGCATTGCACTCAGATGATCTTGAAGGGCTCGCACCACGAATCCCACTGCTCGACAAGATCCTGACGGAGCATGAACGCGAGAATCTCACTGAGCTTGGAATAGCGATCCTGTTCAACATCGCACTCATTGAGATGGCACTAGGCAAGTTCAAAGAGGCTCTACGACGACTGTCTCGCATAGATGACTACCCGTCCAGCATCCGCGATGACATACAGGTAGCGAGTAAATTGCTACGCATACTCGTGCACATCGACCTCGAGAACGAATCGGTGGTGACATCACTTGTGCGGGCAGAACGACGTCGGTTGAAGGGTAAACCAATAGATCTGGATATTGAGATTCTGCTCTCTGTAGCATCACGATACTTCTCTACAGCTCCAGGCAAGGCAAGAACGAAAGTTCTCCGTGAGGCGTTAGAAAAGATCGAACAGTATTACGAAACTCCGTCAATAGAGGCATTAACAGCGATCTTCGAGTTTCGTGCATGGCTCAAGGCAAAGCTGAATAGATCAACCTGGCGCACCGAACTCCGCGAACTGAGTAAATGAGAACCATATGAAACATCTTCTTGTCATTTTTACCGCTATCCTCGTTACTTCCGCAACTGCTCAGCAGACAGTAGGAGTATTCAAGCACGATGTTGCGCAGACATCTCAAGGCTACACGTTGTTCGCGCCGGTTGCTTCAAAGAGCACCTACTTGATCGACAATGACGGTCAGGTGGTTCATTCGTGGACGAGTCAGAACATTCCCGGCCTCTCGGCGATGTTGCTTGCAGATGGCAGTCTCCTTCGCACTGGCAATCCACTTGTGCAAACAATGGGCGGAGGGGGTGCTGGAGGGATCATCGAACGAAGATCGTGGGATAATGAGCTCCTTTGGCGTTATGAACGTATTGGGCCAACGTATCGCACGCATCACGACGTAGAGATCATGCCCAACGGTAACGTACTGCTCTTAGAATGGCAGCGCTACACACGAGCAGAGGCTATCGCTCGCGGCAGAGATCCAAAGCGTCTTCTCGATTCGATGATCTACAGCGAACGGATCATCGAAGTGCGCCCAACTGGACCAACAACAGGGGAGATCGTTTGGTCGTGGTCAGCATGGGACAACCTTATCCAGGATTTCGACGAAACAAAACTCTTCTACGGAGTGATCTCCGAGCATCCTGAAAAATTGAACATCAACACTGGCGATCTGCGCACAGACTGGCTCCATTTCAATTCTGTGCGCTATAGCCCCGAACGCGATGAGATCCTCGTGAGTGTTCACAACCTGGACGAAGTGATCGTCATTTCACGAGCCACGGGTTCGATCGTGTATCGGTGGGGCAATCCCTCGAATTACAAGATTGGAGCCCCTTCTGCCCGGAAATTCTTTGGTCAGCATGACGCACGCTGGACCGATTCGTCAGGAACACGCATCACTGTTTTCAACAATGGAATAGGACGTACCGCCTCGCTCTTCACGGACTACTCTACGCTGGATGAGATCGAAGTCCCACGTTCGCTAGACGGAACGTATGCAAAACGTGCCAATGGGTCATATGGTCCAGACACGATCTCGTGGACCTATCCGCGCACGCCCGACACTAGTTTTTTTGCGATCAACATCAGCGGTGCCTATCGTCTACCAAATGGCAATACATTAGCATGTGTTGGGCCAGATGGCATTTTCTCTGAGATCACTCAGGAACTCCATGAGGTATGGAGATACGTCAACCCCGTTGGCGATACTGGTGCTGTGCGGCAAGGGGTGATTCCGCGGAACAACCTCGTGTTCAAGATCACTCGCTACGGTCCGGACTATCCCGCCTTTGTGGGTAGATCACTCATCCCTCAAGGCAGGCTGGAGGATGGTCCGCTCGTTGGTATTGAAGAGATCTTTAGACAGTCGAATCCTATTTTCACAAGCCTCAACATATTGTCCCGAAAAGTAACAATATCGATCCCCGAGAATTCTCACGTAGTGCTCAGCGCCTACGATCTGGCCGGAAGATGGTTGGGTGTTGTTGTTGACGAGGATCTTTCTTCAGGCAGCCATGTTCGAGACGTTCCGTATGGCACCTACCTTATTCGTTAGGACTCCCGACGTATGAAGCTCATCATTCTCATTGCCTTTGCATCTGTTACTGTGTTCGCACAGAGAACCGTTGGTGTGTTCACACACGACAGTACTCTCTCGTACAAAGGGTACACGTTGTTTGCGCCCGTTACAACGAAGCTTACGTACCTCATCGACAATGACGGTGACGTTGTAAAGTCGTGGCCAAGTCAATACAACCCCGGCCAAGCTGTGATGTTGCTCAATGACGGAACCCTCCTACGAACCGGTGCACCGATGGTTCAGTCCATGGGAGGCGGGGGTGCCGGTGGGATAGTCGAAAAGATCGCCTGGGACGGCAGCGTCCTGTGGAGATACGAGCACTACGGATCAACCTATCGCTCGCATCACGATGTGGAGATCATGCCGAACGGGAATGTGCTGCTACTTGTTTGGGAAAGCCACACCCGTGACGAAGCATTGGCCAAGGGCAGAGATGCTTCTCGTCTTGCGGATAACACACTCTGGTCGGAACGAATCATCGAAGTAAAACAGACCGGACCCACGTCAGGAGAGATCGTTTGGTCGTGGTCCTCATGGGATCACATGATCCAAGATCGCGATCCACAGAAGCCAGATCATGGCGTCGTAAAAGAACACCCCGAGCGAGTGGACATCAACATCGGCGGAAACAGATCCGATTGGCTGCACATGAACTCTGTACGTTACAATGCAAAGAGGAACGAAGTTCTTGTGAGCGTACACAACCTTCATGAGATCTGGATCATTTCGAGGGAGACAGGCAACATCGTGTATCGATGGGGCAATCCTCTTACCTATCAGCGTGGCACGAGATCCGAACAGCGCCTCTATGGTCAACATGATGCACGGTGGCTCAATGAAGACGGTACACGCATCTCGATCTTCAACAACGGTCAGGCAAGGTCTACAACAGCACCACGCGATTATTCAACCGTTGAAGAGATCATACCACCACTCGACGGAAGCGGAGCATATGTGAATGACCCTACTTCCTCCTATGGCCCTGCCACTCCTGTATGGCAGTTTCCGGAGGTGGGAACTTCTGCGTTCTTTGCAACGAATATCAGCGGTGCCACACGTCTTCCTAATGGCAACATCTTGTCCTGCCTTGGACCTCAGGGGACAATGATCGAGGTAACAGATGGGGGTCGCGAGGTATGGCGATACCAAAGCCCAGTAGGAAACAGTGGCCCAGTTCGACAAGGAACCACGCCTCGCAACACCATGATCTTCAAGGTCTACCGATACGGTCCGGATCATCCGGCATTACAAGGGAAGCCCCTTATCAAGCAGGGCAAACTAGAGGACGGTCCGCTCGGAGTTGACGAACCATCAGCGCTTCAGACCTCTCTGGATCTGAACTTCGCAACCGGCGAAGCTCTTATAGGAGTGCTGGTGGATGGATATGTCCGCATTGGCGCGTTTGATCTGTTGGGACGATTTCTCGGAATGGCGGCTGATGAGAGCCTCGCGCCCGGGACCTACGTCCGTTCTGTGCCTCGCGGAACATTCCTTCTTATCCGCATGTAACCTTTCACAGACGACGTACTCGGTTGGGTCGGTGCTGCACCTCACCACAACCAATCACTTGGAGTTACCACACATGCGACTTTTACTCATTGCACTTTCACTGTTGTTCACGGTGAGTGCGTATGGTCAATACCCGATCACCGCTACTCCACAAAGGATAGACCTTGGTCAGGTAGCCATCGGCTCCACGGATAGTGCCGTGGCCGTCCTAACGAACAACACTTTTTTCGCCGTTACAGGTCTTCAGTTTGAGATCGACGGCCCAGATGCGTCAAGCTTTTCCGTGTTCGCTCCGATCATTGAGGTCATCCCTGGGTCGTCCCAGACAATTCTGATCTCGTTTACCTGTCTCCGAGCCGGCGCCCATGAAGCACGAATCTTGATTCGTGGCTACACGGGCACAGATACCACACGTCAGGTTCGGGGTTTCATCTACCTCGGCGCCACAGGTGATGGATCTACAGCAGGCATTACACCGTTCTACCAAGCTGTCACATTTGGCGGCGTAGCACCGGGCGAATCGCAACGGCGGACATTCACCCTTTCCAATTCGAGTACAACAGACATCACCGTTGGCCTAAAATCCTCTGTTGACGGAGGCGCGACGCTGGTCGACTTCACAAGCTCCGTTTTTAGCCTTGAAGATCAAGGGGGCGAATCAATGCCCCGCACGATCACCATCGGTGCAGGTAACACGGTGTTGATCGATGCGATCTTCTCTCCAACATCACTTGACAACGTTTCAGATTCGATCTTTCTGGTCTGGGGTGGACGAGTGACGCACGTTGCCTTGTATGGCTATGGTGCTGTTGCACCAGACCTTACGATCATCTGGGCGCACTCGTTTGCTGATTCGACAAGCGTTTCTACGCAACCTGGCGATTTCGTTGCAGATTCGATCGGCGGAACAGACGTATGGACCGCTCGCGTTCATAACAACACGACCGAACCTCGCATCATCAGCGTCGCAAAGTCAGTGATCGCTATGCCGTCGCCATTCTCCGTACCAGTGAATGTTGCTCCGATCACCATACCTCCTGCCGGGTATGTTGACATCGACATCATCTACACCGGACACGGTCCGGATCCATTCACTGATACCCTGGTCTTCCTTAATGAACTAGGGATGCCGTTCGACGGCGCCAGGCTCGTCGGATACGTTCGCCCGCGTCCGAGCGTCCGCGTTTGGGTCGGCAACATCAGTGGAAAGCCGGGAGAAACGGATAGTCTGGAGATCACTGTTGCGTCCTCCGTGCCGATGGAAGCCACTCAGGCACAGCTGACTCTTTCATTCAATGCCTCCGTTCTGATTCCGCAATTCCCTGTCTCGTACGATGAAACATCGAACGGAATGCGCACAGTTGTTACAACGGTTGATGTCCCTGGCCATGATGCCGGGACACTCCTTGCCGCGCTTCCATTCACGATCGCACTCGGCGATCAAACCGTTTCCGAGGTCACACTACCATCAGTCCTTTGGCTTGATGCTTCTGGCTCAGTTCTTCCGATCTCAACGGAGTCCGGTGACGGCACCACAACAGTTGAAGATGATCGCACGGTGAATGCGAATGGCGGTTCCATTGGAATGAAGCTATCTCCATCGCCTGCAGTCACAACACTGAATGTGGAATACACAGGCGTTGACGGAGACGTTACCGTTGATCTCTATGACCTCACTGGTGTTCGCCTTCTCTCGATTCCCGGTACGTCTTCCGGAGGTTCGGGGAACAGTCAATTGAACGTCTCGCCTCTCGCACACGGCATCTATGCTGTACGAGTAAGTGACAGATCACACAGCTTGGTACGACGCATCATCATCGAATGAGGATATGACCGCAAGAGGCATTCTCGTTCTACTCCTTGCGTTGTGCTCCGTTGATATCACTCGTGCTCAGCTATCTATTGCGGTCTCACCAGCAGTAGGCGTCACAAGTACATCAGCATCATTTCGTCAGCTCGGCCAACTTGTGCTTCCAGCACAAGCGGCCGGGCTTTCGTCGTCTGCAGGCATAACCACGGGCATCAATTCGGGCATCATCTATCCGCTTTCATCGTGGCTTCACCTGTACCCCCGAATTGGATTCACCTATTCGACCCTGGCATTCATTGCGGATGAACCAACAACCTTTGTCGTCGATGGAGAGGAAACGGACGGCATCATTGAACATACCTATGGCATCACGGGAAGTTCCATTGAACTTGGAGGTGATGCTCGACTCAGGGTCTTTGATCGATTGTGGCTGGTATCGGGGCTCGACGTTTCCTTTCCACTGGGAATGAACGGAACTCAGGATCAGACCATTGCTGAACCGTCGAACGTTACCTTCATTGATGGGTCTACAACGATCCGCACAGCTGACAGTGCGATACCCGGAACAAGGTCAGCCCCCTACCTCTCGATCGGGGTGATGTTTCCGGTCTCCTACAACGATCTGGATATAGCGCTCGAAGTGCTCTATCGAACTGCACTGACGTCCATCGTGAACTCTGCCGACATCGTCCCGAGCGCAGTGATAGCACGCGTTACGCTTGCATTTCCATTCGGCAGCCATCGAGCATCCACCGAGACTCTCAACAATGTGATGTCGGCTCCAGAACCGGTAGTTGGATCACGGTTGTTTTCCTCCGTCACACGCGATGCTATCCTACCGATGCCTCGCATCCCCGAGGTCTTTGCTACCTGCTCTGTTGGCTTCCGATCCGTTGATGGAGCCGTAGTTCGTGCTGGATCGGTCTCCCTCTCGCACGAGCTTGCCTTGGTAACGGAACAGCATGCAGGGGGCTTGGCACAACGCAGACTCGACACTGTAACGATCGCAGATCCGCCGGCAATGATCATCACACCAGTGGTCCGAACCGATGACGAGATCGCATCATGGACAGCAACGATTCAATTGCGAGACTCTCTCATCACCATCGCACGGGGCTATGGCAACGTCCCAGAGTCGATCTCATGGGAGTGTTCTCTACTTCCATCCGGCCTACTCTCGCAATTACTGCGAGACAGTGCACTGGTGGTTGTAACCGCAGTAGGTCGCAGAGGTGCAATGACGCGGTCAGCCCCGGTCGTTGTTCGCATGGAGTCTGAGCCGATCGTCCGTCTCGTTGACACTACGCAGTTCATTGCCTCACTCACTGGCTTCGAACCCAATCAAACATCGTTGCCGATCTGGGCCGAGAGCGTGATCAACGAGCTGGAGGTTCGGGCTACGCGCTCCTCCCGCATCGTGGTGTTAGGAATGGCGGATGGTGTTGGTGAGCGTGATGCGAACGAGAGAATTGCGCGCGACCGTGCTCATTCTGCTGAAGCAGCATTAGCACCTCATACGTGCACGGTCAAAGTTGCTGCATTACCCGAGGCAACCGTTCATGACGATGTTCGCGGCAAGGACCGCGGCGTACGGATCATCGTGCGGCAGTCCTCGTCAGGTCGATGATCTCCCTCTCGCAGCGTTCCGAGGCCTGCATATCGCCCGTTTGCTCGGCCCATCGCTTTGCTGAACGCAATGCTGAGATAGCACCTGTGGTGTCCGAGAGCGCAAGATTGATATGGAAGAGATCTCTGTACTGACGATACGCATCGGCACCAACAGCGT
>Ga0154020_10006352_pt1 | contig 13836 bp, 16 predicted proteins | sample Klosneuvirus_201_FD_109709 | JGI IMG/M metagenome (GOLD analysis project Ga0154020, IMG submission 109709) | Active sludge microbial communities from wastewater, Klosterneuburg, Austria - Klosneuvirus_20160825_MG | ecosystem: Engineered > WWTP > Aerobic digester > Activated sludge | place... | reverse complement strand
CGGCACCAAGATCGCGGTGTTCGTCGTCGTGCTCGCCGGCATCGTCGGCGGCCTCTACGCCGCCGGCATCCTCAAGAAATAGTCTCTCCTCGCAACTCTTGGTGGGGGCGTGCCGACCGCTCTTCATGAGCGAGCTCCCGGCCATCGTCACCAAGGGTCCGACGCCGATCGACGTGACCCCTGCTCCCAAGTCGCCCGCCCCGAGCGGCCCCAGCTTCGGCGAGGTCGTTCGCGGCCTCGGCAAGGAGATCCAGCGCGGGGAAGCGATCGTCGATCGGGCCTCGCACGCGGGAGGAAAAGACCTCTCTTCCGGCGACCTCCTGGCGCTCCAGGCCGGCGTCTATCGCTACGTGGAAGTCGTCGATCTCACCTCCAAGCTGGTCGACCGAGCGACCCAGGCGGTGAAACAGGTGACCCAGGGCCAGGGCTAGGGACGCGAGCCAGGCCGGAAGCCAGGGCACTGGATCCGACGGCCCTGTGGCACTAGGGTCGCGCCGTGTCTTCGCGGCTAGGATTCTACGCGCTCGTCGCGCTCACCGGCGGGCTCATGGCCGCGGCGCTCTGGCAGATCTTCGGCGTGGCCCCGACCGAGGCGATCATGGGGATCGTCCAGAAGATCTTCTACTTCCACGTGCCGAGCGCGTACTGCATGTACCTCGGCGCCACGGTCTGCTTCGTCGGCAGCGCCTGGTACATCGGCACCGGCAACGACAAGGGCGACGCGCTCGCCCAGGCTGGCGCCGAGCTCGCGGTCGCGTTCGGCTGGATCGTGATCGTCACCGGCCCGCTGTGGGCACGCAAGGCGTGGGGCACCTACTGGACCTGGGACCCGCGGCTCACGACCACGCTGCTCGCGCTCCTGATCTACGTCGCCTACCTCGTGCTGCGCGCGTTCGGCGGCAACGGCGAGGCCGAGAAGAAGTTCGCCGCCGTGCTCGGCATCCTCGGCGTCGCCGACCTGCCCATCATCCACTTCTCCGTCCGCAAGTGGTCGGGGCAGCACCCGACCGTGATCACCAAGGGCGGCGGCGGCCTCGATCCGCGCATGTACCCGGCGCTCTGGCTGTCGTTCGCGGCCTTCACGGCGCTCACCATCCTCCTCGTCTGGGTGCGGGTGCGGGGCGAGCTGATCGCCCGCCGCGTCGCGGCCGCCGAAGAGAACGCCATCGAGCGAGGCCTCCTCGCCGGAGACGACGCATGAACACGCAGAACCCCGCTCCTGCTCCGACCGCTGCCGCTCCGGCCACCTCTGCTGCTCCCGCGGCACCGGTCGCCTCCACGACCACCGACGACCGAGGCGGCGCGTTCCGCGCGATCGACGGCGCGGGAGAGAGCGTCAGCGGTGGCAACCTCCTCATCGCGGCCTACGCCGTCGTGTGGTTCATCGTGCTCGCCCTCGTGGTCCGCACCTTCACCCGGCAGAGCGCCACCGCGGAGGGGCTCGCGAAGCTCGAGGAGCAGATCAAGAAGGCCGCGAAGCCGTGAACATCTCGATCACGCCCGAGCACGTCATCTTCATCCCCGGCATCCTCATCGTCGGGCTGACCATCGGGTACACGATGGGCCTGCGCGCCGCCCGCGCCGAGATCGCCAGGAAGCGCGCGCGTCTCAAGGAGTAGCCGTGCCGCTGCCGCCGATCCCCCCTGGATGGGCGGACGCGCTCGCGGGGGCCGTCGCCGATCCTTCGTACGCCGAGCTGTCGCGCTTCCTCGACGAGGAGCGCGCGGGCGCGGCGCCGGTGTATCCGCCCGAGGAGCAGGTGTTCGCGGCGCTGCGCGCGACGCCGCTCTCCAAGGTCAAGCTCGTGATCGTCGGGCAAGACCCGTATCACCAGCCCGGGCAGGCGCACGGCCTCTGCTTCTCGGTGCCGCCCGGCGTGAAGAAACCGCCTTCGCTGCGCAACCTCCTGCGCGAGCTCGAGGCCGATCTCGGCGTGTCTGCGCCCGAGCACGGCGATCTCACCGTGTGGGCCGAGCGCGGCGTGCTCCTGCTCAACACGGTGCTCACGGTGCGCGACTCCACGCCGGGCGCGCACGCCGGCAAGGGCTGGGAGGCGTTCACCGACGCGGTGCTCGCGGCGGTCGTCGCGCGGCGCACGCCGGCGGTGTTCCTCCTGCTCGGCGGGTTCGCCAAGAAGAAGGCAGAGCTCGTCACGCCGAAGCGGCACCGGGTGATCGAGGCCGCCCACCCTTCGCCGCTGTCGGCGCGGCATTTCCTGGGGAGCCGGCCGTTCTCGCGGGTGGAGGCAGCGCTCGCGGAGCTCGGCCGACCGCGGCTGGATTTCCGATTCCCCGACTGACGGCGCAGCGACGATTCAGCAAGTCTGTTACGTTCGGCCACGATGCGTCTCGCTCCCCTCCTCGCGTCGCTCGTGTTCGTCGGCTGCGGAAGCGATCCCGCGCCCACCGAGAGCGCCCCCTACCCGACCGACTCCGCCAAGCTCCGGCCCTGGCTCGACGCCGGCAGCTACCAGAGCTGGCCGCACGAGTCGGTCGTGCACCTCGGCGACGGCCCGCACAACTTCAACGTGAAGACCTACCTCTCGCCCGAGCTCGACGCCTCGTTGAAGGCGAAGAACAAGGAGCACCCGCGCGGCGCGACGATGGTGAAGGAGATCTACGGCAGCGGCACCACCACGGTGCTCGGGTTCGCCTACGCGACCAAGCTCGCGGCCACGAGCAACGGCGGCGACAACTGGTACTGGTACGAGATCCAGGACAAGAGCAAGGGGACCGTGCAGGCCGACGGCAAGGGCGTCTCGGCGTGCAAGCTGTGTCACGCCGGCGGCACCGACTTCGTGCAGTCGCAGTACCCGCTTCGTTAGCAGCTCCGCGCGGCGTCGGCGCTGCCCTCTCGACTCCGCTGCGCGCGCGGTGTACTGCCGCGTCATGCTCGATTTCCGCCTGACCGAAGAGCAAGAACAACTCGTCGCTGCCGCCCGTCGCTTCGCGAAGGAGCGCATCATCCCGGTCGCCGCCGAGGCCGATCGCAAGGCGGAGTTCCCCGCCGGGCTGTTCGAGGCCGCGTGGGAGAACGGGCTCGTGAACATCACCGTCCCGCCGGAGTACGGCGGCCTCGGGCTCGGCGAGCTCGAGAGCACGATGATCACCGAGGAGCTCGCCTACGGGTGCACCGGCATCCAGACGAGCATCACCGCCAACACCCTCGCGGCGACGCCGATCATCCTCGGCGGCAACGACGAGCAGAAGAAGAAGTACCTCGGCTGGCTCACGAACGAGCCGATCTGTTCGGCCTACGCGACCAGCGAGCCCAACGCGGGCAGCGACGTCGCGGGCATGCAGTGCAAGTTCACGAAGGTGGGCGACGACTACGTGCTCAACGGCAGCAAGGCGTGGATCACCAACGCCTCGCGCGCCAAGTGGTTCGTGATCTTCGCGACCGAGGACCCGGCGGCGCGCCACAAGGGCATCGGGGCGTTCATCGTCGAGCGCGACTGGGCCGGCTTCCAGGTCGCGAAGCACGAGGACAAGCTCGGCCAGCGCGCGAGCGACACCTGCGTCATCACCCTCGAGGACGTGAAGGTCCCCAAGGCCAACCTCCTCGCCCCCGCCGGCGCCGGGTTCAAGCTCGCGATGGAGACCTTCAACACGACCCGCCCCGACATCGGCGCGGGCGCCGTCGGCCTCATGCGCCGCGCGCTCGACGAGTGCGTCGCCTACGCCAAGGAGCGCAAGACGTTCGGCGTGCCGATCGGCCAGCACCAGATGGTGCAGGCGATGCTCGCCGAGATGGCCATCCGCATCGAGGCCACGCAGCTCCTCGTCCGCAAGGCGGCGTGGGCGCTCGACACCAAGCAGCGCAGCCCGCTCGTCAGCTCGTGCGCCAAGGCCTACGGCGCCGACAGCGCGATGGCCACGGCGGTCGACGCCGTGCAGGTGTTCGGCGGCAACGGGTACACCAAGGAGTACCCGGTCGAGAAGCTGATGCGCGACGCGAAGGTCCTCCAGATCTACGAGGGCACCTCGCAGGTGCAGCGGCTGGTCATCGCCAAGACGCTGCTCGGCGGCTGATCCACGCTTCGTCTCGGCGCCTGGGGCTCGGCCGTTCCGCCCCGGCTCTCCAGTTCCCCCTCTGCGTTCGCACGGGCGTCCAGCCTTGACGGCTGCGACGGTCGTGCGACGCTTGCTCGAGATCACGTGAGCGACGACCCGAACCCCTCCGAAAAGCTGCCCCTCGAGCGCCTCGTCGAGCTGCTCCCCGACGACGGTGAGCACGACGCCCGCTGGGGCGCGCGGCGGCAGGGCGAGCGCATCCCGTTCGCCAAGCCCATCGCCATCAGCAAGGTCGAGGAGGCCAACGGGCGCATCTCCGAGATCGAGCTCGAGGCCGAGTTCGAGGGCTGGGCGCTCAACGTCTGCCACGGCGGCATGCGCATCATCACCGAGGAGCCGCTCAAGGTCGGCGACGAGATCCAGCTCGAGGTCGTGAGCGCCGGTCGCACCTACCTCGGCAAGGCGCGCGTGCAGTGGATCCGCGAGCAGGCCGACGGCGTCGTGGCGGGCCTCTCGTTCCACGATCCGATGACCCGAAGGCAGAGCACGCGCCCGCCCGCGGCCTAGGGACCGTCGGCGAATGCATCGCCGCGCGCGCGCACCCATGTCGTCGTGGCCGAGGTCCTGCTCCCGCGGACGCCGCTGGTCTTCGCGCTGGTCGCGCTGATCGGCTGCCTCTCGCCCCCCGGACCGAAGGGGCTCCCGGAGCCCGCCCCCACCGAGGCGCAACACGTGCTCGTGCTCGGCCACGTGCGCCATCCCGGGCCGCTCCTCCATCGCCCGGGCCTCGAGCTCCGCGAGGCGATCCGCGCCTCTGGCGGCTTCGACGTGCTCGGCAACCGGAACGCGGTCGTGGTCACCCGTGACACCCTCGACGGCCGTCGCGTCCGCGTGCGCGTCTCCGCCGAGGACGAGGCCGAGCCCGTGTGGCTCGCGCGCGGCGACGTCGTGTTCGTCGACGCGCGCTACTAGGGACGGGCCGACGCCGCTAGACTGCGGCCGAAATGCGCGAGCTGATCGAGAAGGCCTCCGTCCTGCACGAGGTCCTGCCGTACATCCGGCGCTTCCACGGCAAGACCTTCGTCATCAAGTACGGCGGTCACGCGATGATCGACGAGAAGCTGCGCGACGGCTTCGCGCGCGACGTCGCGTTGCTCAAGTACGTGGGCATCCACCCGGTGGTGGTGCACGGCGGCGGCCCACAGATCGACCAGATGCTCGCCACGATGGGCGTCGTCTCCGAGCGCATCGACGGGCTGCGGGTCACCGACGAGCGCACCATGGAGGTCGTCGAGATGGTCCTCGCCGGCCGCCTCAACAAGGAGATCGTGTCGCTCATCTGCGGTCACGGCGGCCGTGCGGTCGGGCTCTCGGGCAAGGACGACGGCTTCCTCCGCGCCCGCAAGGTCGACCGCATGCGCACCAAGAAGGGCGTCGAGGTCGATCCGGGCCGCGTCGGCGAGGTGCACGGCGTCGACCCCACCGTCGTCCACCAGCTCATGAACGGCGGGTTCATCCCGGTGATCGCCCCCATCGCCGTCGACGACCGCGGCGCGTCGCTCAACGTGAACGCCGACACGGTGGCCGGGTCGGTGGCGGCGGCCCTCGGCGCCGAAAAGCTCGTGTTGATGACCGACATCGAGGGCGTCAAGGGCAGCCAGGGCGAGCTCATCCCGTCGCTGACCGCCACCTCGATCGCCGAGCTGCGAAAGAGCGGCGTGATCGTCGGGGGCATGATCCCCAAGGTGGAGTGCGCCCTGGCCGCGATCGCCGGCGGAGTGCGCAAGGTGCACGTGGTCGACGGCCGGGTCGAGCACGCCATGCTGCTCGAGATCTTCACCGACCGCGGCATCGGCACCGAGATCGTGGCCTAGCAGGGCAGCGGCGAGCAGCGGAGCAGGCCGGTCGCCTTCTCGCACGCGCAGGCACGCGCGCACGAAACGACGCAGCGGGCCAGCGGCGGTACGACGATCCCGCACGGCAGGCCCTCGTCGCAGCTGCTCGCGGCGAACCGCTCGTCGCACTTGGAGATGGGCTCGAAGGCGAACTTGCGGGACTCGTTGTAGCGACACCACGCCGAGCGGACGCAGGTCGACGACGCGGCGGCGTAGTAGTGGCAGTAGTGGGTGTAGTCGCCGCAGGCGTCACCAGGGCTCGGCGGCGTGGAGGGGCAGAGCCCGAGGCCGGGGCCCTCGATGGGGATGGGGGCGCCGTCGTCACCGCCGCCTCCCTCGAGCTCGCTCGTGCCGTCGTCGCCCAGCAGAGCGCCGCCGCCGTCCGTGCGGTCCTCACGCAGGCCCGTACGAGCCCCACAGCCCACCACGACGGACACCGCGATCGTGACCAGCCAACCCGCGCGCATACCCGTACTTTGGGTCAGCGCGGCGAATCCGTCACCTAGAAGCGTGCCTGCAGCAGCAGGACATCACGTGGACTTCCCTTGGCGGCGCTCGCGCCGAGCTTGGTTCCCACGCGGTGTCACTTCCCCACCAGCGTGGTCTCGGTCTCGATCTTGACCTTGCCGAGGCCCGCGAGCTTGACGCCCTTCGGGACCTTGCGCCGCAGCTCCACGTTGCGGTCGGCCGGCCGCCCTGCGCCCGAGGGGCTCCACCCGCTGTTCACGTCCACCAGCGAATACGTGCGGAAGCGCGCCTCCAGGCAGGACTCGGCGGCGTAGTCGATGGTCGACGTGTAGATGCTGAGCGAGTCGTCGCCGGGCACCCAGACCAGCTCGATCGCCCGCGCCTGCGAGGGCCAGTCGGCGATCGCGTCGGTCATGATCTCGTAGTACCCGGGCGCGTCGGCGGAGGGTCCCTTGATGGCCGAGATGCGGTGGCTGTGCTCGTGGCCGGCGAGCCAGAGGATGACGTTGGGGTGCGCCGCGACGGCCTTCTCGACCTGCTCGCGGGTGAGGTAGGCCGCGTCGGGCTTGGTGTCGTCGCCCTTGCCCGCGTCGATGGTGGAGGTCGGGTGGTGCGAGGACAGGATGACGAGGAAGCCGTCCTTCTCGGCGGCGGCGAGCGTCGGCTCGAGGAACTCGGTCATCGTCTTGACCAGCACCGACCCGCTCGATCCGCCCGACGGGTCGGTGGTGTCGAGCGACACGAGGCGGAGTGGCACGCCGGGCATCGGCTCGACCACGTAGCTGGTCCCGGGCTTGCCCTTGGTGAAGCCGTGGCCTACCGGACCGGGCACCGACGTGGTGTCGAACAACCCGGCCACGATCTCGGCGCTCGTGAGCTGCTTGCGGCGCGGGTCGGCGGGCACCTCTTCGCGCGTGATCGGCGCGCCCTTCTTGCGGTAGTCGCGGGTGCCGCTCTTGGGGGTGGTGCCGAGGGCGATCTCGGAGGTGTACCCGCTCGGGACCGAGTTGCCCTGCACCTCGTTGTCGTGGTTGCCGAACACGAAGTACCAGGGGGCTGGCGCGGGCACGGGATCGAACGGGTCCTTCCAGTCGTTGCCCGGACCGACGACGGGATCGTCGTCCGCGCCGCTGTCGAGATCGAGGCCCTTCTTGCCGTCCATGAGCTGCACGAACCAGGCGTGCTCGTTCGCTTGGGCGTTGTCGGCGCAGTCGCCGGTGACGAGCTCGAAGTCGAACGGCCGGGCCTTGGTGATCGCGGCGAGCGTGCGGTGCATGGCGCTCGTCGCGCGCGCCACCCCGCCCTCCTGGGGCCGACCCGCGCCCGAGGTGATCGGGTTGTCGAGGACCATCAAGCGGTTCGGGGACTCGTCGTCGACGAGCTGCGTGTCGGAGACGTGCAGCACGAACGCGACGCTCCGCCGATCGCTGGCCGCGCTGCTCGAGCCAGCCCCGGGCAACAGTGTGTCGTCGACGAGACCGGGCTCGGCCGGCCCCGCCTCCCACTCGCCGAGGCCGGCCGCGAGGTAACCAGGCAGCCCGGGCGGGCCGTCGGGCGAGACCCCGGAGGCCGTCTGCGGTCGCTTCTTGGAGACGATCGTGGCGACGCGCGTCGAAGGGACCACCCCCAGCGTCGGCGCGGTCGACGTGCAGGGATCGTCGTGCTCGACGGCGGGCGCCGTGTCCTCGGCGCCGTCCGTGGTGCCGGAGTCGACCGGTGCGGGCCCCGCCTCGTCAGGGCTCGAACACGCGGCGAGCAAGGCGGAAGCGAAGAGGAGACGGCGCATGGTGACCCGAAGTGTACACACGACCGTCACTTCGTCGACACATTGCGGTGTGCTAGGTGGGGGGATGCCTCGGCTGCTCGTGTTGGCGTTCCTCACCCTCTCCGTCGGATGTCGGCGCTCCGACCCGAACGCGACCACGACCGCTGCCTCGGGCACGAGCTCGTACACCCTGCCGGCCGTCCCGCCGGGTCACCACGTGGTCCGCTACGCCTCGCGCGGCGTCGTCAAGGCGATCGGCGAGGGGAAGAAGTCCGTGAAGATCGACCACGAGGACATCCCGAACTTCATGAAGGCCATGACGATGTCCTTCCCGGTGTCGGACCCGCGCCTCCTCGAAGGCATCGCGGTCGGGGACAAGGTGAGCTTCTCGTTCGCCTACGACGAGGACGACACGCGCACCTGGATCGAGTCGATCAAGCGCGACTGACCGTCAGTCCTGGAGCAGCGCGGGCGTGAGCCGGCCGCTCTCCACGACGACCTCTTCACCCACGCGCACGGTCTGCCCGCGACCGGTCAGGCGGAACCCGTGGTCGAGATCGAACGGCGCGAGGGTGGCCTCGGAGTCGGAGAACCCGAGGAACACGCGCATCCCGGGCAAGAGCCCGTCGTGGGCGAGGTTGCCGATCTCGAGCCGCGCGAGGGGGTTGGTGGGGATCGAGACGAAGCCGACCCTGGGCGCGTGCACGTGCGAGGCGCGGTACGCCTCGAAGGCGACGAGGAGCTCGTCGTCGTCGGAGGTCGCCGCCACGACGCGGCTCCCCTCGAAGGTCACCCGCAGCGGCTTGCGACGCAGGCTCGGCCCGAGGCGGCTCGCCGTGGAGCCGTGCGCGATCCGGTCGGCGACGAGCGTGCCGTGGACGTCGAGCGGGTGCGCATAGACGAACCCCGCCGGCAGGTTGTCCCACTTGCCTGGCTCGGGGCAGCCATGGTCGGCCACGAGCGGGTACGGCGGGCCGAGCTTCACGGTCAGGTCGGTGCCCGCGTCGCTCGTCACGTGCACCGTGGCGCCGGCCCCGAGCCGGTCGACCAGGCGTGCGTTGATCGCGCCGAGCGTGTCAGGGTCGGCGCGGACCGAGCTGCCGAGCGCACGCGGATCGACGTTGGGCATGTGGACGTGGCGCGTGCGCAGCTCGCCCGCCGCGCGCACGACGGCGACGGACACCTCCTGTGGCAGGCCCCCTCGCGCGAGGAGCACGCTCGCCGTGGCACCCTGGAGGAGCCCGCGCAGGGTGCTCCGCAGCCGCACGGCGCTCGTCTCGTGCACGAGCGGCCCGAGGTCGTGCACCTCGACCTGCACGCCGGCCCGCGCCGCGGCCGCGCGTACGAGCCCCTCGACGACGGCGGAGTCGTGGTGGAGCACGTCCACGCGGTCTCCCGGTCGCAGCCGCAGCGCCCGCCGCACGAGGACATCCGCCCCCCGCGCCGCCTCGCTGCCCGGCTGCTCGATGCGGGTGTTCATCCCTCGCCGTCTTCGGACCGGGAGAGCGCGGCAACGGTGGGCACCACGCTCTTCGGGCGCTCGTCCTCCTCGACCACGAGGACGTCCGCGTCGGGGACCGCGGCATAGAGGCGCTCGACGAGGTCGGCCCGCGCGCGCAGGACCGCGCGCTGGTTGAGGTAACCCTTGTCGGTGATCTCGCCGTCGTCGATCGCGGGCGGCGAGGTCGCGAAGATCGCGCGGACGACGCGCGAGCTCGAACCCGGGTTGTCGCGGTTGTGGGCCTGCAAGCGCGCGCGCACGCGTTCGGCGAGGCCGACCGAGGCCGCGCCAGGGGAGGCGAACAGCACGAGGCCGACGCTCGAGCGATCGTGCCCGGCGACGGCGGCGTCCTGCACGTCGGGCGAGCACGCCGACACCGCGCGCAGCCGGAGCTCTCCCACCGCCACCCAGGTGCCGGAGCTCAGCTTGAAGTTCTCGGCCGTGCGCCCGTCGAAGACCACGCCCCGCGCGGGCTCGTTCGGGTCCTCGAGGCGCCCCGCGTCGCCGGTGCGCAAGAACCCGTGCTCGTCGACCGGCAAGGGACGAACACCGCCGCCCGCCTCCCAGTAGCCCGGCGTGACGTTGGGCCCTCGCACGCGCATCTCGAGCTTGTCCCCCTCGGGTACGAGCGCGAGCTCGCACCCCGGCGCCGGTAGGCCGATGACGCCGGCGCGCGGGATCGGGAAATGCACCGACGTGACGAGCGGCGCGGTCTCCGTGGAGCCCCACGCGGACACGAACGGAACCCCGCCCTTGCGAAACCGATGGGCCACGCGCTCGAGGCGCTCCCAGAGCGACTGCGGCAGCGCCGCCGCCGCGTAGAACACGAGATCGAGCTTGGCGAAGAAGCGCTCGGCGAGCGCGTCGTCCTTCTCGAGGAACGGGAGCAGCACGTCGAAGCCACGCGGAACGTTGAAGTAGAGCGTGGGCGACACCGCGCGCAGGCGCGCCACGGTCTGCTCGATGCGCCCGGGCAGCGGACGACCCGGGTCGACGTGCAGGGTGCCGCCGTTGCGCAGCACCATGAAGAAGTTGTGGTTGCCGCCGAAGGTGTGGCTCCAGGGCAGCCAGTCCACGACCACCGGCGGGCGCGCGCCGAGCAGCGGCCACACGGTCGCGATGGCCTCCTGGTTCGAGCACAGCATGCGCTGCGTGTTGACGACCCCCTTGGGCGTGCCCGTGGAGCCCGAGGTGAAGAGCACCTTGGCCACCGTGTCGGGGCCGACGGCGGCAAAGGCCTGGTCGACCTCGTCGCCGACCGAGCGCGTGCGCAGGGCGTCGAGGTCCGCGTCTCCGGCCACGACCCGCGCGTCGGGCGCCACCTCCGCGACCGCGGCGAGCGCCTTGGCGAAGGGGGCGCGACTGGCCACGAACACCACGCTCGGCTGCAGCACGGCGGCGATCGCGCGGAGCCGGGCGTGGTCCTTCGAGATCAGCGAATACGCGGTGGAAATGGGGGCCGCGGGCACGCCCACGTGCATGGCGGCGAGCTGCACGAGCGCGTGGTCGACGCCGTTGTCGGAGAGCAGCATGACCGGGCGGGTGGGGGTCGCGCCGAGGGCGAGCAGACCGGCCGCGATGCCGCGCACGGCCTCGAGCGCCGCGCCGTAGTCGACGATGCGGACGCCGTCGGGGGAGGTCTCGGTGAGGAACGTGCTGGTCGGCGCGCGGCGGGCCCAGCCCTCGAGCCACTCGCCGACGCACCGCGCCGGGGTCGGCAGCGCGGTCGGCGAGCGGAGGACGAGGCGTCCGTGTTCCGTGCGGGCGTCGACGGCGGCCGGGGCGAACTGCATGGTCGGCAGCCTAACAGACGACGGCTAGAAGCTCATCGCGGCTCGACCGACTTCCTTGTCGAGCAGGCCGGCCGCGACCAGCTGCTTCAAGTGCATCTCGAAGGTCTGCATGCCGTAGGGGTGGACGCCCTTCTCCATGCACTCCTTGAGCGAGGGGTTGTTGTCGGGGCGCTTGATCGACTCGCGCACCGTGCCCGAGCACACCAGCACCTCCGCGGCGAGCGCGAGCCCCTGCCCGTCGCGGCGCGGCAAGAGGCGCTGGGCGACGATTCCCTGCAGGTTGTCGCCGATGCGCTCGCGGAGCTCCTTCTGATCGGCGTTCGGCGCGAGGGCCAACATGCGGCCGACGGTGCGGGCGACGTCGGGGGTGTGCAGCGTGGAGAGCACGAGGTGGCCGGTCTCGGAGGCCTTGAGGGCGATGTCCATCGTCTCCTCGTCGCGGATCTCGCCGACGAGGATCACGTCCGGGTCCTGACGGAGCGCGGAGCGGAGGGCCGGCGCGAAGCCGCCGGTGTCGATGCCCACCTCGCGCTGCGAGACGCTCGACATCAGGTCTTCGTGCAAGAACTCGATCGGGTCCTCGATGGTCACGATGTGCAGCGCCCGGGTGCGGTTCATCTCGCCGATCATGGCGGCGAGGGTGGAGGACTTGCCGTTGCCGGCCGCGCCGACCACCAGCACGAGGCCGCGATCCTTCTCGCAGAAGCTCCGACACGCGGCGGGCGCGCCGAGCGCCTCGAACCCCGGCACCACCTGCGGGATGGCGCGCATGACGATGGCGAGGCTGCCACGCTGGCGGTAGACGTTCACGCGGAACCGGCTCGCGCCCCGCAGCGAGTAGCTCGTGTCGTGCTCCTTGAGCTGCGCGAGGTCGCGCTTGACCGCCGGATCCTTGATCACGTGGCGCGCCATCGCCTCGGTGTCCTCGGGCTTCAGCTTGTCGGTCTTGAAGTAGACCATGTCGCCCCGGATGCGCGCCCCCGGCGGCTGGCCGACCTTCAAGTGCACGTCGCTCGCGCTCGCCGCCACCGCCTTCACCAGGATCTGCTGGAAGAACTCCTCCGAGTCGTAGGGGCTTTGCATCGCCGGCCATGATAGACCCGGCCGGTCCCGCCGTGACCGACAAGACACGCCGCATCACCCACGGGCCGCTGGCCTTCGAGATGTTCCGCTTCGGAGCGCCGCTCGCCATCGGCATGGCGCTGCAGGTCACCTTCAATCTCGTCGACGCCTACCTCATCGCACGTCTCCCCGAGGGCGTGGCCGGGCCGTCGATCGGCGCGGTCGGCATCTGCGACCAGCTGGCCGCCGTCGGCACGATCCTGAGCTACGGCCTCTCGACCGCCACGGCCGCGCTCGTCGCCCAGCGCAAGGGAGCGGGCGACGACGAAGGCGCCCGCAAGCTCGCGTGGCAGTCGCTGATCCTCACCGGGATCCTCTCGCTGGTCTTCGGGCTCCTCGGGCTCGGGCTCGCCGGGCCCATCGTCCGCGACCTGGTCGGCGCCAAGGGCGAGGTGGCCCGCCTCGCCGTCACCTACCTGCGGGTCATCGTCGGCGGGTCGTTCTCGATCTTCTTCCTCCTCCAGTTCACCTCGATCATGCGGGCGCTCGGGTCGGCCAAGACGCCGATGACGATCCTCGTGCTCGGCAACGTGCTGAACCTCGTGCTGGCGGTCCTCCTCGTGTACGGCGAGGGCCCACGGCCCGCGGTATTCGCGTTCCTCGGCCCGCTCGCCCACCTCGTGCACGCCCCGCGCCTCGAGCTCGCGGGCGCCGCGTGGGCCACGATCATCGCACGCAGCGTGGTGCTCATCCCGGCGGTGGTCGTGCTCGTGCGTCGCCGCGCGCTCGCCGTGGCCGACCGGCGCCCCGATCCGGTCGAACTCCGGCGCATCTGGGACCTCGGCTGGCCATCGTCCACGCAGTTCGTCGTGCGCATGCTGGCCTTCGTCGCGACCACCGCGCTCATCGCGCACGCCTTCACCACCGCGAACGACCAGACCGCGACCACCGCGTACGGCGTGATCTTCCGCGTGGAGTCGATGGCGCTGTTCGTGTCGATGGGCTGGGGTTCGGCGGCGCAGACGTTCACCGGAACGTGTCACGGCGCCGGGCTCGACGCGCGTGGCAAGCGGGCCGGGTTGATCGCCGCTGGATACGACGCGCTCGCGATGGCGCTGCTCGCGTGGGCCGCGGTGCGCTGGGCGGTGCCGATCCTCGGGTTCTTCGACCCGACGCCGGCGGTGATCGCGATCGGCCGGGAATACCTCGGGGTCGTCGCCTTCAGCTACGTCGGCTACGGCGCGGCCATCGTGCTCGGGAACGCCTACGCGGGGTTCGGCGCCACGCGGGTCACGCTGCGGCTCGACCTGCTCGTGGTGCTCGCGCTGCAGATCCCCCT
>Ga0154020_10006351_pt1 | contig 13836 bp, 17 predicted proteins | sample Klosneuvirus_201_FD_109709 | JGI IMG/M metagenome (GOLD analysis project Ga0154020, IMG submission 109709) | Active sludge microbial communities from wastewater, Klosterneuburg, Austria - Klosneuvirus_20160825_MG | ecosystem: Engineered > WWTP > Aerobic digester > Activated sludge | place... | reverse complement strand
GGTGAACCGTCCAAATGAAGCGCTTCCATGTTCTTTGTGCTAAGAGGTAACGTTTACGTTGAGGCTGAAAAATGCATTGTGTTGATCGTAGGGAACGAAGCCGTATTCAAGTTTGCCACCGCTCTTCCGGGCGATCTCGATCATGCCAAGTCCACCACCTCCATTCTTGCTGTACTTGCCATCTGCCAACGTCTTCCGGTAAAATTCGCGCAGCTGGTCCGGTGGCAATGCATTGATACGGTCCATATGCCCCTTCAACTTATCCACATCCGAACCAACGATGAAATTGCCGGTCAGCACTGAATAACCTTGGTCCTGATGCGCGATCATCACCACGCCGTTGGGTTCGGTGCTGGAACTACCGGGTTGGTGACCCGTATGGTGGTACAAATTCTGAAGGCACTCCATCAACACGTTGAAGACCCTTTTGCGCGTGCGAGCATCCGGTTCTATCGCCTCCATTTTACTTTCCACCAGACCCAGTAAAGCCGAAACAAGTTCAGAAGTCAAATTTCCCTTGAACGACAGCATGACCCGACGCTTTTCCATTTCATCGTAAAGGTCATGTATCTGTTCGAGCATGTAGGGCTATTGAAAGGGAAAGACCGTTCGTCACAAAGAGAAGAGCATAAGGGACAGGATACGGAACGAAGGGTCAGTAGTTATCCACGTATTTGTCAACCCGCACCGGGCGGTTACTTTCGCACGACTTTTGGCGGCATGGGGTGGTTCAAACATTGGTTCGGTACGCGGTACTATGCCTTGCTCTATGGGCATCGGGACCAGGATGATGCCGCCGCGTGGGTGACCACCATCCTCGAAAAATGGGCCCTGCCGAGCGGGGCCAGGGTCCATGATCTGGCCTGTGGAAGAGGAAGACATGCACGTTTCTTTGTAGATGCCGGGTTCGATGTCACCGGAACGGACATTTCAGAAGCCAGCATCGAAGAGGCGAGGAGGGCCGTACCGAAGGCGACTTTCGCAGTACACGATATGAGGGAGCCGATCCACGCCGATAAATTCCATGGTGCTTGTTGTCTGTTCACGAGCCTAGGGTATTTCCAAGAGCTTTCCGATGATCGGAAGGTTTTTCGGGCCGTGGCGGATTCCTTGGTTCCGGGGGGACGATTCGTGGTGGATTTCATGAACACGGAACTTGTTTTGCGTGATCTCGTGCCCGAAGAAACAGTAGAGGTGGAGGGGATCACGTTCCACATTACCCGCGAACTACAAAATGGTGTGCTCGTGAAGCGGATCCTTGTTCTGGATGGCGATGGGGAACACCGGTTCGAAGAACGTGTGCAGGCCCTGACACCCTCCCAATTGCAGGACTTGGCTGTTGAGGCAGGGTTCAACGTGGATGCCATTACTGACGGACCCGATCCGACGCCTTTCGATCCGCAATATTCACAACGTTTTGTGCTTTGGATGACGCTGAAATGATACTAACGACCGCGATCTCATTCTTTTTGCTGCCGCTGCTCGGTGGTGTTCTGGTGCGGATGCTGAAACCGGAAGCCAAGTGGTTACGCCTGCTGTTATCCTTTAGCGGTGCGTTCCTGCTTGGTGTGGTCTTTTTGCACATGCTGCCTGAATTGTACGAGGAAGCAGGTATGGGGATCGGGATCTTCGTACTGGCCGGGTTCCTGTTGCAAGTGGTGTTGGAGTTCTTCAGCCATGGTATCGAACATGGTCATGTGCATGCAAGTCCGGGCAAGGCATTACCATGGATCACGTTGCTCAGTCTTTGCTTGCATTCATACACTGAAGGGATCCCGTTCGCTGATCCTGCAGTTGCGGGAAATGTGCCATTCTTGGCCGGGGTGCTGTTGCACAAGCTTCCTATGGCCGTGGCACTTGCGACAGTGCTTCTTCGATCAGGTACACCTCTTTGGACCAGTTGGGCCATCTTGGTGATCTTTGCTCTGGCTGCACCTCTAGGAATAGCGACAGGGGTTATGGCCGGTGAGAATTTAGGGCACCATTTCCTGCACAACATGCTTGGTCTTGCTATCGGTATGCTGCTGCACATCAGTACCACCATCATCTTCGAAAGCGCGCCGGAGCATCGCTTCAATGCGCAACGATTCTTGGCCGTCCTGGTCGGAGCGGGCCTTGCGTTGGTCTCCATTCATTGATCTTTTTTGGGGATCCCACAATACGGATCACTGCATGTCGTTACTTTGTAGCGCAAAGTACTTTGTACATGAAAACGACCGATCCGCATTTCGAGCTTGCCCAGATCCGTGGGCTTATGGACCGCAGCACGCGATTCCTTAGTCTCAGTGGTCTCAGTGGTGTAGTTGCAGGGGTTCTCGCGCTTGTAGGTGCATTCTTCGCACATCGTTATATGGACCAGCATTTGGCTGTGCGGGAGGATCCCTTAACGTATGGGGAAGGACTTAGTACGGGGGTGAACTATGTTTCGCACATGGTGGTGCTCAGTAGCATTGCCACTTCCGTTCTTGTCGTCGCGTTATTGGGTGCATTCTGGTTCACGTGGCGCAGGTCCAAGAAGGTAGGGCAGGGGATGTGGGACCCCTCGGCAAGGCGGTTGGCTGTTAATCTCTTCATCCCGCTGGCTGCTGGTGGAATTTTCTGCTTGGCCTTGTTGTACTACGGCCTTCCGGGTCTGGTGCCATCCGCCACGCTCGTTTTCTATGGTCTGGCGCTGCTCAACGCATCGAAATACACACTTGATGAAGTGCGCTGGCTCGGACTTAGTGAACTCCTCCTTGGTCTGATCGCTGCGTTCTGGATCGGAGCGGGATTGATGTTCTGGGCGCTCGGCTTCGGGGTATTGCATATTTTCTATGGAGCCTTGATGTACCACCGCAACGAACGGGGTGCAGAACCAGAGAAGGACGAATGATCGAGTTGCTCAATAAAGCCTTCGAAAGCCGCGTACGCCTTGGTATCATGGCCGTGTTGGTCGTGAACGAATGGGTGGACCACGCACGTTTGAAAGAGCTCTTGGGAGTGACCGACGGGAACCTGGCAAGCCATCTCTCCGCGTTGGAAGAGTTGAAGTATGTGCAGGTACGAAAGCGATTTATCGGTAAGCGACCCAATACGAGCTATAAAGGCACCGTTAGCGGCACGAAAGCCTTCAGGTCCCACTTGGATGCCATTGAGAAACTGATACGTAAGAACTGAACGATGATGAACAATTCACTGTCCAATCATTGGCTACGCTACTCCACCTCGTTCCTGGTATTGCTGGCCACGATCATATTCCATGTCTTCTTCTTCGAGCGCTCGTTGGGTCTCAACCTGAGCTTGTTCAGCCTGCTCATTACCATTTTTCTGGTTCAACACAATTCGTTCAAGAGGTTGTCTGGACCCGCGCGTATGACCATGGTCGGAACGCTGATCGCGAGTGCCATGTTCTACGTACATCACAGTATCATCGCTGGTTTCGCAACGATCATCGCATTGGGGATCTTCTCCGCCGTCGCGAATGAAGCCAAGTTAAGGTCGGTGTTCTTTTTGGGTTTGCAGCTGCTCGGTAATTATTTCATGTTACCTATAGCTGCAATCCGAAAGCTGGATGATGTAGCACTCTCGCGCGGAGCTTCGCGGAAGGGGTGGCGTTGGACCAAGCTTGCCCTGTTCCCGTTGCTGATCGTGGTCGTTTTCTTCCATCTGTACCGCGCGGGGAATCCGAAATTCGAGAGTCTCACGGCCGGCTTTCTTGAAGCCTTTGAGAATGTCTTCGCTGATCTTTTCGACCACCTCTTCACGTGGCGGACCATGTTCTTCCTTTTCGGTCTTGTTGTTTGCGCGGGCTTGTTGCTCCGTAGGGTCCCAGGTCTCATCCTTCGATGGGAACAACAGTTCGCAGATTTGTTGGTCAGGATCCGGATCAGGCGGCCCAGTTGGGCAAAACCACTTGCCATGGACCCCTTGGAGCGAGAACGCCGAATGGGAATGATCCTTCTGGTGGCCGTGAACGCTCTTCTGTTGGTCGTGAACATCATCGACATTTCATGGGTTTGGGTGGGCTTTGAAGTTCCAGAAGGATTCAGTTTGAAGCAATTCGTACACGAAGGAACTTGGATGCTCATCGTCAGTATCCTGTTGAGCATGGTGATCTTGATGTACGTGTTCCGTGCGAACCTGAATTTCTATTCGCGAAATGTGGTCTTGAAGCGCTTGGCCATGCTCTGGATCGCACAAAATTTCATCTTGGGCATGTCCGTTTTTATGCGGAATTACCACTACATCTCATTTCACGGCTTGGCCTATAAGCGTATAGGCGTGATCGTTTTCCTCGCTCTCGTATTGGTCGGCCTCGTAACACTTTATTTGAAAGTGTACTCAAGGAAAAGCTTGTTCTACATGGTCCGCGTGAATGGCTGGGCAGCCTTCGTGGTATTGATCGGACTAACAACGGTGGATTGGGACTGCTTCATTGTCCGCCACAACTTGGTACACCCGAACAAAGGAGAGATCGACATTGACAATTATCTCTCCATGAGTGATAAGGTCCTTCCATTGCTCTACGCCAACTTGGATGTAGTGGCAGCGCAAATGGCGCAGCACCGAGCGAACAACGTTCGATGGGTTGATCACCTGGACCCCACAACGTTCAAATTGGAACTGGATAGCAAACGTGATCGTTGTGTAGCTCGCATTGAAGGCTTGGCTGTTCTCGAAAGCAATTTGGCCGACAGCAGAACACTGAAGGCATTGGTTGAATTGAAGGAGGCAGGAAGACCATGAACAGGGATTTCCGCTTCATCCGCCGGTGGATAGTGCTTTTCATGGTGGGCTTGATCATCAGTGGTATTACTGCAGTGCCGTTGGAATGGGGTACAAATTGGTTGGGCGATGTCACACGCAATTGGGGGGGTCCAATGTCCATGTGGACTGCTACGACGGCTTCAGCGACCGCAGATGTTGCGGCAAACTATCCGTTCATGTTCTACGGAACGGATTGGTTGGCCTTCGCACATATCGTGATCGCTTTGGCATTCATTGGGCCTTATCGTGATCCGATCAAGAACAAGTGGCTGATCCAATGGGGACTCTGGTGTTGCCTTCTTGTACTACCGCTGGCTTTCTTATGGGCACCTGTCCGTGGGATCCCTTTCTTTTGGCGCTGTATCGACGCTTCTTTTGGTCTGTTCGGTGCCATTCCCCTGTGGCTGGTCCTTCGCCGGATCGATCGAATGGCCGCATCCTTTCAACTTGAAAAGGAATGAAGTTACCAAAGCATTTCCGTGAACCCGTCGAATTGGCCGTAGTGCTCGGCATCGCCACGGCCTTGGCCTTTGCTCCGGATGCCTACTTACCCATGCTGGCCAGGGCGTTCATGGTGCAATGGGCATTGCTCATGATCGCTGTTGCCATCATCATGGGCTGGCGAAGGCATTGGTGGACGGCCACTGGATCCGTTCTTGGTGCCCTGCTTTTGGTATTGCAGCTCCCGGCACGTGGTGAATTGACTGCTTTCGACGCGGACAAGTCCGGACTCCGTGTCATGCACATGAACGTCCTGCAGACGAATATCTGTTTCGAACAAGTCATCGGACAAGCTCTTCAGGGTGATGCAGACCTTGTTTCAGTGCAAGAAGTTAGTCCGGAATGGGCATTCGAACTGGAAGCCGGACTTCGATCAGAATATCCGTACGTGCATGTGGAACCACGTACCAATTGCTACGGCATCGCTTTGTTCAGTAAGCGACCTTTCAAGCAGGTAGGTACCGTTACGGTCATGGGTGCTCCTTTTATCGAAGCACTGTTCGAGGAAGAAGGTACACCGGTTCGTGTCCTTATCGTACACACCACGTCACCGATCAGCTACGCGCACTTCCAACGTCGTAACGCCCAATTCGAACAACTCGCGGAATATCTCAATAGGGGCGATACGGCAACTGTCCTCATAGGGGATCTGAACACCGTGCCATGGGATCATGCGTTCCAACGATTCTGTGCCAGCACGGAGCTACGGCCTATCAGCAAGGAGATCCAACGGACTTGGCCATCTCTTGGGCCATTTTCGCTGATCCCGCTTGATCATTTGTTGGTCTCCGCTGGTATTGTGTCCACCTCGGTGGAAACATTTCCCATTGCAGGAAGTGATCATCGAGGTCTTATGGCCGAAATACGCTTGGGCCATGCGCGCTGATATTCGCCGCCTTTTCATTTGGATGACACTTTTCTTCGTGGCCATGGCTTATTTGGAAAGTGCGGTCGTGGTGTATCTGCGTGCCCTCTATTATCCGAAGGGCTTCGATTTTCCATTGGTGCCAATGGATAGTTCACTGGTCAATACCGAGGTCTTTCGCGAATTCGCCACGTTGGTCATGCTGCTTGCACCGGCGGCTTTGGTCACTCGATCAGCCCTGGAACGCTTTGCTTGGTTCTGTTTCGGCTTCGGGATCTGGGACATTTTCTACTACATATGGCTAAAGGTCCTACTGGACTGGCCATCTAGTTTGGCGAGCAACGACCTCCTTTTCCTGATCCCGGTCCCATGGGTGGGGCCGGTATGGGCACCATGCGTTGTTTCTATGGGTCTTATCCTTTTGGCCGTAACCATCCTGTATCGTCGATCCAAAGACATTGTCGGATCCGTAGATCTTCCTACATGGGGTTTATGGATCTCTGGAGCCGTGCTGATCGTCGTGTCCTTCACGTTGGATCCCCTACTTTCCTTGTTCAGTGCCAACGTACCATTGGATGGAATGGCCTTTGCGGATGCTCGAACCAATGCGGTGACCAATGGCAAGGAGTTCGTGCCGAAAGAGTTTCCCTTGATCTGGTTCGTGTTGGGAGCCACCATCGCTTTCCTAGGTATGGCGAGGCACTTTTCCAAGCCGGTCAAGGTGTAGGATCCCTATTCAAACCGGCGGATGTGGATAAAGGGTAACCCTTAGGGAAGCAACCTCGTTCAAACCGCACGTCTACATCATGGAAACCAAAAAGAAAATGGTAGCGGAAGCCAGATTATTCGTGAGGTTGGGACTGTTGTCCTTTGTCGGCTTTGTATTCTATTATGCGCACTTATTTTTCGGGTTGTTGGACAATGTGGTGATATTCAAGATGCTGGCTGTTACCTTTCTGCTTGCGACCTTACCCTTGCCGATCATTGCCGTAAACAACAAGAAACTGTTCCCGGAACTCAATGCCAGCGGGCGTACGGTGCTTAAATTGGTAACCGCCCTGTTGCTGATCCATCATTTCCTGATGACGTTCATCTTCGTGATGTTCCTTCAGGGTGGATCTATTTTCTGACCACCAGCCGAGGTATACCTTCGCTGAGTGTGCTTGATCCTACTGGCCTATAAGGTCCATCCGAATTTTCCACTGATCGTTGCTGCCAACCGGGATGAATTCCACGAGAGGCCCACGAGTTCGGCCGGCTTCTGGCCTGAATATCCAGATCTGCTCGCCGGGAAAGACTTGAAAGGAAAGGGGACCTGGCTCGGGATCACGCGTGCCGGACGCTTTGCTGCGCTGACCAATCATAGGGACATGAGCAGACCAGCCGTGCAAGGACCCTCGCGTGGACTTTTGGTGCGTGATGTGCTTCTTGAAGACCGGGCAATGAGCGGGACGGATGTTATGGAAGGCTTCAATTTGATCTATGGACCTATTGATGCGTTGAGATATCATTCGAATGTATCGCACGTGGATCAGGTTCTTCCTGTTGGCTTTCATGGGATCAGCAATCATTTTCTTGACACGCCATGGCCTAAGGTCGTAAGTGCAGGTCGTCGATTTGAACGGGCGTTGAACAGGCCTCAACCGGATCCAGAAGACCTATTCGAATTATTAAAGGATCGGATAGTTGCTGTAGATGAGCAACTCCCCGAAACCGGAGTTGGCTTGAAATGGGAGCGGGCGCTCAGTTCCGCCTTTATAGCTGCGGAGGATTATGGTACGCGCTGTTCAACGGTCCTCATGGTCGATCATTCAGGCCGGGTCTTCTTCGAGGAGCGCACCTACGCGCCTGATCCGTTGTCCCCTGTCCTGTTCAATTTCCAAACCGAACTTCGTTCATCGTAGAACATTCCGGTATTCGGGTTGTTCGATACACAAATAGCAGCCATGTTCAATTTGTTCAAGAAGAAGGATCCTCGCGAAGAGGTCATGAAGCGTTATCGGGAACTTCTAGCAGAGTCGCATCGGCTCAGTACGATCGACCGTAAGGCAAGTGACCTTAAACGCGCAGAGGCGGAAAACCTGCTCGATGAGTTCGAGCGGAAGTCCAAGAACGGCTCCGTGTAACCTTCGCACAACCATTGCCGTTCAACAACCATCTGCCAACGAAAGAAGGCAAATAGGCACACCTGATCCAAAGGGACATCAGCCTCGCGGCGCTAAAAGTCCCCTTCCGAGCCCGTAAGCTGGGAGATCAGGATACTCGGAAGCCCGCCCCGTAAGGCGGGCTTCGCCTATTGTACCCAGTTCATCCTGCGTTTCAATTGGCCCAAGTTATGCGGACAGCGGCCTTTTCCATGCGCAGCAGGTAGACCCCGGTGGGAACTTCACTCATGCCCAGATCCATTCGGTCCGTATTCGATCGAGCCGTTCGAAGCATCCTGCCTTGTGCATCATACAATTCGACCAGGCCGATCGGTTTGCCGTCCTGTCGCCGAACAGTGATCCCACGGCCATCTTGGCTTATTAGAAAAGCCTGCGCTCCAACGCGTTCTTGCACGGAGTTCGCTTCATTGGAGCAGGCCGGATAGAACTCGAATAGAAGTTCCACAGGTGCTTCACCCGCAAGAGGGGTGTTGGGCCCACGAAACCACCCAAAGGTTTCAATTTTGTCCACTCCAAAGTAGGGTTGGCCACCGGTGGATTGTTGCAGTGGTGTAAGCAGGAGGCGGTATTGTCCGGGAGGTAGGCAAACGGTGTCCCAGTCATACTGGACACTATCGATGAGCGTGAGCTGTCCATTTCCAACACTTTGCATATCGGCATCCATTACCACCCAATCGAAATCACCGATCGTTAGCGCGTTGCCGAAGTTCTGGAGACCTACCATCATCGGTTCGCAGGGCGGTGCGGGACACAGGTCCACATTCAACTGCCAAGTGCAGGCTTGCTCTTCATAAAAGCCTGTCCACAAGTGAAGCTCATAGGACGATGTTCCCACCGGGATAACTGCGCCAGGGTGAATGGTAAGGGTATGCGTACTTTCTAGTGCGATCCCGAAGAAATTCACCGTTTCCATGGCCAGTGTATCACCATTCATATCCAGCAATACGAAGCCAGGATAGTCGAATAGCTCAGTACTGTTGTTGAATACGTGCACGGTGATGGCCGTGTCCGAGAATGCCGCCCAACGAACGAGATCGATCACCACATCATCACAAGGCGAGCCACCGGTAACGGTGAACTGGTGATCGGAAGGCACTGCGAAGTCATTCACATTCGCGCCTAGGACCACAATTTCATAGTCGCCAGCCGGGAGCATACCCAGAGCAACGGTCTCCGTATGTGGGACGAGCACGTCGAGACCGATCTCGTGGACCGCTGTGATCGAAATGTTCACGGTATTTCCGACAAGTTCCGCAGTCGCGGAAGTGATCGACGAACCCGCGCTGGAAAGATCACCTATCAAGTCAATGTTCACCATGTCCGAGGTAGTGGGTGCTTGCGGGTCCACCGCGATGGCGTTGATGTAGAAATACGTCTGTGCCTTGAGTGCTATGGATAGGAGCAGTGCGATAGAGAGGATGGTTGTTCTCATGGGAAGTGTTTATGGGAACAGGACGCGTTCAGCTTGATCTCTGATGCCTCGACCTATATCGAAAGTGCGCCGATCACGGCAGAACCCACAAAGGCGAGCCCCAAGACCATGCCGTAGCCCAACACGAGCAGAAGTGTCTTGACCAGTGTTTTCCAATGCGGATCACCATGCACGATCCGGATGGCTGTGACGAGGTAGATCAGCGGAAGTGCGACCAAAATGATCGACACGAATGGGATCTCCACCAATTGTCCGATAAATAGCGCTACGCCAAGGACCAGGAACAGTACAGTGTGGAAGTACAGGGCGAACACGAGATGCTCCGAATAGAATTTCCCCGACCGCCGATACAACAGTTTCAATAGCAGCGCGAAGAACGGAACTAGGATGAAAAGTAATTTGCTGAAGCCACCCAGCATCCCTTGGATGAATTCATCTTTTCGTAGACTGTTGCCGCTCATACCGACCGCTAAGCGCAGAACGGCCCTCATCAAGATGGTCGGCGTTTCGCCGGAGGCGATCAACGTACTGTCCAGTAGATCATTCGTCAAATGTCGTCGGGAACTCAGCACAATGATCGAACTGTCAGAGATCGTACCATTCTCCAACTCCAGGGTAAGTCCGCTCGTGTCAACACTGTCACTACCGCTGATCACCACACTTGCCGCTGGATCCAAAACTTGCCGTGTGTTCCAGCTCAGGAAAATGAAGAATAGCACGCTGGTGAACAAGTAGAGCCGCAATGGCGGAACGTAGCGCGCCCGTTTGTTCGCATTGTACTCGCGGATCACCAGCCCAGGTGGCCAGAACAGATCGCGAAGCGTGCGAAGCAAATTCGTATCAAAGTTGAATAGTCCGGAAAGCAATTCAAGGAGAAAATGGCGTATCGGAAGTTTGTGCGTGTGGTTTTCTTGGCCGCAACGCCCACAGAAATTGTCTTCCGAGGAGAGTGCGTGTCCGCAATTTGGACAAACAGGCCTTTTTACACGCTTCCGCGCCATTTGCCGCTCAACTCTTCATGTTGTCGAACTGCAAGGGCAACTCGAAATCCTTCTCCTTGCACAACGCCATTGTGGCTTGTAGATCATCGATCTTTTTGCCTGTCACACGGATCATATCGTCCATGATCTGCGGTTGAACTTTCAAGCCACTGTCCTTGATCGCCTTGATGATCTTCTTGGCTGTTTCGCGCTCGATCCCTTGCTTGATCTTGATGATGCGGTACAACGTCTTCCCGCTGGGCACGGGCTCAGCGGACAAGTCATAGCTCCGAACATCCACCTTTTGCTTGCCACTGCGCTCCAACAACAGGTCTAGGATCGCGTCGAGTTTCATATGGTCCTCGGTGCTGATCTTGATCGTTAGCGCCTTGTGGTCCGCCTCCACGCTGCTGTTCGAGCCGCGAAGATCATAACGTGAATCGAGCTCACGTTTCACCACGTTAACGGCGTTGTCGAGCATTTGAAGATCGACTTTCGAGAGGATGTCCACAGAAGGCATGTTGATGGCGTTGGAGTTCCCGGCGAAGATAGGATCGCGGTGTTCACCAGACGTCCGGATCACCTTCAGAAATAGCCGGTGATCACACACGAACCCCAAGCATGGTCCTTACCGGTGTTCAATTCACGCGTGATGAAGGTCTTCGTGTAACTAACGGCTATACCACGGTAGCGAAAGTTGATCCCACCTTCGGTCCAAAGAACTACGCGTTCCATATTCCTGCTCGCCAGAACGTGCGGATCATCCCTTCGGAACAAGCCGCCTTGGAAGGTCGCATCGTATCCAACAAAGCGCACATCACCCTGGAGGAACATGCTGATCTGGAACTTCTTTGAGTAGGTGTCCGGAGTATCGAACACCGATCGGAACAACCCAACTTCAGCGCGCATGTTCAGTTGGGCCTGCGTTCGAAAAGTCCCGGCAGCGACTGCAATTCCGCCGCTTAGTTCTGCGAACCTCAAATGGAGCATTCGCTGGTCGAGTTGAACGCCATAGTTCAAGATCACATCATTCGCTACTTGGAATTGCCAGCCCAAGGGTTCAATGTTGTTCAACGCTTTGTGTATGCCGCGCTGTTCTTCGGCACACAGCGCGCATGGGCCGATCACGCCAAGGCTGATGGTGCTCGTCAGCTTTCGTTTTCGATCGGTATCCGTGGAAATGGATCTTTGCCCAATGTAGAACGCCGCAGCGAAGGGACGATCGGTGCGAAGAATGGTGTCCCGCCTTATGCTCGTGGGTGTAAAACACTCCTGCTGGGCGTAGAGCACATCCCGCTGCATGGCATTCTTCCCATAGCGTGGTAGAATAGATCGGAACGGTGATCGCGAAATGAACGGGGCCGCCAATTCCAATCGGACGCCTTGGGTGAAGTATTGGTCCGTGGCCGTGAAGAAATCATTGTCATACCGGAACCTGAACCAGCTCTCTTCAATTCCTTGGCCCATGACCACTATGGTCGGGACCAAGCAGGCGAACACTAGGGCAAGGCAAAGGCGGGTTGATGATCGCATTGTACCAGATACGGATATGCTTTACCGCTGGATCGCGCTACAATGGCTGCTTTCCGCTTACTTTGTATCTTCCTTCCCAATTGAACAGAAGATCATGGCAACGCAGACACTCAAATATTCCGAGACACGCAACTACGTCGGAGGAAAAGCTACCAACGGAGCTCCAAAACAAATGGATGTTCACTCTCCGTTGGATGGAACAGTGATCAGTACGGTCGTGTTGTCAACGGCACAGGAACTCGATGCAGCGGTCAAAGTCGCTGAAGCCGCATTCCCCGGTTGGAGCGGCACGCCGATCAAGGAGCGTTCACAGATCTTCTTCCGTTACCGCGAGCTGCTGTTGAAGAACCGCGAGGAACTGGCACAACTCGTTCACACGGAGAACGGCAAGACCATCGACGAGTCCTACGCCGAAGTGGATAAGAGCGTGGAGCTTTGCGAATTCGCATGCAGCCTTCCGCAGTTGGTCCAAGGCGAAGTGCTTGAAGTAAGTAAGGGTGTAGAATGCCGGATAGAGCGGAAGCCGTTGGGTGTGGTGGCGAGCATCGCACCGTTCAACTTCCCGAACATGGTGCCGCACTGGACCATCCCTAATGCATTGATGCTCGGCAATACCATGATCCTGAAACCAAGTGAAGTGGTGCCGATCAGCGCGATCCGTATTGCGGAATTACTGAAGGAAGCTGGTCTACCCGATGGTGTCTTCAATGTGGTGAACGGTGATCGCGAGATCGTTGAAGCCATCTGTGATCACCCCGGCATCAAGGCCGTGAGCTTTGTTGGTAGCACCAAAGTGGCCAAGCTCGTGTACATCCGTGCCAGTGCTTCGCTGAAGCGTGCCGTGTGTCTCGGCGGCGCGAAGAACCATTTGATCGTGTTGCCCGATGCACACTTGGAAATGACCGCCAGCAACGTGGTCGCCAGTATGAGTGGATGCGCCGGACAGCGTTGCATGGCCGCTGCACAAATGGTCGGTGTGGGCGAGGTGGAACCCATCATTCAGCAAATGCTCGTGGAGGCGAAGAAGCTCATTCCCGGAAAGAACCTCGGACCTGTGATCAGCAAAGCATCGTACGAGCGTATTCTAGGTTTCATCGAAGAAGCGGAGAAAGCAGGAGCGAAGGTGTTGCTAGACGGTCGCAATCCGACCGTGGAAGGCGGTTTGAAGAACGGCTACTATCTCGGTCCTACGATCATCGACCACGTAACGCAGGACATGCGGATCTCCAAAGAAGAGGTCTTCGGTCCAGTGATCAGCATCATCCGTGCAAAGGATCTGGATGCAGGCATCGCCATAGAGAACGCCAATCCATACGGCAACGCGGCTGCGGTCTTCACGCAAAGCGGAGGAAATGCACGCCAAGTAATGGAGCGCGCTAGCGCCGGCATGATCGGTGTGAACATCGGCGTTCCCGTGCCCCGCGAGCCCTTCAGTTTCGGTGGTTGGAATGACAGTAAGTTCGGTACGTGTGATATCACCGGCAAGAGTTCCATCGAATTCTGGACACAGTTGAAGAAGACCACGACGAAGTGGAATCCGGAGGGGAAGACGAATTGGATGAGTTGAGGATGAATCCGATCGTCGTTCATACTATGGCTGGATGATCCGAGGAT